>Ga0114930_10003869_pt1 | contig 12858 bp, 7 predicted proteins | sample AnhtaG_FD_87300 | JGI IMG/M metagenome (GOLD analysis project Ga0114930, IMG submission 87300) | Deep subsurface microbial communities from Anholt, Denmark to uncover new lineages of life (NeLLi) - Anholt_01485 metaG | ecosystem: Environmental > Aquatic > Marine > Oceanic > Sediment | place... | reverse complement strand
CGTCCACCACAAGTCCATCTGGACGTCCTACGGCGACCTCAACGGCGTCGACTGCTGGAGCGAAGGCGGCAACTCCGGGTTCCAACACACCGACGAAGTCGCCTTCGGCTCGGGCGACGCCTACGGCTGGATCCACGCCAAGAATACCTGGCAGGACAAGGACCACAACCCCGCCATCGCCGAGGAGCGCGAATACCGCTTCTACGCCGGCCCCGCGGGCGCGCGCATGTTCGACCTGGCCGTCACCTTCACGGCCGCCTACGGGACGGTCAAGTTCGGCGACACCAAGGAAGGCGGCATCCTCTCCTACCGCATCCGCCCCGAGATCCAGGCCACCTACAACAACAAGGAAAAGAAGCAAGTCATGCGCAAGGGCGTGATGAGCAACGTCAGCGGCAGCGGCGGCGGTGTCTGGGGCAAACCCTCCCCCTGGACGGATTACTCCGGCGATATCGAGGGCGTGGGCGTGCGTGGCCTCGCCGCGTTTGACCACCCCGACAACCTGCGCCACCCGACCACGTGGCATTTCCGCGACTACGGCCTCAACGGCGCCAACTGCTTCGGCCTGTCCCACTTCACCAACAAGAAGGAGAACGGCGACTACACGCTCGAGGAAGGCCAGTCGCTCACATTCAAGTACCGCGTTATCATCCACTCCGGCGACGTCAACGAAGCCCACGTCGCCGAACGCTACAACGACTACGCCAACCCGCCCGAGGCCTCCTGGGCCGACTGAGCCGCGCGGAGGAACAGTACGCCGCGTTCGCCGAACGCGGCCGGGCTCGCGGGTTCAGTCGGCCAACGCACAAGTAGGCCGGCGTTCGCCGAACGCGGCCGGGGCTACGGGCGCGGCGCCTCGACGCCCAGGCGTTGCGCCACGTAGCCCTCGATGTGACGGCACACGGCGTCGGCCTTGCGCTCGATGCCTTTGGGGCGCATATGGCAGATATCGCCGAAGTACTCGCCGTCGCCTTTCAACTTCTGAGCTAACGGGATGCATAGCAGCCCGTTCTCTTGGCAGAACGCCTTGATTTTGCGGTTGTAGAGATCCAACAGCCGGCAGTACGTGCCGAAGGTGAAGTGCCGCCCCTGCCAGTGCGTCCGGACGTCCCACTCGTAGTAGTCGCGATCTTCGGCGCTGAGGTGGGTGAGGTCGGGCCGGGCAAAGGTGCACAAGGCCAGCGCGATGCCGCGCGCGCTCAGGACCTCGTGCATGAGGCCGAGGTTGTCGAACGTGGACCGGTCGAGTTGGGCCGCCATGGCCTGGTCGCTCGGCCAGAACAGGCCGTTCCAGTAGTGCCTGAGGAACCAGGAGCGGCGCAGGACGCGCTGCCACGGTGCCGCGTCCCGTTCCCACTCGAACTCCCAGGACGGGAACAGGGCGTGGCAGATGTCGTTGACCGCGTTATACCGGATGACGAGGTCCGGCTCGATGCGCGCGAAGTCGAGGGCCCGGCGCCGCTCGCCCAACGAGCTCAGCCCGACTACGCCGCAGTTGACGACCTCGATGGCGTGGCCGGGAAAGCGCTCGTGGAGCTCTTTCTCGAGGATATTCGGATACGTGGTCGCGGTCGTGAAGCCCTCTTCCGTGGTCGAGCCGCCGACGCACGCGATGCGGAACACGCCGGCCGGCTTGGGCAATGCGACGTAGTCGTCGCGAAACCCGACGTTGTTGGTGTACCACCGCCAACTAACGCGGGCGTTCTTCTTGTACTCGAAGAAGTAGGTCTTCCACATGGGATGGTCGTGGGCCTGCTGCCTGCGGGCCATTTCCTCGGTCAGCGTCAGGCCGGTGATGTTCCGCAAGGAGCAGGCGACGGCGGTCACCCGGCCCGACTCGTCCCTCATGGGGAACGCGGCCATCTCGATGTAGGCCTCGCCCGAGGACCGCGCCACCGTGAAGGCCGTGGTCTCCGGTTTGGCGGTGTCGGCCACGCGCCGCAGCAGTTCGGCGCCGGCCTGGCCGGCGCGATGCAGCGGCGTGTCGGCGAAGGGCTTTCCCTCCAGCTCCTGCGGCTCGAAACCTACGCTCGCGAAGGTCTGCGGCGTGGCGTAGACGCCGAGCGCGTTACCCTCTCGGTCGTACAAGGCGATGAGCATGTCGCGCAACCGCGCGAACGTGACCCGGTCTTGCTCATCGAGGGAGGCGAAGAGTGTCCCGAGATGGTCCTCTTCGTTGATCGGGTCGATGGTGTGGTCTTCCTCGGCAGGCTCCTCACCGTCGAGGTCCGGCCACCCATGTCTGTCGGAGTAGGTCTGGGCGAAACGGTCCGACTCGGTGATGCGATGCCAACGGTAGCGTGCGTAGGCCTCCAGCGCGGCGCCCACGACAACCACCCACAGGGCGACCAAGACCAAGAGAAAGATCGTTCGGGCAAGTCTTCTCACGGACCGGTTCCTTGGGTCTCGGCGTCAGGCATCGGCCGGCACGACCCCGAGGTGGCGGCCCAGCCAGTACGCCAAGAGATAGTCGTGGCCGTTGTATTCCATCGAGCTGTCGGCCGTGCGGTCGCCGGCGGAGGCCAACGGGTCCATGACCCAGGCCGACCACGACTTCTCGCGCCGGTCCACGGGCACGGCCTGGCCTTTCTCCGGGACGGGACTTTGGGGCGCGGGCTCAAATCGGAAAGCGAATTCCTGCTCGTAGGCGGCGATCGTGGCGCGGTTCCACTTCATGTCGAGCGGGAACCAGCGCAACGTGTCCAGGCCCGCGGCCACGCCGGACGCGTCATCCAGAAACGCCTTGGCCGCGAAGGCGTGGAGTGGGTTGCCCTGGGCGTTGGCGCCGCGCCAGCGGCCCTTGCCCCGCCACGACCGCCCAAGGCTGCGTAGATAGCGTTCCCGCAGCGCGGGGTCCGTCTCGTAGCTCAGCAGCGGGTAGTATCCCAAGAACAGCAGCACGTCATCGGAGTAGTTCTGTGCGCCGAGGCTCTTGCGGGCCCGGATCGCGATATCCGCGTAGCCTTGATCGAGTGCCAGCCGCCGGTACTCCTGGGCGAAGCGCGAATCGCCCGTCACGTGGTGGGCCACCTTGAGCAGTTGCAGCAGCAACAGCGCGTTCATAGGCTCGATGAGTTGCACGTACTGCAGTGTGTAGTTGCCCCATCGCGTGGGCTTGCCGTCCGCGTCCACGATCCGCAGCCCGTGGTCCAGCACGTGCCCGACCAGGGCGCCGACGTTCCTCGCGATGGCCTCCTTGTCCGCGTCGTCGGCCACGAGGTCGTAGGCCAGCGCGTAGCCGAACATGACGCCGTCCATCTGGTCGCTGCTCACCTCGCCGCGCCACAGGTGCTTGCCGTCCGGCGAGGCGCGCCAACGGCCGTCATCGCCATGGGCCGGGCCGTCCGCCGGCCAGGCCGCCCGCGCCAGCAATCCGGGCACGCCGCTGACCGTGGACAGCAGGTGCAGCGCCCGCAACGACCGCCGCGCGGCCGCGCGGTCGGCCGGGTCTTTCGTGACCGCGTACTTCATCGACAGCGCGCCGACGTACATGCCCGTCATGTAGGCATTGTCGGGGTTGTTGTAGGTGACGTGCGGGCGGTCGGGCGTCGGCACACGCAGCTTGCAGGCCACTTGTCCCTCGCCGATCATGAAACGCTGCTCGATGTCGTGCTGGAACAGCGCGGCCTTCTGGCCCAGCGTAAGCGCGCCCTGCGCCTGGGCGGCCGCACTCAACAGGCAGCAAACCGTAGCCACGGTCCAGCATTCCACGCGCATAACTCTGCCCTCGTTTCTTGATGCCCGGATGGCGCTCTCTCACGGTGACGACTCCCATTGTAGGGCCGTCGGAGAAGTCGGTCAACGAACTGCGCGGCCTTGTCCGGCGCCACGACGCATGCTGGGCCATCTCTTTCGCGAGTTCGACAACGTGTCCGCTCGTGCTCGTGCTCGTGTTCGTAATCGTGCTCGTAATCGTCACTCGTAATCGTCATCGTAATGGTCACTCGTCATCGTCACTCGTCATCGCGATAATCATCGTACTCGTCATTCGTCGTCGCCATCGTCATTGGTACCCAGAGCGTGGGCATCGATTACGGACGAACGGGAGTTCGCCTTAGGGGAAGCAACGCTTCCCCCGATTACGGGCACGATAACGATCCCTGTCTTGCTCCGTTTCTTGCCGCCTGAGGTAGGTTTGCTCGTACTTCGCCCCGTGAACGGTTACGTTATCGTTATCGTTATCGTGAGTCGTCATTGTCGTCGATGCTTTCCCCGTCAGTTCCGAGTATGATGACGAGGGACGCGGGACAGGAGGCAACGGGCCGCATGAACGTGCTCATCATTGGCGGAACGCGGTATCTGGGCGCGGCGATCGCGCGCGAACTCCTGGACCACGGCCACCAGGTCACGGTGTTGCACCGTGGGCAGACGCCGGGGGACCTGCCTGCCGAGGTCCGCCACGTCCTCGGCGATGCGCGCGACCGCGGCCTGGTCGAGCCGGAACTGCGCGAGGGGAACTACGACGCGGTGGTGGACACGATCCTGGGCGCGGCGGACCTCGATTGGTACTTGCCCCTGTTGCAGCAGTACACGGGCCAACTCGTCCATTGCGGCTCGACCGGCGTGTATACCCCGGCCGAGCGCGTGCCGTCGCGCGAGACCGACCCGACGCCGTGCCCGCCCGAGATGGGCGGCTTCGGCGGGAAGCGCGACCAGGACCGCGCCCTGCTCGACTTCCATGAAAAGACGGGCTTTAGCGTGTGCTCGCTACGCATCAGCAACGTCATCGGCGCCGGGGACGTGCCGCTCGACCTCTGGGGCGCGCGCAACCCCGCCTACTTCCAGCGCCTCGCCGACCACCAGCCCATCTGGATCCCCAACGACGGCCGCGCCCTCCTCCAGCCCGTACATGTGCAGGACCTGGCCCGCGGATTCCGCGCCGCCCTCGAAACCGAAACCGCCGCCGGCCACATCTACAACCTATCGAGCGACCGCCCGGTGACGCTCGCCGGTTACGCGGGGTACGCCAAGGAGATCCTCGGGTCGGAGTCCCCGCTCGAGTACGTCGCAATGGAAGAGATTCTGGCCACGGGCAGCGCCAACGAATCCGGCCTGCGCTTCATCTGCGAGCACATGTGCATCGACAGCGCCAAGGCCCGCCGGGAACTCGGCTACGAGCCGCAATGGAGTGTGCGGGACTCGCTCCGCGACAGCCTCGAGTGGATGGCGGCAACAGGCCGGATCAACGCCGACCTGACTTCCCGGTAGACGCGCTCAGGCGACTCTCGGGCGCCACCCCAGCCAGCCGTAGGCCATGCCTCGCGAAGAGGTGCGTGCCCGCCCGCTTCCGTCCCACGCCGGATGCCCTGGTTCCAATTTCGGCCCATAGGATCAATGTAACCGTTCACAGAGAAAAGGATCGTCCTCTTGCCAGAAGAAGCCCGATGCCCGTCGTCATTCCCGCCCCACCGTCATTCCCGCGAAGGCGGGAATGACGGAGAGAGACTGGCCGTGAACGGTTACGGATCAATATGCGAAATCTGCGGATCTCAGAACAAAGCGAACCCGAGGCCCAAGTGTAATTCGGCGTTTGATGGGAAACCTCGAATCGGCAACCCCGCAAGAGGCTTGTTTCCCACCGGCAAACGCCCTTCTACGACCCCAAACGGCCTTTCGGTTCGCGCCCTAAACCCTGAACCCTCAACCCCAAACCCTAATCCCTAATCCCGAGTGCAACACCGTGGGCCTACTATATGGGAGAGGTCGCGGGACCAGGGGCAGGCTCTCCCCCGTGGCGCGCCCTACCCGTACGCCCCCAGTTCTTTGGCGAGTTCGACGATGTGGCGGAAGTTGTCGAGGCTGACGCTGGAGGGGACGGAGTGGTCGGAGGAGAAGATGTAGCCGCCGTTCTGTTTGAGGACGGGTACGACGCGGCGCATCTCGGCCGTGATGGCGTCGACGTCGTCCCAGAGCACGGCGTTGATGCCGCCGTGGAGGACGAGGGCGTCGCCGTAGGTGTGTTTGAGCTGGACGGGGTCCATGCCGGCCTTGACCTCGAGGGGGTTGAGGGCGTCGATGCCGATGTCGATGTACTCGGGGATGAAGGGGCGTACGTCGCCGCAGGAGTGGAGATGGGCGTAGATACCTTTGGCGTGGGCCCAGTCGACGGCGCGCCGGTGGACGGGCTTGAGGACGTCGCGATAGGTGTCGACGGAGAAGAACTGGTTGTGCTTATAGCCCATATCGTCGGGCCACATGGCGACGTCGAAGGTGTAGCCTTCGTCCCACACCATGTCAAACAGGGCGAGGTGGACGTCGAGGTAGTGGTTGAACATCTCCGTGCACCATTCGGGGTCGGTCTTGAAGGCCATCAGCAGCCGCTCGGTGCCGACGGTCCACGCATGCGTCACGTCGAATCCGAACCACAGCCCGGCCACGATCCAGTCGCCGCGGTCGCGCCACGTGCGGTAGTGCTTCTTGAGGTGGTCCCAGTCCACGCGGTCGCGATCGGGCGTCATGCGGGCCTTGGCCTCGCGCCAGGAATCCGGGTCCACGACGGTGAAGTCGAGGAACTCGGGCGTAGACGCGGCGTGCTTCCACGTCTTCAAGGTCGCGCCCCAACTCGTCGTGTTGATGACGTACTCGTCCGTCTCCTCGACGACCTTGGCCTCGTAGCGCGGGCTGTTGTCCGCCCCGATGTGGGCGACGTGGTCCAGGCCGAAGAAGTCGACGAAGTCCACGTCCTCGGGCATGCCCTCGCGACGCCACCGCTCGATGGTCGCCCCCCACGGCCCGTCGATGATGGGCACGCGATCCGCGTCGCGGTGCTCGAACATCCGCGCAAACCGTTCCCGAGACGTCATCTCAGCCATGGGTATGGTTTCCTTTCGGGGCGGCCCCATCCAAAGATGGCACAGATTGGCACAGACGGGGACAACATGCAAGGGCGAAGACCGCTATTGGCGGCCACCGACATTGTCGGCCAGCGACACGGTGTTGCGGTCTGCGCCAGCGGCGAAGGCGAGCGCCTTCGCCACGTTGCCCAGGTGGTTGCCGACGAGGCCGATCCCATGTGTCTCAGCGCCCGCCGCCTCCAGAAACACGGTTGTCCCTGGCGGCGCGAGACAGCCCCGGACGAGCGCGTCGCGGACGTTGACGAAACGCAGGAGCGCCGCGCCGGTGGCGCAAGACGTCGCACGCAGGCCGTCGATGCTGAGGCCGGTCACGTCGTCACACAGCAGGGCGTGGCCGAGCGGTCCTTGTTGGGATGGCCTCGGCACGCCGTCCTTGGTCTGCCATTCGACCACGTCCCGGTCCTCCGTCATCAGGCGCCAGAAGCCGTCGTCGGCCATCAGGTGCACGTTGGACAAGGTCAAGTCATTCACGTGCCGGCAGAACAGGCCGTAGGCGGGCAGCGCGTCGAAAATGTGCGGGTCCGGGTAGGCGGCAATCGATTCGGGGATCGCTTTCTCCGACGGCCGATACACGGTCCCGCCCTCGTATCGGATGCGAATGTTCGACAAGGTCACGCCCTCGACGTCGTGTCCGGGTATGCCCGTGATGGACGAGGTCAAGCTGGCGCCCGTGGCGACGACGTTGCTGATGGTCACGTTGCGGAGCGTGCCGGGCACAGGCGTGTCCATGTCGCGCCCACGGTTGCCGAGTCGAATGAAGATCGGCGCGCGCACGTTGACCATCGTGACGTTCGACACCACCACGCCGTCGATGTTCGACCCGTCCACGGACTCGATGGCAATCCCCGCTATGGGCGGGCGGCGTCCTTCCAGACCGTCCATCACGCAGTTCGTCACGGCGATCCGTTTGAAGTCCCCGCCGGATTCCGTGCCCAGCTTGAAGTTCTGGCAGCCCGTGGCCAGGTAGCAGTTGGTCACGGTGATGTTCTCGCAGGCGCGCCGCTCGCCCAGCGAGAAGCTCGCCTTGGGCACGATGGCGTCGTCCCACGTCTCGATGTGGCAGTTGGCGATGCGCACGTTGCGGCACGAGTCCGGGTCGATGCCGTCGCAGTGTCCCTCGAGCAGCGAGACCCCGTCGATGTTGACGTAGTCCGTGCCCAGCATGCTGATGCAGTAGTTGGGGCAATTGCGGATCGTGATGCCCTTGAGGTCCACGTAGCGGCAGCGTTTCAGGGCAATGGCCTTGGGCCCGCCGCGGTGGTCGCGGTTGCTGTCGATCGTCCCGCTGCCGAGGATGCCGATGCGTTCGACGTCCTCGCCCCAAATCAGGGCGTAGTGGAAATAGGTCGTCTCGCGATCCGAGTCGTTATCGAAACCCAACTCCTCGTAGGGGTCGTAGTCCTCGTTGTCCTTGCTGCCCAGGATCGTCGCCCCGGCGTCCAGCCAGAGCGTCACGTTGCTGCGGAGGTGGAGGCTGCCGCACAGATACGTCCCCGGCGCGAAATAGACCGTCCCGCCGGCGCCGGCGCACGCGTCGATGGCCCGCTGAAGCGCCGCCGTGTCCTTCGTTGTCCCATCGCCCAGCGCCCCATACTCGCGCACCTTGTGCGCGGACAACTCGCCTTGGCCATACGCAAGGGTCCCCCAGGCCATCGCCAGCACAACACCGGCCAGAGGAACCAGCAGAGCGGCTTCTCTCATCTCGACCCCTTTCTTTCGGAGTTTCGGCGGATTTGAATTCGCCTGCGTCCGGTCAGCCTGCGTTTTCAAGCGGCTCGAGTTCAGCGATACGCATCTCGCCGAAACGCGCCGCGCCGGATTCCACCAGCAGACCCACGCGGCCGGCCGCACCCGGCATCGAAGTGGCGAACGCCCACCGGTCGTCCAGATAGACCTCGACGCGGTGCGCGCGGACCATGACCCGGAGGTGGCGCGCGCCCTCGCCAAGGGTCAGGCCACGGACGTCGTCCACGACCTCGCCTTCGAGTCGCTCGCCCTCGAGGTTGACGTTTTCGAGCGCCATCACGCCGGCCGCAGCGTCGAGCACCAGCGCCGCGCCGCGCGAACCGTCCCATCGCCACACCACGCCCACGCGTTCCGCGGCCGCCGCGTCCACCACACACGTCATCATCGCGTCCGGCGTTTCGACGGGCAGCCACAGGACCGTCTGCGCGCCTTGCGGGGCGCGCCCGGAGATCGCGCCGTCCTCGAGGGACCACTCCCCGTCGCCGGTGTGTTCTCGAGGCAGCTCGGCCGGCCCGTCCAGCAGGACGCGCGTCTCGAGCTTGGCCACGCCGGGCCAGTATTGCAGCCACAGCGTCCCGTCATCGTTCTGCCGGACCACCTTGGGCACGCCCCAGGTGACGGGCCCCTGGGCCGTGTGGTGATACAGGAGCCGGCCACCCTCGAAGGGGATGGTCCGCCCAACGTAGTTGTCCAGCCGTCCGTGGCCCGCGCCCAGCAGGAGCGGGTCATCCGGCACGCGGTACGGTCCGTCGCGGCCCTCGCCAATCACATACCACGTCCCCGCGGCCGCTTGGCGGCTGGGCGTATCGCGGCGCGACCGGGCGCTCGAAAACAGCAGGTAGTGGCGACCTTCGAGCTCGAAGTAATCCGGCACTTCCATGTCGGCGAAGTCGGCGCAGGCGAAGGTAGGGGGGAGATACTCCCAATCGATCAGGTCCTTCGAAACCAGGTGCGCCGTGCAGGCCTGCGGCCCGCGCGTCGGCGTCACGAAGTAATCGTCGACGCCGTCGAGCCACAGCTTTCCGTCCACGACGCTCGCCCCGCCGTGCAGATCGCCGTCCGGGAACCTGCCCATGGCATCCGCCGTGCCGCCGTTGTCGAAGGTCCACTGCGCAACCGGCCTCGGGTCCGACGGCCGCCCCGGCTCGAGCGCCGCCAGCGCCGCCGCGTCGAGCGCCCGGTCATAGATGCGCGCCTCCTCGATCGCCCCGGCGAAGAAACGACCGCTCTGTTCCCCCGCGCCTTTGTGCCGCAGGCCCATGACTACGGCGCTCCCGTTCCCAAAGGCCGTTGGCTCGTCCACCTCGTACTGCGCGTACACCTGGGCGTTCCGATAGACGGTGATGCGGTTGCCGGCATAGGCGATGGCCATCTGCACGCGCTCATCGGGCCCGGCGGTCTCTTCCGGATAGGCTGACTGGTCCTCCTGGCTCCGGCGCCAGAACTCGCTCCCGGCCATCCATTTGCCCGCGGCCTTTTCGCCGAACACGATCCCGTCGAACGGGTCGCCAGCGCCATCGCCCGAATCGAGGGTCAGGCAACTGCCGCCGCGCTGTTCACGATTGGCCAGATACACCCACGCCACCAGCGTCTTGTCGCGAATCGTCGGCAGTTCGGGCCAGTTCTCGCCGGACTGCGCGCAGACGTAGCCGTGCCATCGTCCTTCTTCGGAATCGTAGAAGGTGCACATGTCGCGCCAGTCGCTGCCCGCGTAGTGCGGCGGCTGAATCTCGAGGGTCGGATTGCCGGGATACTTCTCCCAATGCTCGAGATCGGGCGACGTCATGATGCCAATCTTCTGCCCGTGCGTAGCCGAGCCGTAGAACAGCACGTACTCGTCGCCCCGCTTGACCGTCATCCCCGTCAGCGTCGGGTCATGGTCCCAGGCGCCTTCGGGTCCTTTCGACGGAATCGGCGGCAGGGCGGTCCAATGCACCAGGTCCTTGGACACCGCGCGGCCCAGCGTGTTCCACGTCACCCCCGGCTCGCTCTGGAGAAAGAACAGGTGGTACGCCTCCCCGTCCTGGAACAGCCACGTGTCCCACATCGCATACGGCCCCGGCGGCTGATAGATCTGCGCCTCCGCACGCCGCGCCGCCCCCAGCACAAGGAGCGCTGCCATGCAGAACAGAACTGCGTGCGTCAAGCCGTTGAGCATCATGTCGTCTCTCTCCCCGTTGGTTAGTGTGCTGAATTTCCCATTCGTTCAGTATCCCGCATACGCCCCAGGTATATGCAAAGGACTCCCAACTCAGGACACTGGCGCGCAAAACGCCCTGGTCGGGTCTGCCTTCGTGCCTTCGTGTCTCCGTGGCCATGAACCCGCACGTCTACGCAGACTGCCCGACCCGCTCGCCGGCCTTCGGATGCCAGCGGGCGCCGTCGGGTAGGATGGTGTCCCACGAATACGCCCCGGTCTCGCAGTTGAGCGTGATCAGCTTGGCCCCCTTGTCCAGGACCGCGGCGCCGTAGCCGCCGTAGCCCGTGGCGCGGCCGTATACCAACTCGACGCCCTCGAGCGGCGCCGCGTAGTCGTTCACGTGGTCGTGTCCGCAGAAACACGCCCGCACGGCCAAGTCCTTGAACAACGGGAACGTTGTGCCGTCCTCATCGTGGTAGGCGACCGACTCTCTCTTGACGCCCGACGCCGCGCCGCTGTCCCAGATGTCCAGGTATTGCCGGATCGGGATGTGAAACAGCGCGAAGGACGGCGGGGCGGGCCTGGCCTGCTTCCCGCGCTCCGCGGCCAGCCCCCTCAAGTAGGCCCGCTGCTCTTCACCCAACCCGAGCTTGACCGAGTTCAAACAGATAAGGTCCCACGCGGGCTCGCCGGCGGACGTCGCAATGCGGACGACGTAGTTGCCGCCCGTGGACCCGCCGCGATACAGCGAATGCTTCGCGGCCGTGACCGCCTCATGTCCTACGGCGTAGTCGGCCATGCGGTCGTGGTTGCCCCACGTGAACAGCCACGGCGCCCCGAGGGACTCGCACTGCTCGACACCGAAGCGCATGAACTCCTCGCCCCGGCCCGACGGGTCGTTGTGCCACAGGTCGCCCGTCACCGCTACCAACTGCGGGGCCGTCAGGTCCACCAGCCGTTTCATGACCTGCACGCTCTTAAGGTCCTTGAGTCGCCCGCGCAGCTTGTCCACGCAGAAGAAATGCAGGTCCGTGAATTGCAGCACTCGGACCTCCGCGGGGTCGCTCACCCTCAACTCGGCGGAGGGCGCGACGTCGGGCGTCGCGCCCGCCAGGCCCACGTCATCTCCCGTATTGAACGCCGCGCCTGAGGCTGCCAGGCCCACCGCCCCGACCCCGGCCTGCTTCAGAAACGTCCGTCTATCGATTTGTCGCCGTGCCATACTGCAACTTCCTGCTGACACGTGTACCGCGTGCGTATTCTAACAGACGGGCCTGCTGGATAGGGTGATCGAGGCTATCTCGCAATGACACGGAGAAACTCACTGTTTGTGCGCGAGTATCTCTCTCGCTGGCAAGCCATTTCGCAAAGGACCTTCGAGTAACTGCGGCCCGACGACTGGAAGAAATGCGGGCCATCCGTCCGAGCGAGCGGGGGCGGCGCCCCGGCTCAGGGCGCCAGGAATTGTAGTTCGCGGCCGGGGTCGTCGACCGCCAGGTACAACTGCCAGTTGGCCCCGAGGTTCTCGACCTTGACCAGGAAATCGTTCGAACCGGCCTTGAGCGAGGCGTCGAACCGGTCCTGATGCGGCGCGGCCGTGCGGCCGCCGTCCGGCACGCTGCACCACGCGAACACGTCCTCGCCGTTGACCCACGCCCGTGCCCCGTCGTTGCTGCCCAGGCTCAGGCGGATCGCCATTGCGCGCGGCGCGACGATGCGGCAGCGGGCGTAGCACACGGTGTTCTCGGTCGTGGCGAAGAACGTGAGGAAATCGAGCAGCCCGGAAGCGTCGGACTCGGCGTAGCGCCATATGGCCGGCCCGTCCATAGTCTCGAACACGCCGCCGATCTCGGTCGTGCGCTCGGGCGGGTAGGCCCGGTCGAACCCGGGTGGGATCCGTTCCGATCCCTCGCCCTCCCATTCGAGCGGGAACGGCCCGGCGACCAGCCACTTGCGGATGAAGCGCCACGGCTCATCGGCCGGCGGGGCGGCGGCGAGCCCGCGGATGTTGTGCAGGCCGTGGGGGCTGAGCAGGAAGCGGCGTTGCTGGGGCGGGATGATCTCGCGGCGTTCTTCGGCCAGGTGCATGGCCTTGTCGAGCATGATGCGGTCACAGCG
>Ga0114930_10003868_pt1 | contig 12862 bp, 14 predicted proteins | sample AnhtaG_FD_87300 | JGI IMG/M metagenome (GOLD analysis project Ga0114930, IMG submission 87300) | Deep subsurface microbial communities from Anholt, Denmark to uncover new lineages of life (NeLLi) - Anholt_01485 metaG | ecosystem: Environmental > Aquatic > Marine > Oceanic > Sediment | place... | reverse complement strand
GTTACAATACGGGCGGTAGGCTTGCCCAATGAGTAGCCCAAGCTCGGCGAGTAAGGGTCAGTAATAACTATGGCATGACTACCCTTAAGCCTGAAGCAAGAGTGACCTAACCACCTAATTTCCATTCGCCTAAATATAACATAGGCGAGTCTGGCAGTCAATTGAGATAGAATAGTAAATCTCCCCACCGCTTCTCTTGACAAGTGATAGGGAGAGGTGGTAAGTTAAAATAATGATTAGCACTCTCGGGCTTAGACTGCTAATTGGAGGTGCCAGTGTTATCTCCTAGAATAGAGACAATACTGAAGTCTATAGTGGGACAATACATTGCTACAGCAGTGCCAGTGCCTTCAGAGACTATCGCCCATAGCTGTGAGTTGGGGGTAAGTGCGGCTACTATCCGCAATGAGATGTCACGCCTTGAGCGGGAGGGTTATATTACCCGCCCTCACCCCTCAGCCGGTAGCATACCCTCAGATAAGGGCTACCGCTACTATGTGGAGTCGCTAACTAACATTGAGCTTCCCTTAGCCAAGCAGCGTTTGATAAGCCATCTCTTTCACCAAGTGGAGTGCGACCTGGGGGAATGGCTAACTCTGGCGGCAACACTCACCGCTCAGCTAGCTCAAAATGTAGCTATAGTTACTATACCTAAGCCAGCAAACTGCCAATTCAAGCATGTGGAGTTAATTGCCCTGCAAGACCCGGTAGTAATAGTTATCCTTGTCCTTCATGGCGCCAAGGTAAAGCAACAGCTAGTAACCTTTGACCAGGTTATATCTCAGCCGGGGCTAATGACTATCACCAACAAACTAAATGCTGCTTACTCTGACTTGACCAGACCGCAGATTTTAGCTAAAGACATAGAGCTTTCCCCCACCGAAAAGCAGCTAACCGATTGCCTGATAAAGATAATGCAGGTCGAAGATGAGCAGGAGTATGAGGAACCTTACCTCAATGGCTTGTACTTTATGCTCAGCCAGCCAGAATTTGCCCATAGTCAACGGATGCTAGCCTTAATGGAATTAGTCGAGCATAGAAACCTGCTGAGGACTATCATCCCTCAGGGGCTGGTTAGCCAGGGGGTGCAGGTAGTTATCGGTAAGGAAAATAAGGCAGAGGTTATCCAAGACTACAGCGTGGTCATCAGCCGATATAGTCTTCCTAATGAAGCCGTTGGCACCATAGGTGTGGTTGGTCCCACCCGGATGCCCTATGCCCGTACCATCTCCACTGTAGTCTATTTATCCTCGGTGCTGAGCGGACTGCTCGCCGAGCTATATGGAAAAGAAACCGGGTTAACCCGACATGATACAAATTGATAAGGAGTGAATAATAATGACAGAACAAGACTCAGAAGAGAGTCAAACCAGCCAGGTCGAACCAGAAGTGGCTGGGGTAGAGGATATAGAGGCATTAAAGCAGGCTCTGGCTGAGGAAAAGGCAAAAGCAGAAGCCAATTTGGCTGGCTGGCAAAGAGCCCAGGCAGACTTCATTAACTACAAGCGGCGTGGTGAGCAGGAAAAGGAGGAGATTGGCAAGTTTGCTAACTCCGTGTTTATGCTTAACCTTCTGCCTATTCTTGATGATTTGGAACGGGCCTTCATTTCTGTTCCACCTCATCTCGCCAAACTTAGCTGGGTAGACGGCATCAGGCTCATCGAGCGCAAGCTGTGGGCGACCCTAGAGGCACAAGGACTATCCCAAATCAAGGCACTAGGTGAACCATTTGACCCCAATCTCCATGAAGCAGCGATGCACGGTAAGGGTAAGGAGGGAATGGTTATCGAGGAGCTACAAAAGGGTTACAAGTTGCATGATAGGGTGATTCGCCCAGCTATGGTAGTAGTGGGCAATGGAGAAGAAGAGGAAGAGGAAAAGGAGGAATAAATAATGGCAAAGGTCATAGGTATTGATTTAGGCACAACCTTCTCTGGGGTAGCAGTAATGGAGGCAGGAGAGCCAAAGATCATCCCTAATGCTGAGGGTGGTCGGATAACCCCGTCAGTAGTAGCAGTGAGCAAGGGCGGCGAGCGCCTGACAGGACAGGTAGCTAGGCGTCAGGCAATCACCAACTCTGAAAACACTATCTTCAGCATCAAGCGCCTGATGGGGCGCAAGTTTGACGAGCCCACCGTAGAATACGACCGCAAGCTCTTGTCGTTCAAGATAACCAAGGCAGCCAACGGCGATGCCTGGGTAGAGATGGGCAATAAGGAATATAGCCCGGCGGAAATCTCGGCTATGATTTTGCAAAAACTTAAAATGGATGCTGAGGCTTACCTCGGCGAGAAGATTACCGAGGCGGTAATCACTGTGCCTGCCTACTTCAATGATAGTCAGCGGCAGGCAACCAAGGATGCCGGCAAGATAGCTGGGCTTGAGGTACTGCGAATTGTTAATGAGCCAACTGCTGCCGCCCTGGCCTATGGATTGGATAAGAAAAAGGACGAGACTATCGCCGTCTATGACCTCGGTGGTGGCACCTTTGATATATCCATCCTCGAGCTGGGTGAGGGCACCTTCCAGGTAAAGTCAACTAATGGTGATACTCACCTCGGCGGCGATGATTTTGACCAGAGGGTTATGGACTGGCTGTGTGACGAGTTCAAGCGAGACCAGGGAATAGACCTGAGGCAGGATAAAATGGCTCTACAGCGACTGAAGGAAGCTGCGGAAAAAGCCAAGAGTGAGCTGTCCACCGTCCAGCAGACTGAGGTAAACCTCCCCTTTATCACCGCCGATGCCAGTGGACCAAAACACCTTAATATCACCCTTACCCGGGCTAAACTGGAGCAGCTGGTAATGGATTTGGTGGAAAAGACGCTCGGGCCTTGTAAGCAGGCACTGGCTGATGCTGAAAAGACCCCAGCCCAGATTGATGAAATAGTCCTAGTTGGTGGGCAGACCAGAATGCCGCTGGTTCAGGAAAAGGTGAAACAATTTTTCGGTAAGGAAACTCATAAAGGAGTCAACCCCGATGAGGTGGTAGCCGTAGGTGCCGCTATTCAGGCAGGAGTGCTCAAGGGAGAGGTCAAGGATGTTCTATTGCTTGATGTTACCCCACTTACCTTAGGTATTGAAACCCTTGGTGCAGTGGCAACCCCCCTCATCCCGCGTAATACCACCATCCCTACCTCTAAGAGCCAGATTTTCAGCACTGCTGCTGATAACCAGCCCAGCGTGGAGATTCACGTCCTCCAGGGAGAGAGACCTATGGCAACAGATAACCGAACCTTAGGACGGTTTATGCTTGATGGCATCCTGCCGACATCACGGGGTGTGCCCCAGATTGAGGTCAGCTTTGATATTGATGCCAATGGCATCCTCAGTGTCAAGGCTCACGATAAGGGCACCGGCCGGGAGCAGAAAATCACCATCACCGCCTCCAGCGGACTGAACAAGGAAGAAGTGGAACGCATGCAGCGGGAAGCAGAAACATATGCTACCGAGGATGCTAAGCGCCGTGAAGAGGTAGAAACACGCAATGCTGCTGATACTTTGGCGTACACCACGGAAAAGACCCTCCGAGAGCAGAAGGACAAAATACCTTCAGACTTGAATCAAGAGGTAGAAAGCAAGGTTCAAGCGGTACGCTCAGCACTACAGGGCAGCGATATAAACATCATTCGCCAGGCGATGCAAGAGCTATCCAATGCCATGCAAAAGATAGGCGCTGCCGTTTACGGGCAGCAGCCACCTCCCCCAGGTGGTGAGGCTCCGGGTGAAGAGCCACCCCCAGGCAAAGAGGAAGGAGAAGGCACCGTAGAGGGTGAGTTCCGCGAGGTCTAGGCGAGAGTTAAAGATATGGCAACCAAGCGTGATTACTATGAAGTCCTCGGTATAGGCAGGAATGCTACCGATGAGGAAATAAAGAGGGCATTTAGGAGGCTGGCTTTTAAGCATCACCCCGACCACAACCGTGAGGATAAGGCTGGGGAGAGGTTTAAAGAGGTAAATGAGGCCTATGAAGTGCTCTCTGATCCTGACAAGCGGGCTGCCTATGACCGCTTTGGACACGGTGGCGCTGAAGGTATTTTCGGCGGTGGGTTTGAGGGATTTGGCTTCGGTGGCTTCGGTGACATCTTTGAAGCCTTCTTTGGTGGAGCAACTACCGCCACCCGTCAGGCTCCACAGCGCGGTGCTGACCTGCACTACGGGATTACTATTACCTTTGAAGAGGCAGCCTTTGGCTGCGAAAAGGAGATAAGTATCTCACGCATTGAGAACTGCTCCCTGTGCCAAGGTATTGGCTGCAAGCCAGGTAGTCAGCCCAGCCGATGCCCCAACTGCAATGGTACCGGGCAGGTGCGCCGAGCCCAGCAGACCATCTTTGGTCGTTTCACAAATGTTACCACCTGTAGCCAGTGCCACGGTGAGGGCAGAATTATTACTGAGCCCTGCCCCCGATGCCGGGGCACAGGTAAGGAGAAGCTTCAGCGTAGTATTTCAGTTCTAATCCCGGCCGGGGTTGACGATAGCTCTCAAATACGCCTCAGCGGCGAAGGTCATATCGGAGCAAGGGGTGGCCCATCAGGTAACCTCTACATCACCCTGTCAATAAAACAGCACAAGTTTTTCCTACGAGATGGTGACAACATCCTCTTTGAGTTACCAATCAACTTCGTCCAAGCTGCCCTTGGTGCTGAGGTAGAGGTGCCGACCCTGGATGGTAAAACCAAGCTCAAGATTCCGGCTAGCAGCCAAACGGGTAAAGTCTTCCGGCTCAAAGGTCAGGGGATTCCCCATCTCCATAGAAGCGGGTGCGGCGACCAGTTGGTGACGCTATTCGTAGTTACCCCTGATTCGCTAACAGAAAAGCAGCGCCAGTTATTGCAGGAGTTGGCTAACAGCTTAAGCCCAGCTAATATGCCACCACCAGAAAAATGGAAGGGGCTGCTCCATTCCCAGCCGAATCTTTGATTTTTCTGGGTCAGGAAGACCTTCGGCGCCTAAACAGAGAGAACAGCTTCCACTTTCGACCGACTAACTCATGTTTAGTCTCAGCCGCCATCAGCTCAGCCGCTGCCTGACGAGGGTCAAGCCCGACATAAAGTACCTGGTAAATCTTCTCGGCAATAGGCATCTCCAGCCCAAGCTCCTGGGCTAGATTCCAAGCAGCGATAGTAGTGCCCACCCCCTCAGCCACAGTATTCATTGAGGCTATTATCTCTTCGAGCGGGCGCCCCTTGGTTAACTCCACTCCAACATAGCGGTTACGACTTAACGGGCTGGCACAGGTAGCAATTAAATCACCTAAACCAGCTAACCCGGAAAAGGTCAATGGATTTGCCCCAAGAGCAACCCCGAGAGCAGTTATCTCGGTTAGACCCCGGGTGACAAAGGCTGCCTTGGCATTATCTCCATAGCCCAGCCCATCAGCCATGCCAGCGCCGAGGGCAATGATATTCTTTAATGCACCCCCCAGCTCTACACCGATGACATCGGTATTGGTATATACACAAAGTTTAGGGGTATTTAATAGCTTCTGAGCTTTTTTGGCTACAGCCTCATCCCAGGCAGCCACCACCGTAACCGCTGGTAAGTCGTGGAGAATCTCTCGGGACAGATTAGGTCCGGAAAGCACACAAACATTAGACCGAAAATCAGGCTCTATCTCCTCTTCAATTACCTGGGACATACGTTTATTGCTGCCAATCTCCAGACCCTTGGCGGCACTCACTACCAGCATTGACTTGTCAAGGTATTCGGTAACCAATTTTGTATTCTGCCGCATAGTCTGTGACGGCACAGCCAGAATTACCGCCTTTGCCTCAGCCAGGGCTTCATTTAACAAGCTGGTAAACGATAGCTGGGGAGGAAGGATAATACCAGAGAATAGGTCTGGATTGTATCTGGCATTTGTCAGGTCAACGGCTTCTTGTTCTGTCCGCGCCCACAGCCTGACCGATAGCCCCTTACGGGCCAACACCACCCCCAGGGTTATCCCCCAGGTAGTGGTACCAATAATGGCAATCCTGGGCATATCTTACCCTGTGCTCTCCGTTTGGTGTCCCGGTAAATGTTGATTTTCAGAACCAGTAGACGGGGGTAAATCCTCTGTTTCAGCCTTATCACCCAGCTTGCGCTCTTTGCCCGATAGCAACCTGGCAATATTATCCCGGTGCATAACAAAAACTATTATTACTCCGGCTAAGGTATAAAACAAATATTCAATGGGAAATCCACTCAGAATAGTGAGGGGCACTAATATGGTATAGGTGCCTACTGCGCCGGCGATAGAGCCCAATGATGCATACCTGGTTAAGCCAGCCCCGATAATCAAAACCTCACCGCCAAATAGTGCTGCCACCGGGCACAAAGCTACTAGCCCGCCGAAGAAGGTGGCAACACCCCTGCCGCCGTGAAATCTAAGGAATACCGGCCAGATATGTCCAACTACCGCTGCCAGAGCCGCCATAACCTGGGCAACCAGCATACCTAAGCCAAAGCCGCCTACTACCAGGTAGTCCCCACCAACTATTAATCCGGCAAATACTACCGCCAGCACTCCCTTTAACAAATCAAGCACCAAAACCATAGCTGCCGCTTTCCTACCAGCCGTTCGTAGCACGTTAGTCGCCCCTATCCTGCCGCTACCATGCCGCCTGATATCCACCTTAGCCCTTCGCCTAGCTATCAATGCACCAAAAGGGATAGAACCCAAGAGGTAACCAATTATGACCACGATAACAAACTCAGCAATTATCATGGCTCACCTCTGGTTTTAAAGACTAAACGGATTGGGGTACCAACGAAGCCAAATGACTGGCGCAGCTTGTTCTCCAGGTAGCGTCGATAGGAAAAGTGTATAAGCCTGGTATCGTTGACAAAAAAGACAAAGGTCGGCGGGTTTACCGCAGCCTGAGTGGCATATAGAATATTTAGCTGCTTACTACCGGTTCGTGGCAGATTGTGAGCGGCTGCTGCCTGCTGAACCACGCTGTTAACCGAAGCCGTGGGTAGCCGTTTCAGCCTCTCCTGATATACCTGAGAGACCTGAGGCATAATCTTGTCCACCCCCCATCCAAATTTAGCTGAAACATATAATGCAGATGCGTAAGGCATAAACTTGAGTTGCCTTCGTATGTATCTGCTATATTCAGTTTCACTCTTACCCTCAGCTAGGTCCCACTTATTGACCACCAGCACAATCCCCTTAACTGCTTGCTGAATGTAACCAGCAATATGCATATCCTGAGCTGTAAGCGGCTCGGTGGCATCGATAACAAGTAACACTATATCAGCCCGGTCTATGGCTCGCAAGGCACGGATTACACTATATCGCTCCACCCCCATTCCCAACCGCCCCCGCCGCCTGATACCGGCGGTATCAATAATTAGCACACTTTGCCCATCAAAGTCAAACAAGGTATCTATGGCATCGCGGGTAGTCCCTGGAACATCATCAACAATAGCCCGTTTCCCACCCACAATAGTATTTAACAGCATTGACTTACCTACATTAGGTCTACCGACAATAGCCACCTTCATAACCCCTGGCTCAGCCTCAACCGGTGACGGGGGCGGTAACAGCGAGGTAACTCTATTGAGTAGCTCAGCGGTGCCCCGACCATGATAGGCTGAAATAGCCAGTGGCTCTCCCAGCCCTAACTCATAAAATTCTACCGCCCCAGTCTCAAGCTTGGCATTATCTGCCTTATTAGCCACTAATACTATGGATTTACTTACCTGACGAAGCATGTCAGCTATTTCCAAGTCTGAGGGTATTATCCCATCCCTGACATCGACCACAAAAATAATAACATCTGCCTCGGTGATAGCCACCATCACCTGCTCCTTAACCCCTTGAGCAATAGTGGAAAGGGGGCTTACTTCCAGACCACCAGTATCAACCATGATAAATTCAACCCCCTGCCACGAAACATCAACAAATATACGGTCACGAGTTGTCCCCGGTAAGTCCTCGATAATAGCTATTGGCTTACCCACCACCTTATTTAGCAGGGTAGATTTACCTACATTCTGTCTGCCAATAATAGCCACAATCGGTTTGCTCACTTCAACCTCCAACCCCTCACCCTTTATCCCTCTCCCCTTCATAAGGGGAGAGGGAAGGAATTTCTTAAATGGGCGAAGCCCCTTTCAATCCCTTTCTAAATAACCCTGATATAAATGGTGTCTAACTACCTTCACCGCTTTGCTTTTAAGTATTGGGCTATACCACACCCAAGTACTGATAGACCCAGTACAGGAATAACAAAAAGTAATGCAGGAGAAGCTAGAAAACGAAAGGAAAGACAGTCAACCAAGATAAGTGCCCCCAAGACAATCTGGGCAATAGCTAACTTCATATCTTCACTCCTCCCTTGAAGGAGATACCCTGACCTAACAGGGTGTCTAAGAGGGGCGAAGCCCCTCTTTCTTTACCTCCCCCCATAATAGGAATACATATCCATATCATGGAGAGGGGATTAAGGGGGTGAGGTAGATAAAAACATTACTTCACCGCCGGTAGCTCTTTGGCAAACTTCACACTGGGCGGCTCAATCTCAGTCCTGGCAACCTTCCTCAGCTCGCTAATGTTATCCCTGAAATCCCGGACAAAGGCATTATATTCCATGGCAAACCGGTTATACTGGTCTATGGTTTCCCGCGGCATCTCAACATTCTCCGCCACCTCACAAAATTGCTCTACAAATTCATAATAATGGCTGTTTATCAACCATAGCTCATCCAAATAGGTGCGCAGGTAAACATCAAACCTCCTGGTTCTAATATCACTCTCCACCCTGCCGATAAAGCTACTACACCAGGTATTGAAAATCCGCTGCGCCACCTCACACTCCCTAGCCCAAGCCCACACTTTAGCATTATCAGTACTGAGCAGACTGCGGATAGCAACAAAGATAGACAGTGACGAATCGCCCATAAACCGGCGATTAAAATATCCAGCTAATTGCCTGAGCCGTTGCGAGGCAAGCTCAAGTTCCTTCTCCTTGGCACCGGTTACCGCCATGATTAAACCGATGATAAAGATAACAGCCAGAATGGTGGCTAGAACCCAAATTGGCCACTCATATTCATAACCAACCAGAGCCAGCACCCCTATCAAAACGGGACACCAACCCCAGTTTACGATAGTCTTTAATACATACATACTATCCCCCTATCTATAGCCAGCCAGTGGTATCTCCAGACCTCCCAGTATTTCCGCCAGCAGCGCTTTCTGCAGGTGCATCCTATTCTCAGCCTGGTCAAAGACCACTGACTTAGGACTATCTAAAATGCCCTCATCTACCTCCTCACCATGATGAGCTGGCAAGGGGTGCATCAATATGGCGTCTTCCCTAGCTAAAGACAGGAGTTCACTATTTACCTGGTAGCTAGCAAATGTCTGACGTCGCTTCTCAGCCTCAGCCTCCTGCCCCATACTCGTCCACACGTCGGTATAAACGACATCAGCCCCACTAACCGCCAGGCGCGGCTCCTCAGTGCAAACTATCTCAGCACCACTATCCATAGCATAATCTTGAGCCAGACGCAATATTCTGTCCTGAACAGCGTAGCCAGCCGGGGAAGCAATCCTGAAATTCATCCCAGTAAGTGAGGCTGCCAGCACAAGACTGTGAGCCACATTGTTACCATCACCGACAAAGGCTAAGGTCAAGCCGTTTAGCTCCCCCTTCCTCTCATAAATAGTAAGCAGGTCAGCCAGAGCCTGGCATGGGTGTTCCAAGTCAGACAGGGCGTTTATCACCGGTACCCTGGAGTAGCCAGCCAGAATCTCTAAAGTCTGGTGAGAAAAGGTGCGGGCAACAATAGCATCTACATAGCGACTGAGCACTCGGGCTACATCTGAAACCGACTCACGCTCACCCAGACCAACCTCAGCCGGAGATAAGTAAACGGTATATCCGCCTAGCTGTCGCATAGCTACCTCAAAGCTAACCCGTGTCCTTAGTGAGGGCTTCTCAAACATGATGGCTAAAGTCTTTCCGCTAAGCATAGAAAGCCAGCCCCTGGCTTTCATATTTACTGCGTTTGATATGAGTAACCGAATATCCTCGCTGGTGAGGTCGGATACCGAAAGTAAGTCCTTCCCCTTCAAATCAACCCCCAGGTAAAAAATGCTCTATTATACTCTACAGTATATCACGAAAAAATAACTATTCAAACAGAATGCTTGACACAATACGAAGAAACTATCTAATATGCGAAAAAGCTAAGAAGAAACGGCGACAGAAATAAGGGTTGACAAAATGACACAAATTATTTTGGCAAGACACGGGGAAACTGAATGGAACTTGTCAGAGGTATTTAGAGGAAGAATTGATGTTGAGCTGAATGAAACTGGAATGAAACAGGCGAAACTGTTAGCCGAACATTTAAGCAATTTAAAGATAGATGCTGTTTACTCATCTCCATTAAAGCGAGCGTTAAAGACGGCGGAAATGATTGCTGGCTATCATAAACTTGATGTAGAGATTACCGCCGGTCTTATAGATTTTGATTATGGAGAGTGGCAAGGCTTGCCTCACCAAGAGGTAAAAGATAAATATAAAGAGCTCTATACGGAATGGATTAACAACCCTCACCGGGTAAAAATGCCTGCTGGTGAACGCCTAACTGAGGTCAGGAAAAGAGCCGTTGCTGTGGTGGATAGTGTAATAGCCAAATATGAGGGCACTGTAGTCTTGGTATCTCACCGGGTGGTGAATAAAGTTCTAATATGTGCTTTGCTAGGGCTTGGCAATTCTCACTTCTGGAGCATAAAACAAGATATAGGTGGAATTACAATTTTTATTTATGAAAACAAACGATTCATACTTACTGAGCATAACAATACCTCTTATTTGAAACCTATTCAGAAAGCTCTGCTCAGTGATTTTTAATCACTCTTTAACCCAGCAGCAATAGATGATACAATAGAGTAAAGTACTTATAGAAATGGAGGCGCTAGCTAATGGGCATCGAATGGTTCCGTGACCTGATTATTTGTATTTTGGGGCTGGTGGCAACGGGAGTGCTCATCTTCATTGCTGTGCTATTATATTCATTTTACCACAGGACGAAGTCTATACTAGATTCAATAGAAACTATCTCCAGAACTATACAAGGTATTACCTCCTATGTAGGGGGCGAGGTGGCTAAACCTCTGATTCAGGTGGTAGCCATTATTCAGGGTATACGTCAAGGAATCGACACAATGAGCAAATTTTTTAAGAAATAGGAAGGGGGAAGAAATGGCTAATAATGATTCAGGCGCTGGTTTTGCTATCGGGTTCGTCTTGGGAGCAGTTGTTGGTCTAGCTATTGGGTTTCTCTATGCCCCAAAACCAGGGGAAGAAACGAGGGAGCTATTAAAAGAGAAGGCGGAAAAGGTAAGAGGGAAAGCAGCCGAAGTTGCCGAAAAGGTGAAGGAAACTGCCGCCGAGGCGAAGAAGAAGGCACAAGAAAAGCTGAAGGAAGTAAAGGAATAAGCAAAGTAAGCCTCTAACCATAAATGGTAAATTTGGTAATTAGGCTCGCCTAAATGCCTAACCAGCCTGACGGGGGTTTATTTACATCGCTTGAGCTAGCCGCGTGGTAGGTTCCGCACTTTATACGCCGTATAGTGCTCAACAAGCCTATCCCGTTGGCAACTCCCAACAAAACCATACAGGGGCGAACGAGGCAGAACTTGTACACAGCAAGGAGTGCATTCAGAAGACATTGGCGCCTAATATTCTTTATTTTAGGCATAATCATAGTTTTTTGGCTTCTCTACGCTTTGAGAACCGCTATATTACCCTTTGTTCTCGGCCTGGTGCTTGCCTACCTTTTGCTGCCAGTTATTTCCTGGGTTGAGAAAAGGCTACCCCGCCAGGGCAAGTGGCTGCAAACTAAGCGAGTCTCCTTAATAATACTGACCTTCATAATACTTTTGGGGCTGGTTGGCTTTCTCTCATACTTCATCGTTACGGCGGTGATTAATGCCTTTTCGGTTATTGTGCAGAATGCACCGGAGTATATCTCTGCTAGTCTACTCAGATTACGGGAGTGGGCTGGATTCCTTCGGCAACAGTTCCCTCCAGAATTCCAGCAGCAGGTAGACCAATTTGTTCTGGCGGCTGGAGTAGCACTGGGTAATGTAATACGAGAAGCCTTCATAAGAGGAGTTTCGTTTATACCATCCACCCTTAGCATGATGTTTGGTTTTGTTGCCCTACCCATTTTTCTCTTTTACATCTTGAAGGACTCGGAAAAATTAAACAGAGTTTTTTATTCGGCTCTCTCACCCTGGGTAGCTGAGCACATTAAAAATATTATCTCAATTATTGAAGGAGTACTGGGACGATATATTCGCGCCCAGTTAATGCTCGGGTTTATCGTGGCTTACTTTTGTCTTATTGGGTTACTTATTCTAGGGATAGGGATAGAGTATGCCCCAGCGCTAGCTGCCTTTGCGGGAGTAACCGAGCTCATCCCAACGCTAGGACCCTGGATTGGTGGCGCCGCCGCAGTAATAGTCACCCTGGCTATAGCCCCGGAAAAGGCAATCTGGGTAGCTCTTCTTTTCCTTGCGGTTCAGTTGCTAGAGAACACTTTACTTGTGCCCAGAATTCAAGGTGCTTACCTGCGGATACACCCAGCCATCGTTATTTTTCTGCTTGTTTTGGGAGCTTATATTGCCGGCTTCTGGGGAATATTACTGATTGTCCCGTTGACAGCCACCATCGTGGAAATCTACAAATATGTGCGTCAAAGCATAAAAGTGGAGGAAGCTCAGTAACCCCCGGCCATGAATTAGCCGATGAAGGAGATTAGAAATGACTACTAACGAAAAGTTTACCATTTCAGGAAGCCAGCTAGTAGAGAAGATTAAGCAACTGGTACATGAAGGGAACATCAGAAAGGT
>Ga0114930_10003865_pt1 | contig 12869 bp, 12 predicted proteins | sample AnhtaG_FD_87300 | JGI IMG/M metagenome (GOLD analysis project Ga0114930, IMG submission 87300) | Deep subsurface microbial communities from Anholt, Denmark to uncover new lineages of life (NeLLi) - Anholt_01485 metaG | ecosystem: Environmental > Aquatic > Marine > Oceanic > Sediment | place... | reverse complement strand
CAATTCAAGTGCTTTTAAGAAATCTTCATAAGCCTTTTGCGACAACCCTTTTTTCATCAAAGTGCGACCTCTCTCAATATAGCCAGCATAATCTGCAGGATTATATTCTAGATACTGCTCTAAACTTTTCAAGGCTTTAGTATATTGTCCAGTCCTTCTGTAGGCATAACCAAAGTAATAGTAAATTTTAGGACCTATATCTTCATAATTCTTCTGTAACAGTCTAAATTTTTCGATCGCCTTCTTAAAGTCCTCAGTTCCATAATAAGCTAAAGCCAAACAATTAATAGCCTTTTGAGACAGGTCGCCTAGGTCATCATGGATATATTTCCAGGGTGTGTTCTCTTCTTTGATAGGCAATTTAACGGAGGTTAACTCTTCTATTGCGTCTGGATATTTCCCGATTTCATAATAAGTTCGCCCTACCCACAGATGAATTAAGTCATCCTTTAATCGTTCCCCTCTGGCTTTCTTTCTTTTGTCCTCCTCTTCACTAACCCTCCCCATAAGCCTATCCGCCAATGTGGGGCCCTCTTTCTTCGCCTCGGTTTGCTTTTGAGACCGTACCTTTATAAAATGTTTTTCAGCCTCATAGTATTGGCCAGCACTAAAGCAAACTTGTCCAAGAAAATAACAAATTTCTAGGTTATCCCCCTCAAAAGATAAAGCTTTATCCAACAATGTCTTTATTTCCTCATGAGATGCAAGAGCCTTTTCGTATAGTATCCGTGCTTGCCCAAAGTATGATTTGGACAGGTACTCTTTTACATCAAAATATTCTTGTATGTTTTTATCTGATAAAATCTCGATAACTCTTTTATACAGTTCAATGGCATTTGTCTCTTTTTTTAGACTCAATGATTCTGCTTGAGAAAATACCCTTTTACATTTTTCCATCCTTTTTATATTTCTTCCTACGGACTTCTTATGTCCTATTCTCCCAGAGATTACGCCCCATTCCCATAACCAGAGCAACAATATGGAAATAACTACAAAAATAAGCGCCCATGGCGTAGCTCTTTTCCTCGCTGAAGTAGTTCCTTCCTTAGGAAGAGTACCAGAAATCTTTTCTTTATTATATTCCTCTAATGCTTTTAAAATTTCTCTAACTTCTTTATTATTGGGATTAATTTCAGCGACTTTGCGAAATTCCTTGGCGGCATTTCCAAAATCACTATTATAATAATAAATGAGACCTAAATTATAATGCGCTATCTCACTATTTGGCTTTATACTAATAGCTTTTTTGTACTCTCTTATTGCGCGATTATCTTCCTTCTCACCGTACATCAGAGCTAAACCCAATCTAGCATCGTAATCGTTGGGCCTTAGGGCAACCGCTGCTTTAAATTCTTTTATTGCTTCACCTATCATTTTTTTCTGGTGATATAAATCTCCTAAGACATAACGAGCTTTAAAAACATCTGGCCTCAATTTGACTACTGCTTCCAATTCCTTAATCGCACTATCGGTCATACCTTTCCGAACATAAATAACGCCTAAATTCCAATGTGCTTCATAAAAAGAAGGATCTAATCGCACTGCCTCCTTATATTCCTCAATAGCCTTGTAGAGTTTCCCTTTTTCATGGTGGTAAAGCCCAGAGTCAAAATGCTCCACGGCTCTTGACTTCCTGTCTATGTCCTGAGCAAGGGTATTAAAAGCTAGAAAAAAACTCAAAATAACCAAGCAAAAAGATATTTTTTTCATTTTACTCAGATAATATCTCATATTTGTAGCGCACCTCGACAAATTAGAGCATCTCAACTACTTCAAGAAAATTCTTCTGCCTAATAAAAATACTATATAACGCAAAAACTTTACTCCTAAAATTAAAACTGAATCAAAGCGTGGCAAATCGCAAAATTAGAACCATTTAGAATTCCATTAATTTTTCAACTTGCTATGTCTCCCTATAAATTTAGTATTTCCCTTACCTGCTTTATTATCTCTTCTGGAGAGCTACTAATCATAGGCTTCCTTAATGTCTTCTTTAGGCGCATTATCTTTTCATCATTGTAGATAGCTAATCTTAAAGCTTCCCATTCTACATCCGAAAGCGTGTCGAAAAACTCCGTGGGGTCCCTCATTGAAAATTTAGAACCGCCTTTTCTCACTTCATATTTGGCTGCTATTAACGCAATTTGTACCCAGATACATTCTCTAAAGTGCCGAGTTAGGCTTGGAATTGGGTCTTCACCTTGGGCTTCTGGATAAGGACCAATGAAATGTTTGGGATATGTCCACCATCCCTTTTCATTGCGCTGGAGTGCCTTCCTCATCTCCCTAATGCAGTCGTCATCACACAGAGCAAAAGCTAGACATAACCATTCTCCTTCAATGAGGCTATCGAAACCTTTATTCTTTACCATCCATGCCTCCTTTACAAAATGTCGATTTCCTACTTAGCTTCTTTTAACTGCGTGTCAACCAATGTTACAGGCAAAAGTTCGCTACTACATATTCTTCATACTTTCAAAAGCCTTTGTCTTATTAATGGCTATCTGGAAATGATTATCAATGAAAGCAACTATCGTTGATAAGATAATGCATGCTCCGAAAAACAAAGCATATTGTATGAAGACCGAAAAAACAAAGCGCGTAATAAAATATGCGATAAGTATAAAGATAACAGTTGGTATGTTTATTAGAAAGGCTTTTGAGACACCTTTAACTCCATATAAATAAATAAAGGATACACCTCTCGTCAAACCTTGTATGTAAGAACTATTGATTACACTGCTAGCAGTAAAAAGAAGAACAAAGTTAAGTGGGTAAATATACCACGCTTTGCCAATCCCAGCCCATATCGCAAATGCCAAATCAACAACAGTTATAATTAGACCTGCTGCACCTGAAATAACCCCAAAAAGAAGATTAATCATTTTTGCCCCTACCCGTAATTTCAGTTAATGGTAACGGGTTTTGCGAGGCGAATCGCAAACACGCTGTTAGATGAAGTTGCAAGCATAGTGGGTTGCTCTCAGGACGCATGTCAAAAAACGAAACCCCTCGGACCTTCTGCTATCACCCTTTCATTAGATTCGAAACGATATCGACCCGGTTTGTATGTGTCTAAGTGGCGATATATCGCTTCGCGACCTAAACCACTAAAGGTGTAAAATGTGACAGTGACAACACTACTATCTACGCAAACCTTCACCCTCCATTCCAATGGCCTTGACCCCAACCATCGCCACTCATTAGGATTTCCAGAAGGGGCTTCTAATGGCACACGGCGAATGGAACGTTGAGGAAAACTCCAAGGGTCGTTACCAAGAATCACGTGTGTGCTCCAGCTACACCCATGCCACATTGCGCCAAATTCAGCAACCTCGCGAGCAAAAAGCGAGGCGGATAGGTAAGACCACGGTGATCCGTCTCCTTCAATAGCTTCCATAACGTCATTTAAAGCCCCAGGTGGTCTTGGAGGTTCTAGAAATCTATCCTTCAACCTGGAACCTACCTTAGGGTCAGGAAAGGACAGCTTCTCGGGCATTGCCCAAACAATTCCATTTCCATTACCACCGGTTCGAAATTGGTAAGCATGCAAGACTAAACCTTTCTTTAAATGCAGAGAAGGGAATGAAAACAGTAGTTTCATAGGGTCGACCTTACTCTTGCTCCAGCCTTCGGGGCATTCTTTTCGTACTTGACGAGCTTCCTCTGCACGTTGTCGAAGTTCCTGAACCTTCTCCACAGGGACGGTGATTGTGGTCTTCATATCCACGTTCTCCTGTCTCGCAATTTCATCTGACTTAAAATATCCTGAATACTTTCTTTACGCAAGCTTTAGCGAAACTTCCTTGTCCAAGCCAAATTAAAAAGTGAAAAAGACCAAAGGTATTTTGAAACCTCCGCATTTTACTTCTTCAACCATCGCCACTTGTCATTTTTTGAAATTTTATACCTAATTAATGGTATTGGTCTACCTGTTTCTATCCATTTAAAAATTTTCTCTCTCCAAGGATACCACAGAAACTTTGTGCGGTCTAAAATCCAAATTACTATTTTGAATAATCTTTTATCCACTCTTATTTCAATTGTAATTTCCGTGCTCAATTTAATCTCCCCCTCCAATTTTCATATCCTTGTCCCAAGATTCCCATTCATGCCCATCGGCGAAAAAGGTCCTTAGCTTCTTCGCTACAGCAAGACTTCGCAATTAATCCTACAAATAGAATACAAAAAGTAATATATAGGGTCTTTTCATCCCCTCCGCTCTTTCTGCTATTTTAGATCGCCTAGATATCTTGCTTTGAACACCTGAGCCAGCGTCTTAAACCAGTGTGCACGCACAGGTGGGCTTTTACCTTTTTCGATCGGTAACGGCAGTTTAATCAACTCTTCAAGATGGTAAACTTTATGGACATTATCAATCCAACCTTCTTTCTTGGCTCTCTTGAGTATCTCAGGAAAATTTTTATATGTCTCCTTGATCGGAACATTTCTTTCTGTATACTTCACTTTTGCTATATGCGTGATCGCCTTGTCTGGAGAGGTTCTATAGAAGGCATAATATTGTGCATCCGGACAATTATTTTCTTGAAACGCCGTGTTAGTATTAAGCGTCACCTCCCAAAAATCTGGGTCAGTTGAAGCGATTAAAACTTCGTGAATATCCTTTAGCTTTTGTTCAGAAATAATCTTTTTATCAGACATCTTATCCCCCACGTACTCTAAAAATTTGTTATTGATGAATTTTGTTTTAGCCTCCTTATTGTACTCGGCTACAATTTGTCTAATATCTTCCCATCTAACATATCTAAATTCTTTTCGTCTCAACCCAGTCTTCCGCATTATGTTTTTTACTTCTTTTTTAAACTCCTCCTTTCTATCAAATTGTGTAACCAAGACTAATCTCAAATGGTCATAAAATGGTCTGAAATCATTAAGAATTTTCCCATATTTACCCAACTGGTCTTTGGGCAATCTTGACCCACCCAACTTAGACTCTAAGAATACGATGAACCTCCCTTCAAGCTTCATCTGCAGGTCAATTTTACTCCTCTCCCCTGCCTTCCCACCGTAAGGAATCTGAGTTTCGATATCTATTTCTCTCAGCTCCTTATTTTTAATGTTTTGCATTGGTAGTGCTAATTCTTTGCCTAAAAAATATTTAAGAACACCTCTGTTTACTTTAAGGACAAAACCAAAATTTGCGGAAATTTGGTCTTCTTCATTGCCAAAATGATGAACTAAATCAAAAACATTTCCAACATTCACTTTCTCTTAACTCCTGTACAAAAAAAAATCCTTTTTCAACCGAATACTGAATTAAAATCGTTATTAGTTTCATCTTGAGTACAACGCACCGAGCATATAGACGTTATGACCATTCGCAGCAATCTTACGAAACCCAAGCGTGTAGCCCGTAGGATATATGTTATATGCTTCTGGGGTAAGATATGAACTATCTATGCCCGACCTTGCTCAATAATATCAGAAATTAATTTCAGACCATTGTCAACAAAACTCAGAGCCTCTACTACAGAATAATTTTTCTTCCATTCCTCAAATAAATCCTTAAACAGATGTGCGGCAGTAAAGATAAAGTTCGGACTTATGAGTGGAAATTCTAATGTTGGAACCCGATGAAACCTATGTAGAGGGTTGATACATCGACGTAGGTTAGTATCTCTTAGAGAAATCCACTCTCCATGTACATCGGCACTAGTGGGCGAATATAAAAATCTATATAAGTCCTTAAGTCCCACTTTCTGAGCAATTTTATAGGTATCCAACCCGCTCCACCCCCCTAAATCTATCGGAAGGAGTTCTTCCCAAATTTCGGAATTTATTGAATCTTCTAAAGATTCTTTCAATGGGGAAAATGAGGAATTTTTCTCTTCAATATTTCCCAAAATTTCCTCAACATGAAGCTTTAAAAGTTTCTCTTTTCCTAAACCATATTCCTTAAACTTTCGATATAAGCCCAAGTCGTTATTGAAAAGCAGCCACTTAAAGGAAATCAATGTATCTGCCATACAACGGAGGATTATTCTTGCTAAATCTGCAGCCCATAAATAAGGATCTGTTAACAAAACCACAAAGAGTCTATACTGCCTACTTAACAAACCAAATAATACTTCATCCCTGTCAGGCGTATACAAATCTACTTGAACTTTTTTAAATATCCTTCTCAAAGCCGTAGTTAATTCAGATATCATATTTTTTGATACAGACAAAATTTGCTCGATCGTTTTTTCCGTATCCGGTACCTCAGATGGATGTTCTGGAAATTCGCATACACTTATTTGGTAGTTGTGACGCCAAAAATAAGAGCCCCAATCATAAAATTCTTCTCTATGCATGATAATCATGCTCATAGTATTTCTGGCGAAGGACTCCACATGTGCCCTTTGTTGCTCAGGACATTCTGGATATTTTGGTATCCCATCCAAAAGTTCTTCCGAAACACCCTTAAGGAATAATTTGTTATGCTTGAACATTCTATTCAATGGTATAGAACGGCGTAAAGAGGAATGGTGAGACTTACCATCCATTAATAGACGTACCGACCGTTTTAATTTTTCGAGCGTAAATTCAAGATTAAAATCGTGGCAATTCTTCCACTCGTCGATGATAAGCCAATTCATGGGGCATTCTGAATATGATAATAGAATATCCCCAAAAGGTTCAAGTATCGCCTGTCTAACCAAAGGTTCAATTTTCTCTCTAGCCCTTTCCTGCAATTCTTTCGGAATTTGTTTAAAGGATGAGACTAAACCAAGTAGAGGATTATTTTTATCTGGATTAAATTCATCCAGTAGGTCTAAAATGCTATTAAAGTAATATAAGGCAAGCCCTCTATCATAGCTATTCAGAAGAGAGTCAATCCAAAGAAATTCGGGCAATTGCCTTGGAATCCAACCAGCATCTTTCATTGGTCCAAGTTGACTAAGCAAAGGGGGCAGAAGTTTTTTTCCGACACGTTTTTGGTCTTCAAAAGGATTCCTCTTTTTCTTCCTGGTGATTTTCTTTGCCTTTGCCACTTACCATCATCTCCTCTCTACTCAAGACCGCCATAACCACGTCTTACCCCGTTCTGAGCTAACCTGGGGTTTAAAATTTCTACCATTAACTTTATTACTTCTCTGTGCGTATAGATTTCGCCTTCCTTCGCCTTCTGGGGTGCAAACTTCATAAGTAAATGCTCATAGGCGTCTCCAAGCACATCGGGAGAGACTTCTTCACCACCCAACTCATATTTGTTGAATAGCTCCATCAACTGCCTCAAAAGTTCTCTGTTTTCCTGATTTCTGGCAAATTCCAAGAAATCTACTCTGTCGATAACGCCTTGCAATTCCTTATTTGCCTTTGCAATCTCACTTATTCCAGTAGCAAGTTTTTCAGGCAAATTCTTAACATCCTTAGTTATTTCATCCCAGAGAAAGCGTTTCGGAACGTAAAGAGTATAATGGTATCTTGTTTTTGCTTCTTCCTCGGCCTCCTTTTCCGTTAAGCCGGCTTCCCTTACCAGTCTTCCCTTCACCTGCTGTTTCTCATTTTCCCATACGTCATTTAACCTTTTCAGGAAAAGCAAAACAAGGATGAACTTATAATCCACGGCCGTTCTTATCAAATCAACAGCCCTATCCACAAGAGAATTTATCTTCTCACGTGTTACCTTCTCTGGAAACGATAGTTGTTGACCCATTATATTACCTTCTTTTATTTATTCTGATTTTAATCTTTAATAATTTTTCTATATCTTTTTTGATTTGATTTGCTCTTTTTTCTTATATTATGCTACCTCCCCGCATTTTTCGCAGCTTCTTCAACCCAATTACCAAAATTGTTATAGCCATCATCATCTACCCAATCATATGTAGAATATATTGATGAAAAATATTTTTTCTGTCCATTAACTGTTGTATACCAATAATCAAATGGGTTCTTACCTTTAACATCTCTATTTCCATATTTATCTCTCATATTATGTATGTAAATCGCTAAGAGCCCATTACCTTTTTTTCGACTTTGTTCAATCTCATAATCAACATATTTTCTACCGTTAGTCTCAGCACCAATTAGCACAACAGTTACAGATGTGCCTTCCATTTGTTTATTAATCCACTTTTTAACGGCTTCTTCGCCTTTTCTTTTCACTTCTTCCCAAGAAGCTGCATCCCAAAAGCCAGCTGCTTCTCTATCCTGAGTTACCCAGCTATTACGAACCTGATTAGCTCTCCAAACATCTCTCTCATAGTGAAAGCTAAAAAATACTCTCCTTGCCATCTCAGAAACCTCCTTTTTGTATAGCAAACAAAAGAATTGAATAAATCACTATTAAAATTGTGATTGAGCCATAGAACCAACCTAAAGTTATCGAAAACATAATCCTAAATATTGACTGGATTTTATCTTTAAAGCGGTAAGCGTCCATATTAAGTAAATACCTATCGGTTTTTAATCTATTATTGATAACCCACTCATAAAGTTTTTTATACATTCTTTCTTGTCGTAAAAAATATGTATCCAAAAACCAAAATACCAATAAAGGAACAAAGGCAATTAAAACCTGATGTCTGCCTCCTTTTAACAAGAGAACAATAACAACAAGCGTTATAGCCCATCCCTTTATCATAAATGAGTTGGAAGCTATCCGTTTTATGATATCTTGAATGATATCAATTTCTTTTAGCATATATTCCTTAAGATTTTCTTTATCTTCCATTATAGAATATTAATCCTATTCTTTTAAGTTACATAATCGTAAGCCTGTTTTATCAAATGCATTGCATAATCTATTTGGTCAAGGGAATTAATCTTAAAAATCGTATTCAAGTGTCCGTAACCATAAGTCTTGGGAACCGGCTTGGTTAACTTTTGAGGGTCGTTTATTTTTCTATCTCCCATCTTAATGAAAATCTTTAAACCGTCTTTCTGTATGTTTGGGCTGGCAAAAGTAGAAGTCGTTCTGTAATCGCAATACCAAGGACCCACTTTTTCTCTGACCTCATCAGAAATTGCCAATATTCTCTCACGCAGTTTCTCAAATAATTGCTTTATCTTTGGATTTGCTTTACTTAAGAGATTTTCCAGAGTATATTCCTTGAGCTTTCTCTCCTTTCCAGGTTCTGTGGCTTCTTTAGTACTAACAACTCGTTTTTGTCTTATGACGTTTACGTCTTCAATGTTAAACAAATCCCTGTAGTAAGAATACTTCTTTAATTCAACCGAAGGCGTCATCTGATTTATTGCTGATAATTCCTTTTCGTTAAAGCTCTTGGCAATTATTATGAGCCTAGGCTCAACATTCCAATTCACTTCAATCTTGTTATTGAACTTCTCCTTCACTATAAGATTAATCGTTCGCTTGTTTTCCTTAACCCAATCTAGATAAAAAAGACCTTGTATTATCGCACCAGGATCTCTCACCCATTTATACTCAATGACTACTGGCACGTTATCTTCGTCTATCCCAAGCGTATCTATGCGACCATTTGGAATAGGATATTGCCTTTCAAGAAGTTTAATACCAGTTAGTTCTTCTAGGTTATCCTCCATAAGTTTCTCTAGCTCTGCTTCATCTTTAAATTCACAACTATTCACTTTTATGACCCTATTATCTTTTAATCTAAATAAAGGCATTTCTTACCTCCTCAATCCATATTACTTTTGCCCTTAATAAATTTTTCCAATCCTTTTGTCTGAATAAATATACCAAAAACGGCCCCAAAAGGCAATAAAAAACCGCCTCACTTGGTAAGGCGGTTTTAAAAACACATTATTGCCGTTAACTTAACATCCAGTTATCTTACTTGGTTTACGGTCATTGTTTCCAACGTTACGCCTGTTTCGCAGCTAAATCTTTTCAGTGTCCTTTCTCCAAGGAAAATATCCGGAAAGGTGCAAGCTGATCCTTCACCATCTTGAGTATAATGTCTTGGCAGTTTGCGAAGTGCCGACTGTCATAGTCCTCATCTTATTACGGTAGTGCCTCGGCAGTATATTACCGTAAGCAGAGGCATTTGGGCGAGCATAGCGAGCCACAAACACGCTGTTATGCGCCGCTGTGGTGGTCTTTACTTATAACCAATAATCAACAACTCTTGAACAGGAACATAAACCCTTCCTTCTTCGGCAGCAAGTCTTGCCTTTAGGCGTATCATTTGGTCGAGTAGCATTCCACCTTCAAGAATAAAGTACAGATCTTGACCTGTAACGGCAATGAGATTTGTAGGACGACCTCTGGAAAAGGCCTCTAACCCTTCCTGACTGAAACCTGAATAGCTGATGAAAATACCTCTGGACCAAGTTGCCTTACCCCCAACTTTACTGTGCAATACAAGTAATTCTGTATTACCAACAAGAGCGTTTTGCCATTTCGCCTCAATCAAGTATGTATTTCCTTCAAATTCGATACTACCATCAATTTGCTCACCAACCAACCGGAAAGGTGAGCGGGCTTGCATACCGAAAGTATTAAAGAGAGTAGTAAGGAATTTCTCAAAAGCGTAGCCCCTTTCTTGTGGCGCTAACTTCTCCAAATTCAGAAGATCGTTTAGAAGTAGTGGTAAAGTATTTTTTAGACTCTCCGTTTTGGCCGCAGCAACCTTGTCTTTTTCTGGTTTTATTGACGGTAAACCCCGCAGGAACTTCGAGTCCCATAACTCAGGTATTTTGAAGCCTAATTTTTTAATGAGTTCATTTAGCTGTTCAATCTCCTCTTTTGTAATAGGATTTGATTTGCCTCGATATTTCAGTCCACGGGTTACAATTTGGACCATTAAAGGGCAAAACTTGTCCCTTGCTTGCGAAAGAGTCCCTTCAAGAAGGGCTGCAATCGCAGGCCGTTTGCTTCCGCCGGTCCAAAATCTCTCCAAACCTAAATCAACGGCAATTCCAGCAAATGAAATAGATTGATCGGCAAATGGATGTGGCTTCCCTGGTAAAAAGGGGTAAAGAAAATCTGCCAATTCTGATATAGTTTGTGTCTCAATTAGAGTAAGATTCATATTTACTATCACTCTTAATCATTAACACCGCAGTGGCGTATAACGGCCGGCGTGTATCTGAAGTTTGCGACCGAAGGGAGCAAATTTGGGCGAAGCGAACGAAGTGAGCGAAGCCAGATACACGCCTGTTAGGCGAAGTTGATTGATCACTAAACTAATTCTTCAAAGAAACTAATAAATTTCATTAACTTATTTCTTTCTTCTTCTATCTTATCTTTATGCCATTGCTTATCTTTGACGGTATCCCATAATTTTACATAAATTGTTATATGCGGTCTCCATTGTTTCTCATCAAGCGTTTCTTTGATTTTGTTAATTAGATAGTCGATCTCTTTATTTTCTATTTTTGATGAAGGTTTTTTCTCCCAGAATGTCTCAGTTTCATTCGGTGCTCTTCGATCCTTACAAAACATAAGCAACATATTTTTGTTTTCTTCAAAAAGTGTCTTTAATCGTTTTTTATTTTCCACAGTTAAGTTTTTAATTAAATTCTTAAACGGACTTCTCCTTTCTATGTTAACACCAAAATAGGTCCATTTAGTTTCCTCCTCGTACCAAGTATTTATTTGTAAATTGTTCTTGAAATTTACTGCCAACCAACCCCCGCCATCTCGAAACTCTCCATATTCTATTTTTTTATCTTTGAATGCCTCATAAAAAGAAAGAATCATTGAGCTTCTCAATAAAATATGTTTTAAAATATCTTTATTATTAAATTTACACTCAATTAATTCATTTGGGAGCCTTACTTTAGATTTTTTAAAATCTGCAGTAACCCTATTAATAGTTAACTCAGTATGTATCTTTTCCCAGTGCTGTCCAATTTCCCCATCTCTGCAACACAATCCCACATATTTAAAGAAGGGAAGATAATCAATACATTGGCTTAGTCCTTGCGAGAACTCAAGATTTATTGATTTGTTTGGTGAATATTTAACTTCAACACCAATAGTCTCGATATCGCTCCCTCTAGAATCCCACCTACACCCAAAAACATCTACTCTTCTTTTATAATCATCCAATTTTATTCCAAACTCATCAATAATTGGAAAAGAAAATTCCATTTTTTTAAGTTCTTCAGCTAGTATTGGATATATTGCCTTTTCATTCGACATATTAATCTCCATCTAATATCTAATTTACTAATCAATTTCGCATAACTTGTTATATCCGAACTGGTTCGGATACATCTCCAATTTGGGGGCATATTCGAAGTACCTCACATAAACATTCCTCTGGCTGGACTATCCCGCAACTCTGTAACACCGAACTAAAGAAGAAATTATCACCCCCCAACCAATGTCACTCTTACTTGTAATGTAAGTGCGTTACCAAAAATTATCTTAAAAAGTCTGTACTCCTTACAAAAATATTCCCGAATTTAATATACCAAAAACGGCCTGAAAAGGCAATAAAAAAACCGCCTCACGCGTTGCGTTTAGCGGTTTGCGACCTTATTATTGATAATTGATGTGGTGTATTATCTCTTTATCCACTCCCTTGTCATTGGGTCAAATTTATAGCCTTCTTTGAGCAGCTTCCTCCTTTTTTTGAGCATGTTATACCGATAGCCTAGCTGTTTTGAACGGCCTGAATAGGCATTCGGATTCTTGTTAAGCCTAGAAATTATGCCTTCAACAATGAAAACCATTGAACCGATGTAGGCTCTGCATGGTGTCCTGTGGTACGCCGCCAGAAACCATGCACAACCCTCCTAATCACGCGGGATTGCGAAAATATTATATTTAAACTTCTTGTAAAAATCAAGTAAAATAAAAATTTGTCAACCCAAAAGAAAAAAGCCCTTGCCTCAAATACAAGGGCTTCCTCCAAGATTCCCCTAACATGGTAAAGTGACATACTCACGGGATTGAAATCCCGTGCATCTTTCAAGATGCGAGAGTT
>Ga0114930_10003864_pt1 | contig 12875 bp, 12 predicted proteins | sample AnhtaG_FD_87300 | JGI IMG/M metagenome (GOLD analysis project Ga0114930, IMG submission 87300) | Deep subsurface microbial communities from Anholt, Denmark to uncover new lineages of life (NeLLi) - Anholt_01485 metaG | ecosystem: Environmental > Aquatic > Marine > Oceanic > Sediment | place... | reverse complement strand
GCCGAGTTGTTGGAGATGGTGCTGCTGCTGACGTTCACTGTGCCTGCGTAGTTCAGGATGCCCCCGCCTCCGTAGATGGCCGAGTTGTCGGAGATAGTGCTGTTGCTGACGTTCGCTGTGCCTGCGTAGTTGTCGATGCCGACGCCTCCGTAGATGGCCGAGTTGTCGGAGATAGTGCTGTTGCCGACGTTCACTGTGCCTCCGTAGTTGTAGATGCCGCCGCCCAAGTGCGCGGTGTTGCTGATAACGGTGCAGTTGGTCAGCGTCGGGTCGCTCTGCCAGTTGCATATCCCGCCGCCAGCATCGAGCCCATTGTGACCCAGCCCCGTGGCATTGCCGCCGGTGATACGCAGCCCCTCGATGGTGGGGCTGATGTTGCCGGTGATGTAGAGCACCCGCCCCTGTCCCTGCGCGTCCAGCGTGGTGGGCTGGCTGAGGGGATAGGGCGTGGTCCAGTTGGTGGTGGTGTAGCCGCCGCGGATGGTCACCTCCTTGCTGATGTAGACCACCTGGGTGATGCCGGCGCGCTGGTGAATGTCGGTGTAGACGCCGGTGGCGACCAGGATTTCTTCTCCGGGAGCGGCGGCATCCACCGCCGCCTGGACACTCCCGTAGCAGGGGGTTCGCCCGCCACAATTGCCGCCCGGGGCGACGTAGCGCGTGCCGGGGTCAGCATGGACCGGCGCAGCCTGCCAACTCAGCCACAGCAGGGTCAGTGCCAGCAGCGTCAGCCCGGCCAGCATTGGGGCGATCACAAACAGATGACGCCCTCTGACGAGGCTTTGGGTGAGCCTGTTTTGCTTCATATCGCCTCATCTCCTTCCAAGGGGCGGTATAACTAGCGTGGGCCAGGGCCGCAGTAAGAACTTGCCTTTCAAGGGTTGCGCCCAGGTGGGCTCGATTAATGACGGCAGGAGGGAGTAGTGAGTGAACGAGTAATGGGTCACGAGTCACGCGTTACCTCTTTGACCCGTTGACTCATTGCCTCTTTCCAGACCAGCGGCAAAAAGATGTCCCACCATGGCTCGGCAGATAGCTCGACCCGCTCCTCCTCCATCACGATGTCCGCTGTGTCCCAGCCCTTGGCGTCCATCACAGCCTGAAAGAGGCGCCGGAAGCGCAGTTCGGCGGTGACCCTCACTGGACCACCAGCCGGCACGGTGAAGGTGTAGACTGACGTGTCGCTGCCCATCGCCGGGATGCGGTTGTCGCTCACGATGGTAGTCGGCTTCCAGTAGCTTATTACAGGCGATTCGCCTGTCTCCACATCGCGGAGCACTTTGGCGAAGGCCTTGCCCGGCAGCCCAGCCTGTGGGCCGCCCCAGTCGGGTACAGTGGGGCCGCCTTGCTGACACAGCGCTTGTCCTAGCTCATCCGTAGTCGTGATCACCAGGAGCAGGTGCCGCCCTGGATGGTCAGTGGGAACGTGGTGACCAGCGGCGGTGTTGGTGATGGCCACTGTAACGTGCAAGCGACCCAACACCTGTTGAGCGCAGGCGGTCATGCTCACTGTGTTCTGTAACAGGTCCACATCGGACGCGCCAGGTTGCAGGTGCGAGGCGATAAGCGCTGGGTCCCGGATCAGCCCGCCTTTGTAGGGGTAGACAAAATAGTTCACCCCGGTGGGTGCCATGTGGCAGGTCTGGCACTCGATGCCCTGGGCCGGATACGGGCTTTCCAGCCACTCTTCGAAGGACTGGTAGACGGGTGTGCCTCCGAAGCTGAACTGATGGCATGGGGCACAGAACTGGCTCCTCTTCTCCACTCCCAGGTAGCTGACCCGGCGCGTGACATCGTCGAAGGGGCCGAAAAAGAGAACTTCGCCTGGGGGCGAGCGGTAGAGGCGCATGGACAGCACTCCCGGCCTGTCATCATAAGGCAGCCCTGTGGCTGGGTCCAGGTAGACCTCTCCCACCTTGTGGCAGAACTCGCAGAAGGAGCCCTCCGTCTCCACCCCGGATAGCTCGTTCATATCGGCGCTGAAGGCACCGGTGATGGTGGCAGTGCCGGTGATGGGTGTGGCGATGCCGGCGATAGGAGCAGCGGGGGCGTGACAGGTCGCGCAGTTGCCAGCCGTGCCAGGAAAGTCGAGCTTGTAGCCAGGGGCGACAGTGATCGTACCGGTGAGGTCGGTGCCATTGTACAGAGAGAAGAAGCGGGGGTTGGTGGCGGAGTTGGCGTGGGCGTTGGCCCGCCACTGGGGATGGGCCACCGTGCAGTGCATACAGCTCAGGGGATGTGCAGGGTCATTGGATGGGAACCACTGGTAGTCGGGGTTGTCGGTGGTGTAGTGGGGGTTGAGGGTGATGGTGATCCCTGTCTGCGGCGGCGTGACCCTAGCCCAGCCCACGAGATAGCCTTCGTGCCAACCCGTAATAGTAACCTGGATTCCCTCGGGCAGCCCGCCCAGGGTGAAGGAGCCGTCTTGGGCGCTGGTGGTGGCGTTGCTAGTGGTCTGCTGGCGCACTATGGCTCCAGCAATCGGCCCGCCGTTCAGTTCCACAACCACGCCGCTGACAGCGGCCGTTTCCTGCACTATCGCTAACTGGGCCAGCAAGGGCCATATCAGAGCCCCCATCGCCAGGCTGAGGGGCACTAGCCAGACCACGCGTTCACTCATTTCCCGGTTTCTCCACCCTTGATGAGTATAGTATATCAGGTCTCGGCTCATTTGCCAATAGCCCAAAAAGCCTGTGGCCCTCGAAACAGAAGTTTCTTCGGCCACCCAGTTCAGTGGCATCGCCCCCGGTGATGCGCAGTCCCTCCACCGTGGGGCTGATGTCCCCGGTGATGTGCAGCACACGCCCCTGCCCCTGGGCATCCAGCGTGGTGGGCTGGGTGATGGGATAGCGCGTGGTCCAGTTGGTCGTCGTGTAGCCGCCCCTGATGGTCACCGTCTTGCTGATGAAGACCACCTGTATGCTGCCATCGCGCGGGTGAACGTCGGTGTAGACGCCGGTGGCCACCAGGATCTCATCGCCACTCTCGGCCTTGTCCACGGCGTACTGCACCGTGCGGTAGGGGTTGGCAGGATCGGCGCAGTCGGTGGTGTCGCTGCCGGTGGGAGCGACGTATCTATTGGCTGGATCGGCATGGACCGGCGCAGCCTGTCAACTCAGCCACAGCAGGGTCAGTGCCAGCAGCGCCAGCCCGGCCAGCATTGGGGCGATCACAAACAGATGACGTCCTCTGACGAGGCTCCGCGTTAGTATGTTTGGGCTCATGGTGTCCCATCTCGTTCGGAGGGAATGGTTTGGCATATCCACCCAAACCTCGCCCGCCAACCGGGCGGGGGCGAGACAACAAAAAACGCCAACATGAAGCGCTCAAGCAAAGCGCCCTCACGCTGGCGTGTGGACACAATGATGGGCTGACCGTGCAGGGCTTACGCCCCTTTTCGGGACATGGGTCTGAGTACCCCATGTCTGGTACATGACCACTGGCTCCCTTTTGAGACGAACGGCCATTTGTATCAGGTATTTTGAAACCAGCTATACTATAGCATATGACGGCTACGTTGTCAAGCAGAAATCCCTGTGGCCAGGAGTATCGGTTCTAAGACATCACGGCGAGACAACGTCTGGCCCGCGGGTACAGACAGCCTCAATTCGACAGAAAAAGCGCGTCAACAACGTGTGTCTGTGAGCCGTCTGATGTCAAGATCAGCTTGAACCGATGCGCCTGCAATCCCCGCTTTCTGGCGTGATTCCCCCGGCGGTGTATAATATTCGCAAGGCGTTCAGCGATCAGCTATCGGCTATCAGCTATCAGCCAAGGGCATCCTATGGCCTTCAACTTACCCTTTCAGCGGCGCTATCAAGAACTTGCCCGCGCCCGCCACATCGCCGAAGTCCTGGCCCGCAATGGGCTGGGATTTCTGGTGGAACAGTTGGGGCTCAGCCGCTTCCTGCCCGCCTGGGGCCGCCGTCAGATCTTTGGCGAAAGCGAGGAGATTGCCCGGCGCTCCATCCCCCAGCGCATCCGTTACACACTGGAGGAGCTGGGGCCGACCTACATCAAGCTGGGGCAGGTGCTCAGTACCCGGGTGGATCTTCTGCCGCCGGAGTACATCGCTGAGCTATCCAGGCTCCTCGACACCGCCACACCCGTGGATTTTGAGGCCATCGCGGCCCAGATCGAGCGGGAACTGGGGCAGCGATTGGAGGCCTGCTTCGCCGAGTTCGATCCCACGCCTCTGGCCTCCGCTTCCATCGGCCAGGTCCACAGGGCCCGGCTTCCCTCCGGCGAGCCAGTCATGGTGAAGGCACAGCGGCCCGGCGTGGGGGCCACGGTGCGGGCGGACCTGGATCTGCTGATGCGACAGGCTCACCTTCTGCAGCGCCACTCCCGAATGGCGCGGGACTATCAGATCGCCGAGATCGTGGAGGAGCTGGCGTACACACTGCAGTGCGAGCTGGATTACACCCTCGAGAGCCGCAACGCCGACCGGCTGCGCCGCAACCTGAGGGGGGACCCCGAAGCGCGCATCCCCCAGGTGCATTGGGGCCTGACGACCCAACGGGTGATCACCCTGGAGGCCCTGGAGGGGGTCAAGCTCACGGACCGGGAGCGATTGGTCGAGGCGGGATACGATCTGCCGGCTGTGGCCCAGGTCATGGTGGAACTCTACCTCAAGCAGGTGTTCCGCGACGGGTTCTTCCATGCCGATCCCCATCCAGCCAACATCCTCCTCTGCGACGAGCAAATCGGCTTCGTGGACTTCGGCATGGTGGGCAGCCTGACCCCCCTGTTGAAGGAGAGACTGGGAGACCTGCTGCTAGGGCTGTTGGATCAGGATGCCAGATCGGTCACGCGGCTGCTGTTGCGGATGGGAGCAGTGGACTGGGATGCAGACACAGGGCCTCTGGAGCGCGATCTCCATCGCCTGATCACACGCTATTTCAGCCTGGCCCTGGAGCAGGTTCCTCTAAGCGAGACGTTGCAGCAGATACTCGACGCCGCTTTCCAACATCAGGTGCGGCTGCCAGCCGACCTGTCGCTGCTCACCCGCACGGTCATCGTCCTGGAGGGAGTGGCCCTGCAACTGGATCCCAACCTGGTGCTGGTGGACCTGGCCAGGCCCTTCGCTCAGCGGCTCATCCGTGAGCGTTACTCCCCGCAGCGATTGGGAACCGACCTGTTGCGCCTGGCGCGAGAGGGGAAACGGTTGGCTCAGGAGCTGCCCCGCCGTGCCGAGACGCTTTTGGGACAGATCGAGGGCGGGGGAATGACCATTGGTGTCGCACTTCGACAATTGGAGGATGTGACCGGCAAGCTGGACCGGGTGGCCAACCGGCTGGCCTTCAGCATCGTCGTGGCGGCCATCATCATCGCCTCCTCGCTCCTCATCCTGGGCGGGACGCAGGCCGCTGTGTGGCGGATTCCGCTGGTGGGATGGGGGCTGCCGGTAGCTCAACTGGGGTTTGCGGTCGCAGGGCTCATGGGCATGTGGCTGCTCTTTTCGATCCTGCGGTCACGAGGGCTGTAGAAGTCAGAAGGTTACTACTCAGGCTGGCGGTTGCCTGTCCTGGCCAGACAGGCCAGGGAAACCGCGCCTCGAGAGCTAAAGCTGACTGTCCACCTACGTGGACAGCGACGTCCACGCAGGTGGACGCCCGGCTGAAAGCCCTGGAGAGGCGATTTCAATCGCGGCAAAGGGTAGCCTGAGCAGTTACGTTAGAAGTTGGAATGCAGAAGTTGGAAGTGTTCTGCCTTCTGACTTCTGCATTCTAGCTTGTTATCAAATCCCATGAAGCCCCTTGATGCGACCGAGCAGCCCGCCGATGTCCGGCTCGGGGTAGGGGGAGGGGCCGATAGGATCGAGGGGTGGATCGTCGCCCAGCAGCAGGGCGAATGTCGTGAGCACTGCCTGGCCGAGCACCTGGCGATCGTAGCCGCCCTCCAGGGTGAAGACCAGGCGGCCTCGGCACAACTCGTCGGCCAGCTCCTTCAGGGTCCGGGTGATGAGCGCGAAGCCGGCGATGGAGAGCCCCATGAGGGCCAGCGGATCGCGCCAGTGGCCGTCGTAACCGCCTGAGACCAGAATGAGCTCTGGCCTGCAGCGCCGGGCCAGGGGAGCGAGCACCTCGGCGAAGATGCGCCGGTAACCCGTGTCCCCTACCCGGACGGGGAGGGGAACATTTATCACCGTCCCCTCTCCCGGGCCCCGGCCCTTCTCCCGCCAGTGGCCGGTGCCGGGGTAGAAGGGGTAGAGGTGGGTGGAGAAGTAGCAGACGCCTTCCTCCTCCTCGAAGGCCTCCTGGGTGCCATTGCCGTGGTGCACATCGAAGTCCACGATGAGCACTCGTTTCACCCCCTTCTCCTCCAGGGCAGCACGGGCGGCGACGGCCACGTTGTTGACCAGGCAGAAGCCCATGCCCCGGTTGGGTCGGGCATGGTGGCCGGGAGGACGGACCAGGGCAAAGCCATTTTCCACCCGGCCATCGAGCACGGCCTCCACCAGGGCGATTAGCCCGCCGGCCGCCAGGCGTACGGCCTCCCAGGAGGCGGGGGCCACGTAGGTATCCAGGTCCAGGTATCCGCCGCCTCGCTCGGCGATGCGCCTCAGTCTGGCCAGGTAGGGTTGGAGGTGCACGCGGGCGATCTGCTCCTCAGTGGCGGGTTGGGCTGGGATGTGTACCAGCCGCTGCAGCATCCCCTCTACCTCCAGCCGTTGGATGATTGCCTCCAGCCGGCCTGCATTTTCCGGATGTCCCGGCCAGTCGTGTTCCAGGTACAGGGGATCGTAGACGTAGCCGGTCGTCATTTGAACTCCTTGCCCTGAGAGAAGGGGCTAACCATGTCCCATCTGAGTCCACCCTTCTGGCTATTTCTGACTTTCTTGCCCCTGCTCTTCCTGAACCGCTGGATTAGCCAGCACCTGCAGGGAGCGGTCCTGCTCCTCTCCCACAGCGAAGAGGTAGCCTCGCTGGTGTATTTCGTGCTGCTATTGCCGGGTGTTTTGCTGCACGAGGGGAGCCACTGGCTGATGGCCAAACTGCTCCGGGTGCGCACTGGGAAGCTTACCATCGGGCTGAATCAGAAGCGCGGAGGGGTGCTGGAGATGGGCTCGGTGCGGGTGGCCCGAGCGGATCCGGTGCGCGACTCGCTCATTGGCCTGGCGCCATTGGTCGGGGGAAGCCTGACCATCTTTCTGATCGGCCGCTGGGTCCTGAGCGTCGAGGCCCTGGCGCGAACGCTTCAGAGCGGCGATGGGGCGCGCATCGCCGCAGAGCTGTGGGTGGTGCTCCACGTGCCCGATTTCTGGCTGTGGCTCTACCTCATCTTCGCCATCTCCAACGCCATGCTCCCCAGCGCCAGCGATCGGCGCCCCTGGCCACCAGTGCTCATCTTCCTGGGTGGGCTGGTGGCGCTCCTGTATTTCACTGGCTGGCTGCTCTCCCTGCCGCCTGAGCTGGCGGGCCTCATAGCAGACGGGCTCAGCTACCTCAACCTGGCCTTCGCCCTGACCCTTGCAGTGGACGTGGCCTTCGCTTTGCTGATCCTGCTGCTGGAGTTGCTGCTGACGCGCCTCACCGGGTGGCGGGTGGAGTATTAGCCGATGGCAGGTGGCCGATAGCGGATGCCCAGGCACCTTCTCAGTCTTGAGTCCTTAGTCCTCAGTCCAGAGTCACCCCGCACACCTATCTGACTTCGGACTGGGGACGTTGCTGTTACGCATCTCGCTGTGAAAGCCTCACGAGGAAGGGTCCTACGGCCAGGCTCATGAGCAGCAGGGCCAGCAACTTGTACAGCCGGGAGGGAAGGAGGAAGGCCAGCAGCCCGAAGAGCACACAGAACCCATAGTAGGCCAGGACAATAGTCCGCTGAGAGTAGCCCAGATCGTAGAGGCGAAAGTGAAGGTGTCCCCGGTCCCCCAGCCCGATGGGCTGTCCCCGCCGTCTTCGGCGGACCATTTGCCAGGCCACGTCCAGGATGGGCAGCCCCATGGCCAGCAGCACCGTGGCCACTCTCGCCCCGCCGATGATCCCCAGAGCGCCCAGGGCAAAGCCCAGGGAGTAGGAGCCCGAGCTGCCCATGAACACTTTCGCCGGATGGAAATTGTAGGGCAGGAATCCCAGCGTGGCTCCTAACATAGCCAGCGGCACGAGCGCCACGCTCAATTGTCCCTGGCGGACCATGTGCACTGCCAGGATGGTGCACAGGATCGCGCTCACCCCCGCCGCCAGTCCGTCCAGTCCATCCAGGAAATTGACAGTGTTGATCATGCCCATGATCCACAGGATGGTGAGCACCCAGACAATGGGCCAGGGGAACCCCTCAGGACCGAAGAAGAACTGATTGGTGAAGGGGTTGTTGACGTGCTTGATATGGATGACAAAAGTGATGGCGATGAGGCCCGCGGCGAACTGAACGGCGTACTGGGGATAGACAGAGAACTCGAAACGGTCATCCAGTAGGCCGAAGAGGAAGACAAAGCCCGTGCCTAGCAACAGTCCGGTCAGCCGGGTCAGCTCCTTGGGGTCCTGGCGGGTGGGCAGGAGGTGAGGGCGAAGGAGCAGGGTGAGTAGCAGCCCAGTGGTGAAGGCCGCGTAGAGGGCCACCCCTCCCAGACGAGAGACCCGCTCCTCATGCCGCCTGCGCCCGCCCGGCTGGTCGAGGATGCCCAGATGCAGGCCCAGCCGTGCGGTGAGGGGCGTGAGGATGAGAGCCAGAGCCAGAGGTATGAGGAAGACCAATACAAAACCCCATATCATCGGGATGCCCCCATGCGTGACCTGCTAAAGCAGGTGGCTGGAAGAGTTTTCACCCGCCCTCCTCGTCTCCAAAATGCACCAGCTCCACCTCCGCCTGCTCCAGAAAACTCACGGCCAGTTCATCTGGGTACCGGCCCCCATAGATCACCCGCTTTATGCCGGCGTTGATGATCATCTTTACGCAGGTGAGGCAGGGTTGATGGGTGACATAGATCGTCCCACCAGCGACCGAGACCCCGTGCAGCGCGGCCTGGATGATGGCATTCTGCTCGGCGTGAAGGGTGCGTACGCAGTGATCGCCCACCATCAGACAGCCCACCTCGGTGCAATGGGGAAGCCCGGTGGGCGCGCCGTTGTAGCCGGTGGTCAGGATACGCTTATCGCGAAGGATGGTGGCTCCCACCTGGGCGCGGGGGCAGGTGCTGCGTTTAGCCACCTCAAAGGCGATGCCCATGAAGTATTGGTCCCAGGAGGGGCGCTGTATTGCCATAGTCCTCAGTCCATAGTCCATATTCCTCAGCCCAAAGTCCCCAGTCCGAAGTGAAGATGCGCGGGGTGACTCCGGACTAAGGACTAGACTTCCCCACATCGCTTTAGCAGTTGCTCCCAGCGCCGGTCCACCTGAGCCTGGATCTTCTCCACCAGAGGTTTGTTCTCCGGCCGCAGCAGGTGCTGGAAGCGCCCCTGCGCTTCCAGCCAGTCGGTCATGGGCCTCTTCTCCCGGGGCTTATAGTTGAGTTTCCACTCGCCGTGGTCCACCTCGAACAGCGGCCACCAGCAGGTGTCCGTCGCCAGCCGGGAGACCTCGATGCTCTGCTCAGTGGGATGGCGCCAGCCGCGTGGGCAGGAGGCAAGCACGTTGAGGAAGGCCGGGCCGTCGGCGGCGACCCCCTTGCGGGCCTTCTGCATCAGGTCCCGCCACCTCCAGGGCGAGGCCTGAGCTGCGTATGGCATGTCGTGGGCGGCCATGATCTCGGTCAGGGGTTTTCGGAACTGCATCTTGCCCGCGATCACCTTCCCCGCCGGTGAGGTGGTAGTATGGGCCCCGAAGGGGGTGGCGCTGGAGCGCTGGATGCCAGTGTTCATGTAGGCCCCGTTGTCGAAGCACACGTACAAGAAGGCGTGGCCCCGCTCCACGGCCCCCGATAGGGCCTGAATGCCGATGTCGTAGGTTCCGCCATCCCCAGCGAAGGCCAGGAACTTCACATCCCGATCCTCGATCTTGCCCTGCTTGACCAGGGATCTATAGGCCGTCTCGATTCCAGATATGGTCGCGGCCGCGTTCTCGAAGGCGTTGTGCATCCAAGGCACCCGCCAGGCGGAGTAGGGGTAGATGGTAGTGGCCACCTCCAGGCAGCCGGTGGCCGCGGCGATCACCACCGGCTCATCAATGGCCAGCAGGATCTGGCGGGCAATGATGGGTTCGGCGCAGCCAGCGCACAGCCGATGTCCAGGAGACAGTCTCTCTTGTTTATGAGAAAGTGCTTTCAAAGTCAGTCTGGTTGCCATAGTATGCTCCTTGTCCTGAAGCGCCAAAGCGTCTCAGCATCCAGGCGGCACAGTACACATTGCCAGGGCACTGGGGCGCTACGGCACTGATTTTCTATCTCACCCCCAGGTAGGTCACCACTTGCTTCACCTGGCCCGTCTCGGCGATTCCCAACAGGTCGCGATAGACGGACTCAATCTGAGCCGGGGCGATATCCCGCCCGCCCAGGCCGAAGACGTAGTCGGCCAGGCGCATCCGAGGGCCGTAGATCTGAAAGGCCGCGGCCAGCTCCAGGAAGAGCGGTCCGGCGTCGCTCATGGATCCGAAGGAGACGGAGCGGTCCATGACAGCGATGGCGCTGAGGTGTTTCAGCGCCCCCACCAGCTCTGGACCAGGGAAGGGGCGGAAAACGCGCGGCTTGAGCAGCCCGACCTTGAGGCCCTCCTCTCGCAGCCGATCCACCACCACCTTTGCCGTCCCGGCCGTTGAGGAGAGGACGACGATGCCCACCTCCGCGTCCTCCAGCTTGTAGGGTTCAAAGATGTCATAGGTGCGCCCGAATGTCTCGCCAAACTCACGCCCTATCTCCAGGATCACATCCTTGGCCTGGCTCATGGCCTCCACCTGTTGGCGCTTGTGCTCGAAGTAGTAATCGTACAGGTCCAGCGGGCCGTAGGTCACTGGATTGTCCAGGTCCAGCAATGGCTTGGCAGACTTGTACTGGCCCACAAAGTCGCGCACTTTCTGGTCCTCGTAGACCCCCACCCGCTCCACGCTGTGGCCGGTGATGAACCCGTCCTGGCACACCATCACCGGCAGCAAGAGGTCCGGGTGCTCGGCGATGCGCACCGCCTGGATGGTGTTCTCGTAGGCCTCCTGTGCGTTCTCGGAGTAGAGCTGGACCCAGCCTGCGTCACGGGCGCCCATCGAGTCGGAGTGGTCGCAGTGGATGTTGATGGGGGCCGAAAGGGCCCGGTTGACCACCGGCATCACGATGGGCAGCCGCGTGGAGGCAGCTATGTACACGATCTCCCACATCAGCGCCAGGCCATTGGCCGCAGTGGCGGTCATAACCCGTGCTCCTGCGGCCGAGGCCCCCACGCAGGCGCTCATGGCGCTGTGCTCGCTATCTACAGCGATGAACTCAGTATCCACCAGCCCATCGGCGACGAAGTTGGCGAAGGTCATCACGATCGCCGTCTGGGGGGTGATGGGGTAGGCAGCCACCACGTCGGGGTTGATCTGGCGCATGGCCTCAGCGACAGCCGCGCAGCCGTCCAGGGCTCGAAATTCACTCATGTTCTTTCCTCCATCACGGTTAGCTTATGGCTGATAGCATGTCTGCCATAAGTTATCAGCCATCAGCCAGATGTCGTTTCCGCCAGCATCTCAATGGCATCGAAGGGGCAGATAGCGGAGCAGATGCCACAGCCCTTGCAGTGGTCGTAGTCGAAGCCCACCATCTCCTCATCCTCCACCAGGATGCTGGAATCGGGGCAGAAGACCCAGCACTGCAGGCAGTTGGTGCACTCATCCTGATCCACGACTGGTCGGAAGGCGCGCCATTCGCCAGTCCGGTAGCGCACCGCATTGCCCGCTTCAACGATCATCCCTCCAATGGGGATATCTCTCCAACCTGTTCCTTGGCCCATTCCAAAAGTCCTCCTTGTATTGTAGTCAATTGGGCAACGGGATAGAGGTAACGAGGCAACGGGGAACGAGTCAACGAGGCACTCTTTACCCATTACTCGTTGACCCGTTACTCTTTTTTACCCCTCCTGCACCTCTTCAGCGGCCCGCTGGACGGCTCGGACGTTGGCCTCCACCAGCTCCTCGCGCAGCCGGCCGGTGAAGCGGTGCCTGGTCTGCTCCATGAGGTCTTCCAGTTTGAACATCCCGGTGGCCTTGACCAGCGCGCCGAGCATGGGGGTGTTGGTGATCTCCCGTCCAATCTCCTGAATGGCGATGTTACTGGCGTCAACGGTGAACACCCGGCCCTTTTCAAAGCCCAGCATCTCCCGGATCTGGGCTGGGCTCTTGGTGGTGTTGACCAGCAGCGTCCCATCTTCTTTGAGGCCCTCCGCCACGCCCACCGTCCCCAGCAGTGTGGGGTCCAGCACCAGCACAATGTCCGGCGCTTCGATCTGGCAGTGGAGGTTGATAGGTTCGGAGCTGAGGCGGGTGAAGGCGCGCACCGGAGCGCCCATGCGTTCGGGGCCGTAGTCGGGGAAGGCCTGGAAGTACTGGCCCATATCCAGGGCTGTCTCGGCCAGCAGTTCTCCGGCGGTGACCACTCCCTGTCCGCCCCGGCCATGCCAGCGAATCTCGGTTAGTTGGCTCATACGTCATCCTCCTGTTTGCATACTGCGACGGGTGCCAGGCAAAAAAAGGGGGGCTAGACCATGTGTGAAATCTACCCCACCTCCAAAGGTTGAGTCGTCGTCTGGACAGCACGTCATTGGCTTGTGGATTCTTCCAGTGGACCTTGATTATCCAAAGGCAGATTGTATCACAAGTCGGCTCAGTTGTCAAAGTGGGGTTGGCTGCTGGGTGCACTTCAATTTGGGGGCAAACTGTAGGCCTTTTGCCACAATTTCTCAAAGCGGCCACTCATAATCGCTGCTCGGACCGGCAGGAGTCTCTCAGCACCGTCACGGCTCCAGCGCATT
>Ga0114930_10003863_pt1 | contig 12876 bp, 11 predicted proteins | sample AnhtaG_FD_87300 | JGI IMG/M metagenome (GOLD analysis project Ga0114930, IMG submission 87300) | Deep subsurface microbial communities from Anholt, Denmark to uncover new lineages of life (NeLLi) - Anholt_01485 metaG | ecosystem: Environmental > Aquatic > Marine > Oceanic > Sediment | place... | reverse complement strand
GGCGACAAGGTGACCATCAAGGACCTGACCGTCGAGGCTATCCCGGCATACAATGTCAACAAGAAGTTCCATCCACGGGAGGCTGGAGGAGTGGGTTACATCCTCACTGTGGACAGCACAAAGATCTATCACGCTGGCGACAGCGATCCTATCCCTGAAATGGAAGGGTTGGACGTGGACATCGCCATGCTTCCCGTGAGCGGCGTGTACGTTGCGACGGCGGAGGAGGCCGTGGAAGCCGCCAATATGATCAACCCCAAGACGATCATTCCGATGCATTATGGCAGCATCGTCGGCTCCCGGGCCGATGCGGAACGGTTCAAAGAACTATGGCCGGGTGAGGTAGTGATCATGGAACCACAGCCGTCGTAGCGGTAGCCAGTGCTAGATGACTGTTCCGAACTGCGAGGTTTGCGCAACGGGGTCGTTGCATCGGGCTCAACTCGATGCGGTGTGCATCGCCACTGAAACCCATAGGCTGGACTCGGTCCTTCAGCAGAGCACGGTCCCCGACAGGTTGATCCCGCTCGCTGTGTCGTCCTCGCTTGTCGTTCTGGACCCTGCAGCGGACTTTCCAGGGAGCTGCCTGCGGCCCTGGCCTGCCACGAGAAATGTGCCCTCGGATCGCATGCCACGCGATCTCGACTGTGAAGACGTTTCCCCCGTTCAGATAGCGTCGCCACTCGGAGACCGCTAGGCTGATGAGAGCATCACCACTGGGTCTCAGCCGCGACAATTTCCTGATCATGCTCTCCATGCTCTTATGGGGGAGCGGTGAGGGCCTGTGGTTCTACATTCAGCCTCTGTACATCAAGAGCCTGGGAGCCAACTCGATGCAGATTGGGGTGGTGCTCTCGCTGGCTCCTGTGCTGATGGTATTCGGCTTCATCCGTGTAGGCATCTTGGCTGATCGATATGGTCGAAAGAGGACCATGCTGGGCGGCTATGTCTTGGGCACTGTGGCTGTCCTACTGCTCGCCATGGCCGGCGATTGGCGCCAGTCCCTCGTAGGCTTTCTCCTCTATTTCGGGTCAGCCTGTTGCCTGCCGGCGATCCACGCTTATGTTGCGCACGCGGCTGGAGGGAAGGATCTCAATCGTACTTTCACCATGCTCTATGCAGCGTTCAGCGTGGGTTTGGTAGTCTTTCCCACAGTAGGGGGCTGGCTGGCGGAGGTGGCAGGTTTCTCCGCGGTGTTTGGAATCGCCGCGGTCTTCTACCTTCTGTCCACTATCGCCGCCGCGAGCGTCAGTGAACAGCCCGTTGACAAAGCGGCGTCTAGGTTTGGGTTTGGTGAGATTCTGTCCAACAGGCGGTTTCTCCTGATCTCCTCTCTCAACGTGTTCATCTTCTTAGCTCTCTACCTGGCACAACCCTTTGCACCCAACTAGCTGCAAGAGGTTGTCGGGTTAGAGCTTTTCTGGATCGGCTTCCTAGGCTCCGTTCACGCCCTGGGGACGACGGTACTCAGGGTGGTGCTGGGGGGACTCTCAGAGGGAGTGGGTGGCTTCATCGTCGGCCAGGGTCTGGTGCTCCTTTCCATTGTGGTCTTCCTCAAGGCCCAGGCCTTTCCTCTTCTGGTGGTGTCCTTCTTCCTGAGGGGGGCATTCAACGCTTGCCGGTCATTGGCGCTGGCGCAGACGGGTAGGGAGTTGGGTGAAACGGGAGTAGGCCTGGCCTACGGCGTTTTCAACACCGCATTCAACCTCCCATGGCTGTTGGCGCCTTACATGGCCGCGTGGCTGTATACGTCGCGTCCCGACCTTCCGTTCCTCGTCTCTGCGGCCATGATCGGGGTCATGATGCCCCTTTCGTGGCTCCTTCTGAAGGGGAGGCCGGGTGAAGCGCCTGCCTGACTAGACCACGCCCATTTGCTGACCCACGTCCTTGAAGATTCCCAGCGCCTGGTCCAGGTCATCCCGGCTGTGTGCAGCAGAGAGCATGACTCTGATCCGCGCTTTGCCTCTCGGCACCGTGGGGAAGCCCAAGGCCATGGTGAACAGACCTCCGTCGAAGAGTTGCTTGGAGAACTCGAAGGCTGCTGGCGCCTCGCCCAGCATGACCGGCGTGATGGGTGTCTCACTCTCGCCTGTGTCGAAGCCCAGCCCCTTCATCTCGGCTTTGAAATAGCGGGTGTTCTCCCACAGCCTTTCCACCAACTCCGTCGATTCCTCGAGCAAGTCCACTGCGGCGATACAGGCCGCCACATCGGCCGGGGTCACTGCACTGGAGAAGAGGAAGGGACGCCCCTGTTGGCGCAGCCACTCCACTATCTCTTTCTTCCCGGCCACGTAGCCACCCATGACTCCGAAGGCTTTGGAGAGGGTGCCCACCTCGATGTCAACCCTCCCATGAAGGTCCAAATGATCGACGATTCCCCGGCCGCCTCGTCCCAGCACACCCTCACCGTGGGCATCGTCGGTCATCAACAGGATGCCATGCTCATCGGCGATGTCGGCCAGCTTGTCCAGGGGCGCGATATCTCCATCCATGGAGAAGACGCCGTCAGTGATGATCAGTCGTCTTCTGTAGTCGGTCTGTCCTTCAACGACTTGCCGCAGCGAGTCCGGATTGCGATGTCCGAAGCGGACGATCTTGGCCCGAGACAGCCGGCAGCCGTCGATGATGCTGGCGTGGTTCAGTTCGTCGGAGAAGATAACATCGCCTTGGCTCATCAGGGCAGGGATGACGGCCAGGTTGGCGTTGAATCCCGACTGAAAAGACAATGCGTCCTCTACCTGTTTGAAGTGAGCGAGGCGCTTCTCCAGTTCGAGGTGCAAGCTCATGGTCCCGGCGATAGAGCGGACCGCAGCCGGTCCAACACCATACTCCTCGATGGCTCTCTTCGCTGCTTCCTTCATCTTGGGATGGTTAGCAAGGCCCAGGTAGTTGTTGGCGCAGAAGTTCAACACTCGCTTTCCATCCACCGTCACCCACGCTTCCTGGGCCGAGCCTATGGTCCGAATGGAGATGTAGAGCCCCTGCTCTCTTAGACTATCGAGGTCCTCTCTCACGAAGGCCGTCTTGTCATTAGCCATTTCCCTTTCCTTTCTCCCGTTCGTTGCTCACGGAAAGAGCACGATCTTGCCGCATTGTCCAGCGCTCATCATCTCCAAGCCTTGCTCGAACTCGTCCAGCGGCAGTCGATGAGTGATGAGTGGACCCACGTCCACCGCCCCCGAGCTCAATAGATCTCTCGTCTGGTACCAGGTCTTCCACACCAGCCGCCCAGCCACGCCGTACACTCGTGCTCCCTTCAGGACGATCTCGTTGGCGAGATCCATTTCCAGAGGCTCCGAGGGGATTCCTAGCAAAGCTGCATACCCCCCACTCCTCAAGACAGCGAACCCCTGGTGTATGGCCGAAGGGTTTCCGGACATCTCCAGCAGCACATCCACGCCTAGCCTGCTAGTGGCAGTCATGATCTTGCCCACCACGTCCACTTCCGTGGGGTTCAAGGCGAGATCCGCCCCCATGTACGAGGTTAGCCGGAGACGATAGGGGACCACTTCGGTCGCGTAGACCGCCGCCGCACCTGCCGCCTTGGCGACCCCTATGGTCATCAGACCGATTGGCCCGCAACCGGTGATGAGGACGCGCTGGCCTGCCAGGTCTGTAGAGAGGGCGGTATGGACCGCGTTTCCGAAGGGCTCTTGTATCGAGGCCACATCCGGTGGCATATCCGGCGGGTTCAGCCAAGCGTTCTCTTGCGGTATGCTGATGTACTCTGCGAAACAGCCGGGACGATCCACTCCGATGATGGAAACGTTCTGGCAGATGTGGGATTGGCCCGTGCGGCACTGGTGACAAACGTGGCACACGACGTGGGTCTCGGCAGACACGAAGTCCCCTAGCTCAACCGTGGTTACACCGTCGCCAAGCTCCACAACTTCACCGGCGAGCTCGTGCCCAAAAACCATAGGTGGCTTGATCCGGCCTTGGGCCCAAGGATCCCACCTCCAGATGTGAAGGTCAGTGCCACAGATGGAGGTGGCCTTCACTTTGATCAGGATCTCTCCCGGAGCAACCGATGGGATGTCCACCATAGCCATCTCGGCCCCGGGCGCTGCCTGCGCCTTGATCACGGCCCTCATCTTGTCCGGCATTCTTGCCCCCTGGTTCTCCTGTACACTGGGACAGACCGGCACGATTATAGCATGCTCGACATGTTCGGTCAAGGATGCCCAAGCTTGATGTGCCAAGTAGGAAATGGTAGAATGTTCGTGGAGTCACCGTGAGCGATCGGACAGTAGGGCGAGAATGGGAGAGCGAAGGGGTCCGTTCCTGGTAGTTCTTGGCGCTATCGGCGCCCTTGCCGTCCTCTTGTTGCTGCTTTGGGCTGTGAGTATGCGCGCCATTGGAGGGAGCGGCACAGGCGAGGAAGAGGACAGGTACACTGAAGAGAGGGAGCGCATGGTGAGCTACCAGATAGCGGCGCGGGGAGTCCGCGACAGCGAGGTGCTGGAGGCCATGCAGGCCGTGCCGCGCCACGAGTTCGTCCTCCAGGAGTATCTGGACCTGTCCTACAGTGATCGTCCGCTGCCCATCGGATATGGTCAAACCATCTCCCAGCCCTACATCGTGGCAGTGATGACGGAGCTCCTTGAGTTGGAGAAAGGTGATAAGGTTCTGGAGATCGGCACCGGATCAGGGTACCAGGGGGCCGTTCTGGCCGAGGTGGTTGACCAGGTCTACACGGTGGAGATCATTCCTGAACTCGCTGCTTCGGCCAGAGAGAGGTTGGACAGACTAGGGTACGGTTATGTGGAGACGCTGAACGCTGACGGGTACCATGGCTGGGAGGAGCACGCGCCTTACGATGCGATCATCGTCACAGCGGCACCAGACCACGTGCCCCAGCCCCTCATCAGACAGTTGAAAGACGGCGGTCGCTTGGTCATCCCGGTGGGCCCAGTGGGGGCGTACCAGACGCTGTGGCTGGTCACAACAGAGGGTGGGGAAGTTGAGTTCCACAACAAAGGGCTCGTTACATTCGTTCCGTTGACGGGCGAGCGTTGAGTGTGAGCTGCGCCTGGGAGTGGTAAGCGTGGCGGCGGACGATGGTCGACGGCGCTGAGGGAGCACATCCCGATACCCGAGTGTCGGAAGCCGCATGGCACAGGCGCCTGCGGTGGCCTTGCACCCATGAACTGAGATAGGGAGTCACCAACTGGTATGAATGGTAAGTTCAGGTTCTACCATCCCATCAAGGTCAGATATGTGGAGACCGATGCTCAGGGTCACGTCTTCTTTGGGCACTATTACACTTATTTCGACGTGGGGATGATGGAGTACATGCGGACCATCGGCTTCAGCTACCAAGATCTGCTGAGTGAGAAGATGGATCTCTTGTACGTCGAGTCCCTGTGTCGTCACCAGGCCCCTGCCTACTACGACGATGTACTCGATGTCCATGCCCGGATTGGCAACATAGGCGACAGTAGCCTCACCTTCGAGTTTGCCGTGCACAAGGAGGGTTCGGATCAGTTGGTAGCCACGGGGCACATCGTGGCCGTCAACGTCGACAAGGATACTCGTCGCCCGATGCGGGTGCCTGATGCACTCCGTCGCGCCGTGCAGGAATACGAGCGATGAGAGGGTGTGTCCCTGCCCACGACCGTGGCTGGACAACTTGCTTGCCGTTTCTGCGCCTGTCATAACGTGAAAGGCCCCCTTGTATGAGAGTGGAGTGGGATGGTGTCTGAGAAGCGCGTAGGGGTGATCCTGGGAGGCATCTCCTCGGAGAGGGAAGCTTCGTTGGCTAGCGGTCGACAGGTGTGCGTGCACCTCAACCCGCAGAAGTATGTCGCCATACCGCTGTTCATGGATCTCCAAGGCCGATTGTGGCACATACCGCACAAGCTGCTCATCCAGAACACCACGTCGGACATCATTGGGCGGTTGGAAGACGAAGCGGACAGAGTGTACTATGAGGACTTGCGCGCTCTGATCGAGTTTGCCTTCATCGCTCTGCATGGTAAGTATGGGGACGATGGCTGCATTCAGGGTGTTCTGGAGCTCCTGGGAATACCCTACACAGGCTCGGGGGTGCTAGCGTCGGCGGTGTGCATGGACAAGTACATGGCGCACACCATTCTCAGGCAGGCAGGAGTTGAAGTGGGGCGGCAGTTGCTCGTGGAGGATTTAGACTGGGACGAGGATCCCGAGACGATTCGCATAGAGATCGTCGAGACCATCGGCCTGCCTTGCGTGATCAAGCCAGATCGTGAGGGTTCCAGCACAGGGGTCTCGGTTGTCCATGAGGCGAGCGAGATAGATGAAGCGATGGAGGAAGCCTTCTCTTGGGACAACCTGGCGCTGGTTGAGGAATACCTTCACGGCCTGGAGTTCTCCTGCATTGTCCTCGGCAACGACGAACTTCAGCCGCTGGTGCCGACCGAGACAGCCACGAAAAACGAGTACCTGACCTACGAAGATAAGTACATGCCTGGGCAGTCACAGAAAATCACGCCGGCTCGTGTGCCAGAAGAGGTGCTGGGGAAGATACGGGAAGAGGTCGTGAAGGCGTACAGAGCCCTGGGGATGAAGAACTACGGTCGCATTGATGGCTTTCTGGTGGACGGGAACCGTGTCTTGATCACCGATCCCAACTCCTCCTCGGGCATGGCCCCCTCCTCTTTTTTATTTCACCAGGGAGCGGACATAGGTCTCAATCCGATGATGCTTTTCGACCGCATGATCGAGCTGGCGTTGGAAGCTCACGCTGGCAAGAAGGGGCCGCTGTAGAAAGGGAGTCAAAAGGGGACCGCCGGATGATGGAGAAGGATGAGGGCAAGAGGCTGCGCGTGGGAGTGGTGATGGGGGGGATGTCTTCGGAGAGGGAGATCTCCCTCGAAAGCGGCCGCAACATCTACTTCAATTTGAATCCGCAGAAATATGAGGGCATAGCGATCTTCCTCGACGAAGAAGGAGGGTTTTGGCAGATACCCTTGCAGTTGCTGGTTCAGAACACTACTTCTGACATAGCTGATAGGCTAGCTGATGAGGCCTCAAGGATCGCCTACGAGCAGATGAAAGCCGTTGCGGATTTCATCTACATTGGTCTGCATGGCAAGTACGGGGAAGACGGATGTCTTCAGGGGCTGCTGGAACTTCTCGACGTCCCCTACACGGGATCCGGGGTGATGGCGTCGGCGATAGGAATGGATAAGCACATGCAGCGTAGGCTACTAGTTGCGGCTGGGATAGAGGTGCCCAAGTACCTGCCCGTGTCAGAGAGGGACTGGGAGAACAGCAGGGAGGAGACATTGGAAGAGGTGGAGGCTTCCTTACAGTACCCGTGCGTGGTCAAACCCACTCGCGAAGGGTGCAGCACAGGTCTTTCGGTTGTCCGTGAAAGAGGCCAGATGGACACGGCCATGGAAAACGCCTTTCAGTGGGATACGACTGTGCTAGTGGAAGAACTCCTTGAAGGCATGGAGATCACCTGTGGGGTTATGGGCAATCGTGAGCTGATGGCCTTCCCCCCTACCGAGACAATACGTCGCGGAGAGTTCCTAACGGTGGAGGAGAAGTTCCTGCCAGGGGAGGGCGAGAACATCACGCCGGCACGGCTACCTGAGGAAGGGATCCGGCGGGTTCAGGAAGTGATGGTGCAGGCCTACCGGGCCTTGGGGCTGAAGGCATATGCGCGCATGGACGGTTTCGTCGTTGACGGTGAGGTCATCGTGACCGAGCCCAATACCCTACCCGGAATGACGCCGTCTACCTGTATCTTTCACCAAGCGGCGGAGGTGGGTATGAGTCCCATGGAGTTCATAGACAGAGTGATCGAGCTTTCCTTGGAAGCTCACGCTCACAAGAAGGGTCCGTTGGCATGAGGCGCGCTGCCTAGCGACCACAGGCGTCTCGCTGCAACTTCAGAAGCTGCTCTATCCCCTTTTCTGCCAGTCCCAGTAGCTCATCCATCATGTCTCGCGTAAAAGAGCCTTGCTCGGCAGTGCCTTGGACCTCTACGTATCCCCGGGACCCGTTCATCACCACGTTGAGGTCAACTTGAGCTTGGGAATCCTCTTGGTAGTTCATATCCAGCAGCAGTTCATCCTGCACGATCCCGACACTGATGGCGGCCACTGATGTGGCGAGTACGCTCGGTGCCAGGAGGCCTCCTTGGATGAGCGTGCGCAAGGCTATGGCCAGGGCAACGTATCCCCCGGTAACGGAGGCCGTACGGGTGCCTCCGTCGGCTTGTATGACATCGCAATCAATGGTTACGGTTCTCTCTCCCAACAGGTGCAGGTCCACCGCTGCGCGCAGGGAGCGTCCTATGAGACGACGGATCTCCTGGGTGCGATCCCTCGGTCCCCTGGTCTCTCGAGGGGTTCGTTCGTGTGTGGCGCGCGGAAGCATGCCGTATTGAGCCGTCACCCAACCCTGGCCCTGGTCTCGCAACCACGGGGGCACTCTCTCTTCGATCGTAGCCGCGCAGATGACCCGCGTGCGGCCCACTTCGATCAGTGCCGACCCCTCGGGATAGTCAAGATACCCTGGGGTGATGACTACGGGGCGCATCTCGTCGTTTGCTCGGCCGTCGAATCTCATTTCTCCGTCCTTTCGCTGCTGTCCCATTACATGCCACTTGCTCTACCCGGACAATTCGTTTGCTCCAGAGAGCATCTTCTGCTTCCGTGGCTCCACCAGTCGGCAAGACAGTGCCAGGCTCATGGCTAGGCCGATGGCCGTGGCACCGAACAGGATGGCGTATGAAGTGCTCTGTAGCAGCACTCCGCCCAGCAGCGGTGCCACCATGATCAGAGTGCCGCCCAGGGTGTTGTACAGACCGACATAGGCGGGGCGCTGATCGGGCGGCGACATCTCGAGCACGAGATTCATGAAGCCTTGCATGTAGCCGGCATAGTTTGCTCCAATTAGGAAGAAGACCAGAGCATATATGTAAGCCACCATGCCGCCTTGGGGAGAACAGTAGCAAATGAGCAAAGCGAGCAATGGGGTGCTCAGCCCAAGCGCGACGGTCACCTGGGTCACTACCTTACTGCCGGATCGTTCATTCAGGTACCCCATGGCCAGGCTGGCCGCTATCCCTCCGAGGACCTGAGCAGAAACAAACAGGCCGATGCTCTCATCGCTGAGTTGCAGGACGTCGGTTGCGTATATGACGTAGAAGGGTAGCGCCAGCCCGCCCAGCGCCGCAAGCAAACGCACAACATTGAGCAGCCTGAACTGCTTATCCCGACGGAGAAGGGTTATCACGCGGGGCATGTAGACCCGCCACGGCTCTCTGTCCGTTTGCACTTGCTGTGACGGTTCCTTGAGTGAGCCAAGGAACACAATCGACAGGAACAGAAACGCTACACACAAAAGGAAGAGTAGGCCGTAGTTGTGGGGGAAGGTTGGCCCCTGCGGCCCAAGTATCTGCTTGACCCCGAAGCCTGCCACCATGGCCAGCAGGCCGCCAAGGATCTGCGGCGTACTGTAGAAGCGGCCACGTCTTTCAGGGGGAATAGTTCTGCTCAGGATGTCGAACCAGGCGACCATGGACAAGCCGTCCGTGGCCGAGAAAATGGCCTCCGCGACGAAGAAGATGATCAGCAGAAGCCATGGATACGTGTCCCCGGTCAGGAGAATGACCGCCACCACCAGCAGGTACATGGGCCGTCCTATCAGCGCGAGCGTGATGACAAATGGCTTCTTCCTCTCTTTGCTCGCCACATAATTGGCGGCGACGAGTTGAGGGAGAAGCCAGGCACCGTTGGCGATCGTGGTCACCAAGCCGATGAGAGGTGCGAAATCTGTGAGTTGGTTGATGAAAGAGGGTATGACAGTGGTGTAACTGATGAAGGCCATAGCGATGACGAAACAGACCCAGTCGCCGGCGAAAGAGGCAAAGTTGCGCCGATAATGTGGGTAGGCCTCGCTCATCGAGGGCCTTTCCATTGGAATGTCTTAAGGTCTATGTGGCATTTTTCGTCAAAGACGATGCCTTCGTCCTCCAGCATCGCTCGCTGCTGGTCGGCACGGGATCCTTCGCACGAGGTGCTGATTGCACCTTGCGCATTGATCACCCGATGCCAGGGAACACCGCTGCCGGCAGGCAGCCCGTGCAGGGCCCAACCGACGGTGCGGGCTGCGCGGGGGTTCCCGACATAGGCGGCGATTTGGCCGTAGGTTGCCACCTGGCTTGCGGGGATCATGCTTACAACACGGTAGACTTGCCGAAAGAAGTCACTCGCCATGATGCGCCGTTGGATACTGGGCCTTGGCTGGCACGGGTGGATGGGATACGCGAACGCTGCCGCGGCTGGGTTTGCCGCAATCGTTGTCATGCAACGATATCCAGCAACTGCCCCAGGCTGCGTATCCTCTGACAGTCCGCGTCCGGGAAGCGGTCGAATCTGTCCAGCAGCACCACGTCGAGGCCCACTCCTTTGGCTCCCTCAACATCATCCGGAAGGCTGTCGCCCACGTACAGTATGTCCTCGTGAGGACAGCCCGCCTCTTGCATCGCCATCTGAAAGATGCGGGGGTCAGGTTTCTCGAACCCCACCAGACTTGAGACCACGAGAAACGCAAAGTAGTGGTGGATGTCCAGGACGCGAAGGGTTCGCTCAAGGAATGGAGCATAGTTGGACAACACTCCCATGGTGATTCCCGTCTGTGTGAGGCGTTCGAGAGTGGGTTTCACATCACTGAAGAGGCCGATGAACTCCCCAGCGGCAAACCTGCCATAGATCGCCGTGGCCTTGCCTTCGATGTCCTCCGTGACCCCTAGGCTTTCGAGCATATAGGAACCAACCCACAGAATGCTCTGCCTGTCCTCCTCGGGGGTTCTGCTCCAGCCCCCTATGCATTTTCTGCGCCTCGTGGCCGCCGTTTGCAATCCGGGCAAGAGGGCTTGTATCTGTTGAGCGGTGACCGAGACTCCCAAAGCGCCAAACGCCGCGCTGAGGTCCTTTTCAAACCCCAGGGGATCATCCTGCCCGATGAGGGTTCCTCCCGCATCGAATATGACGGCCCGATACTTGCGTCTCACCGATCTCACCGTTTCCGGTTCGAGATTATATCATGTGGGAGGGACCTTTGCGACTGCACGGCTGAGCCACACCGGACCCTTCCACGGCATGATTGCGCGGATTCCCGCCGGGCTTGACAGACGAGCGGATTCGTGGCATGGTGTGCACGAAGGATGGTATGTCCGCTGGTGTAGTATCTGTCGCCTGGGAATCAGGCAATGAGCGTCTCTGAGGGGAGCATCAGAGCACGCTGAAGGCCGGTATTCGCCGCATCACCAGCAAAGGGAATGGAAGAGAAGGACAAGGGAAGTGATTCAGGCTCAACGAGGAGTGAGGTCGGCGAGGCAGAGGGAAGCCGCACTCCCAGGTCAGTGAACACCAAGCGGAAGGAGGGCGAAGGATGGGCGACGTACGGGTGAGGAAGACGATATGCATGTGGTGCCACGACCACTGTCGAGTAGCCGTCCACGTCAGAGACGGGCAACTTCTCAAGGTTGAGGAGGAGAGAGAACACCCTCGCAGCAGGTTGCTGAAGCCAACAGTCAGAGCGTGCCCTAGGGCACGTAGCGCTGCGGAGTGGTTTTACCATCCGGATAGGCTCCGCTACCCGCTGAAGAGAGCTGGAAGAAAGGGCGAAGGGAAGTGGCAAGAGATCTCATGGGATCAAGCACTGGATGAGATAGCCCAGAAACTGGGGGCGATAAGAACAGAGAACGGGGCGGAGGCTATCGCCACCAGTAGCGGAACGTATCGGACTCATGATGAGTACCGGAGGAGGTTTTTCAATCTCCTGGGCAGCCCTAACTGCATAGGGCAAGGGCACATCTGCTGGGGAGTCAGCAACATGATCTCCGCCGCCATCAGCGGGTTGTGCCTTAACGCGGTGGGACCGCGAGCCGGGGTGACCAGGTGTATGCTCCTGATGGGGACAAACCCTCGACAGGGAGAACGAGGGTCCTGGTATGTCATACTCAAGGCGAAGAAGAAGGGGGCGAAGCTTATTGTGGTCGACCCTCGATACACAGAAGCGGCCCAGTGGGCTGATCTGTGGTTGCAGCTTCGTCCAGGTACGGATTGTGCCTTGTATATGGGGATGGTCAATGTCATCATCAATGAGGGACTCTACGACAAGGAGTTCGTCGAGAACTGGTGCTACGGTTTTGACGAGCTTGCACAGCGCGCGCAGGAGTACCCTCCGGAGGAAGTGGCGGAGATCACGTGGGTTCCCGCCGACAAAATCAGAGAAGCAGCCAGGATGTACGCCAGCAACAAGCCCGCGACATCCTACAACTACATGGGAGTGGAACAGCTAGCGAATGTGGTGGAAGCGATACATGCTCGGTTCATCCTGCCGGCGATAACCGGCAACATCGACGTCAGAGGCGGTGATATTGGACGCCCACCTACTCCGCAATATGTCAGTGAGAACGAGATCGAGCTCAGCGACGAGCTGCCTCCAGAGCAGAGGAGCAAGCAGTTGGGCTCCGACCGATTCAGACTGCTTTCCCTCGCTGGCTATGACCTTATCCAGGAGAACGTGCAGAGGGTATGGCAGCGACGGATGTCGCAGACCCATCATTGCTTCGCCCATGCTCCAACTGTGTTTCGAGCGATGGCTACCGGTGAGCCCTATCCGGTCAGGGCTTTGATAACACTGGCCAACAACCCTATGGTTACCATGCCCAACACCAAGCTTGTGTATCGTGCACTGAAGAACCTGGAACTGTATGTGGTCATGGACTTCTGGATGACCCCCAGCGCTCAGTTGGCGGATTATGTGTTGCCCAGTGCGTCATGGCTGGAAAGACCGTGCATCGCCACCGCTTGTGATACGGGAGGCTTCATCGGCGGTGGGGTGGCGCCCCTTCCTCCGGTAGAGGAAGGG
>Ga0114930_10003862_pt1 | contig 12882 bp, 10 predicted proteins | sample AnhtaG_FD_87300 | JGI IMG/M metagenome (GOLD analysis project Ga0114930, IMG submission 87300) | Deep subsurface microbial communities from Anholt, Denmark to uncover new lineages of life (NeLLi) - Anholt_01485 metaG | ecosystem: Environmental > Aquatic > Marine > Oceanic > Sediment | place... | reverse complement strand
TGGCGACATCTGTACCGGAACCGACACAGATTCCAATATGAGAAGCCTTCAAAGCAGGAGCGTCATTTACCCCATCACCGGTCATTGCAACAATCTCGCCTTTTTTGTTCAGGGCTTCGATAATCTTCATCTTATGCTCTGGATTAACCCTGGCAAAGATCGAAATCTTATCAACAATCTCTGATAAATCTTTTATTTCATCAAGCTCCTCTCCGCTTAAAGCATCGCCCTCGATTCCTATTTCTTTTGCAATAGCTATAGCCGTTATTTTATGATCTCCGGTAATCATGACAACCTTAATACCGGCTTCATGGCATTTCTTTACGGCTTCAATTGAACTCTTTCTAGGAGGATCAATCATTGCTTGTAATCCAACAAAAACCATATCTTTTTCTTCTTTTTTTTCTGTCTTTGCATATGCAAAACCCAATAATCTTAAAGACTGTTTGGCAAATTCTTCATTTTGATCTAAGATTTTCTTTTTATCAGAAGCCAACAATTCTCTTTTCTCACCATTAATTAATATCTTAGAACAAACATTTAAAAGTTGATCAGGAGCTCCCTTAGTATAAACAAATTTGTCTCCGTTAATCATGTGTATTGTGCTCATACGCTTTCTCTCGGAATCAAAAGGAATTTCATCTATTCTCGGGAATTTCTTGTTTAATTCATCATGTTCGATACCTGCTTTTTTAGCACTTGTGATAAGGCAAGCCTCTGTTGGATCTCCGATTATTGAATAATTATCTTCTATAACAGCATCATTGCACAGAGCACCTATCATTAGCATTTGCTTCAGTTCATAGTTCATCTCTGCAAAGTTTCCGTCAGGTTTATACCCAAGTCCGGAAACTTCTATTATCTTATTATTGACAAAGACCTTTCTTACAGTCATCTCATTCCTGGTTAAAGTGCCTGTCTTATCCGAACATATGATAGTAGTACTTCCTAATGTCTCTACTGATGGAAGTTTTCTAATAAGAGCGCGCCTTTTAATCATTCTTTGAACCCCTAGAGCAAGACATATTGTCACAACCGCAGGCAGCCCTTCTGGAATAGCGGCAACCGCAAGGCTAACAGATACCAGGAACATCTCAAACAATTCCTTCCCGCTTAGCCAGCCTGTAAAAAAAATTATAAGGCATATAACCAACGTAGCCAAGCCAAGCCATTTGCCTAATTGCTCAAGCTTCCTCTGCAAAGGAGCCTGTTCTTTTTTTGTAGTCTGTATCATTTCTGCAATTTTGCCGATCTCGGTGTTCATACCGGTTGCAGTGACGATAGCTTTTCCTTTTCCTTTTGTTATTATAGTCCCGGAAAAGACTGTATTCGTCTGTTCAGCAATCTGCACCTTATCCTTAATTTTAACTTCTAAATTCTTTTCTACAGGTGTGCTTTCCCCTGTCAAAGCGGCTTCTTGTGTCTCTAAGTTACTAAGCTCGACCAGTCTTGCGTCAGCAGCAATCTTATCACCTGTTTGCAGAATAATAATATCTCCAGGCACGAGCTCTGTTGCATTAATCTTACCCTCTTTATTATCTCTTATAACCGTGGCCTTCAGTCCTGCGAGTTTCTTTAATGCCTCAATACTTTTTTCCGCCTTGAATTCCTGGATAAAGCCCAATACACCATTAAGTATAACAATTACCAATATAACAAGCGCATCGGCCATATCCTCTAAAACTATATTTTCTACTCCCTTCTCCAGGATGGGAAGAACGGCAGATATAACCGCGGCAATTATCAGAATCCAAATAATAAGGTTCTTAAATTGGCTCAAGAAAATCTTAACAGAACTTATCTTTTCTTTTTCCTCAATTGTATTTAATCCATATTTATCTAACCTTAGCCTTGCTTCTGATTGGCTGAGACCCTTCTCGGCAGAAGTATTAAGTTCCTGTAAGACTTTATTGACCTGTTTTGAATAAAAATTCATGCCGCCTCGTTTTTATCTATTAATTTTGTTCGCTTCATAAGCTTTTGTAACTTTAACATTGTATAATTTCACATAAAAAGAAATGCAAGATAACATTTTGACTTTTCAGAAGGAAAATCTTGACAGCTGTGAGCTGCTTTGTTACTAAAATAAATTTTTAATTCTTATCACTTACTTTTTTTATTTTTTAAGTTTATTCCTTGCTCTGAATTATTATTTCAGGGCTTAATATCCAAAAGGAGGTCTAATGAGAAGGTACGAAACATTTATAATTATTGATCCTGATCTATCAGATGAAGAACGGAGCCCTATTTTTGAAAAAGTAAAAGACTTAATCCAACAAGAGGAATGCCTTCTGGTAATGCTTGATGAATGGGGAGCCAGAAGGCTTGCATATGAAATCAAAAAAAAATCTCGTGGGTATTATGTTCGTTTAGACTATTGCGGAACAGGAAAACTCGTTGACGAAATGGAACGCTTTTTCCGAATTGATGACCGGGTCATGAAGTATATGACAGTCTTACTTGACAAATATGCGGATATAGAACTTATTAAAGAAGAGATGGCCAAAGCTGAAATTAAAGAAATCGAGCCCGATCAAAATGAATCCGATATCGAACAGGACGCCCCTGATATCAATAATGCTGAAACGGCTGAGGATGAAACAACAAAAACAACGGAAAGTGAATAAATTAGGAGAAAAAAATGGCTGTTCCTTCAGATTCAACAAGAAATTCAAAAACTCCAGGTAAAAAAAGAATATATCATCGGCGAAAAATATGCCGTTTCTGCGCAGATACAAGTCTCGCAATAAATTATAAGGACCCTAAAACACTCAAATATTTTGTTACTGAACGAGGCAAAATTATTCCAAGACGTATATCTGGAACATGCGCTAAACATCAACGCGCTCTGACAAAAGCTATAAAGCAAGCCCGAACAATTGCACTTCTGCCTTACGTGGGGACGATTGACCATATTTAACGTCATATAACGTCTCTGTTCCCCAAGGAGAAGAAGATAGTGTCTCAAACTGTTCAAGGAAATATCTCAAAGGATATAATAAGTGGCGTAGCAATAATAGGACTTATATTTACAGCTTCAATATATTTGCCGATCATAGGGTTTTTCTTTTCTTTGTTTATCCCTCTGCCAATTCTCTTTTATCGCTCAAAACTCGGGAGAACAACAGGAATTATAGTCTATATCTTATCAATCATAATGATGATTGTAATGACAGGCGGTATATCATTAGATATATTTTTCTTTGTTGAGTTGCTGCTGCTGGGTTTTGTCCTTAGTGAACTAATTGAGATGCATTTATCGATCGAAAAGACAATTAGTTATGCATGCGCCTCCGTTCTAATAACGGGAATTATTATCTTGTTCTTTTACAGCAACTTGTCAAACACTGGAATTTACACCCTGGTATCTGGATATATATCACGGAATCTCGACCTGACTATGGCGATGTATGAGAGTGTGGGTGTTTCAGAGGAAAGCATACACATTATCTCAAATTCAATGGAAAAGATCCAGTACGTACTTATACGAATTATTCCTGCTATGCTTATATCTTTAACTTTATTTGTGTCATGGGTCAGTCTGTTAATCGCAAAGCCCATGCTTAAAGCTAAAAATATTTTTTCCCCTGATTTTGGTTCTCTTAAATTATGGAAAGCGCCGGAATTCATGGTCTGGATTTTTATAGGATGCGGTGTGACGCTTATTTTGCCGGACAATACTTTTAAAATTTTAGGGTTAAACGGTCTGATTATCCTTATGATAATATATTTTTTTCAAGGCATAGCAATTGTGTCTTTTTATTTTGAAAAAAAAAACGTTCCCCGTATATTCAGAATTTTTCTATACAGCGTCCTTGCTTTGCAACAGTTGGTTCTGCTTTCTGTTATAGGGCTTGGCTTCTTTGACATGTGGCTTGATTTCAGGAAATTAAGTATAAAAAAAGAAAGTTAAACTTAAATTGTACACTAAAATAGATAGACTTTCAGATAATTAATTTCACAAGGCCAGAAGGAGGAAAGCGTATTAGTTATACGTCGACGACTGATAACACAGTGAAATTATTTATCTGAAAGTCTATAGCTATAAAATTGTTTGTGGAGGTTATAATGAAAGTAATTTTGAAAGAAACTATAGGATCGCTAGGCATAATCGGAGGCGAAGTTAATGTTTCCAAAGGTTATGCCCGCAATTATCTTTTGCCTCAGAATAAGGCTGTTCTGGATACACCTCAAAACCGCAGAATGCTGGAACAGCAAAAGGTTAAATTCGAACTTCAGATAGCCAAAGAAAAAAGCCTTGCTGAAGAAATGGCCAATAAACTTGAAGGAGTTATTTGCAAGATAGCTGCGAAGGTTAGTGAAGAAGACCGCCTGTATGGCTCGATCTCTGTGAGGGATATTATTGAAGCGCTTGCAAGCCAAGATATAGAAGTTAAAAAAAGAATGGTTCTGCTTAGTGAGCCCATAAAGAAAATCGGTACATTCAAGGTTCCTATACGAATTTACAAAGGAGTTGAGCCTGAAATAAGTCTTGAAATAGTCCCAGAATAAAGTTATTATTTGTATTTAAATAACAAATAAACTATCATACTCCTACTTAAAAAATATTTATTAAAGACGTAGTCATTAGATTTTAGAATAAACATCAAACCAATGGCCAATAGGCAGTTGCAAAACAAACGAGACCCCTCTCTTTATAAAATTCCCCCTCAAAGTATTGAGGCCGAGGAATCTTTACTCAGCGGAATTCTTATAGATAACAATACATTGATTGATATTATCGATATTATTTCGCCAGAGGATTTCTATAGATCCGCTCATCAAAAGATCTTTTCCGGTATTGTTGAACTCTTTTCAAAAAATGAACCTGTTGACCTTGTTACGCTTACCAACGCTCTCAAAGAAAGGGGACATTTAGAAGAGATTGGAGGGGCAACATATTTAGCCACGCTTGTTGATACCGTTCCGCTTGCTGTAAATGCAAAACATTATGCTAAAATTGTTCATGATAAAGCATCATTAAGGAGCCTTATAGAAAAAGCAAATAAAATCGCCAAAGAATGCTTTGAGGACAGGGGTAATGTTGACGAAATAATAGACTTTGCTGAAAGTTCAATTTTTGAAATTTCAAAAGATAAGCATAGACAATCATTTTTTCTTATAAGCGAAATAATTGATAGCAATATTGAGACCCTTGAAGAGAGACAGGGAAATAAGACCTTAGTAACCGGCGTTCCAACAGGGTTTACCCGCCTTGATAATCTTACATCGGGTCTGCAGAAATCAGAGCTTATAATTCTTGCCTCACGCCCAAGTATGGGGAAAACAGCTCTGGCCCTAAATATTGCCAGGAACGCCGCGGTTGATGCAAATGTACCTGTAGCCATATTTTCCCTTGAAATGTCAAAAGAACAATTATCAATGCGTCTGCTCTGTTCTGAAGCGAGAATTGATTCATCTCGTTTAAGAGGAGGTTTTTTCAGCATGGAAGACTGGCGCAAACTGACAGATGCTGCCGGCGTCCTGTCTGATACTTCTATTTTTATTGACGATACTCCAGATATATCAGCTATGGAAATACGAGCAAAGGCCCGTAGATTAAAAATGGAAAAAGATATAGGCCTTGTCATTATTGATTACCTCCAGCTTATGAAAGGTCGTATGTCTGCTGAACGTCGAGATCTTGAAATCTCTGAAATATCAAGATCTCTGAAAGTTTTGGCTAAAGAACTTGACGTTCCGGTAATGGCTTTATCTCAGCTTAACAGAATGCTTGAGCAACGAAACGACAAGCGGCCAAGGCTCTCAGACCTGAGGGAATCCGGAGCCCTTGAACAGGATGCAGATGTAGTTGCTTTTATATACAGAGACGAAATATACAACAGTGATGACAATAATCCCAAAAAAGGTATGGCGGACATTCTGATTAGAAAAAATAGAAACGGCCCCATAGGAGAGGCAACATTAACGTTTTTAGATAGCTATACGCGTTTTGAAAATCTTGCATTTGAAAAATCAGAATAACAAAAAATATTTTAACCTAAGTTGAGCGATTTTTTGCGATGAAATGTGCTAACATCTTGATGCAGCAAGGTTTGCGAAAAGTGCAGGCATACCAATGGATATGTCGAGACTTTTCGCAAGTCCTTGATGCGCAAGAGATTGGTGCAGGTCGAGTAAAAAATCGCTCAATTTAGGTTTAATCCAGTATGAAAAGGCTTTTCGGAAATACATCCGGCTTAAAGGCAAATCAAATCCGAAGCCTTGAAAATCTCTACCGACGCCGTATCCCCGATAACTTCCTCATCACACCCAAACTTGCTACTGATATCAGCAGGCTTTCCCATGAAATGCGCCGCCAGATAGGTCTCCTTGTCAATCAGCGAGGCAGGATAGCCTTCGTAATTGTAGGGAGCCACCATACAATAGTCATACCTGATACAAGTGAATACAGGGCTGCTCCTGGTCGTCTGAAGGGCCTGAGATGTATACACACTCATCTAAAAAAAGAATCTTTAACAAACGATGATTTCAACGACTTAGTCTTTTTAAGACTGGATGTTATGGCTGCAATTACAATAACTAAAGATGGTCTTCCATATCAAGTTCATGCAAGCCATATTCTTCCGACCAGTAAAGATGGAAAGCCTTATCAGATGTTGGGACCGCTTAATCTCAATCAACTTGATATTGGATGTCTTGAACTTATACAGGCTCTCGAATCTGAACTCGCCCATGCAACGTCCTTATATAAAGCAAATCAAGACAAAGAAAGAGCTCTTCTCGTGAGTGTGACAACTGCTACCAGGCGTAAGGCAATTGACTCTTTAGAAGAGCTGAAAGAACTTGCTGTTTCAAGTGGTATTGAAGTAGCCGGAACCGTGCTTCAACAACGCAAAAGATCTGATTCAAGATTTCTCCTTGGTCCCGGCAAACTCCAGGATCTCATTATAGAAACACTTCAGAGGGGAGCGACGCTTTTAATCTTCGATCAGGAATTGAACCCGTCACAAATTCGCTCCATTACAAATCATATAGATTTAAAGGTCATAGACAGAACGCAGCTTATTCTGGATATTTTTGCTCAACGCGCTCAAACAAAAGAAGGAAAAATTCAGGTCGGGCTGGCTCAACTTAAATATCTGCTTCCAAGACTGATTACAAAAAATACCGCCATGTCACGTTTGACCGGAGGTATTGGCGGACGCGGCCCTGGCGAGACCAAACTGGAAATAAACAGAAGGCGTGTACGCGACAGTATAGCTCGCTTTGAAAAGGCTTTATTAAATATAAAAAAACAGCGTAAGCATCAAAAGGCAAAGCGCAGCAAAAAAGGATTGCCTGTTATTTCAATTATAGGATACACCAATTCCGGAAAATCAACTTTATTAAACACACTTACAAAGAGCAATGTTTTAGCTGAAAGCCGGCTTTTTGCCACCTTAGACCCTTCCAGCAGGCGTCTTAAATTTCCTAAGGATACTGAAGTCATAATTACAGACACGGTGGGATTCATTAAAGATCTGCCAAAAGACCTTATGGTTGCATTTCGCGCAACTCTTGAAGAACTTGAAAGTGCCGACCTCCTGCTGCATGTTATAGATATAAGCAGCCCCCGGTTAAAAGATCAGATCAAATCTGTCGAAAGAATTCTTGCAGACTTAAATCTGCACAATATTCCATTAATTCGTGTTCTGAACAAAAAGGATCTCGTTAACAAGGAAACTATTAACAGGCTCAGCAATGAAATAGATGGTACGCCAATATCGGCTATTAACAGATCAACTTTAATGCCGCTTATTGAAAAAATGGAACTATCGATACAACATTTTAGAAATTTTGTAACAGTTCAGCACAAAGAAGAGATATGAATTTTAAACCTTATTCACGATACAGGATACATCCAATGAAGATTGTCGATTGAAGATTGAAGGTATTCTATTAATTTTATAACAAAAAGACAGAGCGAAGCGATTCCACAAATCTTCAATCGACAATTTTCAATTTTCAATTTTCAATTTTTTATTTTGTAAGCATTAATTGACGTTAACATAGGATAGCGGCCGAAGTTAGAACCAGCCCGTTTTTTTATTAGGTTGACTTCTAAAGAAAAATAATTATAAATTAAAAATCTATGGATCTGGAACGTGTAAAAAGAGTTGGTATCGCTGCTGCTTATAGGGGCGGAGCAATTCTTCGATCTTTCCACGGCAACTTATCTGGTATTAACAAAAAAGGAGATATTGATCTTGTTACAAAAGCTGATATTGGATCAGAAAGAGTAATAATTGAGACTATATTGAATGCATTTCCAGATCATTCCATACTAGCCGAAGAAAGCGGTTTTAATAAAGGTAAAGCTGATTATGAGTGGATTATTGATCCTCTCGACGGAACAACAAACTTTGCTCATCAGCTTAGTATTTTCTCCATATCCATAGCTTTTGCCTTGCAAGAAAATATAGTTCTCGGTATTGTCTTTAATCCGGCAACAGAAGAACTTTTTACCGCTGTAAAGGGAAAAGGAGCTGAATTAAACTGCAAACCAATAAAAGTCTCGGGCTCAAAATCGGTTTCAGAAAGCCTGCTTGTGACAGGTTTCCCTTATGATTTTAAAAATATTGTTAACTCCTTAATGCTCCGCTTTTCTAATTGCCTAAAAGCATCCCGGGGAGTTAGAAGGTTGGGGTCTGCGGCGCTTGATCTCTGTTTTGTGGCTTGCGGACGATTCGATGCTTTCTGGGAACAAAATCTGAAACCCTGGGACACATCTGCAGGGGTCTTGATTGCAAGTGAGGCTGGGGCTGTTATAACAGATTTTTCAAATGAGCTGTTTACGATCGACAAAAAGGAAATTCTGGCCACTAACGGAAAAATTCATGATGAAATGCTTAACTTACTGGAGTTAAGAGACCTTTGAAAAATGCTCAATTTTGTTCAAGTTCAAGGAAGGCGAAAATTTTAAATGTAGGAATACATTGAGTATTTCGAGGCTTAAAATTTGAGACTGACGCAGAAATCGGGCAAAATGGGGCGTTTTGCAAAGGTCTCGCTAAAGGACAACGTATGAAAAAAAAGCTAACTAATAATATCTCTTCTAATGATCATTTGGGATGTTTTGGTACTTTCGATATCAATGATACTATATGTAAAAAATATTGTTCGCTAAGATTGCGTTGTTCTATAGAACGTGATCAAAATGCCAGACTGGAAATATTGAACGACCTTGTATCTTCAGATGTTATATCTATGAAGATCCAATAGGGTTAAAAGACTAATCAAAATATTAAGGAAAAATCTTACCAGGATTTAATACACCGTTCGGATCAAAAACTTTTTTTATTTTTTTCATAAGGCCAAGTTCTACGGCACCTATCTCTTTTTGAATATAAGGCGCCTTGGTTATACCAACACCATGTTCGCCTGAAATAGTTCCACCAAGTTCAAGTGTATATCCAAACAGAGCTTCAACTGCGACTTCTGCCTTTTTAAGCTCTTCTTTATTCTTTTTATCAAGCATTATATTAAAATGAATATTTCCGTCACCAGCATGTCCGAAACTCACCATAGAAAGTCCGGTTTTTTTTCTTAATTCATCTATTTTTTTTACTATATCAGGGATTTTATTTCTAGGAACTACAATATCCTCATTAATCTTATCCGGGCCATATCTAAACAAAGCTGGTGAAATTGCCTTTCGAGCTTTCCAGAGTTTAGCGGCATCCTCTTTAGTCTCAGCCTTTTTCACATTCGCGGCCCCCTGAGAAATACAAAGTTCTTCTAACTGATTTATTGCAATTTCAACCTCTTTCTCTTTTCCATCCACCTCTATTAAAAGCAATGCCTCAGAATTAACGGGCAATCCCATATTAAGGTATTCTTCAACACATCTAATTGAAGCATTGTCCATATATTCTATGGTACGTGGTATTATACCGCATCTAATGATCGCTGAAACAGTCTTTGCAGCAGATTCAATATTATTAAAAACAGCCGTTAAGGTCCTGACTGCCTCAGGAAGTGGTAAAAGCCTGAGAGTCATACGCGTAATTACTCCTAGCGTCCCTTCTGATCCAACAAGAAGCCGGGTCAGATCATAGCCCACCACCCCCTTGGCTGTATTTACTCCGGTATTTATAATTTCTCCAGTCGGAAGAACCGCTTCTATCCCAAGCACGTAATCACGGGTAACCCCATATTTAACTGCGCGGGGGCCTCCCGCGCATTCTGCCAGGTTGCCGCCCAGAGTGCAAAATTCAGAACTCGATGGATCCGGGGGATAAAAAAGATTTTCCTTTTCAACAGCTTCATGGAAACGGCCTGTAACAACACCCGGCTCAACACTGGCAATAAGGTTTTCCTTATCTATTTTCAAAATACGGTTAAAGCGGGTCATAACAAGGATAATCCCCCCCCTTACAGCAAGAGATCCTCCTGTCATCCCGGAACCGGCCCCTCTTGGGATAACAAAAAAACTATCTTTATTGGCAAGCTTTAAAATAGAAGATACTTGCATGGCATTTTGTGGAAACAGAACTGCGTCAGGCAGATAAGTCTGCGCAGTTGCATCATAAGCATAGCATACAAGATCTTCCTTAGCTCTGCTGAAATTGGCCTTGCCTGCTATATCTTTAAGCTTTTTGAAAGTTTTATCACTAATTGCCATTGAAAGTTAGCCGGATTGGTGTGATTAAGCTGAAACTATGGAAAGAAACTAAGGAGTCAGAATTTTCCGGATTCAAGTTGCTTGCTAAGAATTTCCACCTGTCTATACAGAACTCCTTTTTCTTTTAGCTTTCGTTCAACGATACCGATGGAATGAAGGGCTGTAGCATGATATCTGTTGAAACTTTTACCAATTGTCTGAAGAGGTGAATCCGTATATCTTCTCGAAAGATAAATCGCTATTTGTCTTGGATGAACAAAATTTTGTTTTCGGGAACTCGAAATAATATCTTTTATGGCAATATTGAAATGCTTGCAAACAAGTTTCTTGATAACATCTATTGTAATATTTTTACGCTGCCTGATTATATTCTGGGTTACACTTTCCGCAAGATTAAGGTCGATTGGCACTCCAAGAATTGATGACTTGGCTGTAACCCCGATAAGTCCGCTCTCGAGCTGTCTGACATCTTCTGTCAGTTCGCTGGCTAAATAGTCGATTATTTCCTCAGGTAAATTATGCCCACTATTTTTTGATTTTTTCTGTAATATTCTGACTCTTGTCCTGAAATTAGGGGGGTCGATATTTGAAATAAGACCGTATGAAAAACGCGATATCAACTTTTCATTAAGTTTAGGGATATCTGATGGAAGGTAACAGCTTGAAAAAATTATTTTCTTATCTGCCTCAAAAAGATAATCAAGAATTAATGCCAGCTCGATCTGTGTACGCTCCTTGCCACTCAAACAATGTACATCTTCGAGAAGCAATACGTCACATTCATTCCTGTATTTTTTTTTGAATTCATCAATTGAGCCATTTCTGAAAGAGTTAACCATTTCATTGGTAAAGTCTTCAGCAGTTATATAATATACATGTTCTGTTGGATATTGAGATATTATATGGTGACCTATCGCCTGGGAAAGATGGCTTTTCCCCATTCCGATCTTTGATAATAAAAACAAGGAATTTTGCTGCGAATTCTTTTTTGAAGCAAGGTCAAGTGCCGCTAAGTAAGCAAAGTCATTGTTGTTGCCGACAACGAACTGATCAAAAGTAAAATCTTTTCTTAATAGTCGGCCATTATACGGACGCAAATTAACCCTGGGCAGAGGGAGCTGAATACTATTATCCTTTTTAAAACCTGAGTCCCCCTTTTTACAGGTTTTGCAGGAAATCTCGAGGCCAAGATTGTATGCTTTGCCGGAAGTTCTTTTTATTTCTGTTTCTATAATTAAACCATAGTGGTCAAGAATACGCTTTTTTGAAAAAGTATTTGTACATGAAAGTACAATACAGTTTCCCTTGCATTCTATAAAGTCCACAGGTTCAATCCACATTCTATAGCTATGGCCAGGAATCTGTTTTTTAATCGATAATTTTACTTGTTCCCATATTTGTTTCATGAGGCATTACAATCCATATTCCAAAAAAGATAAGGTTAATTAATTAAAATAGAAGAGACGACTTTGTAAACTATAAAAAATCAAACTGTTTGGAAGAAATATTATTGGTTAGAAAGGGTTTCAATAGCTCTTTTGATAAATATAACTTATGCAAAATATTCAAATATGAATTTAAAAATAATTATTGAAATATCAATAAGAAGAGTCGATTAAGGACTTAAAAGGTTCTTGTAAAACCCGCGTGAAGTTTGATGGCTTAATTAAGCTATCTGAAATTTTCTGTCAAACCTGAAGAACAATGTTTTACGCTTATTTGTTAAAAAGTTATTAACAATTTATAGCCATCTGTTTTTATTAATCTATATCTTAATTATACAGGCAACAGCTTCTAAATACAAACATTTTTGCAAGGGGATTTTTCTTCAACTATTTTATGCAGATTCATCATTATCAGCATAATTCTTTACAATAACGTCCTATTCAAAAAGCTTGCTAATGCTTCCATTATCTTTAATTTTCAAAAAAATCACCTTGTGTCTCTGCTAAATAAAATATCTTGAAAATTATCATATAATTAAACACAATTTAATTAATTTGTTTGAAAATAATATGTGTTTTGTAATATATTAAAAATTCGCCAGCGAAATTTTGTTTTTAATTTTTGCTGGCGTCACTTAAAAATTAAAGTCTCGCAAGTTATGGTGGTTCTTATAAATATGTTCTGCTTATTTATTTGTATCTTAACGAAAATATTGAAATATACAAAACGTAATTTTGAGAATTGATCTAAAAAAATTTTATTAAGGTCATATGAATGAATAATTATCGCCCTGTTATTGGAATTACCAT
>Ga0114930_10003858_pt1 | contig 12894 bp, 15 predicted proteins | sample AnhtaG_FD_87300 | JGI IMG/M metagenome (GOLD analysis project Ga0114930, IMG submission 87300) | Deep subsurface microbial communities from Anholt, Denmark to uncover new lineages of life (NeLLi) - Anholt_01485 metaG | ecosystem: Environmental > Aquatic > Marine > Oceanic > Sediment | place... | reverse complement strand
CTCAGGGCGGCGGTGCAGGAATACACACCGGAATGGGCTGCTCCCGTCTGCGAGGTGCCGGCCGAGACCATTGCTCGCATCGCCCGCGACTATGCCACCACCAAGCCGGCGGTTATCGCCCATCACAAGCGGGATGCCGGTGGACCCAACTACGCCAATAGCTGGCATCTCAATCGCTGTTACATCATCCTGGACGCCCTCATCGGCAGCCTGGACCGACCCGGCGGCCACATCCTGGACCGCAAGCACAAGCTGCCCGGTTTCGGCGACGTCTTTGAGATACCCGAGTATCCCGACACCCTCAAAGGCGCGCGCATCGACGGCCTGGAAAAGTTCCCCTTGCTAAAGCAAGTGGGCAAGGGTTCCTTCAGCACCCTGGCCGAGGGCATCCTGAGCCAGGATCCCTACCCGGTCAAGGCAGCGGTGGTGTGGAAGCACAACGTGCTGGCTTTTCCTAACCCGTCCCTGCTGGTAGAAGCACTCAGGGCCCTGGACTTTGTCGCCGTGAGCGACATCCTGCCCAGCGAGATGGCCCAACTGGCCGATGTGGTGCTGCCGGACAATACCTTCTTTGAAGGCAGCGGCCTCAACCCGCGAACGTATCATGCTATATACCCTCAGGTCGCGTTGCGCGAAGCGCTGCCCGCTGTCCACGACACCAAGAGCTTTGGCAGCGTCGTTGTCGCCCTGCTCCGAAAGATGGGCCTGGGCGAATACGCGCCCGAGGGTATGGGCGGCAAGGCGATTATGCAGGGCCAACTGGAAGCCCTGGGCACAACGAAGGACGAGGTCAAGGCCGCCGGTGGTATGTGGGGCGAGGAGAAAGCGCTGGAGCCCAAGACCGAGTTCGGCACGCCGACCAAAAAGATCGAGCTTTACTCCACCGTCTTGGAAGAGTTGGGCTACGACCCGCTGCCGCGCTGGGTTCCTCCGCGCTCGGAGACTAACGCAGAGTACCCGTTCCATCTGCTCATCTACCGCCAGCCGTGGGAGCGGATGACCCAGAGCCAGAACGACCCGGTTTTCTCCGAGTTCTGGCCTGAGAACCGGGTGCTCATCAATCGGGCCGTGGCTGGTGAGATGGGCATCGCCGACGGCGATGAGGTGTACGTCGAATCGCCGGCGGGTAAGATCAGGGTCAAGGCCACACTGACGCACGGCATCCGGCCAGACTGCCTGGCCATTGACCACGGCTTTGGCCACTGGAGCCCGGGCTACGGCGTGGCCTACGGCAAAGGGGCCAACGACGGCGACTTGATCCCCACGATGACCATCGAGGAGCAGCTCAAGTTCAATACGCCGGACATGGCGGCCTACATGGAGGACGTGGTCCTCAAAGTCTACAAGGCCTAGGAGGGCGACAGTCGTGGCAGAGACCGTTGTGACTGAAGAGACCGTTGCCCGGCTGCTGCTCTACCGCTTCCTGGCGCGAGGCTATACCTATCCTGATCCTGCTCTCCTGGAGGTCCTGCTGACAGACGAGGTGTGGGACGAGATGCAGGCCGCCGACGAGACGCTGAGCCTGAGGGCTGGTCAGACTATCGTCGACATGCGGGCTTTCGTCAGCCAGTATGCTGGTGACAGCGAAACGCTGCTCACCGACCTGCAGATTGAGCATACTTATCTGTTCATCAACGCCGTACCCCGTGTGCCAGCCCCGCCTTACGAATCGGCCTATGCCGGCCAGGGCCGATTGATGGGGGAGCCAGTCTCTCAGGTGCTCCAGACCTATCGAGAGGCGGGGCTGGATATGCGCCAGGATTACGAGGCTTTGCCCGATCATATCGCGGCGGAGGCGGAGTTCATGTCCTACCTGGTGCAGCAGGCTGCCGAGGCCAGCCAGTCGGGCGATGGGGAAGTAGCGGAGATATGGCAGGCACGTCAGCGCGCTTTCCTGGCGGAGCACCTGCTTCGCTGGGGACCGCCGTTTCTGGCAAAAGTGGCCACCAGCGCGCGTCAGCCATTCTACCGCCTGCTGGCGACAGTTACCGAGACCTTCCTTTACGCCGAAGCACGACGGCTCGGCGTGACCGCCTGTACCCGCTCTCTTCATTCAAGGAGAAGAACATGGCAAAGGCAATGCTCATAGATACCGACTTGTGTCTGGGCTGTAATGCCTGCACAGTGGAATGCAAACGGAACAACAATGTGCTCGTGGGGCAAGGTATTGCCTGGACAAGGATTGAGGAACATGAAGTCGGTACCTATCCCAACGTCGTCAAGTACTTTATCAAGGATGCCTGCAAACACTGCACCGAGGCCAGTTGCCTGAATGTCTGTCCCACCGGAGCCATCTCCAAGCCCGACGGGACGCACGTGGTCATCAACCAGGACTGGTGTATTGGCTGTGGCTACTGTGCTATGGCCTGTCCCTTCGACATTCCGCATTTCGGAGAGCCCAAGGGCTCGGTTCAAAAGTGCATGTTCTGTTACGTCGGTGGATTGGTGGACGGCCAGACGGCGTGCGCGGCGGCGTGTCCCTTTGATGCGATCACCTTCGGTGAGCGAGGCGAGTTGGTTGCCCAGGGCCACCAGCGAGTCGCGCAATTGCGTCAGAAGGGCAAGGCGGACGCCAACCTGTACGGCGAACACGAACTGGGCGGGTTGAGCGTGCTCTATGTCCTGGCCGACCGCCCGTCGGTCTGTGGGCTGCTGGAACACCCACGGGTGTCGACGCGAAACGTGCTCGGCGGTTGGCTCAGTGGTATTCTCACGGCTGGTGTGGTGGCTGCCCTGCCCTTCTGGTTGCTGTTCAAGCGCAAGGAGAGAATGGCTGCCCGGGAAATCTCAGAGGGAGGCGAATAACGATGGAAGCAGCAGTGTGGGAATGGCCCATTTCTATCGACCTCCGGGGGCTGGGGTGGCTGGCGGCGGCTTCTTTGCCGCTTTTCTGATTGACCGCTTCACCGGCCGCAAACACAAGCGGCTGGTGCAAGTTGCGACGTGGGTGGGCGTGCCCCTGGTCCTACTGGGTGTCTTGTTTCTGGTACTCGACTTGGGAAATCAGCTCTGGGCCTGGCATCTGTTCGTGAGATTCTTGCCGGCCTCGCCGATGTCGCTGGGCAGCTGGATTCTGTTCCTCTGGTCTATCCTTGGCATGGTTTTGATCGCACTGTGGTTCGCCGAGATGTTCGAACCGACAGAACAGCCAACTAACGTGTTTGCTCGGATTGCCTCCTGGTTGCGGGCCCTTGTGCCAGCAACCGAGGTCCCATCCTGGATCTCTTTTGCACTGTCGATACTGCTGGTTACCTACACTGGCGTCCTGCTGAGCAATACCCGTGTGCCTCTGTGGGCCACGGTGTTCCTGCCGGTGCTCTTTGTAGTTTCAGCTGTCTTTACAGGGGCTTCGGCCGTACGGTTCATCCTAGCCCTGGCAGGCAGGGATGTCCCTGAAGCGTTCGGCAAGGCAAGTCTTGTCCTGGCTATTCTGCAGGCACCGGCACTGGTCGGCTTTCTGGTGACGGTTCCGTCTGGGATCCTGATCAGCGGCCCTCTTGCCCTTTGGTTCTGGTTAGGAGTGGTCCTCATAGGGCTGGTCGCACCCTTTGTGTTGGAGCTCTTGGCACTGAAGGCAAAGGGGACAACATCGCTGGCTCTGGCTTCGACCTTGTGCGTGCTGGTCGGCGGTTTGGTCTTGCGAGCTATGGTGGTCATCGGTGGGCAGATGTAGAGAACGTGATGCATCACCATGCCAGGTACTATCGGGATCAAACGCATTCAGATCTTGGTTAAGCCGCCAAGAACTTGATCCTGTGGTCTGGTCTACTGGATCAACTAGAACACGGACGTCTGCATGGACTGCGAAAAACTTCACGGTAGATCGTACCCAGGGCCAAAGGGGTGAGACGATGAGGTGCAGTCTGCAGACGCACTGTGGTTCGCGTGGATGAGCGCCGTTCACGTAACCGGCGGGCGGGGGCCGGGGCTCAAAGGTGAGCGTCCGGGCAGCATCCTCGCGCGCGTCCGAGGCGCGGGACGTGACCTGCCCCCCGTCGCCCTGGACGGGGGGACCGAGGCGCTGTTCCCCCCCGCCCGCCGTCCAATCCCGCGTCCTCCGGGAAGATTGCTTGGCCGGCAAGCGCGTTCGGGTGAGATGACGGCCAACGATAGAGGACAGGAGGTGACCGATGTCCAAGATCAGGGTCGAGTCCTTTGGTTCGGTGCCACCGTGCGCGGGCGACATTCAAGTCGGGCGGCTGCTGCAAGAGATCGTCGGCGAGCACGGCGAGCGGGTAAAGATCGTACGCCTCACCGGGCCGGGCGATCCGCAATGGGCAGAGTATGCTATCGACATCGTCCCGGCGTTGGTGATCGGCGACAAGGTCCAGTTTATCGGGGTGGTGCCGAGCAGGGAGAGCCTGACCGGCGCGCTCCGCCTGGCCGGGCTGACATGGGTCCGTGGCAGGAGGTGCGCTATGGAAGTCAAGCTGTTGGGAAGTGGATGCCACGACTGTCTGCGGCTAGAGCTCCTGGTTGGGCAGGTGCTGGAGGAACTGGGCGTTGAGGCTGACCTGAGCCGGATAGACGATCCTCGCGAGATCGACCGCTATGTTCTCGCAGGGCCACCGGGTCTGGTCATCGACGGAGTGTTGGCTGCGGAAGGGCGGTTGCCCGGCAAAGAGGAGGTCCGTGCCTGGATCGCGGCAGCGGCGAATCGGGCGTCGCCTGCCGGAACGGACTAGATGCAGAGCCAACGCTTAAGCCCCATCAAAAGGCAGTCGGCTGTGGAGAAAGAGATGCGAGCGACCATCGAATCGGAGTGGCTGCGGAAGAATCTCTATCGTTGGCAAGGCGTGATCACCGTTACCGACCAGGTCGTGTTCGAGACCTGATGAGGCGCGCCGTAGAGAGGCCCGGCGGCCCTGGCAGGGAAACCGGAGCATCAGGAAGCGTTTGTCCGCTTTACAGTGGACCATACCGGCGGTTCCGGCAAGACCGATGTCTACCTGGCGCGGGAGATCTGGGGGGGGCATGCAACCGGACACGTACCGGTTGGAGGTACTCTTGCCGGGGTACGGGCGGGTTTGGCTGCGCTTTGAGTGCCCCGAGAGTGACTGACGGGCTTGCCTTGTCGGCACGTTCACAGGAAGCGAGACAAAGGTCCCACAAGGACGTAGGGATCGGCGGCAAGACGGGAGCTACCGTTGCGGCGGGTCCCGTTCCTGCGACAGAGCGCCCTTTGGCGCAAAGATGTGGAGATGAAGCGAGCTGTGGCGGCGATCGATGGGGCTGACTATGGCTCATCACCCACGCGCCCTGCTCGGCGATGGTCGTGCACCCGGGATTTCGCCTGCGCAGCGGTAGCTCGTGATAGGCGAAGACGGATGCCCGAAACGCGAGCCGCGGAGAGCCGGGATGGGAAGAACGGTACGATGGAAAAGTCTATTGTGCTATCGCTCACGAATGAAGAATTGCAAGACCTGTACCGCGTCCTCATCGACCGGGACGCAGAGGAAGCACTGCGTTTTCTGGACGAGCATCTGCGAAGAAAGGTGCACCAAGCGCTGGAGGGAGGCTGAAAGGTCATGATCGACGTGCCCGGGGCGGGCATCAGGGGGGTCGGCAGGAAGCTATTTTATCACTAAGGGTATTCCGGAGACCATATCGAGCGTGGTGCTGTGAGTCTGTTCCCGGAGCTGAGGCACGTGTCATTTTGGCGAAAGTAGTACCAAGATCGAAATCAAACGACAGAGGAGATCACATCATGAGTGGAAACGTTCCGGAGAACGCGCTGTTTGTCTGTTTCGGCTGCTTGTCCAACGTGGGCACCCTGACCGGTCTAGCCGGCCTGGAGGTCGTCAGGCAGGTGGGCCTGGAAAAGGCCGGCATCTTTTGTTTGGCTGGGCTGGCAACCGAGGTCCAGATGGTCATAGACAAAACCCGCGCCGCCGAGCGGATCATCACCGTGGACGGCTGCTCGCTGAACTGCGCCCGCACGATCGTGGAGCGGGCAGGGTTCAAGCCGGCCAGATCGATCAGCCTGGTGCAAGACTGTGGTCTCAAGAAAAGGCCACTGCCTGCGTATGACAAGGGGGACCTGCAAACGGTGGTAAAGGCCATCCTCGACGCCGTGTAAGACGGCCGTGGACCGTAGAGACGGCAGCGCTTGTGTGGACACGATTACCGCCGGAGGGCGGAGGCGGTCGCTGCAGTCCGATTGATCTGCTCCTCTCGCCCGCGTGCCAGGTCGACAAAGACGCGACGCAGCGCGCGTTCGGGCCGGTCTCAGAGCAGCGAATTAGAATGGACGCAGATGACAAAAAACCGCGCTCGTAAACCGAAACTGACCTTCCAATCAGCCATCCTGATCGGCGTTGTGCTCACGGTGGCGGTGATCTTGATCTTGAAAGCCCAGCGATCATCCATAGACGCGGCGGTGCGGCTTCTGTCAACCACAACCGGATCGGGCACGACTGCCGTCCAGGTGTCCTCGCCAACGCGCGTTGCCACATCGACGCCGACCACCTCAACGCCGGCAGATACACCTGATCCTGCCAAACCGGATCCTCCAACTGCCCGCCCGGACGACCCGACTGCGGCAGGCTTGGCCGCGGCCGATCTAGCCGCATTACCACCCGAAGCGCAGGTTGATTGGTTGCTGGCCGAAAAGCGGCCGATCTTTGCCTTTTTCCACTCCAACACCTGCCGACAATGCACCGATATGACCCGAATTGTCGATCAGGTATATCCCGATTTCAACGGTCGGGTCTACCTGGTCGACGTCAACGTCTACGACAAGGGCAACCAGAACCTGCTGCGGCGGGCCAATCTGCGCGCGATCCCGACGCTGATATTCATCGATCGCAACGGGGAGGCCAAGGGGTACACGGGCGTGATGCCCGCTGATGCCCTTCGCGAGCAGTTGGAATCGCTGGCAGGGGGGCAGTGACGATGTCCATAGACACGACAACGCTGCAAAGTGGGTCTCTGCTGGCCTACCTGCTGGTCTTCCTGGGTGGCGTGGTGACCAGCATCGGGCCGTGCAACGTGGCTATGATTCCGTTGGTGATCGGTTTTGTGGGCGGCTCGGGGCGCCTGTCGCGCGGCCGCTCGTTCCTGCTCTCGTTGACCTTTGCCACCGGCCTGGCACTCACCTTTACGGCGCTGGGCGTGATCGCGTCGCTGGTGGGTGGGCTGATTGGCGGCACGTCGCGGGTCTGGTACTATCTGGTCGCGGGGGTCTGTCTGGTCATCGGCCTGCAGATGCTGGGCGCGATCCGCCTGCCAGAGGCAGGATGGCTGGCCCGGCTGCGCGAGCGCGTCCGCCTGCGGGGCGTGCCCGGTGCGTTGGCGCTGGGCCTGGTGTCCGGGCTGGTGGCCTCCCAGTGCGCCACCCCGGTGCTGGCGGCGATCCTGACTTACGTGATGGCGCAGCGCAGTGGTTTGGCTTATGGAGCTGCGCTGCTGTTCGTCTATGCCCTGGGGCGCGGTGTGCCGATCGTACTCGCCGGGACCTTTGCCGGGGTGGTCAAGCGGCTGCGCGCGCTGGGGAGGTGGGCGGCGACGGTTGAGAAGGCGAGCGGTATCGTCGTCCTGGGTGTGGGACTGTACTTTTTGTGGATCGCGTAAAGGCCTTTTCGTCGCAGGCACCGTCGACGAGCAGTACGATATACCGTCTTGGAAGGAGAAGGGATGAAACTCACGAACTACTGTAGGGCTCACGTATGCTGGTTGGCGCTGGCCGGGATTGCGCTTCTCATGAGTGCCTGCGGCGGCCTTGCGACGCCAACGCCGGTGAAGGAACCACTCGATCTGACGATCTTGCACACCGGGCAGGTGTACGGCGAAATCGCGCCCTGCGGTTGAGGGATCCCCAAAGGGGGAGTGGCCCGGCGGGCTACTGCGATCAAGCAGTTGAGGGAACAGGAGCAAGGGACAGTCATGCTTCTGGACAGCGGCGAGAGCCTCTTCCATGGAGACTACTGGACGACGTCAACGGACCCAGACCAGGGGGCGCTGCTCATCGAGGCGATGAGCGCGATGGGTTACGAAGCTATGGCCCTGGGCGCAAGAGATCTCGATGCCCTCCTCTCGACCGTAAAGGCGCGTTTCGAGGATGTGCAGTCTGCCATCCTTTCTGCCAACGTCAGGGTGAATGGAGCCCTGCCCAATGTGCAGCCCTACCACCTGCGTCAGATCGACGGGCACACGGTCGGTATCGTCGGGGTCACATCCGAGCAAGTCGAGGATCGCTTTGAAGCCTTGGGCTTGGATCTGACGGTTGAGGACCCGATAACAGCAGTCGGCCAGGTGGTGGACGAGGTCCGCAAACGCGCGGATATCATCATCCTCTTGTCTACGCTGGAGCAGTCCCAGGCCAGAGAACTGGCCCAGGCTGTCCCAGGCATTGATGCGATCGTTGGCACGTCTAGAGGTGTACAGCACACCCCTGTCGCCATTGCCGGTGTAGAGAATGAGGTGGTTCTCCACGCGTCTGGTATGCAAGGGGAATACCTGGGCGTGCTGCATCTGCATTTCGATGCTCAGGGGCATATCACCGAGTTTGAGGGACGCTCTATGCCCCTCACAGATTATTACGAAGACGATGCGCAAATGGTCGAGATCATCCGCCGCTATGCGTCTGCATCCAGGCCGTAAGCGAGGTTTGATCCTTCGACTTGTAGCTACCCAAGGTCTGAGCTGGAGGTTACTGGGGGAAGAGGGCAGGTGAGCGAGGAGGAAGCGTGAAGACAGGTTTCGTTGCCGCCGTGCTGATAGCCTATTTGTTCGGCTCGCTTCCCTTTGCCTACTGGATCTCGTATGCTGCGAAACGAGTCGATCCGCGCACGGTCGGCGATGGCAATCCCGGCGCGAAAAACGTGTTTCTCGAGGTCGGCCGCGCCGAGGGGGGGCTGGTCTGCCTGCTCGACGTGGGCAAAGGGTCGGCGGCGATGTTGCTGGGAAAACGCCTTGGATTGAGCCTGGATGGATGCCTGGCCGCCGGGACAGCGGCCATCGCCGGCCACAACTGGCCGCTGCTCCTGCGCTTTCGCGGCGGGCAGGGTATGGCCGCGACCGTCGGCGTGTTCCTGGCGCTCTTTCCGATCGAGATACTGCTGGGCATGTTGGCCGCTGCGCTGGTGCTGCGCCTGGCGCGACACTGGGACCTGGCGTGCGGCGTCGGGCTGACCCTGATCCCCATCGCCGTATATGGGCGGCAGGGCGATCCGGTTTTGGCCGGGCAGGTCATGCTCCTGCTGCCGCTGATCGGGCTGCGCAAGCTGGTGCAGAAGGCGTCCGCCTGCCGGAGGCGACATCGGCGAGCGGACGCACTGTGGGTGAATGGCGAGCGTCCTTGTTCGGGTGAACACCAGCGCAGGTGAGTTCCTGGTTGGTCCGGTCGGTCTGGGATTGGCGCTGCTGTAGAATTGGAGCTGCTTCCGAATGGATGGGAACGGACCTTCCTCAAGACAAAGAACGGCTGGCCTGCGGAAGCGGCTATCCACGTCCGCTGCCCAGTTATGGCTGGCCCTGGCCACGTTTCTCGGGATCGGGATGCTGCCCTGTCTGGAGTGCGGTACGCCGATGATCTTGCACCTGTGGCCGCTCGCCGGGCTGATCGCGGTGGCGCAGGCCTTGCGGCGACGCTACCGGGAGAGACACTCGGCAAGCACATATAGTCTGAATGCGGAGCAAAAACATGGTCACGCAACACGAGATCCTGGGAGCCTTGCGTCATGTCATGGACCCGGAGCTCAATATGAACGTGGTGGACATGGGGATGATCCCTGAGATCTCGATCCAGGGGGACATCGTTGACATCAAGATGGTCTGCCATCCGCCCTTTTGCCACGTGCCGAGCACGGTCGCCGAGCAGGCGCGCAAGGCCATTGCTGCCGTACACGGGGTGAAGGAGGTCAGGGTCACCCGGATCGATGAGCCGTGGAAGGCGTCGTAGATAGGGCAGTCGCGCTGGATTGGAGGGACAAGTGCTGGCCGAACTCGGCATAAAGGCAAATGTCAGGCGGGTGGAGGATCCTCGCCAGATCGAGCGCTACGTACTGGTTGGGCCACCCGGCCTGGTCATCGACGGTATCCTGGCTACGGAGGGGCAGCTGACCTCTCCCGAGGAGGTACGATGCTGGATTGTAGATGCGCAAAGTGGGGGGGAGTGAATGTGGACGCCCCGGGACGAAAAGCCACAGTGCTGCTACCACTACTGCTCTTTCTGGCCTTATTGCTGCCCGCGGTCCAGGCCGACGGGCCGGTGGTGCGGGCCGTGCTGTTCTGGTCGAAGACCTGCCCCCGCTGTCACGTGGTCCTGGATCAGGTGCTGCCCCCGCTACAGGAAGAGTACGGCGACCAACTGCAAGTGCTCACCATTGAGGTCTCCCCGGACAGCTACGAGCTGTGGCTGAGGGCGGTGGAGGCGTTCCAGTTGCCCCCCGAGCGGCGGGGAGTGCCCTTGCTGTTCATCGGCGACACTGTGCTGGTCGGCTCACGGGAGATCCCCGACAGGTTGCCGGGGTTGATCGAGCAACACCTGGCCGCCGGGGGCGTGGACTACCCGGCCATCCCCGGCCTGGTGGTCGAGCCGACGCACACGCCTACGCGGCCCGCCAGCGCCACCCCTCGGCCTACCCCGACCATCAAAGCCTGTCACATCTGCGACGAGGACGTGGTGGTTCAGGTCGGCACGCTCACTCCGACGCCCACACCCGTGCTTCCCACGCCGACCCCCACACCGGGGCCAAGGGTGCACTTTTGGCTCTTTTGGGATAGCCATTGTGGCGCCTGCCTGACCCTCATAGAAGACATCCTGCCGTCGATCCTGGAGGAATTCGAGGCGGGGCAGGTAGTGGCCCACCAGGTTGACCTGGAGAAGGGTGGCTATGAGCTGATGCGCGCCCTGGAAGCGCAGCACGGACTGGAATACGGGGATGTGCCCGAGATCTTTATTGGCGATCAGGTTCTCCTGGGCAATGACGAGATCCAGGCCAGGCTGGGGCCGCTCATTGAGGGATACCTGGCCGAGGGCGGCGTCGCTCTGCCCGAGGTGTCCACGCCGGCGTCGGTCTCTCCGACCGCTGATCAGAGACCGTCCATTCACCTGGCTTACTTTTACCAGCCCGGCTGCCGGGAGTGTGATCGTGTACAACTGGACCTCAACTACCTGCAGCACCGCTACCCGCAGCTCATCGTCCATGCTTTCGACGTCAAGGAGGAGGCCGCCCTGGCCGAGTGGTTGGGGCAGAGGGCCGGGGTGGCGGAGGAAAAGCGCTTGACCGCCCCGGCAGTGTTCGTCGGTGACGCGGTATTGGTGGACCCGGACTTGCATACGCGCAGCCTGGAGGCACTGGTGCAAAAGTACGCCGCCACCGGTTCGCCGCCCACCTGGAACGACTTTGATCCCGCAGCAGGGGAGCAGAGCGTCGTCGAGCGCTTCAAGTCGCTGGGCATCTTTACAGTGGCCTTTGCTGGCCTGATTGATGGGCTGAACCCGTGCGCTTTTGCCACACTGATCTTTTTCGTCTCCTACCTGGCTATTGGCAGGCGCAAAGGGAAACAGGTGTTGGCAGTGGGATCAGCTTTCACGGCGGGCGTTTTTCTGGCCTACCTGATGGTGGGGCTGGGCTTCCACCACGTACTGGGGTTGTTGGGTAGCCTGTTGACGGTGTTGGGGCGCTGGCTCTACGGGCTGACCGCTGCTCTCTGTGCCGTGTTGGCCGTCGTCAGCTTGCTGGACTTCCGCAAGGCACGTCGTGGGGAGCTCGGAGACATGGCGCTAAATCTGCCGCACGGATTGCGCATGCGCATCAACGCCATCATCCGGCGAGGGCGCAAGGCGCGAGCCTTCGTGGCCGTCGCGTTCGTGACCGGGATCGCCGTCTCGTTCCTAGAGTTAGCCTGCACCGGACAGGTCTACCTGCCGACTATCATCTTTGTCATGAGCGTGCCAGCGATGCGAGCCCGTGCAGTGTCGTTCTTGTTACTCTACAACATACTATTCATCACCCCCCTGTTGGTGGTCTTTATCCTGGTCTGGTACGGGACGGCAGCGAAGCAGTTGACCGGTTTCCTGCAGCGACACGCAGCCAGTGTCAAACTGGGAATGGCCCTGCTCTTTACAGGACTGGCTGTCTGGCTGGTGACGACGTTGATATAGGAAGGTAGTTGCACTGACGAAAATGAGACTTGAGAACCGACGCGCGCCTTTTGTATATTCGCTGCTGCTGGCCTTGTTTGCGGTCTTTATGGGGACATGCAGCGTCAAAAGGACCCCTTCACCAGAGAAAGGGCCTCTCACCTTGACGATCCTGCATACCGGTAATGTCTACGGCGAGATCCTTCCCTGTGGCTGAGGGGTGCCCAAAGGTGGACTGGCTCGGCGAGCCAGCGCGATCGCTCAACTGCGAGAACGGGTCCAGGGCGCCGTGCTGCTCCTCGACGGCGGGGACAGCCTCTTCAAAGGCAGCGAGACGACAGCCCCAGTGATCAGCGACCAAGGGGCGATCGTGGTCGAGGCGATGAACGCGATGCGGTACGATGCCATGGCCCTAGGGAGAAGGGATCTCGAGGCCCCGGCTGCCGTCGTGCGCGCCCGTTTCGAGGAAGCTCAGTTTCCCATCCTCTCGGCCAACGTGGATCCGGCCGGGCTGCTGCCTAACGTGCAGCCTTATCTCCTCCGGCAGGTGGACGGACACACCATCGCCATCATCGGGGCGACGTCCGAAACCGTCGAGCGGCGCTTTCAGGCGTTGGGGGTGGATCTGACGGTGGAGAACGCTGTGGACAGCGTCCAGCGTGCCGCGGGAGAAGTGCGGGGCAAGGCGGACATTATCATCGTTCTTTCCAACCTGCAGCGGGAGGAGAGCGAGCGACTGGCTCAAGCGGTGCCTGGCATTGACGTCGTCGTCGATGTCTACAGGGGCTCTTGGTTCGCTCCCAGCG
>Ga0114930_10003856_pt1 | contig 12902 bp, 9 predicted proteins | sample AnhtaG_FD_87300 | JGI IMG/M metagenome (GOLD analysis project Ga0114930, IMG submission 87300) | Deep subsurface microbial communities from Anholt, Denmark to uncover new lineages of life (NeLLi) - Anholt_01485 metaG | ecosystem: Environmental > Aquatic > Marine > Oceanic > Sediment | place... | reverse complement strand
GTTAGGATGCGGCATTATGTGATGCCTGAAATTCGTAGTGTAGTCCCAGATGTAAAGCCGGTTGCAAATTTTCGACCAGCCGACGATATCATCGCGGAATTCTTTGTTTCGCTCGTCGGCCAGTGGCTTGCTGAACGAGCACTCGATACTGCACAGCCGCACAATGACGTTGTCTCGCGGCTCTACATATTTGGGCGGCTTGCGGGTGTACTGATAAGCTAACGTGCTGATGGCCACCTGTGGAAATTCCTCTTCGATATCGGCAGCGACCGCATTGACAAACCGCAGCATCAGTCCGGCGGGGCTGTCTTCTTCTTTTTCGATAGCGGCACAACGGCTGCACTGACAGTTCCCTCGCCAGTCATTTTGCGAAACCGAGGCGATGGTGGCGGCTGGATTTGCATGCAAACGGGCTTTAAGATTCTTGAGGAGCTCTTTTTGCATTTCTTCATTGGTCAGACACAGTTGAGCGCGCTTATAGGTGCGCTTGCCATTGATTTCGCTGAACCATTCAGGATGGTCTTTGAAGTATTTATCCGGCGGGATTAACCGGTTAAATGTATGCACAAATCCTTCGTAGGTATGTTTGCCGCCGCGTTCCTCATCTAATCGGGGACGGTTTCCATTGCTCTTATTGCGCACCGCCCAGTTTCCGTCAAAGGCGTCAAACCAATATGGCTCGCGGTATTCCAGCACCGGCACATAACGGACATTTAGTTTGCCCACTTTGAGTGTCGATTTTTTGAGTATTGTGCTTTCAGTCGAGGACCACCACCGGCAGCCAAGTTCGTTTTCCAGAAAGGTATAAACAGCATACAAGGTCCCGCGTGGATAACCGCCGGCTAAGATAAGGTCGTTCCCAACACTGCGGATGATTATCCCATCGGTGCCTAACCCATCAGTGGAAAAGTCGGGAACTGCCAATTTAGCAGCTTTGGGTCCAACCAGCAGACGAGGCCTGCCAGCGACAGGGGGGTGGACTATTTCGAATGTTGCGCCGGTTATCTGCTGCAAAAAGTCAGCTAATTCGGCGGCGGCGTGCTGTTCGGGTTCGCCGGCATCCTCGGCAATAACTATCACGGCTTTGGCCACACCGTTTTCCGCAATTGTCAAAGTATCATCTTTGACTGCTTCTTCACATCCAACGACAAGTGACAGGACGATAAGCAGTAATGCAATTTTGTTTTTTTGCAACATCATCGCATAGCCTCCTTGAGTTGAAACGTTTTTCGATTTATGTATCTCGTAATAAGATAAACCTCACTGATTTTATTACCTTGAAATTTATCTATCGGACATCAGGTTGCGTAGCTGTGCAGGCCGGGAAAGAGTCTGGAGAGGTTTACCCAGAGCAAAGTTATTATAATGGCTGCCATGCCCGCAATCGCCCAGAAGCTGTTAATGCTCGGGCGCTTTTTGCCGAACATATAGCGAAAATGGAAATACCCGACATAGACCAGCCATGATGCCAACGACCAGAGTTCTTTAGGGTCCCAGCCCCAGTAATCGCCCCAAGCCTTTTTACCCCAGTAACTGCCGAGGACAAGCCCGAGTGTCAGCAGGGGAAAACCGATGCAGATTATACGATAAGTTGCCTGCTCAGGCGGCAGGAGATTTTCGTTGGGGCCTTTGCCGGCCAGTTGCAAAATGGCCTGGAAAGTCGCCTTTGCCATAAAGATATATGACAGCATATAGACGGCGACGTGGGGCGTGAAAAGCCAGCTTTGCAGGGCCGGCGGCAGTTGCTGCGGCTCAGCGTTAAAGACAAAGCCGGCGGGGAAAAGAACTATAGCGCCTATAAGCATATCAGCACTGTAACCTCCTACCCGCAGGATACGCCGGCAGAACAATGAGACCGGATAAATCATACCTAAACAAAGAAACACTTCAAAGAGATTCTGCAAAGGCACGTGGCGGACGTGATACCAGCGATAACCAAAAGAAAAAACAGCAATCACAAAGCCGAACAGGTATAAGATGTGTCCGGTTTTTGGGCGGCGCAGCAGAGTTATTACAAACGCACACAGATATGCGATAATGTTCGCGTAAATCAGTAAGCCCTGAATTGTATATTTAATTTCCATTCAAAACAGCCCAAGTGTCACCCCTTCGACTTCGCTCAGGGCAGGCTCTGAACGCAGTGAAGGGTCTTATCTATCGCAAAACTAAGAGATTCCCGCCTTAGCGGATCTTCGACTTCGCTTCGCTCAGAATGACAGTTTTGTTACGCATTTTTTAATTTTATCCTTGAAACTATATGCCTTAGCCACAGATGCCAGATGACACCGATACAGAGCATCCAGTAGCCGGCATAGACCACAGCCAGGCCGGTATTAGAGACAACCATAAGAACTGTGTATTGGCCGGCTTCAGCGTCGTAAGAATGCTGATAGAAATGGTATCCGCCGAAGCTAAGAGGGTGGTTTACTTCGATGTCCTTTTCAGCAACCACCTTGTTGTCCTCAGTTATCCGGAGCCGGCTTATGTAATCGCTGATAACTCTGCGATAGCTCAGCGCAAATTTGTCCTCAGGCCGAGTATGTCCGCCGAATCGCTCAAAGACGTATTTGGTAGTTACCTGACCCTCAGGAGATGTAATTTGGACCTCCAATGCCGGGTTAATGCCGGGCTGTGGGTCGTCGATAATTTTTCTGCTCCCGCCCTCGATTGTGATTTTGAAATTCTCGAACGCCCTTAGGATTTTAACCGTGCCGAGCTCCGGGCCTAAAGGGAATTCGGTACTGGTTTCGACGGGTATTTTCCAGCCCTGGCCATCTCTGGTTTGGATATACAGGTACGCCGGTTTGTAATATTCTATTTGGAAGTCCTTGAGCTCTACGGAAAAGGGCAGCTCTTTTATCTGCTTGAGGTCATTGAGCTCTACGGAAAAGGGCAGCTTTTTTATCTGCTTGAGGTCTTCTAATATAACGCGGTTGTCTGAGTGTCCCTCAAGGATTGTCATTTGGCCTGTTGTAATCTTGTCGATGCCGAACAGTTTTTTCTGGAGTTTATGCCCGGCCTCTGAGCCCCACATAAATCCTGCAAGTATAAAAATACAGCCTAAGTGTATTAGTAACAGGCCGGGCACGCGGACCAATCGACGAAACACCACAAGGGCTATTATTAAAAGAAGCGTAAAAGCTATCCAGTAAACCATCAATGGCAGGCGGTTAATAAAGCTCTGTGCCCGCTCGGCGCCGATAAATGCCCCATAGACAGACAGAAACAGCAATAGGATAATCAGCGCCAGCCCAACCCACATTACAACTCGTCTGAACTTATTCATCAGGTTACCTTTATGCCCATCTATAAACTCAACACGGGTGATTATGGCCAAATGTATATTATTTGCAAGAATATTTACAGATGTACTTGTTCAGTGCAGTTTGGAGCAGTTTGGAGTTGATATTTGTAATTGCCGTGCTTAGAATATATTACAATCGAAAAATATTTAGCCTCCAAATTCGTATGTGTTTAGCCAGAAAACTGAATAAGCACTAACTGACGTGGCACGGGCTTCCAGCCCGTGAAAACACGGCCAAGATGGCCGTGCCACAAAGAAATCAACAGCGGCTAAACACATACCCAAATTCATTTGGGGGTTATCAGCTTTTCATAAAATAAATGAATAGGATATTGTAATGGAGGTTCAAACAATGACAAGGCGAATAATGTCAAAAGGGCAGTGCAATCTATGCGGCAGCACTTTCAGCAAGTCAGCGATGACCAGACACCTCAAATCGTGCAAACAAAAAGAACAAAATTCCGAGACGTCATCTCCCGGCCGAAGTTCGCGGAAAACAAAAATCTTTCATCTTGTGGTTGAAGCGCGCTACTCATCCGATTATTGGATGCATCTTGAGGTACCTGCTGATGCAACGCTCGAAGACCTGGACAGTTTTCTTAGACGAATCTGGCTGGAGTGCTGCGGCCACATGAGCGCATTTACTATTGAGGGCAAAACGTACTCGGTAGCACCAATGGCAGAATTTGATGACGAAAGCATGGGGGCCAGGCTGAATGAAGTTCTTAGTCCCGGTATGAAGTCTCAATATGAGTATGACTTCGGCTCTACAACGCACCTGGCGATGAAGGTTGTCTCCCAAGAGCAAAAACAAATTAAGGACGAATTCATCACAGTTTTGGCCGTGAATGAGCCTCCCTCAATTCCCTGTATGTCCTGCGGTAAAATGGCTGCTCAGGTGTGTACTGAATGTCTTTGGTCCGGCGAGGGATGGCTTTGTGATGAGTGTGCTGCCGAACACAAGTGCGGCGAGGAGATGCTCCTGCCTGTGGTCAACTCACCTCGGGTCGGAGTCTGCGGATACACAGGCCAATGAGCAACAAAATTTAGCTCCGCAATTTATTGCGAGACTTACGTCTCTTGGTCATTGCGAGCGCAGGAAGCCTTTAGCCCTGAGCCGAGTCGAAGCCGAAGCAACCTCAATTCATCGTTGGATATTCTCTATTCGACATTCTGCGGTTCAAATAATCAATCTATGAAATTTATCCTTCGTAGCAGTAGTACTGCGAAGAATGGATCTGTGGTTTGCAAAATCAATAGCGTTCTCCAGATATATTTGGTATCTTAACGGAATGATTTTGTAGGGTATGCTGTGCATACCGTTTTTCTTAATCGGTGAAATCTGTGGTTTTGTGAATCGGTGAAATCTGTGGCTATGAATGAAAAATCTGTGAAATCTGTGGATAAAGGTTTTGTATATCTGGTTGGCGCCGGGCCGGGCCGGGCGGATTTGATTACCGTTCGCGGCGCCGAGGTTCTAAAAAAGGCTGACTGTATAATTTACGATAAATTGGCTAATCCTGCCTTGCTCAGATTTGCCCGCGCCGACGCCGAGATTATCCACGTGCCCAAACGCACCGGCGGTTCTTCGGTTACACAGGAAGAAATTAACAAGCTGCTGATTGAAAAGACATCCGGCGGGCAAACCGTAGTGCGCTTAAAAGGCGGCGACCCTTGTATCTTCGGCAGATGTGCCGAAGAGCTTGCGGTTCTTATTGAAGAGGGTATCGGTTTTGAAATAGTACCGGGCATAACCGCCGGTATCGCCGTCGCTGCCTATGCCGGTATCATGCTGACCGACAGAGAATACAGCTCGCAGGTGGTTTTTGTGACCGGCCAGGAGAAACAGGGCAAGCAAAAGAGCAATATTGACTGGAACTTACTTGCAAAATTCAGCGGCACCATCGTTTTCTATATGGGGGTCGGCAATCTAAGCTTTATTGCTGAACGACTAATGGAAAATGGTATGGGAGCCGATACACCGGCGGCGGTAATCGCTGATGCTACTTTCCCAACTCAGAGAGTTGTAAAAGCTGCGCTTGATGATATAAGCGAAAACTGTAAGCAGCAGGGGATTGAACCGCCGGCGATCGTGATCATCGGCGCTGCCGCAGACAGTAACACCCAGTTGAACTGGTTTATGAAAAAGCCGTTGTTTGGCAAAAATATTGTTGTAACCCGGGACACTGTCGGCAATGTTGATTTTGCAGCTAAGATTATTTCTCGCTGCGGTAATCCGCTGAAATTTGCGACAATAAAAATAAAGCCCCTGACGGAGACGAACGAGTTTTTACGCACGCTCGCAAAAATAACCGAATACGATTGGATAATCTTTACCAGCGGCAACGGCGTAACTATATTCTTTGAAACTTTACAGGATTTAGGTAAAGACGCCAGGGTCTTCGGCTCAGCCAAAATTGCCGCAATAGGTAATGGAACCGCAGCTAAGCTAAGCCAATTCGGCATCAAAGCGGATTTTGTCCCGAGTGTTTTTACCGGTAAGGAGCTTGGCAAACAGTTAATTGCTTATACGAACTTACGAGGCAAAAAGGTTTTGCTTTTGCGCTCACAGCTTGCCTCAAATGAGCTTGTTGAGATTTTGGGCAAAGGTGGAGCCGAGGTTCAGGATGTAGCTGTTTATACAGCCGTGGAAGAAAAAAGTGAATGTACATGGCTAATTGAAGAAATCAGCAAAGGCCGGATTGATTGGCTGACCTTTGCGAGTCCTTCTTCGGTAAATGGATTCTTCGAACAAGTCCGCAGCGACCTGGTAAATTCCGCTAACGTCAAAGTTGCATCAATTGGCCCGGTAACTTCCGAACGCTTGAAAACGCTTGGCGTTAGGATTGATGTAACATCCACGGACCATACCCTTGATGGCTTACTTGATGCAATAGAGCAAACGTATAAAAGATAAATATCTTGGTTTTGGACATTTGGACATTTGTATTTTGATATTGTTTCGGATTTAGAGATTAGAATTTAGAGTTTCTCCGAAGGAGCTAATTATGTCTTTTCCAAAAATCAGAATGCGAAGACTGCGCAGCAGCGCTCCTATGCGAAGACTGGTGCGACAAACCACTTTAAGCGTCGATGATTTGGTTTATCCGTTATTTGTCCGGGAAGGCAAAGGCCTCAAAGCCCCGATTAAAACAATGACCGATTGTTTCCACTTTTCTCCGGACACGATTGCCGCCGAAGCTGTTGAAGTGGCTTCTCTGAGGATACCTGCGGTGCTGCTTTTCGGTCTGCCGGGCAAGAAAGATGATATCGGCTCACAGGCCTGGGCCGAAGACGGCGTTGTCCAGCGCTCTATCAAAGAAATCAAAAAAGCCGCGCCGCAGCTTCTGGTAATTACCGACGTTTGCCTTTGCGAGTACACCGACCACGGCCATTGCGGCGTCATCAAAGACGGCAAAATCGATAACGACCCGACCTGCGAGCTTCTGGCAAAGATGGCCCTCTCGCACGCCCAGGCCGGTGCCGATATAGTTGCTCCTTCGGATATGATGGATGGCCGGGTCGGGTACATTCGTGAAGCGCTCGAAGAAAACGGCTTTGAGAACGTAGCGATTATGTCTTACGCGGCAAAATACGCTTCTGCTTTCTATGGGCCGTTCAGAGATGCTGCTGAATCCGCCCCAGCCTTTGGCGACCGCAGGAGCTACCAGATGGACCCTCCGAATAGCGACCAGGCAATGGCTGAGATTGCGCTCGATATAGAAGAAGGTGCTGATATTGTAATGGTAAAGCCTGCCCTTGCTTACCTTGACATAATACATCGAGCACGGCAGCGTTTTGATTGTCCCATAGCCGCATATAACGTCAGCGGCGAATATATGATGGTGAACTGCGCCGCTGATGCGGGGCTTTTGGATAAAAAGGCAACAATGCTGGAGCTCCTTACCGCCATCAAACGAGCAGGAGCAGACATTATAATTACCTATTTCGCTAAAGAAGCAGCAAGAAAACTTGCTCAGAAGTATTGAGTGAATAGTATTTATTTGACGGTAATTTTGGTTGTAGGTATCATAGATAGGTAAGCTAAAAATAGGCAGGATTTATCGGATAATGTGTAGATGTTGCTTGTTTCGCTCGGTACGAAGTAAGAAGTTGTCGTGAGAGGACAGTGTATGGAGGCAATTTTTACAGACTTGGAGCAAAAAAGGCTTTTCACAAGAGTGGTTTCCGAGGTTGGCGCGATTGGGTATGAGCCGGAATACCTAGAGAGTGATTACGGGTTTAAGGACTTGTTTGTGCAGGGGACCCCGGAAAGACGCGTGCCGTTAGCTGTTTTTGGCCGGAAGCCTTTTTCATATAACAGCGCGTGTTTAGCGGTAATCGTTTCCAACGGCAAATCGGGAGCGGACTTGGTGACTGATTTCCGTGCTCTTGGAGCACCGATTGCATTGGAAGTGGGAGAAGGGCGCTTAGCGGCATGGAAGGTTGGTAGAGATGCACGAGCAACGGAAAAACGTGACGAGGTAGGCGAAAAAGATATAGGGAAACTTTTTAAGAAATATGAGCAGGAATGGTCCGCAAAGCAGATAATCCGAGCCAAGAACATTCCTTTCGATCTTGGTCCAAAGCAACTTGACTTTTTTGATCTTGGACTAATACCTGCCCTGGAGTCGCATATTAGGGAAAAGCTTGATAGGCTCATCCCCGATACATTAAACGCGTCAAGAAATGTCTATGAGAAAAAAACTGGGCAAATGCCGGAAACGGGTAAATTGTTCCGCCTTGTTTTTCAAGTTTTAGCATCAAAGGTTCTTCATGATCGAAAAGAGCTAAAGTTTGATTCATTATCAGGGGTATCGGATACTGATAAATTATTGGAAATGGCCAGGCAAGTTTATGGAGGAAAACAATTATCAGTTATAGAAGACCGTGATACCCAAGAAACCGTTGTATCGAACATCTGGGGGGGATTCGATTTCTCAAATCTTTCTGTTGAAGTATTAGCTTACATATATGAGAAAACGTTAGTTGATCCTAAAACGCGTAAGCGTCTCGGTATCCATAGCACACCGTATAACATAGCTCGGTATATTGTACATAAGTTACCCATAGAACATATTCCCAGAGACCAACTGCGGATAGTAGAGCCCTGCTCGGGTCATGGTATTTTTTTGGTAGCCACATTACAGAGACTGCGCGAATTATTGGGTAATACTATGACACCACAAGAACGTCATAATTATTTTGTAAAAGTGCTGTCCGGGTATGAAAAAGATCAATTTGCAGTAGAGGTAAATCGACTTTGCTTAATGTTAGCTGATTTACCGAACCATAACGACTGGCGCTTGTACAACGAGGATGTTTTCACATCCGAAAAATTTATATCTGAGCTCAAAAGAGCCAGAATCGTGCTTTGTAACCCTCCCTTTGAAAAGTTTAAGGATGAAGACTATGCTTCTTATAAGAATCTAAGATATCGCCACAAGCCAATAGAATTGCTTAACAGGATACTCGGAAATATTCACCCGGATGGCATGTTGGGATTTGTTCTACCGCAAAAATTTTTGGACGGTCGTGACTATTCAGAGGTAAGAAGGACACTTGCGGAACGTTTTGAAGAAATTGACCTTGTTTCTTTGCCGGATAGGGTTTTCCATATCTCCCAGCACGAAACAGCTCTTTTAATTGCTAAAAAACCCGTAAGGCATCATAAATCTAAAACCACGTTTACCTTTGTTAAGGAGAGCGACCGTCAGCGGTTTCTTGAAACTTATAGTTTTACGTGGCAGGCTAAAGATCAGAAAACGCCTTTTGAAGCAGAAGATTCTATAGCTATTTATCCTTTAAGGAATATATGGGAACGATTATCCCATCTCTCTAAATTGAGCGATATTGCAACAATCCATCGTGGGATTGAGTTGAGTTATACAGACCAAAAAACCAAAGAAACTTAAGCGATATCTTATTCAGAAAATAAACAGCCCGATTTTAGAAAAGGATATTGCTTGGCAGAACAAAGGACGGAAGTCTTTTTACCTCCTCCTGCAGGATATTTGGGATTAGAAAAAGGAAAGCTTAAATGGAACGATATTCTCCGGTATGAGTGGGAAAAACCTAAGATTTTTCTAAATGCGCATCGCACGTCACGTGGCGCGTGGAGATATGCAGCATTTATTGGTAGGGAAGGAAACATCTCATCAAAGAACTTTATTGCGCTATGGCCCAAAAAGCCGAATGTTTCTCCTGAATATTTAGCCGCAGTCCTAAACGGCCCTTTGGCAAATGCGTTTGTTGCGGCGCGCGAGCGAGGTAAACATAATCTAGTAAAGACCATCAGAAATATTCCAGTCCCAGAAGTGTCAGATTATGACAAGGAAAGCATTGCACGACTTGTTTGCGAGTATATGGCAAGAGTTGAAGAGGGAGTCTTTGCCGATGATACAATTCTCAGAGACATTCTTCTTCAAATTGATGTACTAATACTTAAAGGCTATAACTTGCCACCTCGATTGGAGCGAGAGTTGTTAGATTACTTTAGGGACGAGCCACGGCCTGTGCCTTTTGAATTCAAGGAATACATCCCGGAATCATTCACCGCATATATACCTCTGTGGATATATATGTCGTCAAACCTTAGGAAATGCACTGCCCAAAACCTTCTCAATCAGATACCCCAGATCAAAGAACCGGCTCTTGTGAAAGTCCTTGAAGAGGTAGAGTAAATGCGAAGGAGCCATTGTTATCTTTTGGACACCAATATTATTTCTTACCTTGCCAGACCCGAATGTGCCCAGTACTAAAATGTGAAGCGGCATTTGTCGCAAGTTGATAGTCCTGAGCGAGTACTGCTACCTGTTATTGCAATTGCCGAAATTGAATTCGGAATAGCATGAGCAGGCCCTTTGCTTTCAGACGAATTGAAGGATGTATTAAGGAAATTCTTTCAGTCGTACCCATGCCATCTTGGAATCGATGACAACACCGTGGAGCCATATTCTCTGGTTCGGGCGCAGCTATGGAGAAAATCAGAAGGAGGAAAGGTGCCAGAAGATCGGTTTGAGAGGATTACAGGGAAACAATTAGGAATAGATGAGCGCGATTTGCTTATTGCGAGTGTGGCAATTCAATATGGGCTGGTTTTGGTTACTGCGGACAAGAAAATGAAACCTATAATTGACGCAGCGCAAGAACTGGAGTTCCAGGGCAAAGATATTCATCTCAGGTGGGCCGACTGGACGCTACCGATTTAGTATTGATTATCTTAATACTACAGCGCAACATAGTTATAACTCACACGGTACACAAGAATTCAATTGACTGATTTTGATACCCAATTTTCGAAGCTTCCGAAGCTTTGTTTTCCAATGGGATTTCCGGGCTTCTCGGCTTCGTTTTTGGCGATACATAATCGTATCTGCGGCATCCTGATATATTATTATTCGAGTTGAGTACGGCAAAGCCTGAGCGCCGAGCCAAGCACAAGTTGCGTCGCGAACCTGTTCGACTGTCAGATAAAAACTCTCTGTCGTTTTTTTCTCTGAGCTCATGGTGAACACGAGCACAAAACAACTGACTCAACTGGCTAATATAAAAGTGGCGATGAATCGCCTGCCATGAGCGAACTTCAAAATGATCCATTCCAAGCTCTCGTTTGCCCACCTCAAAACATCGTTCAATCGGCCAACGTGAAAACGCTACCCACAACAACCATTCCAGTGTTATCCCTTCTGAACCGGCTACCATATTGGACAGAAAATATTTGACCTCTTTGGGATTCAATACGTTACGAGCAACAATCAAAGTATGCGTTGGTCCAGGCAAAGAAGCTTCGCCATGTTTGCGATAAAAATGACTAAACTTTACCTCCCAAACGATAGGTCCTTTTTCGCCGTCTTTGATGCGAAATTGCTGCCACTTCTGCTTTTGAAATATACGCGAATATGTGGCCAGATTTCTGACCTCACAGGCTGGCAATGATTTACGTGATAATCGCGGAAATTGCCGCTTTCTACCCCGTTTGGGCCTTTTCTGAGGCTTTGGCGAAACTAACACCTTTGGCTGACGCAGCCAACCGACAAAGTCACAAGGGATTTCACCAATATAATCTTGGCCCAGCGAGTCCATACCATCAAGAAACTGGCCATCACGACCGTATAACTCATCAAATGTCCAAGCTGAAAATCGAATCCCATTTTTCAAAGAACGACCAACCTGCTCCAGTGCAATATCGGTTTTCTTACGGAAAACTACATCGTCAGGAATTTGCGCTTCTTTACGACGATCCTCATCTTCAGCCCATTCCTCCGGCAGATACAAATCACTGTCCAGAAGACACTGAAAGTCATCCGCTACATAAGCGATATGAACGCCAACCACACAATTGTCTACCTTGCCGGTGTTGCCGCACCATTGTCGCTGAACGCCGGCAGTGTGCCGGCCCTTCTTGGGATTACCCGTTTCATCAATGACGCCGATAGCCTTTGGGTGTGAATGATCCCGGGCTACCATCCATTGCGTTCGATCGCGTAGACGCCGTTGATCCCATTGCATTGATGAGAGAAAATACTGCAATGTGCGAGGCGGTTTTTTCGCTGCTAAAGCAATCGGCTCTATGCTTTTGCGAGGCAGGTCTGACAATTGCCCACTTACGTATGTCCGTAGATGTTCTCGCGGCCCGCTACGCCCAAAACAGTCATCAAATTCACCCAGAAATTCTTCCAATTTACGTCCTATTTTTCTTATTTGTTTTGCATCCATACCATTTCTCCTTATAAGCACCATACTCATAAGGAGTTATCGGCACAGACAACCTAAATTCTTGAGCCCATGTTGCGCTGTAGTATTAAGACTACTATCTTATCCGGCCTTTTTCTATTACATCCGGAAAATTCAAATACGCAAATTCTCCATCGAAGAGGAATTGACGAATTGTTGAGCATAAGTTCTATTGCACAGGCCGGGGCTGGGCACCAAAGAAGAAAGGCTGTGAGTGATTTTCACTCACAGCCTTAGTTTGCGTAAATCAGATATTCCACAAAGTTACTGTGGACAGTTCTCAAGCCAATCGGCAGTGAAAGTTGCCAGGTCTGCGAGGTTAATTACCCCATCACCGTTAAAATCCTCGCATGCCGTGTAGCTTGTCTTCGGGGTGAAGTAGTAATCTTCCGTTTCACCATACTCGTATCCGGTCTGTGGGCCGGAGCCGCCATTGCCTTTGGTCCCGGGGTTACTGCCGCCCGTCCAGGGCCGCTCGGAAAGAGTGATCCTCATCCATATCTCCTCGGGAGTATTCTTCGGATGACAGGACAGGAACGCCGGTGTGGTGATCTGATGTAATCCGGCTGCCAGATTGAAAAGATACTGATTCTGCACTGCCCACTCTGAGACAAGACCCTTGGGACAGTTAAGAGTTGAGTATGTGCTGCTGTCGTCGTCCCAGTCGCCATCGCGGTTCCAGTCACACCAGACATTGACCCAAAGGCTGGTACCTGGGTTGATAACGTTGACAAGATAGTCAAATGTCGTCCAGCGACAATGTGCCATATTGAGCGGGAAGATGACACCATTATCGCCCTGGTCCAGGTCCGAGAGGTTGGCAAGCGGAATGATGTTGTTCACCGCATCCTGGTCAATGCCT
>Ga0114930_10003854_pt1 | contig 12904 bp, 11 predicted proteins | sample AnhtaG_FD_87300 | JGI IMG/M metagenome (GOLD analysis project Ga0114930, IMG submission 87300) | Deep subsurface microbial communities from Anholt, Denmark to uncover new lineages of life (NeLLi) - Anholt_01485 metaG | ecosystem: Environmental > Aquatic > Marine > Oceanic > Sediment | place... | reverse complement strand
TGCTATAATACAAGCATGAAAATGAGAGTTGCTTATGCGAGAAGTCGCTATAAAGACAAGGTGTATGAGACGCCTCTGGTCGTCACGTCGTACCGTGATGAGAATGGCACGGCCCGAAACAAGACCATCGTGAGTCTCGCCAAACTCCCGCGCTTCATCGTCAGACTAGTCCAGGAGGGCCTCAAGCGTGGTGACGACAGCGTCCTTGAGGAATATGTGCACGTCAAGGATTTCGATTACGTGCGCTCGGTGGTCGTCGGCCCCGTATTCGTTGTTCTGAGCGTGCTCAAGCAGCTTGGCATCTTTGGTCTGCTTATGGCGTCTTTGTCCATGAAACAGGCAGCGGCCATCTTGGCTATCATTGTGGAGCGGGTCATTTCGGCAAACCCGTTTTCTGTGATGGCACTCCAGCGCCGCTTCGACAAGGAGCCGCTTTCGCATCTGCTGGAGATAGACAAGTCGCCGGCGCTAAAGACCTGGTACGGCGCGTTGGCCAAGCTGGAGCAAAAGCGCGAGGTGATTCTGCAGGAGTTGTACAAGCGTAACCATACGCCGGGCCGGCTCTATTTGTACGACATCACATCGAGCTATTTCGAGGGGGTGACCTGTGAGTTGGCGGAGTTTGGCTACAACCGGGACAGGAAAAAGGGCAAGAAGCAGGTGGTCATTGGGATTATCTGCGATGAGGACGGCTGCCCGATCTGGGTCGATGTGTTCAAGGGAAACACCTCGGACCAAACGACGGTGAAACAGCAACTGCTGAATCTAAAGAACAAACTGGGGCTGGAGGATTTCATCTTCGTGGGGGACCGGGGCATGGTGACCCACGCGCGGATCGAGGAGCTCGAGAAAGAGGGTTGGTGGGAGAGTTTCAGCTATATCACGGCGCTTACCCGCCAGGAGATGATGTCGCTGGTCGAAGACGATGAGCACCCCATTCAGCTTGAGCTGTTCGATCATCACAACCTGGTCGAGGTGCAAGAGGATGGGACCCGGTACGTCCTTTGCCACAACCCCAACGCACGCAGCGCGACCGCGAGATGCGCCTGCGGCTTTTGGAATTGACCGAGGCCAAGCTTGAGAGCATCAAGAACAACGTCGGGGCCGGTCGCCTAAAGAAAAAGGACGTAATCGCCCGGCGGCTTTACCGGTGGCTTGACCGTTGGGGCATGGGACGCTTTTTTGAAGTGCACCATGACGAAGGGGCTTTTTCCTATTCCCGCAAGCAAGACGAAATCGAACGCTACGCCCGCCTGGACGGCTGCTACGTTATCCGTTCCAACGCCGAGAAATGGAGGGAGAGCACCAAACAACTGCGCGACCACTACAAAGACCTCAAGTACGTCGAGCAGGCGTTTCGGACCATGAAGACCACCGACATTCAGACCAGGCCCATTCGCCATTTCAAGCCGGCACAGGTCCGCGGGCATATTTTTGCATGCTTCTTGGCCTATCGAGTCATATGGGAACTACGCCGACGTTTGGAACCCGTGCTCATGCGCGACCCAGAGACCAAACGGTGCGAAGCGGGCAGCCTAGCCGAAATCTGGCGCGACCTTGCCGGCATAACGCTGGCAAGAGTGAAGGCTAACGGAAAGACTTTCTTCAAATTGTCGGAGATCATCCCCTACGCCCAAAAGCTCCTGGCGCTATGCAAAGTGCCCAGCATCGAGGCGTTTTTCAGCGAGTAAATCGCGCTAAGTCCTTACGGCCCAATACCCGGCAAAACAAAGCTACTCAACTTCCGGTTGAACAGCATGAGCTCCGACGTCGTGAAGCTGTACATGCCCTCTTCCCCTTGGGCCATGCCGGCGTCGACCACGCCGTCATCGAAGTACCCCGTGTCGGTGTACTCCCCGTTGCTCATTCTCTGGGCCTTGTGCGACTGGTTCACCCGGATGAACTTGCCCTGCCACACGTACGGGTCCACATAGTCCGGGTTGCCGTTCTTGTAGTTGTTCTTGGCCCGAATCGTCAGGTAGTCGCCCAGCAAGATGCTGCCGCCCGCGTGCAGTGCGAACGCATTCTCGGTGCCGTCGTCGGCCACCCCGAACTCGCCTGCCGCGTCGGCGTAGGTCACGTCGCCCACGACGTAGACGTTCCCCTTGACAAGCAACTGCCCACGGCCCTTGACGGGACCCTTGAGGATGACGTCGCCGCTGACGGCCACCTTGTTGTTGATTACGATCGGGTCGTATTCCGTGCCCACGAGAATGAGGTTGCCGTCGTAGGCGCCCGTGGCCGCAAGGTCCGTGAGGGCCGCGTTGGACTCCGTGGGCAGCGCCGTCTCGTCGTAGGTGGCGCCGTCCGGCACGCCGTAGGCCACACCCTGGGTGATCGAGCCGCCGGCCTGTTCCGGCGGGAGCTCGAAGTTGATGTAGCCGTCTGCGCTGTTCACGTACAAGTCGAATTCCTCCTGGTCGCAGTACCGGTTTTCGTTTTCGTCCGGGAACGGGGCCGGGAAGTTGAGGGGCAACTCGCCGTCCGTCATCGACGCCTCGTCCGTCGGGTAGTCCAGGTACAGATTGGCGAACTGCTCGGGCAGGCCTTCGTCGTCCAGCGGCGCATTGGCGAAGTCCGTCAAGCTCAGTTCGCCCGTGGCCTCGTCCTCCGTCAGTTTCCCATTGTCCGGGCTGAAGGTATAGCTATCGAAGGTCGAGTTGGCGATCCCGCTCGCGTTCAACTCGGTGCCGTCCTTGTGGTACACCCGCCCGCGCGTGTACACGGTGCCCGCCACCTGCGAGTCGTTCTCGTTCTTGCGGATCAGCAGCGACTCGAGCGCGGCCACCTTGATCCGGTCGAAGGTGTTGTAGTCGTCCGGGTTCGTGTTGGCCTGTTGGTACCAGTTGTCCAAGTGCGCGTGACACAGGATGCAGTTGATGTTATTGGCAAGCACCGCGAACTGGAACCCCGCGAACCGCTGCCCGGCCACCCGCATGGTCTGCGTCGCGGTGCGCGTCCGTCCCCCGATTTCCGCCGTGGCCGTCAACGTCAGCGTCGTGCCCGTCACGTCGTCCGTGCGCGCGACCGTCAGCCCGGTGATCACCGCCCCGGACTCGAGCGGCCGCGGGTCGTCCGACGCAATCAGGTCCACCGGGTCGTTAATCTCGAACGTCCCGTCGCCGTCCCAGTCCAGCTCGTTCGGGTCCTGTATGCCGTTGCCGTTGATGTCTTCGTTGTTGGGCACCACGTCGTCGATGAACACGCGATACGACGCCAGATTGCCCGTGGTGTTGCCGAGTCCGACGCGGTAGGCGTTCCAGATCTGCTCGACGCCGATGTTGACGCCCGCCTTGCAGGCCTCCTCCAGTTGCACCATCTGGACGGTGTGGTCCGTGCTGCGCTTGGCGTTGTACACGCTCCCCATCACCAGGGCCACGGCCGCGGCGATAACGATGATCGCGAACAAGGCCAGCAACAGCGCCATCCCCTCGTCATGCCTTCTCGAAGTGGACATAGCCCGTCCTCCTTGCTGCCGAGCGCGTGCTAGTTCAGCAAATACACGCTGCTGGTCGCTTGCGCCCAGACCTGGTCGGAGTCACGCTCGAGCAGCGGCCGGCTCGCCGTAAGCGTGATCGTCAACACGTCGTTCGTCGGGTTCAGCAGAAACGTCACCGTACTCAGATCGTTCACCGCCCCGAGCGCTGTCTCCACCCCGTCCTGGATCCGCACGACCCGCCGCGTCAGCGCACCGTCCTCGTCGAGGTCCTCCCCCTCGTCCAGACGGCCGTTGTGCGCCCCGGCGCCGTCGTGGTCGTCCTCGTTCACGAAGCGGTACGTGATGGGCGTCGACCACTGCGTGGCCGAGGCGTCCAACGGCACCTGAAACGTCAACTCACCGTAGTCCTCGTCGCTGACCTCGAGCGCCTCGAGCGGCGGCGTCAGCGCGGCGTTGCTCGTCTTCGACGCCAGTTGAAGCTCCGCGGTCATCGCCGTCATCGCGTCCCGAACCGCCCCCTGCGCGACCTCCTTGGACTCGGACACCGAGACCGCCTCGGTCGTCGAATTCGTCACCACGAAGGTCAGAATACTGACAATCACCAGGATGGCCATGGACACCGTGAGCTCGAGCAGCGTGAATCCGCCCGCACCACCGCCCCTCCGGGTCCGGCCCTGCCGCGTGCGCGACGGCATCGAATTCGATCCCAACATCCTCATGGCCTGCCCTCCTACCGATCCGTAATCGCCGTCGTTACGCCCAACGACGCAGGCCGACCCCGCAGGTCGACCCAATTCACCGTCACCGAAGGCACCAGCGGGTTCGCGCTCGCGTCCGTGCTCTCATACGCGATCTCCACCGTGGCGTCCCGCAGGTCGTAGGGTGCAGTCGGCTGCTCGCCCTCGGGGAACTGGGCCATCACCGCGTCCTGAAAAGCGCTTGGATTGTCGCTCGTGTTTGGGGATGCGTCGCGGATGTTGCGTATCTGGCTGAACACGCCGCGGCAGTGGTCGGCCGCGATTACCCGCTGGTGCTGCAAGTCCATCGTCGCGTAAAACGAAACCAGGATCTGCGCCGCCACACCGATCGCCACGGCAAAGATCGCCACGGCGATCGTAATCTCGAGTAGCGTCACACCCCGCGTTTCCCGCAACGCCGCCGTCCGCACACCGGCCAACCGTCGACAACCCATAGTCCACCTCCGAACGATGTGGGTGAGCGCTGATGGGAGGCGCCGGACCGCCCCGTATCGGTCCGCAACTTCTCCCGGCGTCACCGCAAGCCTATTGTGAAGTCGAACGCGCTCCGGGAGTCCCGGGCGCCTTCATCACTCCAACTGGCCTTCGCTTCAGCAGCAACCCCCTGCGGAAACGCCGGACCTGCCTCAAATCCACTAAACATTATGCCACATACCCGGAAAGAAACACAAATCAACGCGGGGAAAAGGCCCCAAGTTACTGGGGTCCCGGGGGATATGACCCGACGCGACATCTTGAAATAGTGGCAATAGATCGAGTACTTGGCATGCCCATTCGCAGATGCCACGACGTCTTCGCCGCTTCGCCTTCGTGCTCGCGACGAGCTTCCCTTGGGGCGACCGGCGCGCAGACTCACTGCACGCGACCCGCGCCCTCGGCCGGCGTCGACACAAACGTCTCGCCATCAATCCCCGCGCACCGCCGGTATTCGGCCAAGAGGCCATCGGTGAAGGCTTCCACCTGCTCCGAAGCCACCAGGTTCACCGTGCACCCGCCAAAGCCCGCCCCCGTCATCCGGGCCCCATAGCACCCCGGCAGATCCCGCGCGATCGCCGTCATGGCGTCCAACTCGGGACACGTCACCTCGTAGTCGTCCCGGCAGCTCGCGTCCGACGCATTCATCAGCCCCCCGAGAGCGACCGCGTCCCCGCTGCGCATCGCGTCGCAGGCCCTCAGCGTGCGGTCGTTCTCGGTGATCACGTGCCGGGCGCGCCGGAACACCACGTCGCCCATAGACGCCCGGCAGGCATCGAGGTCGGCCATGTCGAAGTCCCGCAGGTGCGACCCTTCCTTGGACAACTCGGAGCTCATCACGCGCACCGCCTCGCCGCACTGGGCCACACGCTCGTTGTACTTGGACGACGTCAGGCCGCGCGACACGCACGTGTTCGCAATCACGAACTTCGCGTTGGGAAATGCCGCCCGCACCAGCTCATACTCGAAAGAGCGGCAGTCCAGGAACAGCGCGTGGTCGCGCTTGCCCATCCGTGAGATGAACTGGTCCATGATGCCCGTATGCAGCCCCAGAAACTCGTTCTCCACCCGCTGGCCCAGTCGCGGCGCCTCCGCGCCCTCCAGCTCGAAGTCCCCGAGCGCCTCGAACAGCGTGAGCGCCGCCATCTCGAGGCTCGCCGAACTGCTCAGCCCGCACCCGATGGGCACATCGCCCACTATCATCAGGTCCGCCCCGTGCACCGGCCGGCCCAATTTCATCAGCTCGTCCGCCACGCCCACCACGTAGTCCATCCAGCCCGCCTCCGGGTTCCGAACCCGGCGGCTGAGATCGGCCTGCGCCGTCTCGTTCAGGTTAGCCGCAAAGGCGTTGACGACCCCCCCGTCCCGCCGGCGCGCCGCGATCACGGTTTCGTGCTCGATGGCCATCGGCAGCACGAAGCCGTCGTTGTAGTCCGTGTGCTCGCCGATGACGTTGACCCGCCCCGGCGCGCGCACCAACGTCTCCGGCGGCGCGCCGAAATGGGCGTCGAACTGGGTCTTGGCCTGCGCAATGTCGATGCTCATGGTCCCTCAAGGCGCGGGCGCCGTGCATTTCCTCACAAGTCCTCAAGCATAGCCGTGCGGGTGCGCTTTGCGCCAGTTCCAGGCGTCCCGCACGATCGTGTCGATGGCGTCACGCTTCGGGCGCCAGCCGAAAATCTCGCGGGCCTTGCGCGACGCGGCGACCAGCCGGGCGGCGTCCCCCACCCGCCGCTGGCCATGGACGACCGGCGCCGCACAGCCCGCCACCCGCTCGACCGCCTGAATGACCTCGAGCACCGAGTGGCCCACCGAGTTGCCCAGGTTGACCGTCTCCGAAGCACCGCCCTCGCGCAGGTAGCCCATCGCCAGCAGATGGGCGTCCGCGAGGTCCACAACGTGCACGTAGTCGCGGATGCACGTGCCGTCCGGCGTGTCGTAGTCGTTGCCATAGACCGTGATGTGCTCGCGTTCCCCGTCGGCCGCCATCAGCACGTTCGGGATCAGGTGCGTCTCCGGCACGTGCGCCTCCCCGTGGGTTTCCGTGGCCCCCGCGGCGTTGAAGTAGCGCAGGCTCACCGAGCGCAGCCCGTGCGCCCGGTCGTACCACTCGAGCGCCTGCTCGATCATGTGTTTCGACAGCCCATAGGGGTTCTTCGGGCGCGTGCGCATGTCTTCCGTGATCGGCACGGCCTCCGGGTCGCCATACACCGCCGCCGTCGAGCTCAGAATGAAATGCCCCACCCGCGCCGCCACCATCGCGTCCAGCACCGCCAACGCGCCGGCCACGTTGTTGTGGAAGTACTTGCCCGGGTCGGCGCACGACTCAGACACCACGATGAAGGCCGCGAAATGCATCACCGTGTCGATATCGAACCGGTCGAACAGTCGGCCCAGTTCGGCCCGATCCAGAATGTTGCCTTCGACGAACACCGCCTCCGGCGCCACCGCGCCGCGATAGCCCGTGCCCAGGTTGTCCAGGACGATCACGTCCTCGCCGGCCTCGAGCAGACGCTCGACGGCCACGCTGCCAATATAGCCCGCGCCGCCTGTAACCAACACGCTCATGGTTGCCGGACTTCCTTCCGCGCCCCCGGATCGCCCATGTGGAAAAGGCGCGCCGACGCGCGCCCTGTCAGTCTCGCTTGCCCGATCGCCGCCCTCAGACGATGGCCTGCTCCGTGTCGATATCGAAGAAGTGCGCCTTGTCCATCGCCACGTTGATCACGTACTGCTTGTCGACCTTGGGCTGGCGCTCGGACTTGATCCGCGCCGTGAAGGACTTCCCGGCCACGCCCAGGTACAGGTAGATCTCCGCCCCCATCGGCTCGACCACTTCCACGTTGGCCGTGATGCTCCCGCCGGGAACGGCCGCCTGCTCCACGTTCTCGTACATGTCTTCGGGCCGGATGCCGAAGGTCACCGTCTTGCCGGCGTACGACTCGAGGGCGGCCCGATGCGCGGCGTCCACGGCCAGGTCGAGCTGGCCCGTTTCGTCCCGCACGAGCAGCGCGCCGTTCTCCGACACGATCGTGCAGTCCTTCATGTTCATCGGCGGGCTCCCGATAAACTCGCCCACGAACCGGTTTACCGGCCGGCCGTACAACGTCAGCGGGTCGGCCACCTGCTGGATCTCCCCGTCCAGCATCACCACGATCCGGTCCCCCATCGTCATCGCCTCCACCTGGTCGTGGGTCACGTAGATCATCGTGGACTCGAGCCGCGTGTGCAGCCGGCTGATCTCCGCACGCATCTGGACCCGCAGCTTCGCGTCCAGGTTCGACAGCGGCTCGTCGAACAGGAACACCTTGGGCTTGCGCACGATGGCGCGACCCACCGCCACCCGCTGCCGCTCGCCGCCTGACAACGCCTTCGGCTTGCGGTCCAGCAACCTCTCGATGCCCAGAATCCTCGCGGCGTCCTGCACGCGCTCCTGGATTTCCTTCTTCGGCGTCTTCCGTAGGATCAGGCCGAACGCCATGTTCTTGTACACCGTCATGTGCGGATACAGCGCGTAGTTCTGGAACACCATGGCAATGTCCCGGTTCTTGGGCGGCACGTCGTTCACCAGCTTGCCGTCGATATAGATCTGACCCTCCGTGACTTCCTCGAGCCCGGCGATCATCCGCAACGTCGTGGACTTGCCGCACCCCGACGGACCCACCAACACCAGAAACTCCTTGTCGTCAACCACCAGGTCGGCCGACTTCACGGCCTCGACGCCGCCTGGAAACACCTTGCGAATACCCTTGAGTTCTACCTGTGCCATAAACCCTCAGGCTCCTTGCGTTCCGTCAAACCCGATCCGAGACCCCAGAGGAAACGATGCCCGCAGTCTCGAATTCGCATCATACAGCACCCCCTTTTTCTCAGTCAAGCGCAACGCCGGCACACCGACAACCCGCGCCCCCTCGCTACTCACCAAGGAGGCCGCGGATCTCATCTCGGATCAGGTTCCCGACGGGGCGCAACAGGCCCTTCACCGTCACCGTCTCTTGCAGCAACGTCCGAAGGAAGATCGCGGTCACCTCCCCGGTCGTCAGCGGCCGCTTCCCTACGTCTCCGGACAACGCGAAGGGCGCCAGTTCGAAGGACACGGACGACACCGGCACGACGTTCGCGCTGAGGGACACCTTGGCCCCCTGGCACCGGAATTCGTCGATAACGAAGGACCGCTCTTTCTCGCCCGCCTCAGACGCCCGCGCCGCCAAGGCCCCCAGGTTCGTACCTTTCCCCAGCTTGTACCGGATATGGACGTGCGCGCCGTCGACGACCACTTGCTCGACCCTCGGGGACTTCGAGAAAAGGGTCCGCAGGTCCACCTGCAGCGCGAGCCGGTCCACCTCGATGGCCGGCTTGGGCTTGAACGACGGCGGGTTCATCAGCGTCAGGCCCTGGATCTCGACGGTCCGACGCAATGGCGATATGCGGACCTTCTCGACGCGGACCTCCGTTTTCGCCGCACGCGTCAACGCGCCCGCCACGACCTCCGTCGCGTACGTGTCAGCCCGCGTCAGCAGCAGCAGGGCCGCAACCGCCGCCAGGATCAGGACCGTACCGACCGTGATGAGAACGCCTTTGAGACACCCTTTGACCACCCGCCGGTCCTTGTCGTCCGTCCGCGGCGTCAGTCGAACACGTGCGCCAGCGCCGCCAGCTTCTGGTACATCTGGGTGAAACCAACCTTGGCTATCCGCGCGTACTCGTCCGCCGTGGCGCGCCACCCCTCCTCCGGCGTGAGCGAAGCAACCCACTCGAAGTAGAACACCGTCTCATAGCCCTCGAAGACCAGCCGCACGGCCGGCGCGTCCGGGGCGATCGTCGGCGCGCCCTCCAACAGGTCGCGCTTGCGAAACACGATCAGGTTGGTGCGGCTGTACTTCTTGAGGGCCTGCTCTTGCTGCTCGTGACACCCCCCGATCACGGTCTGGATCGGCGCCACCTGCCGCCCGTCCGGCGTCAATAGGTAGACGGATACGTGCCGGAAACCCACGACGTCGTAGGCGATGCTCATGTCGCCGAACACGGACGCCGTGTAGCACTCAAAGATCAGAAAGTTCTCGTTGATGCGCTGCGCCATTGCCTCGAGTTTCGGGTCAACCGGCGCCCCGTCTTCCTGTGCCTTGGCCTGCCTCAACGCGGCTACGTCCGAGCCTACCCAGATGGCGTACGAGTCCGGCGAGAACAGGCTCGGGTTCGTACCCCCCTCGACCCGAAGGCCCGCGACGAACGTGGCCGGCACGAAATCGAGCAGCAGCGGCGAGACGTCTTCTTCCGATGGCGGCGAGGTCGTCGCGCACGACGTGCACACCGCGGCCGCCGCCAGCGTCCCAATGCCCAGAACGGTCCACCTAATACCGCGACGCGTCATTCCGAGTCTCCTTCCGTGCCCCCGCGGCGGGGGAATCGGTCCACGCGGACGTCCACCTTCACCCCCGCTTCCGGTTGCTCGACCCCCGGCACCGGCGGGTCGTGGATCACGCTGCGCGCGTCCGGTCCCCCGGCGCCGTAGTGGCGCAGCATCAGTTCGCCCGTGGCCGACTTCAGGCGCACCAGCCCCATCGGCCGCACGTCGTCATTCAGCCAGATCTCCACCGGGCGATCCCCATCGAGCAACTCGTAGCGGTCCGCCGGAACCACCCCGCCCTCCGTCTTCACGTCCTCGCGCCCCAGCAACGTGCGCTTCGGTTCCTTCGCCTCGGTCTCCTCGTGCGACGCCTCGTCTGCCTCGTCCTTCTCGGGCGGCTTCTCGAGCTCCACTTCGACGACGTCGCCCGTCCCCTCGCGCTGCAGGAGCTGGTGAACGTTCGCCGGGTCGCCGGCCGGCCCCGTCAGCAGCATCTTGTACACCGACCGGTAGCCCACCAGCGGCACGACCTCGACCTCCAGCCAGTAGCCCTGCTTCCGCCGCACCTCTTTCTCGCCGACGATGGCCAGCCGAAGCACAAACGCCTGGCCCGTCGCCGCGTCCTTGACGTCATACCACGCCCACGCGCCCACCTTCGGCTTGACCAGCTTGCCGGCCAGGACGTCGCCGATGACGCCTTGGGCGTGGCCCGCCCCGGCTGCCAGCACAATGACGACGACCGTGGCCGCCGCACGCCTCATGGCGCGCCCTCCTTCATCCTCACGAAACGCTCCTCGATGAGCGCCCCTAATCCTAGCACAGGCCCCGGGCTCTTGGAAAGGCGAACCCGACGTTCACAGCGAATTGACTCGCCAGGCCGCCCGCCCTATCATGTTGACCAGGTGGTGGTTCGGCCGAACCTCGGTTCGCCTGACGCGAAGCGCAGCTTCGCGCGGCGCTCTGCCGGTGCAGTCTCAGAGGTTTGTGGAGTAATGCACGCGACCTGGTGGACGTTCCTGGGAGTGCTCGCCGCCCTCGGTCCGTCATGTCTTGCCGCGGGGCTCGACGTCGAGGCCCTTGTCCAGCAGAACGAGGCCGCCGTCGTGGTCATTCTCGGACGCAACCCCGTGGACCGGGCCGAGCTCCAGAGCAGCGGGTGCTTCGTCCACCGTTCCGGCCTCATCCTGACCACCACCCACCAGGTCCGCGGGCTCGAGGACTTGCGCGCCGTCTTGCGCGACGGCGCACGGCGCCCCCTCTCGGTCGTCGCCCTCGACAACGAGCACGAGTTGGCTTTGCTGCGCGCCGACGGGGACCCCCTCGCCGTCGTCGCCATCGGCGACGCCGCCGCCCTCAAGAGCGGCGCCCCCCTGGTGGCCATTGCCGCGCCCGAGGGCCTCAGCTTCTCCACCGTCACCGGCGTCGTGTCCAGCGCCAATCGCTCCTACCAAGGCTATCGCGTGATCCAGACCAACCTTCCCGCGAGCCCCGGCTCGAGCGGCGGGCCCGTGTTCGACAAGGCCGGCGCCGTGGTCGGACTCGTCGTGTGCAAACTGACCGGCCAGGACTGGGCGACCTTCGTCAACCCCATCAACAACGCCTACGGGCTGCTGCGGCAACACGGCGTTCCGCTTCCCCTGGCCCCGCCTCCTTTGGCGTCGGCCGACGAAGCCGAAATCCTGCCGGCGGACGACATCACCCCGCTCGAGCTCGAGGCCGTGCGTGCGTACAACCGCGGCGTCCGGGCCCACACCCCAAAAGAAAAGCTGGCGGCCTACGGCGCCGCCGTCACGTTCCTGCCGCAATTCTACCAAGGCTGGTTCAACCTGGCCGTCGCCCACACCGCCGCGGGCGACCTCGACAACGCGGCCCAGACCTACGAAACGGCCCAGAGACTACGCCCCGATGCCCCCGAAGTGCCGGTGAACCTGGGACGCGTGTTCCTCGAACAAGGCCGGGTCAACGACGCGCTTGCCTGTTTTCGGCGGGCCGTGCAGTTGACCCCACACAGCGCCCCCGCGTACAACGACCTGGGTGAGGCCTATCGTCAAGCGCGGCAGTACGACGAAGCGGAGCAGGCGTTTCTGACCGCGTTGCGCCTCGACCCGGCCTACACGGCCGCGCGCTACAACCTGGCCCTCACCTACGCGGCCAAGGGACGCAACGCCGAGGCCGTGGCCGGCTTTCGCGAGTACCTGCGGCTGGCGCCCGGCGCGCCCGACGCCCGCGAAGTCGAGCAATGGATACGAGAACTCGCGCAAACGACGGAGTGAGGAAGGCAACCGTGCCCGAACCCGAGATGCCAAAATCGCTGGGGCGCTACCAGATCGTGCGCGAGCTGGGCCGTGGCGCCATGGGCATCGTCTACGAAGGCAAGGACCCCGTCATTGGCCGCCGCGTGGCCATCAAGACCGCCCGCCGCGACGTCATGGAGAAAACCGGCCGGGCCGACGAGATGATGGAGCGGTTCCTGCGGGAGGCCCGCGCCGCCGGGACCCTCAACCATCCCAACATCATCACCATCTACGACGCCGACGAGGAGAACGGCGTCGCCTACATCGCCATGGAATACATCGACAGCGGAACCCTGCGCGACCTCATCGCCCAGAACCGCCGCATGGACCCCGAGCAAGTCGTCCGGATTGGCGCCTTGATATGCAACGCCCTCGCCGCCGCCCATCAACAGGGCATCGTCCACCGCGACATCAAGCCCGCCAATATCATGATGCTGCCCGACGGCGCCGTCAAAGTGGCCGATTTCGGCATCGCCCACGTCAGCGATTCCAACCTCACCCAAGAGGGCTCGATGATCGGCACCCCACACTTCATGAGCCCCGAGCAATTCATGGGGCACAAAACCGACGGCCGCTCGGACCTCTTTTCGGT
>Ga0114930_10003852_pt1 | contig 12904 bp, 14 predicted proteins | sample AnhtaG_FD_87300 | JGI IMG/M metagenome (GOLD analysis project Ga0114930, IMG submission 87300) | Deep subsurface microbial communities from Anholt, Denmark to uncover new lineages of life (NeLLi) - Anholt_01485 metaG | ecosystem: Environmental > Aquatic > Marine > Oceanic > Sediment | place... | reverse complement strand
CTGACAGGGTGTCTGAGAGGGGTGAGTCCCCTTCTAGAGTAATCCCTCTCCTTTGAGGGATGAGAGTTAAAAAGAAGATTGGCCTGACAGGGTGTCGGAGAGGGACGAAGTCCCTCTTCAGAAAAAATCCCTCCCCCTCCCTTACCAGGGAGGGGGATAAAGGGGGAGGGTTGCTAGGTAAATAGAGGGCAGGGGTAAATAAATAATTAGGTTCATCTATGGACACTACTAAAGACATAGTCGTCAAGGCCGAACCCTATGTGGTCAATTTCGGCCCCGCCCACCCCAGTACCCACGGGGTATTCCGCATGAGGATGACCCTTGACGGGGAAGTCATCGTTGATATGGAGCCCGTCTTTGGCTATCTACATCGCGGCATTGAAAAGCTGGCTGAGGAGAGAACTTACACCGGCGTAATCCCGCTAACTGACCGGCTGGACTACCTGGCTTCAATGACCAACAACCTGGCTTATGTTCTGGCGGTGGAGAAGCTGGCCGGAATTTCGGTGCCGGAGCGGGCGGAATACCTGCGGGTGGTTATGGCTGAACTGCAGCGTATCGCCAGTCACCTGATAGCGGTGGGGTCTTTCTTACAAGACTGTGGCGCTTTTATGACCCCCCTCGTGTATATGCTCCGGGAGAGGGAGAAGATTCTAGACCTCTTTGAGATGGTCTGCGGCCAGCGGCTTACTTATAACTATATGCGGGTAGGTGGCGTCAGCCAGGATATTCCCGAGGAGTTTATGCCGGCACTGGAGAAGTTCGTCAAGGAAATGCCGGGCTGGATTGATGAATATGACCGGCTGCTTAAAGAGAACGAGATATTGCTGGCGCGGGCTAAGGGTGTCGGCATCCTGCCCAAGGAGCTAGCAATAAATGCCTCTGCCAGCGGTCCGGTGCTTCGAGCCAGCGGGGTGGAGTGGGACATCCGCCGGGCAGACCCCTATTCTATCTATGACCGCTTTGAATTTGACATCCCCACCGGCAGCGTGGGCGATTGTTACGACCGCTACCGGGTTAGGGTTGAAGAGATGCGCCAGAGTCTGCGCATCTTAAAGCAGGCTATGGAGCAGTTACCCGAGGGTGAGGTGATAAGCGATGTGCCTCATCTAGTCCGCCCGCCGATAGGGGAAGCCTACGGGCATATTGAAGGCCCCAAGGGCGAGCTGGGCTTCTATCTGGTTTCAGATAACTCCATTGCCCCCTATCGCTTCCATGTTCGGGCACCGACTTTTATAAACCTGACAGCTCTCCGCGATATGATGCGGGGTTGGAAGATAGCCGACGCCATAATTATCTTCGGCAGCATTGATATTTGCATGGGTGAGGTGGATAGGTAATGGCTATGGCAGTATTACCTCCTGACTGGCCCGGTGGTTACTGGACGCACTGGGTAGTATTTACCGTCATCATAATAGCTTTTGTTCTGTTGATGTTCATGGCGTTTGTCTGGATTGAACGGAGGGCGATGGCCATTATGCAGGCGCGGCTTGGACCCAACCGCGCCGGACCCTTCGGTCTTCTCCAGCCGGTAGCCGATGGCCTTAAGGTAATGCTCAAGGAAGATATTGTTCCGACTAAGGGTGATAAACTGGTTCACTGGCTGGCGCCAGTGGTGGCTGTTGTGCCGGTACTGATGATTTTTGCCGTAGTCCCGTTCCAGGGTGGAGCGCTGCTGGCTGACCTCAATATCGGCATCCTTTATGTAGTGGCCATTAGCTCGGTTAGTGTGGTCGGGATATTTATGGCGGGGTGGGCTTCCAATAGCAAGTATTCTCTGCTTGGTGCCATGCGTAGTGTAGCCGCCGTAGTGAGCTACGAGATACCGGTAGTGCTATCCATTGTTGGTGTGGTGCTGCTGGCTGGCTCGTTATCCATGCAGCAGATAGTACTGGCTCAGGACATACCCTTTATCCTGGTACAGCCGCTGGGATTTCTGCTCTTTTTTACTGGCGCCCTGGCTGAAATTAACCGCGCCCCCTTTGACCTCATGGAGGCTGACTCCGAGATTGTCGCCGGCTTTCATATCGAATACTCGGGAATGAAGTTCGCCCTGTTCTATCTGGTAGAGTACGGTGAGGCGCTGGCTATCTCGGCCATTGCCACCACCCTCTTCCTTAGTGGCTGGAGAGGTCCGCTGCTTCCCCCATGGCTCTGGTTTTTGGTCAAGGTCATCCTGGTATTCTTCGTTATAGTCTGGATAAGAACCACGGTACCCCGGCTGAGGATTGACCAGTTAATGGCGCTAGCCTGGAAATTCCTTTTCCCCTTAGCCTTGATAAATTTGCTTATCACTGCCGTAGAGATATTAGCCTGGCCCGAGGTTTCGCTGTGGGTATTTGTCCCGGTTAATTTTGCTGTTATGATAGTCCTGGTGCTTTTGTGGTCTAAATTCTTTAAGTTAGGTTGGGGTAAAGTTGAAGTTTGAGCGTTATGGAATAGGCATCGCCAAAGGCTTATTGGTAACGATAAGGCACCTGCTTCGGCGTCCGATAACCACGCAATATCCTGAGCAGAGGCTTAACACTTCACGGCGGATTCGGGGTAACGAGCTGGTCTGGGACAGGGAAAAATGCACTGGTTGTGCTACCTGTGCCAAGACCTGCCCCCAGGGGAGCATTGAGATTGTAACCTCAGTTAAGGTCGAGGAGAATAAATACAGGGTCGAGAAGTTTGAGGTGGATACCGGCTACTGTATCTTTTGCGGCCTGTGCGTTGAGGCCTGCCCTTACGAGGCGTTGTTTATGGGCTACGCCTACGAGCGAGCCAGGTATCGGCGGGGGGAGCTAATACTGGCTAAGGAGGACTTACTGGAATCGGAGGAGCGCAAACCCAGTGGTTATGCCCGACCCAAAATTGCAGCCACCTTACCTCGGCAGACTCTACTTCTGGATAGGGATAGGGGGAAAAGGTGATTGGATTTGACATTGCCTTTTGGATACTGGCGGTAGTAGCGGTAATGGCGGCTCTAGCCGTGGTTTTACTGGGTAATGTTTTCCGAGCCGCTCTTTCCCTGGTTCTTTGCTTCCTGACGGTGGCTGGAATCTATATTACCTTGAGTGCCGACTTTCTGGCGGCGGTGCAGGTTCTGATTTATGTTGGCGCCATATCGGTATTGATTATCCTGGCTATCATGCTGACCAGAGATGTCCAGCGGGGTAGTCCTGCCAACAGGCTGCGGATTCCCGCTTTCTTGGTTGCTATATTATTCTTGGGGGGGGTAGCTTTTGCCCTGCTCAATACCTCATGGCAGGTATCGGAAGCCCCACCCCTGGAGCCGACTACCCCGGCCATTGCCGGGCTGCTTTTCAGTGAGGGGGGCTTTATCCTGCCCGTGGAGATTGGCGCTATTCTGCTATTGGCGGCTATCATAGGCGCCATCGTTTTGGTTAGGGAGAAGTAAACTATGAGCGTAGGTTTAGAACATTATCTTATACTGGCGGCGGTCCTGTTCTCTATCGGGCTGTATGGCGCCCTGGCTAAACGCAATGCCATAATTATCCTGATGTGCATCGAGCTGATGCTCAATGCGGTCAACATCGCCATGGTTGCCTTCTCCCGGTATATCGTGCCCCTCCAGCTGACGGGGCAGGTGTTCGTTATTTTCATCATGGTGGTGGCGGCCGCCGAGGTAGCCGTGGGCTTGGCAATTATTATTGCCATCTATCGTCACCGGGAAACCATAGACGCCACCAAAATCGACTTAATGAAATGGTAATTTAAGGAGGTATTATAGAGGGGGCTTTGCCCCTGTTTAATAGAACCCTATCCCCTCAAGTCCCCTTCCCCTCGTCAAGGGGAAGGGGAAGAAAGAGTAAGAGAGGTTTCACCTCTCTAGAACTCTTCTCCTTGGGGTAGCAAGAGGGAGTTTAAGAGGGGTGAAGTCCCTCTTAGAAAACACCCTCCCCCTCTCCTTTGAAGGAGAGGGGGATACAGGGGGTGAGGTAGATAAAAGGGATGAAATGGTAAAGGAGGTGTAACTATGCACAAGGGTTCAGCGGGTACATTGGGCGGAACAATCTGGTTCATGGGCTGGCTGTTCACCATTGGTTTTGCCCATCTGGTATGGTGGAAGATTATTCTGGGCATCGTGGTCTGGCCGCTATATTTAGGCTGGGCCGTAAGCTAAAATCGGGCATTTTATATCTTTTCCCACCCGCCGCCCTTAGGGGGTGGGAAGGAGCAAAATAAAGGGGTGTCCGAGAGGGGCTGCGCCCCTCTTCAGAAAAAATCTTCCCCTGGGGGAGGTTAAAGGAGAGTCAAAGAGAGGCGAATACGAGGCGGGTGGGGTGAGAGAGCCTTAAAGGGGTGAATTTTGTATCTATTCCCACTCACCACCCTTAAGGAAGAGACTGAAATAAAGGAAGTCCAAGAGGGGTGAAGCCCCAAATACATGATAGGGAGTTTAAGAGGGACGAAGTCCCTCTTGGAGAAAAAATCTTCCCCCTCTCCTTTGAAGGAGAGGGGGATACAGGGGGTGAGGTAGAAACTGACGATGTGGGTAGAGGTTAAGAAAGCAAATAGCCTGGTGCTCGCTGAGATGTGGAAGGAGCTCTTTGAGGGTGAGGGCATTCCCACCCGTCTCCTGCCCCTCTCCGATGAGCCCCGGGACAGGGAGATGGCTACCTATTCTATCCTGGTGCCCCAGGATAAGGAGCACGTGATAAAAGAGGTATTGAGGAAGCTGTAATGCCGAGTGAAATGGTCTGGCTTATCTTTCTATTGCCCCTTTTCTCCTTTGTCATAATAGCGCTGTTCTTAAGGCCCTTCTTTAACCATAAGCCCAGGCTGGGGGGCTATGTCACCATCGCCTCTCTTATGGGTTCCCTTGGTCTGTCAATCTGGGCGCTGGTGGAGGTGCTGGCTGCTGAGGGTCACTCGCTGCCGATACCCGATATCAACTGGGTGATTATTGAGGGCGGGATTACCATTCACCTGGGGCTGATTATGGACTCGCTGACGGCGGTGATGCTCATCGTGGTCACGCTGGTCAGCCTGATGGTTCAGATTTACTCGCAGGGCTATATGCACGGCGACGCCGGCTATCATCGCTACTTCGCCTTTATGTCGCTGTTTACCGCCTCGATGCTGGGCTTGGTTCTGGCCGACAATCTGCTTTTTGTTTATGTCTTCTGGGAGATGGTCGGCTTATGCTCCTATCTGCTTATCGGCTTCTGGTTTCATCGTCCGTCGGCGGCTAACGCGGCTAAGAAGGCGTTTATCGTTACCCGCCTGGGCGACTTCGGCTTTCTGGCGGCTATCCTGCTTCTTTATTCTAATTTTCACACCTTTGACATTGGTGAGCTTCATTCGCTGGCAATAACCGGCGCTCTGGCCGGCACCACCCTGACCTGGGCGGCAATCGGCATCTTTGCCGGCGCCGCCGGCAAGTCAGCCCAGTTCCCGCTTCATACCTGGCTGCCCGACGCTATGGAGGGCCCCACCCCGGTCAGTGCCCTAATCCATGCCGCCACCATGGTCGCCGCCGGCGTCTTTCTGGTGGCCCGCACCTTCCCCCTCTTTTCCCACTCGACTGAGGCATTAACCACAGTGGCTGTCATCGGCGGCTTTACTGCCATCTTTGCCGCCAGCATGGGTCTGGTGATGACTGATATCAAGCGCGTTCTGGCTTATTCAACTATAAGCCAGCTGGGCTACATGATGCTGGGGCTGGGGGTGGGGGGCATCGCCATTGGCATCTTCCACCTGTTTAATCACGCCTTCTTCAAGGCATTGCTCTTTCTTGGAGCCGGTAGTGTCAACCATGCCACCGGCACCTTTGATATGCGGGAGATGGGCGGGCTGCGCAAATTTATGCCCTGGACCTACGCCACCTTTCTTATCGCCTCAATTAGTATTGCCGGCATCTGGCCTCTGGCTGGGTTCTGGAGCAAGGACGAGATTCTGGCGTCGGCGCTGGAAAACCAGCCCATACTGTTCTATCTGGCGATGATAACCGTATTTATGACTGCCTTCTATATGTTCCGGGTGGTGTTTATGACCTTCGGTGGCGAGTATCGGGGCGGTGGTGCTGAAGCCCACGGCAAGCCTCACGAATCGCCATCGGTTATGGTTATGCCCATGGTGGTGCTGGCTATCCTGGCGGTGGTCTCCGGTTTCTGGAATGTTACCGGACAGTTTGGCGCGCTTTTTGGTCACGGCCAGACCCATAGCTTCGCCGAGGGCTTTTTCGGCATCCTGGGTCATTCCCTGCCTTGGATATCGCTGATACTGGCTGGTCTGGGCATCCTGCTGGCCTACGCTATGTATAGCGCTAAATGGCTGTCGGCGGAGCGCATCGGTAGTATGTTCAAGCCGCTATACACCCTGTTCTACCGGAAATACTGGCTCGATGAGCTTTACGAGAAGGTCTTTGTGGGCAAGGTTCTGGTCAAAGGATTTTTCGCTGGCTTGCAGGGCTTTGATACCTATGGTGTTGACGGGGCAGTAAATGGAGTAGCCAGTGGTGCTATCGCCACCGGCAAAGCTATCCGTAAGGCGCATACCGGCCAGCTGCAACTATATGGTCTGTTTATCGGTATCGGTATTATCGTGATTGCTCTCTGTTTATATTTCTTTGGGTAAGGAGATTTTTTAGCAACCTATCCCCCTGACCCCCTTCCCTTACTAGGGAAGGGGGAATGAAGGGTAGAGAGGGGGCTTTGCCCCCTCTCTAAAGACTCTTCCCCTTTTGGGGGAGAAAGGGTTAAAGGAGAGTTAAAGAGAGGCGAAACCTCCAAATACCTGATGGGGGTGTCGGAGAGGGGCGAAGCCCCTCTCAAAAAACACCCTCCCCCTCTCCTTTGAAGGAGAGGGGGATACAGGGGGTGAGGTAGAAAGAATGTCGATAGGAGAGAGGTTAGTTGGACTTTAATTATCTAACAACCATAATCTTCCTGCCGGCGGTGGGGGCGATTTTAATCGCCTTTATCCCCGGTCTCTCTGATAAGCTGATTAAGCGGCTAGCTGCCCTGTTTACCTTGGTGCCGCTGGCGCTATCTATCTATCTCTTCGCCATTTTTGACCGAGCGGCGGCGGGAATCCAGTTTGAGGAGAAGTTCTCCTGGATTCCAGCCATTAACGCTCACTACCACCTGGGCGTCGATGGTCTTAGCCTGCCCCTGGTGATATTGATGGCATTTCTCGGTTTCCTGGTGGTTCTCATCTCGTGGAAGGTTGACCTCAGACTCCGGGAATACTTCGCCTGGCTGCTGCTTTTGGAGACCAGCATTCTGGGGGTATTCTGCTCCCTTGACCTTTTGCTGTTCTTCCTCTTCTGGGAGATAGAGGTTATCCCCATGTATTTCCTCATCTCTATCTGGGGCACGGGCAGGAAAGAATACTCGGCGATAAAGTACGTGGTATATACCCTGTTCGGCAGTGCCATGATGCTGACTGGTATCCTAAGCCTGTATTTCGCCACCGGCAGCTTGAGCATGGTAGATATAGCCCAGGGCGGGCCGGCCATGATTCAGTCGGTTATGCCGGTGGCGGCTATCTTCTTCCTTTTGCTTGTTGGCTTTGCCGTGAAATTACCGGTCTTCCCGCTGCACACCTGGCTGCCTGATGCCCATACCGATGCCCCCACCGCCGTGAGTGTGGTGCTGGCCGGGGCGCTGCTTAAGATGGGCGGCTACGGCATGATTCGCCTCTGTGTAACCATCTTCCCTGAGGTTGCCCAGCAGTATGCGCTATTACTGGTCATCTTGGCCGTGGTCAGCGTGCTCTACGGGGCGGCGGTAACCTTGAGGCAGACCGACCTTAAGAGGCTGATTGCATATAGCAGCATCAGCCATATGGGCTATGTCCTTCTGGGCATCTTCGCCCTCGGTCAGGTAAGCCTGGTGGGGGCTAGCCTGCAGATGTTCAGCCACGGCGTTATCACCGGGCTGCTCTTTGCTATGGCCGGTCTGGTGATGCACAGTGCCGGGGAGCGGAACTTGAGGAAGCTTGGCGGCCTGGTGCGGCAGATGCCGATTATTGCCGTTATTTTCTCGGTGGCCGGTCTGGCTTCCCTGGGACTGCCTCTCACCAGCGGCTTTGCCGCCGAGTTTCTGGTCTTTGTCGGCAGCTTTTCCAGCACCGTTGTTTCTGGAATTCAGGTTTGCACTATCCTTGGTGTGCTGGGTATCGTTATCACCGCCGGCTATATTCTTTGGATGCTGCAAAGGGTATTCTATGGCCCCCCCTTAAAGCAATTTGATAAAGCCAAGGACGCCGATATTCTGGAGCGGGTCTATATGTTCGCTTTTGTGGCCGTGATTATGGGGGTCGGCATCTACCCGGCGATTCTAACCGATGTTATTAAGACGGGCATTACGCCCATAATGGGGTTATTAGGTGGGTAAAGCATGTTGAATTTTGAGCTAATTATACCTGAGCTGAGTCTGGCGGCTACTGCCGTAATCGTCATCCTGCTTGACCTGGTGATACCGCGCAAGGGGTGGCTGGCGGTAGTTAGCCTAATTGGCGTGTTGGTATCTGCCGGCTTCGCCATAGCCATGTGGGGAGGCGACTCTCAGACTATGTTCAACAATATGCTGGCGGTGGATAACTTTGCTATTTTCTTCAAGTTGCTATTTTTGGCCATCGCCGCCCTGGTTATTCTAGCCTCGACGGACTATGTCTCCAAGTTTGCCCGCTTTCAGGGCGAATACTACGCCCTGGTGCTACTCTCTGCCCTGGGCATGATGCTGATGGCAGCCACCACCGAGTTAATCTCTATCTATATTGCCCTGGAGCTAGCTAGTATATCCTTATATATTCTGGTTGGCTTTCTCAAAGACCCCAAATCCACCGAAGCCTCATTAAAGTATCTATTGCTGGGGGCGTTCGCCTCGGCACTGCTGCTCTTCGGCATGGCGCTGGTCTTCGGCTTTACCGGCCAGACGCAGCTGGGGGAGATTGCCCAGGCTATCCAGGGTATGTCGCTGGCTGGCGTTCTAGACAGTCTCGGGCTTATCCTGGGCATGGTGTTGATAGTAGCTGGCTTCGGCTTCAAGATTGCTGCTGTCCCCTTCCATATGTGGGTGCCCGATGTTTATGAGGGGGCGCCAACACCGATAACCGCCTATCTATCTGTAGCCAGTAAGGCGGCTGGCTTTGCCATCATCCTCAGGGTCTTCTACTCCGCCTTCGGACTGCCATCCTGGCTGAGCCTGGACTGGGGGTTAGTCTTTGCTGTGCTGGCGGCTATCGGCATGACCCTGGGTAATGTGATTGCCATCCCCCAGACCAATATCAAGCGTATGTTAGGTTATTCCAGCATCGCTCAGGCGGGCTACCTCATGGTGGGACTAGCTACGGTGGGAGCTACTGTGGGATTATCTCCGGCGGCAGATATTGTGGGTAGAAGCAGTCTCCTCTTCTTCCTGGCCAGTTATGCCCTGACCAACCTGGGCGCTTTTATTGCCATCATTGCCATCTCCAACAAGCTTAATAGCGACTTAATTTCTGACTATTCGGGTATGGGCAAGCGGGCGCCACTGCTGGCTTTAGCCCTGACCCTTTGCCTTATCTCCCTTATTGGCATGCCGCCGGCGGCTGGGTTTATGGCTAAGTTCTACATCTTCAGTGGGGCGGTGCAGCATGACTTGCTGTGGCTGGTGGTTATTGCCGTAATCAATAGCGTGATATCAGCCTACTACTATCTGCGGGTGGTAAAGGTAATGTGGCTGGGCGAGCCAGCTTCCGAAGAGAAGGTGCCCTCTTCTGGAGCCCTGAGGGTGGCGTTGTCTCTCTCCTGCCTCGGTGTTCTGTTGCTGGGCATTATCCCCGGCTATGTGATGAAGCTTGCTGAGATGGCAGCTAAGATGTTTGCTTTCTAGCTGGGTTTCTTCCCCACCCCCGTCCCCAATATAACTTTTTCTTCCCACCCTAACCCACCCATAAAGGCTTTGCCTCTAAAACTCTCTTTTGCCCCTTTTCCCCACCCCCTGTGAAAAGGAGTTGATAGAGGTCTAACCTCTATCGGGTGGGAGGGTGGGAAAGAAGACTCCCTCTAAAAACTAGGCTAATCCCTCCCCCTTTCCCCCATCCATCGAGCTTTGTCCTTAACCCCCTGTTTTAGGGGGTGTTAAAGAGGTTCTCACCTCTGTAGGGTGGGTGGGTGGGAAGAAGAACAACCGAAAATAAGGGGAGAGGGCTAAAAAAGAATTAAGAGAGGTGAAACCTCTGTAGGGTGGGAGGGTGGGAAGAAAAACAACCGCTAACAGGGAGGGGCTGTACCCCCGTCCCTTATCCCCCCCGATTAGACTAATCCCCTCCATCCCTTTATAAGCGGCTTCTTGTTTGGTTGATTAGTGGTGTATAATGGAGTTAGTTATCATGAACCGAACCAGGGGCTTTGTTAACTTAAACAGGTTTAAGTCGGGCCGGGCTATAAAGAAGCTCAGCAAGGCTTCGCATGATAGGCGTAAAAAGAGGGTCGGGAAGTGAAAAAGGTTGGCATTCTTTATCACCCGATGATTGAGACTGCCTATACCCTGGCTGAGGAACTACAGGACTTTTTGACTGCCAGGGGCATATCGGTATGGCTAGGCTCTGCCTGGGAGGGGGAGAAGGCTAAGTCTCAGGCCAGTGATACCGATTTGATTCTTACTATCGGCGGTGATGGCACTATCTTGAGGGCGGCTCAGGTAGCGGTTTCGGGGCAAATCCCTATTACCGGGGTTAATCTGGGCAGGCTGGGCTTTATGACCGAGCTCAGTGCTGGAGAGGTTAGAGATAAGCTACCGGCCTTGCTTGAGGGGAAGGGTTGGCTTGATGAGCGGGCTATGCTTGAAGCTGAGCTTATTGCCAGTGAGTCTGAGTCCCCCCGCACCTTTTATGCCTTAAACGATGTGGTGGTGGGGCGGGGGGCGGTAGCTCGGGTGGTCTATGTAGAGGCCAGCATTGACGGCGAGCTGCTGACCACCTATAAGGCTGACGGCGTTATTGTGGCTACCGCCACCGGCAGCACTGGCTATTCGTTATCTGCCGGCGGTCCCATTCTCCACCCCCAGGCTGAGGAGTTTTTGCTTTTGCCTATATTGCCTCACCTCAGTTTGGCTTACACCCTGGTATTACCGGCGACGGCAGTAGTTGAGTTGCGCCTTACTACCGCCCATCAGGCAACGCTGAGTATTGATGGTCATATAAATTTACCCCTGGATAGTGGTGCCGTTATTAGCGTAAGGCATAGCTCTAATAGCGGCCGTTTCTTGAGAATTCACCCTAAAGCCGCTTTCTATCGCTCTCTGGAACAAAAGTTGAAAGGGAAACAGTAAGTTGAAGGTAGAAAAAGCCAAAATCGGCGATGCCCCTCAGATGCATCAGCTAATTAACTACTTTGCTGATAAGGATGAGATGCTGGCTCGCCCACTGAGTGAGATATATGAAAATCTCAGGGATTACTTTGTCGTCAGGCAGGGTGAGGGCGTGATTGCCTGTGCCGCGCTGCATGTTAGCTGGTCAGACCTGGCTGAGATAAAGTCACTGGCGGTGGCTGAGGAGAGCCAGCGGCAGGGAATCGGCACTCAACTGGTAGAAGCCTGCCTTAATGAGGTTAAAGAGCTTGGAATTGCCACTGTTTTTTGCCTGACCTATAAGCCATCCTTTTTTGAGAAGTTTGGCTTTTCTCAAGTAGACAAGATGGAGCTGCCGAGGAAGGTGTGGACTGAGTGTTACCGCTGCCCCAAATTCCCCGATTGTGACGAGGTGGCTCTTATCCATCACATGGAGGTCTAGCTTGGCTGAGGAAAAGACGCTATCCAGCCGAACGGTCTACGAGGGGCGAGCGGTAAAATTGCGGGTTGATACTGTCAGCATGCCCAGTGGGCGGGAGACCACGCGGGAGATTGTGGAACACAGCCATTGTGTGGCTATTATCGCCATTGACGATAAGGACAACGTCCTGCTGGTAGAGCAATTCCGCAAGCCGGTGGAGAAGGTGCTACTGGAGATACCAGCCGGTGGCATCGACCCTGGAGAGGCCCCCGAGGACTGCGTTCGCCGTGAGATGCGTGAGGAGACAGGCTTTCTTCCCCGGAAGGTGGAGCGGTTGGGCGGCTTCTACTCCTCTCCCGGCTTCTGCACTGAATACCTTTACCTCTATCTGGCTACTGACCTGGTTCCCAGTCCACTTCAGGCTGAGGATAGTGAGAGTATTAGTTTAGTCCGGGCGCCGCTGGCTCAGATTCCCGCTTTGATTGCCTCAGGCTCCATCTGTGATGCTAAAAGCATCGCCGGGCTGCTTGCCTTTTTAGAGTATCGGAAATCAGCCAAGCTCATCCGATAGCCTTCGCCCGCCGAGGAGGTGGAGGTGGAGGTGGGGTACGACCTGTCCGCCATCTTTGCCGCAGCTTATCGCCAGCCGATAGCCGTTTTGAGCCACACCCTCATTTTTGGCCACCTGATTGGCGACCTCTACCATATGGGCGATGAGGGGCAATTCGTCTTCGGTTAGCTGGTCGAGGGAGGGGATATGGCGTTTGGGTATAACCAGGATGTGTACTGGCGCCTGCGGGTTTATATCACGGAAGGCAAGCACCTCTTCGTCCTGATAGACGATGTCGCTGGGGATTTTGCCTGATATAATCTGACAGAAGATACAGTCCATTTTTCTCCCCCCTTTATCCCCCCGCTTTTAATTTATGTTTTTCTTCCCAACCCGCCCGCCCCATGGGGGCTTTGTCCCTCTTGGACTTCCTTTATTTCAGTCTCTTCCTTAAGGGTGGTGGGTGGGAATAGATACAAAATTCACCCCTTTAAGGCTCTCTCACCCCACCCGCCCCGTATTCGCCCCTCTTTACTATTTGTCCGTCCGGTATTGAGCCTTTCCCTGCTCGAATAGGTCTTGCCCGTAAATATCGTTGGCGACGATAGCCGGGAAGTTCTCCACGGTAAGCCGCATGACAGCCTCAGT
>Ga0114930_10003851_pt1 | contig 12911 bp, 11 predicted proteins | sample AnhtaG_FD_87300 | JGI IMG/M metagenome (GOLD analysis project Ga0114930, IMG submission 87300) | Deep subsurface microbial communities from Anholt, Denmark to uncover new lineages of life (NeLLi) - Anholt_01485 metaG | ecosystem: Environmental > Aquatic > Marine > Oceanic > Sediment | place... | reverse complement strand
CCCAAGTACCTGATTTCGATTGGGACGCGGGAGGTCGCACCTCTGCGCGCCTCTGGCGGTATAGGGAGGGAGGTTAGGGCCTCAAACCACCATCGGGACGGAAGCCTGCCCTCCACTACCGTTCCCACGTTGCCCATCCGCAGAACCACCTTGCCAGCTCACAATGCTCTCGCCGATGCCACGACGCTGGGAGGAGCAACCTTCCACGGTGCGAAGCATCGTGGGAATCCGTTCATCGGATGGTTTACAGCCACTAGGCGTGGGGCTAGGGTCGCACCCGAAAGCGGGAAAGTCCTGCCCGCCCGCCTCACGCCACCTCCTATCACAGGACGCCGGAAAGGACACGGTATGTCAACCATCAGACGCAGGGCAGAGAAACAGCGGACCTTGCAGAGCCAGGTAGACCTGGCGAGGAAGTATGCAAAGGCAAGCAGCGTGATCCGGCACCTTGGCAAGTTGCACAGGCGGTACGGCGAGAACTTGCTCGTCATTGCCTACATGAGGGAATCAACCTACGAGCAGAGGAGACATGGTAACCTGAAATACCGGCTTCGACTGAGCGCATTGAATAGAACGAGGCGACCGCGAACAGGAAGACCACTGAGTACAGGAGTCGGCCTTTGCCAAGGACCACGGCAGGCCTATACGTGGTCCTGGCCACACGTTCTTGCCAGCCTGTCAGTACTTTCCGGGAGCTGACTGCCGTGCATGTGCCAGCAACGAGGAAAACCACAAGACAGTAGGCGAACACCGCCCACCAGCCCACAGTCGGTGCCTTCCCGTACACCGTCATGAGTGTCACCGTTCCCATGAGACCATTGACCATTGAGTCGGCAGGTTTCGTGAACTTATGCTCCAACACGGCCGAGCCAAGCACTAGGAGGAGAAGGGCGTTCTGGAAGATCAAAATGTCCTTTGCTTCTTTGGGTACCACGGAGCCCGTGATTCCATATGAGATTGCGCAGATCGCGACGAGGGCCACGATCACAATGGCCACTCTTGCCCAAGGTGCCACTGCCGCTCGTGAATCTCGACTCTCGGTAGGCATAACTCTATCTCCCCCATTCCGTACCTAGCCCGTTATTCTAGCCGTTCGGACTGGCCGAAGAAAGAGGGTTCTTGATGCGGGGATAAAGAACCGATGCCCTTTAGGGCGCAGACAGCAACGGCACAACCCACGCCCTGACCTTATTACTGCCTGGTTTCTGGCGTGTCGATCTTCTCCTTGGCGTTCGGAACCTACGGAAACAGGAAGCCTACTCGGACTCAAGCACTTCTCACCGAGTGATTCACAATCAGTGGGTTAGCGTTTTGGGCGGCGAGCCCTGCGCGATCTCCCCTTCAGGCCCAATCCCTGCGTGCCACAAGACTCCAAGGGATGGCAGCGGTGCCAGAAGAGTGGGCCGAAAAAAACTCAGCGTCATCGCTTGCATCCGCGCCTGAAGATGTTATACTATCTGTAGTAACGGACGTTGCTACAGGCGCAAAACGCGGATGAAAGGAGAAGGTGATGCCGGAGAAGCTGGTTGCCTACTATCGGGTATCCACAGCGCAGCAAGGCCGATCGGGGCTTGGCTTGGAGGCCCAACAACGTGATGTTCAACGTTATGCCACTTCTTGTGACGGTACGATCATCGCTGCCTACAAAGAAGTCGAGAGTGGCAAGCGCGGCGACCGCCCCGAATTGGCGAAGGCCATAGCCCACTCCCGGAGGGCCGGCGCGAAACTGGTCATTGCGAAACTGGACCGTCTCGCCCGCAACGTCGCTTTCATCGCGGCCTTGATGGAAGATGGGCTTGAATTCGTCTGTTGTGACAATCCCCACGTCAACCGGCTCACGCTACACCTCTTGGCGGCGGTCGCTGAGCATGAGGCGCAGCAGATCAGCGCAAGGACAAAGGCAGCACTTGCCGCTGCCAAGGCCAGGGGCGTGAAGCTCGGCAGCCGCAGGCCTGGCTTTTGGACGCGGGAGCGGAGAGCTGCTTGGCTTGCTGGACTGCCCAAGGCCCGCGAACGCTCAGCCGCCGTCCGCCGTCAGAAGGCCCGGGAAAGGCTAGCCGACCTGCTGCCAACGATACTGCAACAGCGGCAGGAGGGGATGACGCTCCAGGCCATCGCCGACAACCTCAACGGGCAGGGACAGACCACGCCACGAGGCTGCCGCTGGTCCGCTGCCAGCGTGCGAAGGGCACTGCGGCTCGTATATCAAGGTGCTGGCTGAGGAGGTGGTGGTATGACACCGCAAGGACACCGAACGGGCCGTGGGCCGACCGTCCAGTGTAAGGTGCATTTTGGGCGGGGTGCGAAGGGCCGCAAGGAGATGGAACAGGGCGACCCGCCCGAACCGTCCTCAATCGGACCCGCCCCCGTCACCCGCATCTCCCGCCTCATGGCCTTGGCCATCCGCTTCGACCGGCTGGTGCGTGAAGGTGCGGTTCGAGATTACGCCGACCTTGCCCGGCTCGGTCACGTGACGAGGGCGCGGGTCACGCAGATCATGAACCTGCTGAATCTGGCGCCGGATATCCAGGAGGAGATTCTGTTCTTGCCGCGGGTGGAGGGGGCGCGGGATGGGGTGTCGGAGCGACAGGTGCGGGAGGTGGTGGCGGAGGTGGGTTGGGGGGAGCAGAGGAAGGTGTGGCAGGGAAGCCGCAAGGTGAATCACTGACCCCAGTGGTGTGGGCTTCAGTGCGTTTGATGGTGTTACCTTCTGTAGTACCCCTACACCGGGTAACCGACTCGGCCGTGGCACGGGTTGCCGTAGCGATCCTGATGAGGTCTGAGCTTGGTGTTGAATCGCTTGCGCCGGAATCGGCGCAGACAACATGGGCACTCGACCTCATAAACCTGCTGCCATGGCGAGTAGGCATTTGCTGCACGGCCGCGGCTCTTGAAGCAACCTGACATCTCCGCCCCACCTGCCTTCCTAAGATCGACGTCGAACCGTGGCTCAAACGATTCGTCAGTGTTGTCAATCGAGGTTACTCTGTCGGGCACGAAAGCCTTTATCCCAGGCCCTGACGTTCGACCGCCGGTTCTGTCATAGGCGTACAGGTATTCGCGGGCAACGCCATCCCTCCGAGTCTTAAACATGATCGAATACGGCTCAACCAGCCGAACCACACCCGCATAGCCAAGCCGAAGTAGAGTCAGCGTTTCTCCGGCCTGCATAATCGGGTTCCTGAGCGCCGCGGCGAACAACACCGGGCTGCGTTCGCGGTTCACAGCACCCGGGATCAGGCGGTCAATGAAAGCGAGGAATCTTTTCCGTGCCGTATCGAAGGTAAACCATGAGGTCTTTGGGCACGCGATGTGCGCATCCCAGAACCGCCCGAGCGCCTCAAGCGGCAGGTCGACAAAAAGGCCCTTTGCCACTCCCGGGCTGGAGCCGAAGATCGTGATCCTGAAGAACGTGGACAGCAGTTGCCCCCTATCGACTTCGAGCTCTTGGCTCACCAACGTTGCGTACACCAGATCAAAGAGGTCCGCGATATGGCGTCTCTGAAGGAGGCATCTCATCTTGGTCGCAAGAAGCTCCTCGACTTTCACGCACCTGATAGTTGCAGCACATTGCTCCACATCTGCATAGGAATGAATAAGGTGGCGTTCCTGAACGGGCAGATAGAGGCGGTCGAATTCTGCGACGTCAAGCCTGACGCCCAGCACCAGCTCGCTCTCTTTGCCGTAGAAATCCCGGAAGCACAGGCGGACTTCGGTAATGGGGTTGTCTCGGCTCACCCGCCGTTTCTCGCCAACTCTCGTTCGGGTCGTGTCGAAGTCAATCCCCGCGTGTTCACGAAGGGCAAGACAGATCTGGTTGAGTTCTTGCCCAATGTCTTCGTGCGCAATCTGATTGGCTGTTGAGAAGTCCAGGTCCCTGGAGTAGCGTGCGCCCTCGAAGTATGCCTTCCGCAGGCAGTTTCCCCCCTTGAGGACGAGTTGCTGCCCGAGTGGGCTCGATGAGTAAAGGCGAGCAAGCAGCCAGCCGTGGACGTAGTCTCGCTACACATGCGAGGTGTGAATTCCAAGCTGGTCAGCGACCTTCTCGATCTCACCGCGCTCGATCATGATACCCGCGCATCCTACCCCCACCCCTCCCCCGAGGCAAGGACGAGGGCAAGAGCGCCGGCGTGAGAGGATGGAGACCGGCGGACGTGCGTCACGCCGTTGCGGTCTTTGGCGACCCGTTTGGCTTGATGAACAACACCTCGCCGCGCTGGATCCATCCCAGTCTCAGGTCCACCCGGAACCACCCGTCGCCGTTCTTCCTGTCGAACCGGACGGGCGAGCGCCGGCCGAACTGCTTGAGATCGTATTGTGCCCAGGTCTGCCCCATATCCGGGGAAACGATGAACCCCGTGGCGTATGGCGACGCAGGGGCGTAGTGCGACGCCAGGATCGTGCCGTCCTCGATGATCATATTGGCGGATTCGTATTGCGGATTGAACAGCATCGTGTGGGCCTCGCGATTGGCCACGTCGGCCGGGTCGCACCGGAAGATGCCCCGGTCGTACGGCTTCGGGCCGTTCGCGTCGGCCACCCAGTAGAGTTTGCCGTCAACGAAGTTAATGCCGCCGGATTTGTACCGCGAGTTCGGCGCATCCGAGACGACGACCGCCCAGCGCCACGTGTCCTCACGCGCGTCGTACGTGCCCCTGAGCCAGTGGCACTCGTGCTTCTGGCCTCGATCATGGTCCCCCGTGCAGGCGTAGAACGCGTTCTCGGCCGGATTGTACGCCACGCAATGAATGTGGCGGCAGATGACCGGGTTGCCGGCGTCGCCAAGCAGCGTGCCGGTTGAGCCGCCGCCCGCAGCGCCGTTGTCCCGATAGTGGGGATTCTGGCCGAAGGCATAGGCGATCTTCACCGTCTGCCCGCCGTCGGCTGAATAGTAGATGTTGATGGGGGCCGCCCCGCCAAGGACATTGCAGTAATTCCCCCACACGACCATCTCGACGCCGTTGACATCCCAGGTATGAACGCCATCGAGCGGGTGGAAGTACCAGCCGGGACGTTCTGCGTTCTGTGGCGTATGCGGGCGGTAGTCGGCACCGTTGGCATCCTTTACCGTAATCGGCTTGTACGTTTTCAGGCTGTCAGTGCTGAGATAGAGTCGCGAGCGAGTCGCGAAGAGGATGTTTCCGTTCTTCAGGATGCAACTGAACGTTATGTTGCGGGCGTTGGGAAACGCGACCTTGTGCGGCCAGGTGCGGCCGTTGTCTTCAGACAGGAAAACCGTCCCGTCCGAGAACCCGAACGCCTTGTTGCCGCGCTGCGAGTCAATGTAAGGGCCCGCCGGCTGCAGGCGATACCAGAAGTGGTCCGTTGAAGCCGGCTGGGATGCGGCCGCGCGCGGATCGGCGCCGAGCCCGATCGCGCCGGGCATCAACACCCCGCCGGCGGCGGCTGCCGCCGTACCCAGGAACCGGCGGCGAGTGCACTGCCGCCGTGGCGTCGTGGGTCCGCCATCGGCGAGTCGTCGGTCGAACCGGTCGGGAGAGAGTGGCATGATTCCGCCTCCCCTGGAAAGGTGCGAAGCCATGAGAACGTTGCGCTCAGCCCCTCCCATCCTTGTGCCGGGCGCTGCAGGAGAATGCCTTGCTGGGTCACATCCTAATTCCGCCCCTCCCCCGAGGCAAGGGCGTGTGAGGGGGGAGGGCGTGTGGTGAAGTTCCACAAGGCTCTTTCTTCGGGCTCACCCATGAGTGTATGCTTGTTTCGGGCTTAGTGCCGCGCGCTTACTTCTTCTTCTTGCGGCTGGAGTAGGTGCGGCCGAGATTGTCGGCGATGACGCCTTTCAATTCCTGCGCGTCGACCTTGCCTTCCTTGCGGTAGATCACCTTGCCGCCCGGCGCGATGAAGACGGTGTAAGGCAAGGGCCCCGACCATTTCGCGTCAAGCGCCTCCGCCAGGGCGTCGCGGTCGGCACTGGTGACGATGTAATTGCCCATCGCCGCCCGCACCTTTGTCAGGAAGGCGTGGGCGCGCGCCTTATCATCGACATTATCCAGGGACAAGGTCGCCAGCTTGAAGTGACGGCGCCGGTACATCCGCTGCATGATGACGAACTCCGGCATCTCCGCCACACAGGGCGCACACCAGGTCGCCCAGACATTCACCAGCAGGTAGTCCTCAGTCTTGTTGGCGGCCAGTTTCTTGACGCCCGCAATATCGATGTCGGCCAGGTTAACCGGTTCCTTCGCCCAGCGCGCGTCCGAGGCCAGGGCCCCGGCCTTCTTGCTCTTCCACTTGGTGGAGCAGCCGAAGACCCGGGTCTGCGGCACCTTCACCTCGCGCCCGGCGAGCAGGTCGTCGATAGCGTTGCGCGTGTCGCGGGTGGTGACCTTGTCCACCTCCGAATTATCGATGCGGCCGTTGTAGCGCAGCTTGCGGTCGGCGTCGAAGATGAACACGTGCGGGGTCACCTTCACGCCGACCGCCACGGAGAACGCCTGGGTCTCGCCGTCGTAGAGATAAGGAAAGGGATAGTTCTTCTGCTTCGCCCGGATCTTCATGTCCTTGAGCGAGTCGCCCAGGTCGGCGTAGCCCAGCTCGTCGAGGCGCACGGCCTCGGCGTTGTTCGGGGAGATCGCCACCAGCTTGACGCCTTTGCCGCTGTAGTCCTTGTCCAGCTGGATGATCCGGTCCTCATAGGCCTGGGCGGTCGGGCAATGGTTGCAGGTGAAGACCAGCACCAGGACCTTGGCGTCCTTGTACTCCTGGTCCGTGTGCATCTTGCCATCGACCCCCGGCAGCTTGAAGCTCGGCAGCTGACCGCCCAGCGGCAAACCCTTGGTCGCGGGTGCGGCCGTGGCCAGGCCGGAAACAAGCAGGCCACCAATTAGAATCAGTACGGGTGTTCGTATCATTTGAGACCTCGTTTTGCGCAGTGATCGGTAACTGTACAGCCTGAAGTTAACTGGCGTGGGTGAGGCCCTCTCAAACGCCCAAAGCCACATCGAGCGCCGGCACGGCCAACGGGTCCATTGTCCCGCCGTAGAAGATGTCGTTGTGACCGATGCTGGCTATTGTCACGAGCCGTTTCTTCTGGGCGCCGCACACGGCATGTAATCCCATATCCTCCAGGACTCTGGATCAAGGCGACGATTCTAGAACCAGCACGGCGTCTTCCCACCCCTGCGGCGTGGTGAACTCCTGCGTGCCTTTGCTGGAAAAGATGCCGGCCGGGGTCGAGTTGCCCGTCCTTGGATCGATCCAGACGGCCGTCGCCCGGCCACCGGCGGTGAACTTGTCCAGGTAGATGGAGAAGGTGGCCTTGGCGCCCAGGTAGGCCAGGATCCACTTGCCGTCGGCGTGCCGGGCAGCCAGGTTCAGCACGTTGCCCTTGGTGTTGTTCCCGGCGGCAAAGACGCCCTGATCCGGCACCAGGGCCCACCATTCCGTGCGTGCCGTGAGCACCCGCTTCAGGATGCTCATCTGGACGGCCCCGGGGGCGTCCAGCGACTTCTTCCACGTCGGGAGCATCCGCCAACTATCGTTGTGCCCGTACGTGTGGTGGGCGCCACACAGGTACGAGTACCAGGCCTCCCTGCGGACCCACAGCGGCGTGACGTCGTACCCGTACTCCGTTCCCGCCTCGTAGGCCCCCTCGGCCATGACCACCGGCTTGACCGGTTTGAGGTTGTAGTCCTTGGTCACCATTGGGTAGATTAGGTCGATCCGGTTCCAGACCTGCATGCAGTCGAAGGCCAGCCAGCTTTCCTCGTGCAGGAAGCTGGAGGAGTAGGGCGCGGGGTCCGGCTTGAAGGTGATCAGGTGCGCCCCTCCGTCGCCTTCCTTCAGTCCGGCTGCCAGCTCCCGCAGGACAGGCATGAACTCCTTTCGGGCCTCGGGTGTCATGGACCAGACGATGGTCGGCACGTCCTTGTATCGTTTCGCCAGCCACTTGGCCCACGCACGGGCGTTGCTTTCCGTGATCAGCTTGCGCCATCGTTGATGGTAGAGCGTCAGCGAGATGTTTACGTTGTACTTGCGGGCGCTGGCCAGGACGGCGTCCACGTTCCTGAAGTACGCCTCGTTCGGCCGAAGCGGATCGTCATTGATCCAGGGCTTCTGCCCGCCAGCGTTAGGCTGCGTGCCGTCGCCGACCCCCGCGAGCATGACTTGGACAAACGAGAACCCCTTGGCCTTCACGTTTGTTAGGATCGTGTCGGCTTCCTCGGGTGTGTTGTCCCGGAAGAGCTGCCACTGCGTCGTACCTAGCCAGAAGACGGGATCGCCCTTCTGGTCCACGAAGTATCTGCCGTTCGGGCTCACCCTGACCGGGTAGAGGGGTTCTTCGGCCAGGGCGCTCGGCGCAAGCAGGAGGATTCCCAGCGCCAATGCGACTATCGCGCTCATCACGGCAATGCCTCCTGCCCGTCTCGGCCGAGTCGGATCGCTGGTCTGTCCGGGGCGTTCGCGCACGCGTGATGGTCGGCATGTCAGACGGGCCTACCTCGGCGAGCAAGATGGACCCACCCCGGGTTGCTATCGTAGCCCGCCCGAGGCCCGGCGGGAAGGGGCTAGTTCGTCTTGTTCTCCGTATGCCGGCTCTCCGGCTCCTGGGCGTCGCGACTCGGTGGCCGGTCATCGCCGTCTCGTGCCGCGGTCTCGGCCCGGAGCCCCTTCTTCCCGGCCTTGACGGATTCGCGGAGGCAGTAACCGTCGCCGTTCATCTCGAGGATGTGGCAGCGGTGCGTCAGACGGTCCAGCAGGGCCGCCGGGTTGTCAGTATCGAGCGATCGACACTCGACGATGGCGCCCAAGGCGGTCTCCGGTACCGACGCTTCGCCCCACTTGCCGCCGCCCGGCTGGCCGCTGTTGCCGACGTCATGGCAAGGCCAGCATGCGGGCGGCGACGCGGGGTGCACCGTCCCCCTCGCGCTTCTCGTAGACGCACAACAGCCGCCCTCTGCCGTCCGAGGCCAGCGCGGGCCTCAACTCGTCCGCCGCGCTCGCGGCCACGGGCACGCCCGCCGTGTCGAGCGACGTGAAGCCGTCCACCCGCGCAGCGATGAGGTCGCAGTTCTCGAAGTTGGTCATCTTCTCCCCGCCGAGATGGTGCCGCTGCCAGACAACGAGCGAGTACCGGCCGCCCCAGGCGCCGGCGCTCTGGCCCCAGGGCCAGGTGGCGCCCGCCTTCTTCTCCTTGCCGAGGTCGAGCCAGCCGGGGAGGCGCGCCCAGTTGCCCGCCGGCTCTTTCAGCGCGTCCTGGTTCCCCAGTGTGCCGTCGGAGTTGATGAACGCGGCCCGCATCGCCCCCGGCCCGCCCCAGCCCCAGGGGTCGGGCGGCGAGCGATGGCCAACGACCAGCCAGCCCTTGCCCGGCACGGCCGAGACGCTGAACGCCGCCGCCTTCGTGCTGCGGATCGCCTGGTTGCCCCACTTGGCCGCGTTCAGCGGCTGGCCCTGCGGGCTGAGCATCACGGTGAAGACGGTCTGCCCGCCATACGCCGCCAGGTAGCAGTGTCCGCCCCAGGCAAGTTCGGGCTGCGGCGTGGTGCCGGTCTCGACTGCCGCTCCCACCTTGCCGTCTGCGCTCACGGGCGCCGCGAAGCCGCGGTAGGCCGTCTCGTCGCCCACGAGGCCCTGCCAGGCGACGAGAAACCCATTGCCGTCCGAGGCCACCGCCGGCAACGCCTGCGTGCGCGGGGCCGCGGCAACCGCGATCGGCTCGGCATCGAGTACCTTGCCCTCCGGGCTGACCCTCGCCGCCAGCACGTCGTAGTCCTTCCCGTTGCGCAAGTCCTGCCACACCACCAGGAACACGCCGCCGCCAAAGACCACGCGCGGCCGCTCCTGGACGCCTTCGTTGCACGGGGCGATCTCGACGCCACCGGTGTCGAGCACCTTGCCGTCAGGCGAGACGCGTGCGGCGTGGATGCGCGCCTTGCCGCCCTTGCCGTGCCAGCCTTCGCGCCAGACGGCAAGATACGCGCCGTCGCCCCACGCCGCGTCGGGCGTGGCGTGAATGCCGTTGCCCGGACCGTCGGCCCGGAGGAAGAACTCTTCGCCGACTCCGATGCTCCCCTCGCCCGCAGCGACCAGGCCTGCCAGCCCCACCACGAGTGCACCGAGGAAGAAGAACCTCATGGCTGCGCCTCCTTGGCGTTGTAGGCCCGCCAGAGGCCATTGGGCTCGCCAGAGCAGGACAGGTAGACGCCGCCCTTGGCATCCGTGGCGACGACGGCGTTCCAGCACAGGAACACCTGGCTCGCGGGCACGCCCACTGTGTCGCGCGGCCACTTGTATCGGTCGGGGCTGGTCCCGATGACGGTGCGCAGCCAGCCGTCCTTGAGCCAGCGGAAGCGGTTCTCGTCCGGCCCCCCGCACCAGAGGGCCTGGTGCACAGGGTCCCAGCACACGTAGGCGCAGCCGGAGTTGAAGCTGGCCCAGGTGAGGGCGGGGCCGTCGCTGTTGGCGTTGTAGCGTTTTTCCTGCGGCGTCTGCTGCGCCGCCGGGCGTTCGGGCTTGGGCATGCCGGCCACCGTGGTCACCTCGCCCTTCTTCAGGTCGATCCGGCGCACGCAGAAGTTCCAGTGGTCGGAGAGGTAGAGCGTGTCGTCGTCCTCGCCGGCGCACAGGTTGCCGCCGAGGCCGATCATGGCGAACGTGGCCTCGGCCAGCGGGCCGTCTATGCGCCGGCCGCTATGGACCCTGGCGTTGAGCGTCGTCACCTGGCCGTCCTCGATGCGGCGGAGGCGCTCGTTGTGGTCGAGCAGGTAGACCGTGCCGCGCGAGTTGATGACGATGCTGTCAATCCGCGTGAAGGTGGCGGCCGCGGCCGGCCCGTCATCGAAGCCCGGCTTGCCGGGCACGCCCGCCGCCAACTCGGCCCGGGCCGGCGCATTGGGACTCGTCACCAGGCGCCGCAGGCAGTTGCGTCCGGCCAGGTAGATCTGTTTGTCCTTCGGATTGTAGGCCACGCCGGCGTGGGCGCACACCTGTTTCGTTGTGCCCTGAATGAGGTCGCCGTCCTCGAGGACCAGTCGCAGCGTGCCCTCGGGGTCCACTTCGGCCAGGCCGCCGGCGAAGGGGATGTAGACGGTGCCGTCGGGCAGCACGCAGGCGCCGCAGCGGCCCAGCCCGCCGACCTCGCGCGCCGGCCCCTGGAGGAATTCCGGGCCGGCCGTGCTGTTGCCCGCGAAACGATCCACCACCCAGTCGGCGGCCGAGGCGTCGAGGATCATCTTCGGCATGTCCTCGCCATCCCCGGCCGCGGCGAGCGTCGGCCACAGCGCGGCGATGGCCAGAATCGCAATCCGTTTCACGGGTGATCCTCCTGCGGAGTTCTGCCTCCCCCTCCCATTGTGCAAACCGGCTGCGGCGTGTCAGGACCTATCGCTTCTAGAGGTGCATCAATGTCGCTCAACACCGTCTTGGGTGACTTGTTTTTGCCGACCTCTATGGCAACCGATGCCTGCGAGCCGATCGGATCAGGCACGCCGCCGCTGTGCTTGATGGACGCCGGGTTCACAAGAGCGATGTCAAGGCGGCCGCTGCCTGTTCCCTTGCCCGTTCTTCATTGCTTACTCCATCTCGCAGCGGCAGAGCCGCGCTCACTTCGGCATCAGCTTCCCCAGCGCCGACGCCAGCGCCTTCAGGTTCGCCTTGTCCGTCGTGTAGACAACAGACTTCCCCTGGCGTGTGCCTACTACCAGGCGGCTCATCCGCAGCAGGCCGAGATGGTGGCTGACCGTCGGCTGCTTCAGCTTCAGGGCGTTGCACAGGGCGGTCACGTTCCTCGGGCCCCGGGCCAAGTTCGTCAGGATGCCCAGGCGCGTCGCGTCCGAGAGCATAGAGAATCCCTGAGCCAGGTCTCGCAGTTCAGTCTTCACGATCGTACTCCTTTCATAGAAGAGCGTGGTCCCTTCCGTGGGGGCACAAGCCTATGTTTATGCTGGGGATTCAGCAAGGATAAAGTGTCACCGCGGCCCGCGACAAGGCTGCCTATTGCCTTGGCTAACGTCACACCTGCCCTTATCATCCGGAACGCAGGCGGCAAGGAGCCGGAGATGCGGAGGCGACTCAGTCACGGGGCTGAGAAGATCGCCGCAATCATCAACAGTCTTCCGCTCACTCTGTCCCTGCGTCGATCCATCCGCCTGGCCCTGCGGCAACCTTGGGTTCACTTGGCCGGGGGCAAGACTCTCTGGGCCGTCTTCAAGGACTCCTTCGACGCCGCCACCCGAGACATCGAGACCCACCCACGGGGCAAGCTCTTCCATCGCCTGATCGAATTCGGCCCCCACCATCCCGACGACCCCAAAGCCCTGGTCAGCGATGGCGAGACGGTCCTTTCCGATCCCGAATGCGGTTCGGCCGTTGAGTTCGTCTTCTCCCACATGGTCAATCGGTTCAAGGGAGAGCTGGCTGAACTCTTGGCGCTGGAGCCGTGCATCCGACTTGTCGAGCAGTTGAAGAACGAGCGGCGTTGCCCGGCGCGCAGCGACATCATCCTCGTGACCTCCTACGCCTACAACGCGGCCGGACGGCTCGAGACCGTGACCGACCCCCGCAACATCGCCACCAAGACCACCTACGACGACCTCGGCCGCACGGTCAAGGTCGAGGAGGCCGACGGCCAGAACGAGGAACGCTGGACCCTGACCGGCTACGACGGCCTCTCGAATGTGACTCAACTGATCGCCGACATCGAAAAAGACGACACGACCTTCTCGGGCGGGGAATGGACCACCGACGCCGACGACCAGGTCACGACGTACACCTATTACAACTCAACGCGCAGTCCATATCACGCCGGCCTCGTCACGAAGGTCAAGTACCCCGACGGCGACGATACGGACGACAACATCAAACTCGAATACGCCCTCGACGGCCGCATCACCAAACGCACCGCCCAGAAGAGCGGCCAGAACACCGCCAACGTCATCGAGTTCGTCTACGAT
>Ga0114930_10003850_pt1 | contig 12917 bp, 10 predicted proteins | sample AnhtaG_FD_87300 | JGI IMG/M metagenome (GOLD analysis project Ga0114930, IMG submission 87300) | Deep subsurface microbial communities from Anholt, Denmark to uncover new lineages of life (NeLLi) - Anholt_01485 metaG | ecosystem: Environmental > Aquatic > Marine > Oceanic > Sediment | place... | reverse complement strand
TTAAATTTTTATTAGAAACCTATATTTCTGTAAATAAAAATTAATTTTTGAAAGAAAATTTTTTCCAACTCTCAATATACTAGTCCATGATTGAAGGTTTTTAAATAGTAATGAAAATCAGTGATGAAGTGAATACAATCGAAGAAATTGTCAAGCGAATATTAACAATAGAACTGAATATTGAACTCATAATTGTTGACGACTGCTCTACAGATGGAACACGCGATGTACTGAAAAAAATCAAGGAAAAATATCCTGATAAAAAGATAAAGATATTTTATCAGGACATAAATCAAGGTAAGGGGGCTGCGCTCAAAAAAGGATTCGAGCATGTTCATGGTGATTATACAGTTATCCAAGACGCAGACCTTGAATATGACCCTCAAGAATACCATAAGCTCTTAGTGCTGTTAAAAAAGATAATGCAGACGTTGTATACGGTTCTCGTTTTATAGGCAGCGAATCACACAGAGTGCTCTTTTTCTGGCATTATGTCGGTAATAAATTGCTTACTACCTTTTCAAATATGTTTACGAATTTGAACCTTACCGACATGGAAACGTGCTATAAGCTTATCCGCACTGATATTTTAAAATCTATTTCGATAGAGCAAAATCGATTTGGCTTCGAACCGGAGATTACAGCAAAATTAGCACGAAAAAATCTAAAGATTTACGAAGTAGGAATATCGTATTATGGGAGGGGTTACGAAGAGGGCAAAAAAATCGTGTGGAAAGATGGTCTAAAGGCATTCTATTGTATTATAAAATACGGATTGTTCGCCCGTTAGATTTTGATAAATTTATCAAGAACAATAGCAGAAAATATTAATAATAGCGCCATAACCGGTACCATATAACGGAGGATTGACAGAACTAAAAAAGACATCCCCCAAAAATACACTACAATGCTGAGTATAAAGAGCATAAGGGGAATTTTTTCTTTATACTGTTTAAATGCAATTATTATTCCAGACATGATTGTTATGAAATAGAATAATTGGATAACTAAAATGTAGTTTTCATACCACATCGTGTTTGTGGCATACCATGCCCGCGATAATTTAATGATAAATAATTTTATTACCGGAGCGGGATTGTCAACAAATTCTTTTATAAGATAGCTAATAATAGTGCTCATACCATCCAAATCTTCTTTATTTTCAATCTTAAGCATGAGCGCCATTACATCTTCCGGAACGGGCGCCTGATCTCCACCGACCCCAGGTTGAACTGCAAATGTGAGTCCATCTATTACACTTACTGAACCAGCTTTGCTAAGTGGGATAATTTCACCTGTTTTAACATAAACAAGCGCTTCCCAAGGCAAAATTGCAAGAATAAAACCCATTAAAACTATTGAGCCGCGAAAAATTTGTCTTCTAAATGGATACTTTCTTAAAAGTGGCAGGGCAACACAACAAATGACACCAAGTAGTATCCCCATGGGCCGAATTAATGCCGCACATCCTAATATTACACCTGACAAAATAAGATGTACATTACTATTGTTTCTTGTCCCTCGAAAATAGAGCCACAATCCCCCAAAGAAGAAAAGTAAAAATGGTATTTCACTGTTCGGGGCTTTTATAAGCCATAGATGAAATGGGTAGGTCATCCAGATGAATGTGCTGAAAAAGGCTATTCGAGTGTTAAAAAGCAATTCAATTAATAAAAAAAAGAAAATGGTTGCTGCTGCGGTGGTAAATACGTTAAATATTCTTATAATTGTGATATCTTGAGAACCGGTTACATTGGTCACAAAAAGCGGAAGAGTGAGGTAGAGGGGATAACCAGGAGGGTACCGCACTATGAGATTGCCATCGTCGTCAACAAATCCAATTCCACTCAGGATATTCTCAGCGCCGGGCTTATAATAGTTTATATAATCATTTGGCTTAGCGCGCTTTTCCACATCTCCTAAAACAAGAATAAATAGGATTTGTACGAAGAGTGATGCCAGAATTATGTTCGTGAAAATATATTTTCTGTTATCGAGGAAGCTGTCAATACTTTTTGTAATGTTCATTGATAGATAAAATAAAGTTGGAGAATGGAAAATCTCAATCGTTTCTAATTTGAGTAAATCGGTCTTATAAGTTATTAACAAAAATAAACGAAAAGATAGTACAGTTCAGAAACCTTTTTGTCGATATAAATTGTTGAATTTTTCGAAATTAAAAAATTTGTTATTCACGATTCGCAATTTTTCCCGCTATGCGTTATCGCTCCAACAGCTCGTCGACCTGGAAAAGTGAGAGGAACTTGTATCCGCGTTCTTGCATGTTTTCTTTTCCTCCCTGCTGGCGGTCTACAACAACGATCACCGCCTCGATGGTTCCGCCTGACTCTTCGACTGCTTCAATTGCCTGAAAAATCGACCCGCCTGTCGTGATGACATCCTCAACAATTACCACCCGGTCTTCTTTTTGAAAATTGCCTTCAATCAGCTTTTGCATGCCGTGCTCTTTTGTTTTTTTGCGGACGGCGAAAACTCTGATGGGGTCATTTTGAAGGTGTGCAGCTATGCCTATGCCGGTTACAATCGGGTCTGCGCCAATAGTGGGTCCGCCGGCTGAATCGACTTTCCCGGGCAATTTTCTGATTTCTTCCAGCATAAGGCGTCCGATCAGAAGTGCACCTTCGGGATCAAACGATGTCATTTTACCATCAATGTAATATGTGCTTTTCTTCCCGGAGACCAGCGTAAAATCGCCATATTTGATAGATTTGCTGCGAATAATTTCACGTAACCGCTCACGTTCTTTTTCCAACGTTTTTTCTCCTTTTTTAAGACTATGTTGTTTCGGGTAACTGCAAGAGTTCCCCATAAGGGCGTAGGGGCAGGTCTTGCGCCTGCCCTCTTTTCAGGTTATACATATGATATATTTATATTTTGGGCAGGCGCAAGACCTGCTCCTACGGTTTGACTATAGCAAAAATATATGAAATTTAACGAATAATTAAAAGAGCATTTTTGGAAATTCGGGAAATCGAGAGATTTTAGCAGTGGGTTTAATAATAGGGATATGTATTTTGAGAAAGCAAGCCTCTGCCAATATTTTTTGAATTACTCAAAATTCACTTTAACATAAAAAACAAAAGAAACCTGTCTGAACCGCTGATCCCGCTCAGCGGGATGATTAAATGATTACCATGATGAAGCATGTATCATAGGGATCATTTCATCTGCGTCCATCTGCCCCGCCACGAAGTGGTGGCTATGCCAGAGGGACTCCTTCAGAGTGGTTCTGACAATTTATGTATACATACTATGGCATAAGCCATCCCGAAGCTTCGGGATTGACCGCAGGTATGAATTAATCGGAAGAATCTATTTCTTATTTATAATGAAGACTTCAGTTATTTATATTATCTGAATTCAGAAAGGCATCAATTGAGTTGCGCAAGCCTTTTGCAATTTCTTGCCTGTACCAATCCTGGCTGAGATAATTTTCACCCCGTTTACTGGAGATATAGCAGCTTTCCACCAGAACTGAACCATACGTAGCTGGATTATTTCTTATAACTTCGTATCCTTTCCTGCGGACCTGCCCGCCAGGCCTTTCAAGCTCATCAATTAATTCATCTCTAACAATTTGTGCAAGCGGTAGACTTTTCCTGTCATAGTAATATATTTCAGTCTGATTAAGGCTTTTGCTATGCGGTGAGCTATTTACATGTATTGAAATAAAAATGTCCGGTTTCCATTTTCGCGCTTTTTCTCTCCGTTCTGATAGTTTCATTTCTATGTCGGTCCGGCGAGTTAACTCTACGATAACATCATCTCTCTTGAGTAATAATTGTTCTAACTTTAAAGCCACATCTAGGGTAATAACTTTTTCGCTCATCTTCTTAACCGGTCCTACTGCGCCAACATCTCTTCCGCCGTGACCGGGATCGATGAGAATTCTGAATTTTTCCCTGTGAGATGAGGTCGAACTTCCTTTCCAGGCGATAATAAAATGGGGTTTTGGGTTGGCTTTGTACGCAACGGTCGGTTTTATGCCGCTTTTATTGAAATGAATAACGACGCGCGAGGTATTCGGATTATTTTGGGCGCGGCGGAGCTTCTGTACATCATCAAGATTAATCGCTGCATCTAAGTTACTTGAAATCCTGCTGTTAATAATATCGATATAAAACCGATTTCCTTCGACAAGCATTTTATATATATATTTAGGTTTACTTCCTGGCTGTGACGGGTCGATGTCAATCGTAACGGTATCATCAGAATACCACACCTTTCCGACGACATGTTTTGGGGAGGCGGCTATTGATTCCACCGGCAGATTTAACGAAAAGATTAGAAAAAGAGCAAGAAAAAAACAGAGGGCTTGTTCTTTTTTCCCTGATAACATAATAATCCTTCCCTGAATATTTTGCTGCTTCAAGATAATGCGGTTACGAATATACTCATATTGCAACTATAATGCCACACAATTTTGTACATAAATCGTGCTTAACAGTCCTGATTTTGAAAATGAACCAAGCAATATTTTCCTCTTAATATAAAAAACTAAAGAAAATTTTTCCACAAAATTTAAAGTATAAAAAGCGAATTGACGATTATTGTAATGCGATGTCGAATTAACAAGACTCGCAAACCCGCGCAAAATCTAGTAAGGACACTAGACAACCACAAACAAGGAGGTTACTCATGGCTATTGGTGATGCCACCCGTATTAACACCAACATTGCAGCATTCAACGCACTTAATGCCCTCAAGTCAATTAACCGAAAACTGGAAGTCAGTCAGTTCCGATTAGCGACGGGACTTCGTATTAACGAAGTTGCTGACGACCCTGCCGGTTTTACTATCTCCAAACGATTAGACGCCCGAGCACGTGGTTTAGCAGTCGCTCTTGACAATGTCGGAACGGCGAAAAACGTTCTCTCAATTGCAGAAGGCGGGCTGCTGAACATTCAGAACATATTGATAACCATGAAGGAGAAAGTAACGCAGGCAAGAAGCGACACACTGGGAATCGAGGAACGTAACGCTATCAGTGACGAGTTATCCGAACTGGCGGCTGAAATTCAAGATACCGTTGATGAAACAGTATTTAATCAAGTTCCACTGATTGACGGGACGTATACAGGACAGTCGTTTCAAACGGGTGAGGCTAAGGATGACGTAATGCTTTTTAGTATTGTCGACGGTTCCTCTCCCACAGACCTCATTGTCGATGACCCTAATTTAGCTGATATGGTTTCCAATCACCTTGACGCAGGCACGGCTCTTGATAATGTTAATGTTGCGCTTGATACTGTTGCCGGCACTCTGCAGAATATCGGCGCTACGATTTCCCGAATGACATTCAAGGAAGATACTCTTCGGGTCGCAATAACCAACACGTTAGCGACGAAGAGCCGTATCATGGATGCTGATTTAGCTAACGAGCAGTTAATATCCACGAGATTGCAGATTCTCCAGCAAACTGCAACGGCTCAACTGGCGCAAGCTAACGTATCGCCGCAAAACGTGCTGGCGTTATTCCAGTAAGGGATTTTTTCCTCCTGAAGCGCATATATTAGAATGCAGCAATGGACTACGGCGGCTTTCCGATTTCCGGAAGCCGCCGTTGTTTTTTTATTCAACATTATTTCATATCTTTCGCAAAGCCGCAAAGAAAAGCATTGAAGCATGACCTACATGAGCTCCATCTAACAGGGGGAGTCTGCCTTCTCGTTTTCACAAAAATTGCCCTAACCGATGATCTTGAATTTTAGCAACGTACTGTAAGTTATTTAACTGGGGGCGTATACGTCGTCTTGCAGCGTGCTTTGTCCTCGAATCGTTCGAAAGCGAGGTCGATGAGCTTTTTGACGAGTTTGGGATAGGGGATGCCGCTGGCTTCCCAGAGTTTTGGGTACATACTGATGGATGTAAAGCCTGGGATAGTGTTGACTTCATTTATATAAATATAATCGGTGCCCCGTTCGAGAAAAAAATCGACACGCGCCATGCCAGCGCAGTCCAGTGCCTTAAATGCATGTACGGCAAGTTCTTGAATTTCTTTAACGGTCTTTTTTGGCAGCTTAGCAGGTATTATAAGTTTCGAGCTTTCGTCAATGTATTTTGCGTTGTAGTCATAAAATTCCCTCGAGGGGATGATTTCTCCCAATACGGATGCTTCCGGATTATCATTGCCGAGTACCGAGCACTCTATTTCCCTGGCATCTATGCCTTTTTCCACAAGGATTTTCCTGTCAAATTCAGTCGCATATTCAACAGCGTCTTCGAGCTCATCTTGAGCATGAACTTTGGTTATTCCAACGCTTGAGCCGGTATTACAAGGTTTCACAAAGCAGGGATAACCAGGTCTAAGTTGTACGACTTCGATGACAGTTTTCCGGTCTGCCTGCCAGGATTTTCTAGTAAAGTAAACGCTTTCTACCGTTGGGAAGTCATTTGCATTGAAAATATCCTTCATGAGAATTTTATCCATTCCCACGGCGGATGCGGCGACGCCGGCTCCAACGTACGGGATGCCTGCCATTTCAAGCAGCCCCTGGATGGTGCCGTCTTCCCCGTAAGGACCATGCAGCACAGGGAAGACAACATCCAATTTTCCCAATAGCTTAGCGGCTGAGGTATCTTTTTGACACTTTATTGAAGCAAGACGACCGTCCATGGGCGCTGTGGGAATATAGATGTGTTCATTCGGTGTTACCTGTTTTCCTTCGAGCAGATTCTTCGCACCGGTACCAGTAACCCATTCTCCCTGCCGTGTAATACCGATAAGTTCAACCTCATAGACTGACGTGTCGATAACGCCCAGGATCGATTTTGCGGAAACAATGGATACCTCGTGCTCGGTAGAGCGCCCGCCAAAAATTATGCCGAGACGTTTTTTCCCTGTTTTTGCCATAATATTTATCCCGATTATTTAACCGCAGAGTACGCAGAGAATGCGCAGAGGACACTAAGATTATAATACAGTTCTGTAGGAATTTGATTTATCAAATTCCTGCTTAATTTTCAAATCCGCCCTAATTCCAATAATAATATGCCATTATGAGACAATAGTGTATTTGATAAATCAAATACCTACAATTAGGTTTTTATCTCTGTGGGCTATGAATTATTTAGCATAAAAACGATTTGTTAATCTTCTCTGCGTCCTTTGCGTATACTTTGCTCACTCTGCGGTTAAAAATCATCACTTTTTCGGTTTTGCTATTATTAAACCCAGTTCCTTGAGCTGCTCCTTATCCACCTCTGATGGTGTATCCACCATAAGGCAGTAAGCACGATTAGTTTTGGGGAAGGCAATGACATCCCGAATAGAGTGTTCGCCTGCCATCAGCATGACAATTCTGTCGAATCCAAGTGCGATACCACCGTGTGGGGGTGCACCGTATTCAAAAGCCTTGAGCAGAAACCCGAATTTTTTAACGGCTGTTTTGCGGTCGATATTAAGCGCTTCAAACACTTTTTCCTGGATGTCGCGCCGGTGAATTCGAATGCTGCCACTGCCGAGCTCATAGCCATTCAAAACGATATCGTATGCCCTGGAGCGTACACGACCGGGGTCGCTCGTTAAATAATCCAAATCATCAGGAACAGGAGAAGTAAACGGGTGATGGGTAGGTACATATTGATCTGTTTCCTCATCGTATTCGAAGAGAGGAAATTCGGTTACCCATAACAGGGAGAATTCTTCTTTAGGCGGTAATTCGAAGCGTCTTATCAGTTCGAGGCGAAAGCTTCCGAGAACATTCAGGTACGATTTTTTTGTGCCTGCGACAATTAAAATCATGTCTCCCGGTCTTGCTTTTATTTTTTCCTTAATTTGATTTAAATGACCTTCGGATAAAAATTTATCTGCAGGGCCCTGAAGCCCGTTTTCGCTCACTTTAAACGTAACCAGCGCCTTTGCTCCGAGATTTTTGGTAAATTCGGTTAACTCATCTATTGTTTTTCTGGATATATCCGCCTTGTCTTTGAGGACTAACCCGCAAACACTGCCCCCCTGCTTCACGGTTTCGCTGAATACTTTAAAATCCGACTGCTCCGCAATATCACTGACATTAACAATCGGCATCTCCCAGCGCAAATCGGGTTTATCGGTGCCGTACTGCGACATAGCTTCGTTGTAGGTCATTCTGCGAAATGGGGCTGACAATTTTACGTCGAGCACCTCATCAAAAAGAGCTACAAACATTCCGTCTATTGTTTTATAAATATCTTCTTCATCAACAAACGCCATTTCCATGTCAACCTGTGTAAATTCCGGCTGGCGGTCGGCACGCAGGTCTTCGTCCCGAAAACATTTTACTATCTGAATATATTTATCCATTCCCGCTATCATCAATATCTGCTTGTATGTTTGAGGAGACTGTGGCAATGCATAAAAATTGCCGGGAAAAACACGGCTCGGCACGAGGTAGTCACGGGCGCCTTCCGGGGTGCTTTTCATCAGCATTGGGGTTTCTATTTCGAGGAATCCTTGTTCGTTAAAATATTTTCTAACCGACTGATAGCAATTGTGCCGCAGCTGTAAAATTTTCTGCATGCTGTGCCGCCGGAGGTCAATATAACGCCACTTGAGCCGGATTTCTTCAGCTACGTCTCCTGTTTCAGTCACGGAGAACGGCGTCGGTTTGCTTTCGTTCAATATTTGTATTTCAGCGGCGCGTATTTCGATTTCACCGGTCTTAAGTTTTGTATTAACCATTCCTTCGGGGCGGGGTTCGACTTCTCCTTTTGCCGCCAGAACGAACTCCCGGCGCAGCTCTTTCGCCATACCGTGTGCATAAGCGTCTTTGCTCAAATCGAAGACAACCTGGGTTATGCCGTACCGGTCACGCAGGTCAATAAATCGAACGCCTCCGTGGTCGCGCCAATTGTCCACCCAGCCATTTAATATTACTGTTTTTTCAATATCCTGTTTCCGAAGTTCGCCGCAATTGTGAGTGCGCTTGAGAAATGTTTGCTGCATTTTATTCATCATTATACCTTTTACCCTGGATAATTCATGAATTTTTACAGAATACACCTTAATTATAATAAATACAATATATTATGCCAATTGATATAACATAGCATTATTAATGGTAGAACAGACATTCCTGTCTGTTCAAAATCTTCTCCTTATGTTTTTTTGTAGATGAACAGACAGGAATGTCTGTTCTACCAGCACTTTTTCATGATGGTATGACAACGCTTGCGTCATTTTATGAATTAATCAGGTTACAAATGTTTATTATTACATTTCCTCAATCATCTATTTAGTGAAATCAACTCCAAAATATCTTTTGCAACAAACATTTTGCTGCTTTTCGATAAATTTAAAACTTCTTTACCCGCATCGGGAATTTCAACCAAAATTTCTAATTCCTCAAGTCGTTTTACTCCCGTTTTCACAGAATTATAAGGTATGTCCCATTCTTTACTTAGATTTGATATAGAAACAAAAGGATTTTTGAAAATTTCATCGATTAATTTGTGTGCCGATTCGGGTATCTTTTTCGTTTTTTTCAAATCCTTCATATATTTATCATATAATCTGAGAATTTTGTCGGCTTTTATTAGCGCATCTTTTGATTGTTCAGCAATGCCCTTTAAAAAAAACAAGACCCATCCATACCAATCTCCTTTTCTGCTCACATTGAGTAAATGTTCATAATATTTTTCTCTGTTCCTTTCAAAATACTCCGAAATATATAACAAAGGTTGCTCTAAATATCCTCTTTCTATGAGAAAAAATGTAATAAGCAATCTCCCTAAACGTCCATTACCGTCGAGAATTGGGTGTACAGCTTCAAACTGGTAATGCATAAGCGCACATTGAATAAGCAAAGGCTCATCCGCCTTTTCGTGTAAATATTTTTCCCAGTTATACAATGCTTCTTTCATGTAATAAACCGGAGGGGGAACATATACTGAATCTTCCGGTTTACTATTCGGCGCTCCTATCCAGTTCTGAATTTTACGTAATTCTCCGGGAGTAGTCTTACTTCCCCTGACTCCTTTCATAAGAATTCCATGAATCTCTCTAATTAGTCTAATCGAAATTGGTAATTCTTTTAAACGTTCTATGCCATGTTCCATAGCTTTTACATAATTATGTACTTCTTTTACATCTGAATCTTTGACATGCTTTAACTGGGAAGATTCATAGAAAAACAAATCTGAAATCGAAGCCTGAGTCCCTTCAATTCTCGAACTTGAAACAGCTTCCCGGCGTATATAAGGTGAAATCAGCCGATAAGGATTCGGAAGCAGTTTGCTTGTTCCTGACAATTCACTTAAAGCCCTATCAGCATCGGAAAGATGAATCGAAAGATTCTTATCGTACTTTATTTTTGGTGGAAGATCACTAGGAACAAAAGCCCAGTATCCTTCAGTTGTTTTTATACACTTTCCTGCGGAAGAATTTATAAAATCGTCCGGGTTCACTGAATATTACCTTGTTTTAAAAAGTTTGCCGTTACTTTTTAATTAAGTTTATTAACGATTCCTGCAACGGATATCAAGAATATTGCAGGATTTTAAACAATCCTGCAATATCACGGATTTTTGTTTCAGGATTTTGCATAATCCTGCAACAAAATACAGCTAAATAACAATTAAAGCAATAAAAAACGCAATACTTTGCTGCGCAGCTATTATATATTGTATCATCTCACAAAAGTCATTTTCCGCGTTTTTGTGAATCCGGGGACAGTCATCCGATACAGGTACACACCCGAAGCAACGATTCGCCCGCTGTCGTTTGTGCCATCCCAACTGAAGAAATGCGTGCCGGCTGACAGGCTGCCTGTATGTAAAGTCCGAACATGCATGCCGCGAATGTTATAAATGGTAATGTTTAAAACAGCTGCTTTCTTTAAACCTACCTCAATCGTGGTGGTGTTATTAAACGGATTGGGATAGTTAGCTGATAGAATAAAATCAGTAGGTACTGTTCTTCTGCCGCCCGGGTATCCCGTGACAACTGAATCTCCGGATATAAGCTCGAATGAAGATCCGCCGCTCTCGCCGGGAAAAACGGTTTCCTTTCCGATTATATCTTCTCCTCTGAAATAAAACTTTATAAGCATTCCCTCGGTCACGGCAGGAATAAGCGCCGAATACTTCGATTCTACTTCCGTTGGTGTTAAAGGTACGGATGTAAAAGGCGCGCCTTCACCGAATGCGTAGTACAGCCGGAGGGTTGAGTTGTCGAGACCTATTTTCGAAATAACGCTTGTTATGATTTGATTCCCCTCAGGGATGATTTCCACTTCCGGTATATTGCTGAAAGCGGGACCGAAGTATGTTACCGCAGAAAATGCGTCGATAACTCCCCAACCGTACGTATTATCCGGTGCACTGCTTTGGCTTGCTGTTTCTTTCAGAGCGTCCATAACCTGAAAGGATGTTAGTTCTGAATGTGCGGAAAGTATTAGCGCCGCCGTTCCTGCAGCGAGGGGACATGCAAGCGATGTGCCATTAAGGGGAGCGTAGCCGGTATAAGAACCGGAAGATGCAGAATACACATTGAAACCCTGCGCGACTAAATCTGGTTTGATTCTACCATCTGCAGTGGGCCCACGGGAACTAAAATACACAATAGTACTGTCAGAGTAGACTGCACCAACCGCCAGAACGTTATTTCCATCTGCCGGTGCGCTTATAATTCTCCAGGGTCCCATGCCTTCATTTCCGGCAGAAACAACAACGACTATTCCTTTTTCGGCAGCTAAATCAGCGGATATCGTGGTTACAGCCGTATTTCCATCCATGTCCGCCGGCGTATAGTATGACACATCGGTAAAGTCCGTGTAGCCGAGCGAACTTGAAACGACGTCCACGCCAAGGCTGTCGAGCCATTCAATTCCTGCGACCCAATAATCTTCCTCGATTGAGGTTTCGCCGGAGTTATCTTCGGTTTTTGCCAGCGCAAACCGTGCACCATACGCTGAACCTAAAAGCCTGCCTTCCTTATACCCTGCAATAACTGAAAGTATTGCCGTACCGTGGCTGTCCTGATCGGGAACATCCTGACCCGTCTCATTCGAGGTAACCTCGTCATTATTTATAAAGTCATATTCCGCAATGACGGTTGCATACTCCAGCGCTTCATGGTTGAGGTTGTATCCCGTATCGAGCATACCGATCAAAATTCCTCTACCTGTTATACCAGCCTGATGGACGTCTGTCGTGCCAATGATTTTATTCTGGGTATAAGAACTTCCGTACAATTGGGGCACATCTTTGCGGAGTAACGGCTGCAGCACGTTTAATGGTTGTTCTACGGCAGGTTTTGGTGCGCCGTAGCGTGCGACCTTGCGAACTTCCCTGACGAATGGGAGATTTCGGACTAATTCTACTTGGGATCCGGTCAAATAAAACGAACCGGCGTTCAGCCACTTTGAAATTATGACGGGTTTTAGACCAAGTTTTGCCATTCTTTCAAGGTAGTACACCGAAACCGGCAGGTCTGTTTCATGGATCAGCAGGTCTCCGGGCATTTTACCCCGCCGTTTCAGCGAGCGTTCGCTCACCAGTGTGCGTTGAAAGGAGACGTCCCGGGAGGCTTTTACAAGAAGAGCGGTATCTTTATCTGTAAAAAATACCCAGTATTTTTCAGGTGGACTCCCGCTTGAGGTCAACAGTGCTGCGGACAACATCACGCACAACAGTATTAGAAAAATACGCCGATAATCCATTTTTTTGACTATGAAGATTTTTTATAGATGAAGTAGAAATACACGACATGTGTCTCTTAAAAAAGGACCATACCCATGCTATATGAGACGCACTGCCGTTCGTCTCTACAATAACAATAAAATTATCGCACTATACTTAATTGTGCGTTTGTCCCGCTTAGCGGGATGACAAAAGCACTAACACCCTGTCACGTAAGTGATGGCTTTCGCCATTGGTGATAAAACCTACAGAGAACGGATAGTTGACGTTCACTT
>Ga0114930_10003849_pt1 | contig 12918 bp, 12 predicted proteins | sample AnhtaG_FD_87300 | JGI IMG/M metagenome (GOLD analysis project Ga0114930, IMG submission 87300) | Deep subsurface microbial communities from Anholt, Denmark to uncover new lineages of life (NeLLi) - Anholt_01485 metaG | ecosystem: Environmental > Aquatic > Marine > Oceanic > Sediment | place... | reverse complement strand
TGGTCACTTGGAGATCCCCGTGGCGCACCATCGCGCCGGACGAGCGCGACGACGGCGAGACCCAGTTCTACTGCATGGACGGCGTGCTCGCGCGCGGCGGCCTGCTCATCGGCCTGCTCAAGGTGTTGCGCGACGACCTCGTGGTCGAGGGCGCACCCGAGGGGGCCTACGGCCTGGGATACACGGTCCTGGCCTGGTCGCGCGACGGCGAGCACTGGCAGCGGGATCGCGAGCCGTTCATGGACCACAATCCTCGGGTAGGCGCGTGGGACCACGCCATGACCTGGGGCGACTGCCAGTTGATCGTGGGGGATGAGACCTACGTCTACTACGGCGGCTACCAGTGGGGGCACAAGTGGGAGCGCTTCGCGCAACGCCAGATAGGCCTGGCCAGGATGAAGCGCGACCGTTACGTAGCCCGCCGCGCCGGCGAGGCGCAAGGCGTCTTGCGCACGCCGCCCTTCGTATTCGACAAGACCAACCACCGTCTCGTCGTAAACGCCCAGGTCCACGGGGAACTGCGGGGGCGTGTCCTCGACGCGACCGGCGCGGCGTTGCGCGGCTTCGACTGGGAGGACTGCGAGGTCATCCGCGGCGATTCCCTCGAGCACGCCGTGAGATGGACGTGCCCCCAATCGAAGTTGCGGGGCCGGCCCATCCGCCTCGAATTTGCGCTCCGCCAGGGCGACTTGTACGGCTTCGAGTTCGCGCCGTGGTCGGGAAACACGCGCCGCGCGCAGCACCACGGGAGCAAGACCGTTGCCGGAGGGGAGGATTGCCAATGCGATTAGGCGCGCCGCTGTATGCAGACTGCTCGGACCCCGAGCGGTGGATCGCCGCGTTGCGCGACAAGGGATACACGGCCGCGTATTGTCCTCTGGACAACAAGGCCAGTGACGCCGAGGTGCAGCGCTGCGTCGAGGCGGCCCGAAAGGCCGACGTCATCATCGGCGAGGTCGGCGCATGGAGCAACCCCGTCAGCCCGGACCACGCCGTGCGCACCAAGGCCCTCGAGTTCTGCCAGGCGCAACTCGACCTCGCCGACCGCGCCGCGGCGCGCTGCTGCGTCAACATCGCCGGCTCCCGAGGCGAGCAGTGGGACGGGCCACACCCCGGCAACTTCACCCAGGACGCATTCGACCTCATCGTCGAGTCCGTCCGGGCCATCATCGACGCCGTCAAGCCCACCCGCACGTGCTATACCCTCGAGACCATGCCGTGGATGTACCCCGACTCGCCGGACTCCTACCTGCGTCTCATCCAGGCCGTCGACCGGCCCCAGTTCGCCGCACACCTCGACCCCACCAACCTCGTGTGCAGTCCCCAGCGCTACTACGGCAACGGCGCCCTCATCCGCGAGTGCTTTGACAAGCTCGGCGCCCACATTCGCAGTTGCCACGCCAAAGACATCACCCTCTCGAGCAAGTTGATGACCCATCTGGACGAGGTGCGGCCCGGATTGGGCGCGCTGGACTACCCGGTCTACCTGCGCGAACTGAGCCGCCTCGACAAAGACGTGACGCTTATGCTCGAGCATCTGCCCACCGAACAGGAGTACGATCTGGCGGCCGCCCATATCCGGTCGGTGGCCAGCGAGCAAGCAGTGACGTTCGCATGAGTGGCGCATCCAATAGCGACAACGCCACGGGCCAACAGCAGGATACCAGTCATGAGCAACTGTGGGGGTACTCCGAGGGCGATGTCTTCGGCGCGAACTGCGGGATCGACCGGTAGGGCGGCTGACCGCTACCGATTTGCCTCCGGAATGTGATAGGGTTCCGCTCGGCCGTGTGGCCGGGCGAGGGTTCGGGCCCCAGGTGGCGTTGGCATGCGACAGGGCCTGGCAGAAGCGGAAGGACGTTGGGGAGTCCCTAATCAGTGAAACAACTCAAACACGTGCTGCTGGAGCGCCTGATGCATTACTACCATTTCGTGGTCGAGCGCCAAGACGCCGCGGACGGGGCCACGGTCACCAGCACACAGATCGCCAAGCTGGTGCACATGGACGCCACCCTGGTCCGCAAGGACTTGGCCGCCATCGGCGTCCGTGGCTACCCTCATGTAGGGTTCCGATCCCACGAAGTCGTCCAGGCCATCCGCGACGCGCTCGGCTTCGATGAGCCCCACCGCGCCGCCATTATCGGCGCCGGGCGCCTCGGCCAGGCCATCGCCTCCTACCACGGCTTCACGCCCTACGGCGTAGACATCGTCGCCTTGTTCGACATCGCGCCGCAGAAGACCGGCCTCATCGTCGGCCGCCACGAGATCCTGCCCTTGGCCAGCCTGGCCAGGGTCGTGGCGGAGCAGAACGTGAGCATTGTCATTCTCACCGTCCCGGCCAGCGCCGCCCAGGAGGTCGCGGACCGGGCCGTGGCCGCCGGCGTGAGGGCCATCTGGAACTTCGCAACTACCGGCCTCGTCGTGCCCGACGGCGTCTTCGTGCACCACGAGCGCATCTCCGTCGGCCTTGCGGAGCTCAGCTATCACCTGAAGCAGGACGCCTCCTAGCCTGCGATGGGGGTACCTGGACTGACAGCTTGTGAAGAAATGCGCCCAGGAGGCGTTGCGGACCTCGTAGCGCGGGCCGTCCAGGCGGTCAAGCCCCGTGCCGCGACCTCGCAAACCGGCTGACGCCCGGCGCTGCGGGGCCGCGGTGCCTGTCTTCACAGGATCTAACCTCTCGCTGGGTCGGGTAGTCCGGTTGCCTCAGGGGGCCGTGCGACGTTGCCGAGCCTGCGCTGGGGGAGGGCTCGGGCGGCAAATTCGTGAAAACTGGCACGGACCAGACCCCACCCCAGGAATAGCACAAATAACTCATCTAGTAATACTTCGGCGAGGACTGGACTTACACTTGATCCTGGGATAGAATTGTGATAGTCTTCACGATATGGGCGCGCTTTCACTCGGATTCGCGAGCCCTGTAAACACTCCGGTTCGGCGTAAGTGGTTGGTAGCTAAAGGTTTTTGGCCGCGAGCCGCTGTTATAGGTGGAGGCCACTAGGAATGACTGAGGACTGTGCGAGCGTAATCGACGAGATCGTGGAACAGTATGGCAGGGATCGATCCCGCCTGATGGACATCACCCGGGCGGTCCACGGCAGATTGGGGTACCTCCCGGAAGATGCCATGCGCTATATCCCGAAAGCCCTGGGCGTGCATCGTGTCGAAGTTCGCGACATGGCCAGCTTCTACGCGTTCTTCTCCTGGAAGCCCATGGGCAAGACGGTGATTCGGCTGTGCAACGCCGTTGTGGAGCGGATGAAGGGCGCCGACGACGTGGCAAGGGCCTTCGAAGCGGCGGCGGGCTGCTCCTTCGGCGAGACCAGCGAGGACGGCGCCATCTCGCTGGCCTACACCTCCTGTATCGGCATGAGCGACCAAGCGCCCAGCGCCCTGATCAACGGCGTGCCCGTGCCCAACCTCAAACCTTCCGACGTGCCCCTCATCGTGGACGCCTTGCGTAAGGGCGAGGCCCCGTCGCGCCTGCCCCAGGCCGACGTCGCACTGAACCTGCGCCAGCCCGGACCCGTGATCTTCGCCCCCATCGAGCGAGGCGCGGCCATTCGCAAGGCCGTCAACATGAAACCCGAGGAGGTCATCGCCGAGATCAACAGGGCCCGCCTGCGCGGCCGAGGCGGCGCCGGCTTCCCGACCGCGATGAAGTGGGACTTCTGCCGGAAGGCCGAAGGCAACGCCCATTATGTCGTCTGCAACGCCGATGAGGGCGAGCCCGGCACCTTCAAGGACCGCGCGATCCTTGCCGAACAGCCCGACCTCGTGTTCGAGGGTATGACGGTCGCCGGTTTTGCCCTCGGCGCCGAGGAGGGCCTGCTGTATCTGCGCGCCGAATACGAGTATTTGCTCGACCACTTGGAGAAAGTGCTGGCCAAGCGCCGAAGCCTCGGCATGCTGGGAGACAACATCTGCGGCCGGGAAGGATTCAATTTCGACATCCGTATCCAACTCGGCGCCGGCGCATACATCTGCGGCGAGGAATCGGCCCTCATCGAGTCCCTCGAGGGTAAGCGCGGCGCACCGCGAGACCGCCCTCCGTTCCCCGTCCAGCGCGGCTATATGGACCAGCCCACGGCAGTCAACAACGTCGAGACCCTGTGCTGCGCCGCTCGCATCCTCGAGAAAGGCGCCGAGTGGTTCGCCGCCATGGGCACAAAGGACTCGACCGGCACCAAGCTCCTCAGCGTCTCCGGCGACTGTGAGCGCCCTGGGGTCTACGAGGTCGAGTACGGCCTGGCCGTCCAAAGCCTGCTCCAGGCCGTCGGGGCCGAAAACGCCCAAGCCGTCCAAATGAGCGGCCCGTCCGGACAGTGCCTCGCCCCGAAGGATTTCGGCCGCAACATCTCATTCGAAGACCTGCCCACCGGCGGCTCGGTCATGATGTTCGGACCGGGGCGCGACATGCTCGATATCGTCAGCCAGTTCACCGAGTTCTTCGTCGAGGAGTCCTGCGGCTGGTGCGTTCCCTGCCGCGTCGGCGCCACGCTGTTGGTGAAGATCCTGGACAAGGTGCTCGAGGGCCGCGGGACCCAGAGCGACCTGGACGCGTTGCGCAAGCTCGGCAATACCGTTAAGACCATGAGCCGGTGCGGGCTGGGCCAGACCGCGGCCAACCCGGTTCTCACCACCCTGCAGAACTTCTCCGGCCTGTACGCGGCCAAGATCAAGACGGCGGACTTCCTCCCGGCCTTTGACCTGAAGCAGGCCCTTCAGGAAGCGGCTACGATTACCGGCAGGACCGCCGAGTTGGAGGACATTCATCTATGAGCGACGACACCGTCACCATCATCGTCGACGGCCGGGAGATCCAGGCCGGCGTGGCCCAGACCATCATGGAGGCCGCCGATGCCGCAGGCATCTACATCCCCCGCCTCTGCTACCACAAAAGCCTGCCGCCCGGTGGCCACTGCCGCGTCTGCACCGTCATGGTCAACGGACGCCCCGCCAACGCCTGCACCTACCCCGTGGCCGAGGGCCTCGTCATCGAGAACGACACGGAGGAATTGACGGAACTGCGGCGCACCGTCGTCGAGATGATGTTCGTCGAGGGCAACCACACCTGTCCGTCCTGCGAGGCCAGCGGCAACTGCGAGTTGCAGGCCATGGCCTATCGGCTCGGGCTCCTCGCCCCGCAGTTGCCCTATCTGCGCATCAAACGCGAGCTGGACGCTTCGCACAAAGACATCTACATCGACCGCGACCGCTGCATTCTGTGCGGCCGGTGCGCCCGCGCCTCACGCCTCATCGACGGGAAGACCGTCTTCGGCTTTGACGGTCGCGGCATCAACAAGCGCATCGCCGTGGACGCCGAGCACTCCCTGTCCGAGACCGAGCTGGCGGCCACCGACAAGGCGGCGGAGATCTGCCCAACCGGTTGTCTGAGGCTCAAGCGCCAGGGCTGGAGCACCCCGGTGGGCGAGCGGGACTATGACCACACGCCGATCGGCTCGGAGATCGAAGCGGGCCAGGCGGCCGGCTAGCCCGCCCGCAGGTTGACGCGAACGAGGAAAGGATAGATCGATGGCAAAACCGCTGGTTGCAACCGCGCCGTTTACGGGGTGTTTCGGCTGCCATATGTCGTTGCTCGACATTGATGACCGGATCCTCGAATTGATCGAGTTGATCGAGTTCGACAAGTCCCCCATCAACGACATCAAGACCTTCTCGCGCCCCGTCGACGTGGGTCTCCTCGAGGGCGGGATCAGCAACGACGAAAACGCCGAATGGCTGATCCAGTTCCGCAAAAACTGCAACATTCTCATCTCCGTGGGACAATGTGCGATCACCGGCGGCGTGCCTGCGATCCGCAACACCGTCCCCCTCAAAGAGTGCTTCGAGGAGGCCTATCTCAACGGACCCACCGTCGTCGACGGCGTCATCCCCAACGACCCCGATATCCCCATCATGCTGGACAAGGTGTACCCTTGCCACGAGGTGGTCAAGATCGATTACTTCCTGCCGGGATGCCCGCCCTCTGCCGATACCTTATGGGCGGCCCTCACGGCCTTGTTGACGGGTAAGGACGTAGGCTTGCCCTACGAGCTGATCAAATACGACTGACCGCGTGGAGGCATACGACTATGGCTACTGTGGCCACCAATGGAAAACGTAAGCTGGTGATCAACCCCGTGACCCGTGTCGAGGGACACGGCAAAGTCACCATCATCATGGACGAGCACAACCACGTCGAACGGGCGCGCTTCCACGTCATCGAGTTCCGCGGATTCGAGCGCTTCGTCCAGGGCCGGTTCTACTGGGAAGCCCCGGTGCTCGTCCAGCGCCTGTGCGGCATCTGCCCCGTGAGCCACCACCTGTGCGGCGCAAAGGCCACCGACGTCATCGTCGGCGCAGACCAACTTACACCCACCGCCGAGAAAATGCGCCGCCTCATGCACTACGGACAGACCTACCAATCACACGCCCTGCACTTCTACCACCTCGCGTCCCCCGACCTCCTTTTCGGGTTCGACGCCCCCGTCGCCAAGCGCAACGTCATCGGCGTCATCGCCGAGTTCCCCGAGGTCGCCAAGAAGGCGGTCCTCATGCGCCGTTACGGCCAGGAGGTCATCAAGGCCACCTCCGGGAAGAAAATCCACGGCACCGGCGCCATCCCCGGCGGCATCAACAAGAGCCTGAGCGACGAAGAGCGCAACACGCTCGCAAAAGACGCCGACACGATGATCGAGTGGGCCATCGAGGGCCTCGAGTTGTGCAAGAACGTCACCAAGGAAGGCGGCCAGGACCTGCTCGAGTTCGGCAGCTTCCCCTCGAACCACCTCAGCATCGTCCGCCCGGACGGGTGCCTCGACCTATACGACGGCGTGCTCCGCGCCATCGACGCCGACGGCAACCCGATCTTCGATCAGATCCAGCCGGCCGACTACCTCGACTACATCGCCGAGGAGGTCCGCCCCTGGAGCTACATGAAGTTCCCGTTCATCAAGACCCTCGGCAAACAGAAGGGCTGGTTCCGGGTGGGGCCGCTGGCGCGCATCAACTGCTGCGACTTCATCGACACCGAAGTCGCCGAGAAGGAACGCCAGGAGTTCATGGCCTTGGGCGGCGGCAAGCCCATCAACTCGACCATGGCCTACCACTGGGCACGCATGATCGAATTGGTCCACGCCGCCGAGAAGATGAAGGAACTGTTGGACGACCCCGACATCCAGGGCAAAGACCTTGTGACCAGCGGCGAACGGCGCAACCGGGGCGTCGCGTGGCTCGAAGCGCCACGCGGCACGCTGTTCCACCACTACGAGGTCAACCCGGACACCGACCAGATCGTGCTGGCCAACCTGATCGTGTCCACGACCTGCAACAATGAGCCCATGAACCAGGCGGTGCAGAAGGTCGCCGCACAGCACCTCGAGGGCAAGGCCGAGATCACCGAAGGTCTCCTGAACCACATCGAAGTGGGCATCCGCGCCTACGACCCCTGCCTGAGCTGTGCCACACACGCGCTGGGCCAGATGCGCCTTCAGGTCCAACTGCTCGGCGCCGATGGGGCGATCCGTGACCAGCGGTTCCGCGGATAGAAGAATCGCCGCGCCCCGGCCGCGCGTCCTCGTCCTGGGCTACGGCAATCCAGGAAGACAGGACGACGGGTTGGGCGCGGCCTTGGTAGCGGCGCTCGAGGAGCACGAGGCGCCCGGCGTCACGTTGGACGCCGACTATCAGTTGAACATCGAAGACGCCGCCGCCATGGCGGACCACGACTTCGTGGTGTTCGTGGACGCGAGCCTCGAGGGGCCGGCGCCCTTTGGATTCGAACGCGTCCGGCCCGCCCCGGAAATCGCGTTCACGAGCCACGCGGTGTCGCCCGCTTCCGTGGCCGCCATCTGCGAAGACAGCTTTGGCGCTGCGCCGGAGACATGGGTTCTCGGGATTCGAGGATACTCCTTCGAATTCGTCGAAGGGCTGACACCACAGGCACAGAAGAACCTGGAAGACGCAGTCGCCTTTGTTGAAAGATTGATCGCGTCCTGGAAGGAGCAAGCTATGGATTCGAAGAAGAAGACCATTCTCACGATTGACGACGACCCGGACGTCCGGGCCGCGTTGCGTGTCGTCCTCGAGGCCGAGGGGTTCGCCGTCGGCGAGGCCTCCACCGGCGAGGAAGGCCTCAAGATCGTCGAGCGCATTCGGCCCGACGTCGTCATCATCGACCTCATGATGGAAAACGTCGATTCCGGCAGCACCATGGCACAGAAGCTCAAAGAGTCGGACTACGACGGGCTCGTGTACATGCTCAGCTCCGCTGGCGACACGGTGAGGTACAATGTCGACGCCCGTGAGCTCGGCTTGGCCGGGATCTTCCAGAAACCGATTGACCCCAAGACCCTCGTCATGACCCTGAGGGCCAAGCTCGGCGCCGACTGAAGCCGTCACCGTCTCCAGCGCGGCACGCTCCGAGCCCCAAGCGCCCCGGCAGCGCCACTGCCTCGTTGCGGCGAGCCGGCCTTGAACCAGGACCGAAACCCCCGTATCCTCCGAGTACCAGGCCAAATCCGGTACGATCCCACCGTCAAGAGGCCCAGGCGAACAAGAAGGCAGTCGTTCAATGCCCGCACGCGCCCGCAGTGCGGACCCTTAGGGAGAGCCCATGTCGGATGATGTCGTGAAACAGGCGAACTGCGGTGCTTGCGAAAGCGAGGCGTGCAGCGCGAAATCAAAACGCCCAAGCGAAACGGACGAGCAGTTCGAGGCCCGCCAGGCCGTGCAGCGCCGAATGTGTCGAATCAAGCACAAGGTCCTCGTCCTGTCCGGCAAAGGCGGGGTCGGCAAGAGCACCGTCGCCGTCAACATGGCCATGGCGCTCGCGTTGGCCGGACAGCGCGTCGGACTACTGGATGTCGACGTGCACGGCCCAAGCGTCCCCAAGATGCTCGGCATCGAGGGCAGCCCGATCCAGACCGAAGACGACGCCCTGCTCCCCGTCGAGGTCGACGGCGTCAAGGTGATGTCCATCGGCCTGCTGCTCCCCGAAGGCGACGAAGCGATCATCTGGCGCGGGCCCATGAAGATGGGCGTCATCCAACAATTCCTCAAAGACGTGGCCTGGGGCGACCTCGACTTCCTCGTGATCGACTCGCCACCGGGCACGGGCGACGAGCCCCTGTCCGCATGCCAACTCATCGAGAACGCCGACGGCGCCGTCGTGGTCACCACGCCACAGGAGGTCTCGGTGGCCGACGTGCGCCGGTGCGTCAACTTCTGCCGCAGGCTCAACCTGCCGGTCCTCGGCGTCATCGAGAACATGAGCGGCTTCGTCTGTCCCCATTGCGGCCAAGAGACCCAGATCTTCAAGAGCGGCGGCGGCGTCTCCATGGCCGCCGACATGGGCGCGCCGTTCCTCGGGAAGATCCCGCTAGACCCCCAGGTCGCCGACGCCTGCGACGCCGGCAACACCTACATCCAGCAGTACGCGGACTCGCCGGCCGCCGTTGCGATGCTCGAGGCCGTGCGCCCCATCCTTGAGATGGAGGCGGCAGCCGATGCGGGCAAGGCCCAGCCCGCCCCGGCCGGCAACAGCACCAAGCGCATCGCCATCCCCGTCGCCGACGGCAAGCTCGCCATGCACTTCGGCCACTGTGAGCAGTTCGCCTTCTTCGACGTAGACCTCGAAGGCCGGACCGTGGTCTCCAAAACCACGGCGGTGCCGCCAGCGCACGAACCGGGGGTCCTGCCGCGCTGGCTGTCGGAGCAGGGGGCCCACGTGATCATCTCGGGCGGCATGGGCAGCCGTGCCCAGGGGTTGTTCGCGGACCAGGACATCGACGTCATCGTCGGTGCCCGCTCCGGTACCCCCGAGGCGGTCGTCCAAGCCTACCTCGACGACACACTCGAGACCGGGGCCAACATCTGCGACCACTAGCCCCGCATGTTTCACACTAGCCGTGTCATTGCGAGGAGGGCTTGAGCCCGACGAAGCAATCCCCTCCGCCGACGCGTCCGCCCAGCGACAGGGGATTGCTTCGTCGGGCTCAAGCCCTCCTCGCAATGACACGGACAACACCGGGGGACAGCCCTTCGCTCCTGCTTGCGGGGCGCCGGTGGTGGAATCGGTTCCGGGCGGAAAGGTAGACTGTCCCGCGCTGTCGCGAAGGATCATTCATACGAGCCGTTTCGGGTAGACAGGAGTGCGAGGATGGGGAATTCGAGAGCGGAACAGAGGCTGGCGTTGCACGGCAGCCAGAAGGCCGTCACCAAGATTGAAGGGAAAGGCCGGCCCAAAATCGGCGTAGAGGAGTTCATGTCGGTGGCGGAGCGCTTCGGGTTCTCGCCCAACACGCTCGAGAAGGTCCGCGCCGCGGTCGAGGCCGAGGACTGGGGCGAAGGACCCTTCTTGGGCAACTACTACTCCGGGCTCAAGGAGACGAAAGTGCAGGCCTTCGAGAGGGCCGCACGCAAGGTCTTCGGCGCGAAGTACGCCATCGGCGTCAACTCCGGCACCGGCGCCGTGCACAGCGCCCTGGTGGCCGCGGGCGTGGGTCCTGGCACGGAGGTCATTACCTCGGCCATCGGGTTCTACGCGACGGCCGCCGCCATCGTCACCGCCAAGGGTGTGCCCGTGTTCTGCGATGCAGACGAGTCACTCGGCATGGACCCGGCAAAGATCGAGCCCCTCATCACCAAACGCACCGTGGCCATCGCCCCGGCCCACGTCATGGGCAGCGTGTGCGACATAGCCGCCATCATGAAGGTCGCCCGTAAGCACAACCTGAAGGTCGTCGAAGACTGCGCGCAGTCCTGCGGCGCCACGTTCAAGGGGCGCCGCATCGGCGCCTTCGGCGACCTCGGCTGCTTCAGCATCTCGTGCTACAAAATCGTCGGTGGCGGCGAGGGCGGCCTCATCCTCGCCAAGACCAAGCGTCTGTGGGAGCGCGCCAACCAATTGGCCGAATGCGGCGGCCTGTGGCGGCCCGACCGCTTCGCCCCGCCGCGCTACGACGGCGAGCTGTTCTGCGGCACCAACTACCGCATGTCGGAGCTCGAGGCCGCCGTCGACGTCGTCCAACTGAAGCGCTTGCCGGCCGCCGCCAAGCGCTCGAACGCCGTCAAGCGCCGCATTCTCAAGCAACTCAAGACCTTCAAGGAGATCACGCCGCAGACGCTCAACGATCCCGAGGGCGAACTGGGCTATCTGCTGCGCTTCTTCCCCCAAACCATCGAGCTCGGCGAGAAGATCGTCAAGGCGTTACAGGCCGAAGGCGTGGGCTGCGGAACGCGCGGCAGGCACGGCTCGCACAACTGGCACGTCTACCACGACATGTACCCGATCTTCTTGCCCTCCGGGGAACTCGGACCCGACTGCCCCTACACCTGCCCCCACTACCTCGCTAAAGGCGGACGCGCCAACTACGCCCGCGGCGACTGCCCCGTGGCCGACGACCTGTTCGACCGCGTCATCGACGTCGGCCTCAACCAGTGGTACACCGCGCGCGATGGCCGCAACATCGCCCGCGCTATCAACAAGGTGCTGTCCGCCTATTGCACGGAAGACCGTGCAGCGAAGTCGTGGCTGTAGTTCGGCGACGGTTTCCCCAACACGGGAGGCCGGCTCAACGTGGACGGCCCTGAGAACACGACAGGCCCTGACGACCTCGTGACGGTGGCGTCATTTGCCTACTCGTTCGTTGCGTATAGCCACCAACAGGTGCTAAAGAAGTGCGGCGTGCAGGCGTCGCTCAAACCGTCGGTCGAGGAACCGGGCGAACCTCGGGCCACGCGATGGATCAACGTGCAGACCCCGGCCTCGGAAACCGAGCGCGCCTTGGCCTTGCTGCGGGAGACGGTCCTGATTGGCCAGGAGGATTCGTTGCGTTTACCCCGCGTATCGGGCGGGTTCGGGAACTTCTTGTGGGTGTACTTCTTCCTGGCCCTGGTGTATGCGGTGTTCATGATTCTTCTCAGGCACGTCGTGTGGACCAGCTAGTGGCGGCAGGGCGGCATGTGGGCCCGCCGAGCCGTGGCGCAGAGCCGAGATCATGCCGGATGCGTTCGTAACCATAGCGCGATTTCGTGACGTGACAGACGCCAAGTTCTACGAGGGCTTGCTGCGGGAAAACGGCATTCAGGCCTTCATCCCCGAGGAGTATACGGCCGCGACGCGCTCTCCCTCGTTCTGGTTTCTTTTCGTGACGTCCCAGATCCGGCTCCAGGTACCCTCCGGCGAACAGGAGCGGGCGCTCGATGTCTTGCGTGAAGCGGCCGAACGCGCCGAGGACAGCGTACGGCTTGTCGAGGAGGCCGACCAGGAGCCGCCGGAAGAGCAGGCGCTCCTCCCTTCCGGCGAAGACGAGTTGCACGACTATCCCGAGGACGCCGGCGACATGGGCGGGCTGGCGCTTTTGGCCAAGTGGATGTTGATCGCGGCAATGGTGCTGCTGGCCTACCATCTGATCCTCCTTGTGTTCGAGTAGGGGCCGAGGACGCGGAATGGCCGAAGGGCTTCACGCCCTCAATCGTCCTGGCCGGTGGGCGGCGACGTTATCTTGACCGCGTAGCAGATGCCATCGGATTCCCTTCGTGAGTCTGCCTTTCGTCTGCGTGATGTTTCCACGCGTGGCCTCGTGTCTGTAGTCCTCCCAGCACTCCAGTACCTCGTCCTCAACTGAGACGCGCGCCTTCGGCGGCTGCAAGTTGCCCACGTGGATGCGGGCGATGTGCCGATGTGCCCTGGATCGTGGGAAGTAGACTGATCGTTTTGCTTTCGAGTAGTGGGCCTTGCCACGCCAAGTGACTTCTCCACAAGGTGTTGAGGCCGGGACAGTGCAACAGGCTGGTAAATATTCGTTAAACCCGTGTGTGGTCGAGGGGGAGCGCTAATCGGTCATGCCGAGAGTTTGGCGGAACTGCTTGTGTAGGGGGTAAAGGTAGATGTCTTTGATCGGGGCGGCGTGG
>Ga0114930_10003848_pt1 | contig 12919 bp, 13 predicted proteins | sample AnhtaG_FD_87300 | JGI IMG/M metagenome (GOLD analysis project Ga0114930, IMG submission 87300) | Deep subsurface microbial communities from Anholt, Denmark to uncover new lineages of life (NeLLi) - Anholt_01485 metaG | ecosystem: Environmental > Aquatic > Marine > Oceanic > Sediment | place... | reverse complement strand
CGCCACTTCATCGCTGAAAGCCGACTCGAGCGCGGTAATATCGTTGAAGGGGACATAAGTGAAGCCCGGCAGCAGCGGCAGCAAACCTTCATGGTGCTTCGGCTGAGCGGTCGCCGTCAGGGTCGCAAGAGTTCGCCCATGGAAGCTGCCCTCGGCGGTGATGAACTTGTACTTCTCCGGCGATGTGTGCAGGCGTGCCAGTTTCAGCGCTGCTTCGTTGGCCTCGGCGCCGCTGTTGCAAAAGAAGCACTTGCCGCCGAAGGCCCGTTCGCTTAACAACTGAGCTAATTCGCCCTGCGGCTCGGAGTAGAAAGTATTATCGATGTGCAGAAGCTCGCCGGCCTGTTTGCGTAATGCCTCAACGACCTTTGGATGACAATGCCCTATCGCGCTGACGGCCCAGCCGGGAAACATGTCCAGTATTTTATTGTTATCGGCGTCATACAGATAACAGCCTTCGCCTTTGACGATAACCCGCGGCAGCCGACCGTAATTAGCGATAACATATTTGTCAAACAAATCAATAGTCTCCTTTGTAGTCATAATTCTTTCCCTTCGAAGTGCCTAAAGTGCAATTTTCGTTTAAGGTCGTCGATGCTCGTATCGATGCTTGTCATAGAAGCTTGAAACTCGCTTCTACTCGAGCATCCAATATCGAGCTTCCAGTTTCGATACCAGCTTCGACACCGACAAACAAGTTCGTCATCCGGCGCTCCGTCTGGCACCGGACAAGCCGCATCGACGGACTTCTACAACTGGGCAACTTTAGCTCACTTTAGGCACTTTTAATTATCTCCGTCCCGATTCCTTTATCAGTATAGATTTCGAGCAATAGTGAATGGGCGATTCGTCCGTCAATAATATGCGTCTTCCTGACGCCTGCTTCCAATGCTGTCAGGCAGGCCTCGACCTTTGGGAACATTGCATCGGTAATAATACCGGCATCAATCATTTCCTTAATCTGTGCTTCATTCAGACTCGAAACCCAACTGTCGGGGTCCTCGATGTTAGTTCGTATCCCATGCGTATCGCTTACGACAACGAGCTTTTCAGAGCCGACTTGGGCGGCGACTTTGCCGGCGGCGCTGTCGGCGTTGACGTTTAACTTTCCGCCGGCCTTGTCTTTGGCTACCGAGGCGATAACCGGTATGGTTCCGTCGGCGCAGAGCGTTTTGAGCAATTGCGCGTTTATATTCACAACTTGCCCGACTAGTCCGAGGTCAACTTTTCGCCCGTCTTCGCCGGCCAGTCTCAGGATTTCGGCAAACAATACACAACTGCTCAGCGAATGCAGTCCCATCGGCTCACATCCTAACTCGGTGAGCATCTCGCAGATGGGGGTATTGATTTTATGCACGAGCGTATGCTCTGCTATTGTCAACGTTCGCTCATCGGTATATCGCAGTCCGTGCACCCATACGGCTTCAATGCCCACTTTGTTCATTGCCCTTGTAATGGCCTTTCCGCCGCCGTGGACGATAACCGGCTGCATCCCGACCGTAGCCATAAAGGCGATATCGGTCAGCAGCTTTTTTTGCAGAGAGATATCGTCGAGGACGCTTCCGCCGAGCTTAACAACCACGATTCGCCCGCGAAACCGGCGGATATACTCCATCGCCTCAATCAGCGCACCAGCTTTTGCAATAGCTTCTTTCACCTGCCTGATTCCTGAAATTAATACTTAAACAAAGGAAAGAGTTTATTGTCGCAGATGTGATTCGTCAAGCGATATTTGTATGTGAAACCAGAGGGACAACTTAAGCAAGTATATCTGTAATCAAACAATTTCGAGCATAATAAGGCTATATCACATTAAAACTCAGGTATATCAACTGGAAGCCCGACGCGCATAAAGGAACGAGCGAATGCCTGAGAAAGATGCTCTCGGTAAGGGGGCTGCAAACGGACCCGTTCGCCCAATTCTTCAGCTATCTTGCGAACGAAATCAAGAGGAAGAGAATGTACTCTGCGAAAATCAACTACCCGATAGTCACGTTTGAATCCTTCTAATTCGCACTTATTTAATACATGAAAACCTGGCACCTGGCCCTTACGAGCCATGTTCCAGTGTTCTTTCTTAGACATGAAGCCCTCTGTAAAATCAGACTTCATCCATATCCCGCAAAGTAAAACCTCTGAGATTTTCTCCTGTCCCTTAATCATATCACAAGTTTGTGACATTACAATCACATCTCTAAATTCAAAACGAACTTCCCAAGGTTCACTTGTAATGCTGGACGGGCTGATCTGTATTTCTGAGGGTAAAATAAAGACAGGGCAGTTTTCAAGGATATCTCCTTGCTGAATATCGTTTCCGCCTACTTTGTCATACCAAGGATAAGCCAAATATCAAAACCCTCCTGTTATGCCCAGGGATCTTCAATGGGGATAGGTTTGCTGCGACCAATGTATTTAAACCTAACTTTAACTGTGCTTGACTGACGTGGTGGAGGGGGCATTTCAATATATGCATCCCAATCAAGCAAGTTCTCCTTTTCTTCTATAACTGAACCCAGCACGGCATCGTATATATCCTTTTGAAATGCAAGGAGTTCTTCTTCGTCGTCTTTATGAATCCGTGTCTCGTTTTCCGTCGCGAGTTCGGTTTTAATTTCTATATAGAAAATAGGATCTTTACAGAAATAATATTCTACTTTAATTTCACTAATACCTGTAATAGTAGCTACATCTGAGCAAACAAATTCTCGCATGCCAGCGGGTAGCGAAGTTATTTCTAAGCTCTTGTTTCTTAATTGTTGTTTGCTAAACCATTCTTGATAACGAGAAGGTCCATTCCTAGGATAGGTTTGTTGTGATATTACGGGTATGTGTGTGGCTCTCATTTGTTAAGTCTCCAAGCTAAAAACATTCCCAGTTACATTAACGAAATTATCACAATATTGGGAGAATAGTGAAGTTGCCTCTCTTATTTCTTTTCGTACGTCGTTACCTGGTAAATCCATATGATAATTAGCATCTATGAGTATACCTTTGCGCTCCTTTTCATTCTCAGCATGCTTTACCTTTCCTGAGTCACATGACAAGCGCAAACGTGCATCCTTAAGCTCATATACAATGCGCAATCCCAATGCTGTTGGTTGGTTGCTGTTAAAATTAGCAACGCCTGGTTTAAGAAAACGGTCTATAACAATTGTCTCGGGTTTTACACATTCTACAAACCCTTTGAAATTGATTCCCACTGCTTTGTAGTTAACATGAGGTAACTTTTGGGCGTACTTACACGCTAAGTCAGAAACCTGAGACTTTCTAAAATCGTCTTTTATTTGATTCTCGGTAACTTGAAATTTATTTTCGTCAACATTAAACACAATGCCATTTTTATATTTCACTATTGCAAAAACGGGCGTCGAGACAGGGGGCTCAACTACTTCCCAATCTGATGGTACAATACCTTCTGACACAAGAAAACTGGGATGAAGGATTGTGGGATTGTGGTGTTTTGCCAAAACAACAACGGAAGTATTTAATATCTCGAGTTTCACGCTTCACCTACTCTTAATTCTGGTGGACGAATTTCTTATATAATCCCGAAAATATAGCACTCGTACTTATCTGTACGGAACTCACCTAAATATCGGAAATATCCCCCGTTAGATACAATTTTTTACAAAATAGGCCTAAAAAGCTTAAGAATTGGCAGTGAGGACTTTGGCTCTTTATCTGTACTATGGCTACTAGTCATTATACGATTATACAACAAACGCAGTTCAATTTAAATGATTATATTCAATATAGTTAAAATTTTCACCCAGTAAAGTGGAAAAACGTCATTTGCATGAATTTTCTGCATAGCCCTCAGCTTGATTCATCAATTATACGATTTGTGGACACCACTACAACGTTTTTCCAGCCGCTAAGAAATCTGTGAAACCTGTGCCTGTGCAGGCGGAAAACCAGTCTTCCTTTCCAATTTCAAATTAACTTTTGAGTTTTTAGCTATGGTTTCGCTCTTTGTATTCTCTTGTTCACTTTTGCCCAGGACTGCGTTATTAGAAAACTTTCTTCCATATTTCCAATCATTTCGACAAATCTATTCATCGGCACTGAAAAGCTGAGAATATCCTCAGGGATGAACGGCCGTGCCGAAACGTCGAACATCCCCAGAACCCCTCTTGGATGGTCAGAATCTTTTTCCAGATAAGGATACTGCACGATGGAACCACAGCCGGCGGCAAATGGCGCAAATACTGCGTTCGGTTCACATTCATCAAAGTTTGCAAGTGTGAACAGCCCCGATAGAACATCAGGGTGGGCAAAGAAGATAACCACATCAGGTTCGTCCGACTCTTCGAGCATATCCCATCTCTTGAAAACAATGAGCTTACCAGGCGCCTTTAATTTTGGGACGTTTTCCATCATCTCTTTGACCAGTTCAGGCGTTTTTTTGTAACGCTCACCCTCAAGCTTTCCAGGAATACCGCAGGAGAGAAAATATTCAAAGTTCTCCATAACCTTTGTACTATACCCCAGATACTTTTTCCCGCCGAAACACCCGATTGACTCAGCGTCGAAGTAAAGAGATTTTCCTGTTCTTACTTTGCATAAATCAGCAAAAATGCACCTGTGACCCGAAGAGGGCTTCACCGCTTCGGCACCCTGTGCCTCGTTAGTGTAGTAGAAGGTGATAGGAAGCTCCGCCCCGTCAAAATATTTCTCCCAGTCACTTATAAATTTTTTCTTTATTTTCATATCCATTTTATGTTTCCCTTCGGAGATTTATGTCCCTGCATAAACTGCCATATCCCTTATATAGCTGACATCCACCAACTGCGCAATTGTAAATCGCAAATCGAAAATCACAAATCCCAACATGTTGCAATTCCCGTCAATTCAAATTCCTTAGAAACTATCTCAGAACCCAAAATGTCATTCCAGGCGCAGCGAAGCCGAGTTAAGAAATCTCAACCCCAGAACATCAATAATCGCTTATCGATAATCAATTCGAATTGGTTCGTCAAGCCAAATTTGCTGCGAGTAAACCTCATGAAAAAATTTCTGTCACCTTTTTTCGTTTCCGGACTCTGTTATAGTGAGACTATAATATAGGCAGATTCAACGGGATTTGGGAAATGCAGAATACCACGAGTGAAACCGAGTTATTGCAGGCCAGTTTGGCCGGCAGCACCGAAGCCTTTGGGACAATTGTCCATCGCTATCAGTCTTTGATTTGTGGGATAACCTATAGCGCTACAGGCGATTTTGGCAGAAGCCAGGAACTGGCTCAGGAAACATTCATAAGGGCGTGGAAGGGTCTCAGCCAACTGAAGGATTTGGACAAGTTTCGGGTTTGGCTCTGTGTGATTGCACGGAATCTGGTTAAAAGGTCGCTCAAGAGCAACCGCAAGGATATTATCGAAGTTGCCATGTCGCTTGAGAGCGTGGCGGCTGTTGAAATGTCCGAGCCGGGTCCAAGTGAGGTAGCGATAAGCAAAGAGCAGGAAGCTATTGTCTGGCGGGCGCTGCAAGGAATCCCACAAAAATATCGTGAAGCGATGGTGCTTTTTTATCGTGAGCAGCAGTCGGTAAAACAGGTAGCAACAGGGCTTGGATTATCCGAGGATGTAGCCAGGCAAAGGCTTTCGCGTGGGCGTAAGCTGCTCAAGGTTAAGGTAGCGACACTTGTGGAGGATGTGCTTGGCCGAACAGGGCCAAAGAAGGCATTCACTATTGCTGTTATTGCTGCTCTACCGGCTCTTGCCCCCCAGGCAGCGAGCGCGGCAATTATGAGTGTGGCTGCGAAAGGTTCAGTTGCGGCTAAATCGGCTGCGGCTCTTGGTTTCGTAGGGGCAGTATTGGGGCCGTTACTTGGTCTTTTGGGGTCAATTATCGGGATCAGAGCAAGCATTATTAACACCAAGTCACCCAGAGAACACGAGTTTCAGAAGAAAAGGGCTTACCTTGCTGTCTTGTACTGCTTCGGCGGTATAGCGACTATACTTATTCTCCGGTGGACTTTGTTCCGGGGCCAGCTTTGGCCTATAGTCGTCCTGTTTGCAATTTACTTAGCCGGAGTATTGATTTTGGCGTATATAACGGAACGAAAACGCAAGGCTATCCAAATCGAAGATGGCACGTATATCAAACCGAGCCGGCGTATGAGGACAAACGGCCAAATTTATGGGTCATTTGCCGGGGCTATCTTTGGCTCGCTTCTCTGGGTTTATTTGATGTCGGTCAATGCCAAAGACTGGCTGGCGGTCTGGCTGGTTCTGCTCGCAGGGGTACTGATTTTTCTCGTGGCGACGCGAATGTGTTTGCGAAACAGGCAACATTATGACCGCATTGCAGCCGGCACATTCGCTGTCATTGGCTTGGTGACTCTCTCGGTTGTGAACCTGCGTTGGGACAAGTGGATGTCCGTTCTCGGCGATAAGCCGAAATATCGCAGCCTTTCTCTTTGGCATATGAACTTGATTATCGGTGCGGTCATAACAGTACTGATATTGATGTTTTTTCTATTTGATTTGCACCAGAGAAAAAAAATACAAAGCCAGAACGACCAGCCGGAATAGGGCGATGGTCAGATTTCGCCTTTTCGCAGCGGATTGCTAAAATAGACGGGAACTGTCGAGCAGAAAGGTTACAGGGCCGTCGTTGATACTGCTTACGTGCATATACTTGCCACAAGCACCTTTGTCAACGGCTATGCCCTGTTCGGCAACCAGTTCAATTACTTTTTAGAAAGCTGCTTTGTGGAATCCTTTGGTAGTTCGCTCGGGTGTTTTTCTCTGAGATTTTCTGCAAACCATTTTCGCAGCCGGGCGAGCTCCCTCTCGGTATTCTCGGCCCTTTCTCTTGGCGGCTTAAAGGAATCGGCCATCACAATCTGAGCAAACACAGATGCACATGCCTCGTTGGGATGGTAGATATTCCCGGTTGAAGGAAAAACCTTGCGGTATTCCGGCACCTCCAGCAAATTCCGAAACATCGGCTTGTCGTCGTTGGTAAGCTTCGGGCGGAAGTGCCCACCGCTCTTAACAAGCTCAACTGCAATCATGCGGAAGTCTCTCCCCATCCGCTTGAGGCCCTGTCCTTCGGCAAAAACCAAGAGCGGCCAGATATAAATCGTATTCTCTCCCTGCTGAATCGGAAATACCCAGCAACAATCTATGCCGTCCGGATTGGCGAGGTGGTGTTTTTCAAGCCATGGACAGCTTTCGATTTCTTTTGCTTTGATGAATCCCCATATATCGGTGTACAACGAATCAAAAAAGCCGGGATTAACGCGCTGAAAGACGTGCATCTGCTCGTGTACCAGCAAGCTGCCAAATGATAAAGCCGCCCGTTCCGGAGCCGACTGGTGTAGCGTTGCAAATCGTTTGCAGGTTCTTTCGGAAAAAACAATATGCTTATCACGGGTATGGGAAAGCCCTCCTTCAATGTTACCCGATACTTTTAGAAAACTCCACGGCGTTTCAGAGAAGAGCGGATATTGCTCTTTCAAGGCTGGGTACAGCTTTTCCATACACAAGCGAATCGCCTCTTTCTCCTCTCCGGTGAATTCGCGCACGCCCGCCTGATAACGCCTTCGGCACTGCTGGCGCTGCTCCTCGAGCGTCTTTCCGCTGATTGCCGAGCCGGTCTTGGCCGACATTTCCATTTCCTGTAGTTGGTCGAAGTAGGGATCCAGTGAATCATCAATTATCGCAGCTTTACCCGCCTCAATATCAAGGAACGTTACTGACACCGATGAAGGGAACGTTTCTGATGCCTCTTTTCGGTCAGGCTTTTCAACGCCGAAGGTACAATTGGAAAGACACAGGAGTACGGCCGGCAGCAATAGTAGAGTGATTTTTAATCTCATCGTGATGTCTCCGAAAAATTCATATCTTGGTGAAAAACACCTCTGAATAAACCATAAAGTTTATTATCGAAGAGGTGATTAGTCAAGTTATGTTTGCCTATCATTATCGTCCGAACGATTGTGGGAAAATCCTTGGGATAGTTTACCAAGAGACAAAAAGTTGCAAAAGCGATTTTCAACGTGTATAATAATTACAGTATTCAAAGCAGGTTGTTCTGTGAGGATTGACGCAAAATGGGTAAAAGAAAAGAACAAATCGAGACAAAGCCGCTTGAAACGGTCGAGCCGATAGGCAAACGTGTTCTGATTCGCAAAGACCAGGACAAAAAACAAACCAAAGGCGGTATCCAGCTACCCGACAATATAGAAATCCCCACGATAACCGGCCGAATCATAACTATTTCCGCTGAGGTCGAAAACTCATCGGACATACCATTGCGTCAATACGACAAAGTGCTGTTCAATCCCAAAGGCGCCATACCCGTCGATTTCGAAGGTGATAATCGTCTATTCGTGGTCGAGGTCGAAAACGTAGTCGCAGTCTTTAGAAAAGGGTAAAATCATTTCATAGATGTAATATCGGTCCAATTTGGTCACTAAGAATTCTGCAAAAAATCCTCAAATTGATACTTGTCGCTTCGGCGGGACATGAGTATCCTTTTATCCAGGATGTTCAGTAACTCGATTGCAGGGGCTTTCTTGTGTGAAATTTTTTACTGTTAGCGATTTCGTAATGAACTCACAAATTTGAAAATTCATATTCACAGGAGACCATCATGACAGAAGAACAAAGAGTCCCCGTAGTTCCGATAGGTCCCCAGGCCCAAGGATAACAGCCCCTTAAACCTCATCGTGGCGGTGTCATTTTGGCCCTTGGAATACTTGGACTTGTCGTCTGTTTTATTTGCGGTATTATTGCCTGGGTAATGGGCAACAACGACCTTAAGGAAATGGCAGCAGGAACGATGGATCTGTCCGGACGGGGATTAACCCAGGCAGGCAAGATTTGTGGAATGGTCAGTGTAATAATACCTATCGTAGTGATATGCCTATGGTTGCTGATGGCGCTCTTCATAGGTGCCGGTACAGCCTTGTCGCGATAAGGCAGACCGGGCAAGATGAAGATTTAGGTGTTTAACGTTTATTGTAAATTCATATTTGTAGGAGATTGTTATGGAAGAAAATCTCAACAACCCCCCGCCGCTACGGCAGAGGCCCAGGCGCCGGTGCAGTCGGTAGCACCTCATCGAGGCGTCCTTATTCTGGTCCTTGGGATACTTGGCATCGTATGCTGCTTTATCTGCGGTATCATCGCGTGGGTAATGGGCAACAATGACCTGCGTGAGATAGATGCGGGCAGAATGGATCCAACCGGCAGAGGACTGACCCAGGCGGGTAAGATATGCGGAATGGTCGGTGTTATTCTTTGGATTGTCATGCTGGTCATTCAGGTACTCGTGATGCTTTTGGGAGGCGGGTTGTTCATGTTTCATTCGGGGCAAATGCCAATGCGATGAAGATTGATGTGGTTCAGGTTTGCCGTCGTCCGCCGTGGCCGTTCTGGGCTGTATTGATAGTGCTGGTATGGATGGGACTTGGCGCAGCGGCAGTATTGCTGATGGCTCATCTTGACAGGCCCGTGGAGCTTTGTCTTATCAGGCGGTGCACCGGGGTTGCGTGTCCGACGTGTGGTTTTACGCGGGGCGCGTTGTCTTTTCTGCAAGGTCACGTTGTTCGGGCCTGGCTGTATAATCCTTTGCTGTTTTCGGTGTTGGGTTTATTTTTTGCTGCCACTGCTGTACGAGTCATTTCTGCCCGCAGTGTGCGAATCTCTCTGACGGGCACGGAACGCCTGATTGCCTGGATTCTGGTCTTTGCATTGTTCCTTGCCAATTGGGCATACGTTATTTTCTACGTCGGATGAGTGAGAACCCCACGTAAAACGTGGGTCTAAATATTTAGCCTGCGGTTTTACCGCAGGTTTTGTTTCGCAAAATCGGGATTGACCTAACAATAGATAATGGCTGAGACAAAAAGAAATACCTGGCCCGCTAAAATAAAGAGGACTTTCACCTCAATATTGCCTGTCTCCGAGAGGCGCAAAGGACAATGCATAAATTGTGGGGCTTGTTGTAAACTTCCGAATGTCTGCCCCTTTCTCAAGTACAAAACGGATGGCAAAGTTTCCTGTTCCATTTACACAATTCGGCCCTTGAATTGCAGAAAATACCCACGAACCGAATCCGAGTTTATTACAGCAGATACATGTGGTTATAGATTTGACTAAAGCCTGCTTTTCGCACCACGTCTTGCAAAGGCAAACAAACTGCCCAGGAGCAACAATACACACGTGGCAGGCTCAGGTATCACTTCATTGCCTTTCGGATATACAGGCTTGCGCAGTTTCGGTTTTACTCCCCCTGCACCACCACTTATGCCGCCTGTCTGGCCATAGTTCGCAACAGTGGTAACCAAACCGCTGCCGCCACCACCACCGCCAGACGGGCCTACTTCCCCAGCCAGGACGCTATACTCTGCCTGTTCAAATACTGCGATAATTATCTTAGGTTTATCAAGATAAACAATCGTGTTGGTTGCCGCCGGGTCGCTCACATCGCCCAGCCAATAGACGAATTGATAGCCCGGTCCTGGCACTGCGGTCAAAGTAACCTCCGAATTTAGTTCAAAGTGATAAACCCCCGCTATCGGAGTTATTACGCCGCCTTTGGCTGGGGTCTGCTGAAGGAGAAGCGCAACATCGGGCGTTTGGCAGTATGCGGGCGCAAACATACAGCCCACAATGATTGCAATGGCTGATATGAGCCTCCTCCATCCAATGAATGGCGGACCGCCCGGATTCATCACATTAACCCCCCCAGCGATAAAAACCAGCAACGAATGCACGCTTGCATCCTCTAACAAACGTGCGGTTATAAGCTTTAACATTATTATTTAACCAAATTTGCCCCTGAAAGTCAAGTTTTTTCTCGAATTTGCAACCTTTCGTTGCACAACAATCCAAAGGAAACTGATTAGGATATTTCATAACAGATTATTTATCGGACCTCTAAGATTAGGAGATATGCAGAATTTTTCTGTGAAATTTTATAAAAAAATGGCCTTACGAAATCTAATATTCTGTAACATCTAATTTGGTGGGTGGCAGCCTCAAGCGCAGCTTGGGGATGGCTTGGAGCAACTACCAGTAACCACCACGCATCTATCGCGTTGCAGCTTGTGGATGGGCTTTAGCCCATCAAGAGATTACTTTTCACGTCTGTTGTTGTGTTTATTATCGGTCTTTACGCACAAATCGGCTGATGTTGCGAATCGCCTGCCGCAGACGCTGCTCATTTTCCACAAGAGCAATGCGCATATAATCTTCACCCCTTTCACCAAAGGCCCTGCCCGGAGCGATTGCAACCTCCGCATACTCCATCAGGTCTATTGCGTAGTCAATACTGCCCTTGCCTTTGGAATGTTCCTGCGGCACTTTTGCCCATACGAACATTGAGGCTCGTGGTTTTTCCATGTCCCAGCCGATTCTGGCAAGACCCTCGCAAACCACATCCCGCCGCGACTGGTACCTCTGGTTTTGTGTGATTATATCCTCCTCACAGTGCCGCAGGGCAATAATGCCGGCTATCTGTATCGCCTGGAATATGCCGTAATCGTAATAGCCCTTTATCGTAGCAAGATACTCGAGCATATCCTTATTACCCGCCACAAAGCCTATCCGAAAACCCGCCATATTGTATGGCTTGCTCATCGTGATAAATTCAACACCGACGTCCTTTGCTCCTTTAACCGAAAGCAAACTCGGTGCTTTATAGCCGTCAAAGCAGGTCTCGCCGTAAGCAAAGTCGTGAACGACCGCTACGCCGAACCTCTTTGCTAATTCGACTACCGGCTCGAAGAAGCCTTCATCGACAGTCATAGCGCTCGGATTGTGTGGGTAATTGAGAATCAGCAATTTGGGCTTTGGATACATATTTTCAATTACCATCGTAACGTTATCTATAAATTTTTCATCGTTGCCCAAAGGCACAGATACAACATTTGCACCTGCTAATGCTACTGAGTAATTATGTATGGGGAAAGCAGGGTCGGGGACAATAGCGGTATCGCCCGGGCCCATCATTGCCAGGCACAAATGACTAAAGCCTTCCTTCGAGCCGATACATGCCAACACCTCCGTCTCCGGGTCGAGCTGGACATTCCATTTGCGTTCGTATTTTTTCGCTATTTCCTTCCGCAGGTTTTTAATGCCCTTCGATGCACTGTATCGGTGATTGCGCGGGTCCTGCGCCGCCTCGCACATCTTGTCAATCACTATCTGCGGCGCCGGGTCAGATGGATTGCCCATCCCCAGATCAATAATGTCTATGCCCGCCTGTCGTTTGGCGAGTTTTAGCGCATTCAATTTCCCAAACAGATAGGGCGGCAAACGCATTATCCTTTGTGCCGGCTTAATCTGCCGGTCAGTGGCCCGCCTGCGGTGGATACCCATTTCTAATTCAGTCATAATCTTTCCCGTAAATCAATAAGAATGATGTTGCTATTGTCATTCCCAGCGCCCCTTTTGTCATTCCGTGCTTGACACGGAATCCACATTTTTTACTGGATTCCCGCTTTCGCGGGAATGACACAGAGAATCGGTCAGTTTAAGTTCTTTTAATACAATCGGACAGTCTATACTGAACAGATAAATTTTCAAAGCGATTTTATCCGCCTCAGGTGACGATTCTCGCCCCACAACTCCAGGCAGTGGCGATATTGACATTGGGATTATTTGGCCTGCCTTTTCGGGCTGCGAATGTGGGTTTACTCTCATAATACCCTGTAGCACAAAAGTTTACATTCATTCTTTTTAAAATTGGCTTTGTTTGGGTTTGAATTTTTGGGGCCTGAGGGTGGTTTCATTTTCATAATCCTTTTGTGAAAAAGCGTTTGCGTTCATTTTGGCCTTTGAAGAAATTGGGTTTGAATTGGGTTTGTTTTTTCGGACTACTAAATCATCTTTTTTTCTGTAATCCTTTGTTATAAGTGAGTTTGCATTCATTTTGGCTTTTCGGCAATTGGGTTTGATTGGGT
>Ga0114930_10003846_pt1 | contig 12925 bp, 10 predicted proteins | sample AnhtaG_FD_87300 | JGI IMG/M metagenome (GOLD analysis project Ga0114930, IMG submission 87300) | Deep subsurface microbial communities from Anholt, Denmark to uncover new lineages of life (NeLLi) - Anholt_01485 metaG | ecosystem: Environmental > Aquatic > Marine > Oceanic > Sediment | place... | reverse complement strand
CTAAGTTGAACGAGCCAATGGTTGTCCATCGGTTGTCGACAACCATGACCTTCGAATGAATCATCCGCTCATTGCTCTCGTACACCTGAACACCCGCGGGTACAAGATCCCGTGTGTATGCTCTGAAGATACGGGTTGAGATTGGTGTATCGTTGAACTCACCTGGGAAGACAAAAACCACTTTGACACCCCTGCTCGCGGCCTGCATCAGGAGCTGGAGCGCGGGTTCATAGGACACGTAGGGCGACGAGATGAAGATCGATTCTCGTGCTCCACGAATGAGCTCCATGTAGCTGACCGCGATTTCTTCATTGCCAGGACGTTGACTTAATACTTGCACGCCAATTTCACCACTCTCTAAAGGGATACTTTCGGCTGGTATTGGTTCACCGCCGATGATCTCCCATCGGTTGTTGAACTCCTCAACTAGCTGCTGAACAGCAGGTCCTTCCACCAGGACAGCCGTTTCCAGCCACTTTTCCCACGCCTCCTCAAGGTTAGACTCACGGCGTGAGACCGCCTCCAGGTCCATTCGCTGCTCGAGGTTCGGTGGAATCTTATAGAGGTACTCGTTTCCAATGTTGGCACCTCCGATGATCGCCAGCTTCCCATCCACGATGAGGATCTTGCGATGGTCCACGTGGTTTGCCCCCACACAGGTGGACTCAAGAACCTCTTGTTGAACCTCCGCTGCCTGGTCACTCATGTCTTGCGCACCGAATTGTGTCCCGGTTGGGTTGTCCATGACCGCGACGCCAGCCTGACGAAGATCCTGGATGAGAGCGTTCATGGCCTGCTGGCGTTGTTGTGATTCCTCAAGGGAATAGCGTAGAAATGGAGGCCCTTTTATGCTCTGGGTCATGTCGAAAGAAAGCTGGACCTCAACGCCGCGCCTGGCAGCCTCCGCGAGAGCAGAGGTGATTTCTTTACCGGCCTCATCCGGATGAAACAGCATCACTTGGAATCGTATCATTTGCTGGGCGTCTACAATGAGCTCCAGCATGGTGGGTAGGATCTCGTTGCCGTATACAAGAAGTTTTACTGCGTTGTATTTGGTATATGGGGGGAGTTGGATATTATTCTCATCAATGGGGTACCCACGTAGATAGCCCACAATCGCGCACACACACCGGGAAGCCATTCTCCGCGACGTCGGGGCAATGAAAATCAGGAGCACGACAGCAATCACCGAAACCAGTACGTAACCAGTCATGCTGAAGCGCATCGTAGGGTATTTCACTCGCCTTCGGCTTTCGGGGTTACCAGAGCGTCCGCGCTGTGTTGAAAGCCGAATGTGTTAGTCACTTGGTCTATAGCATTCATAAAGAAGGTCGGAAGCATCAGTTTGGCCATCTTACGAAATGGGACCTCCTTGAAGAACACATTTCGGAGAAGAAAACTTCCGCCAATCACGGTTAGTGATATGATGTTGCCATACCCAGTTATCATGTTCAGAAACAGCCAGCGAAGGTCATGGCTTTCGATATGCTCTTGAGTTTCTCTCAATACGGTGAGAGTATCGGTAATCTCTTCTGAGATACTCAAGGTACCCACCATGTTATCGAGCGTGATTTGGATCTGAAAGTGGACGTCACGATAGATCATGGGTAGATAACCTAGGCTGACGACCAGGACGCCGATGAACATAAAGAGGACACCAGCCTTCATGATGTCCATGCTAACTCCAAACTGTGTTTTCTCCATGTAGGAATGCTGTTCGATGACGACGAAGATGATGGCCAGGATGATTACCAAGATGTACTTCTGGGAGTAAAATGAAATTTGCCTCCCAAATCTATTCAATTCTAGGGCAGCCAGCTGAATGCTCTCGATGCTCGTCACATGCATCGACTGAACAGAATTTGAGAGTTCTGACAAAGTGCGGATATCATGCTGTGCACAGGTCACCAAGACTGACACGATGAAGCCGCCCATGAGATAGTACACGCCAATCAAGTAGGGTATCCACATCAGATAGGGAAGACGGATATACCTCCGCACATCTGGATCCCGGAAGCGCGCACCCTTTGCCTTCTCCTTCATCAGCATCCAGGGACCTAAGAACACACACCATATGATTGTCAGGGAAGAAGCTATCAGCAGAGGAATTTGGAACCAAGGGGCTTGGAAGAGCACAGAAAGGGAGATTGCCCCGGTAGTTGACTGTATGCTGGCAGCATAGATAATTATGGTGATCAGGGCGACTTCGACGGCTCGAAGCATCTCGGACAGCATCCCCAGCTTTTTCCTCTTTCTGAACAGTATCTTCTTGCTGAGGCTGAATTCTTCAAGGTCGGGACCGAATTTTTCCACAGCTTCCTTGCCGTAGAGGCTCCAGGCAAGGAATGCAAAGAGAAGAGACACCGCCAGGATGGAGGATATGTAAAGGAGGATTTCTTGCATGGGTCGCTCCTACATAGTTATGCCTAGCGACGGGTATCTCGAAACCTTACGTTTGAGCTTCGAGGGTCAGTGCAACGAGTAAGAATGAGATCCAGCATCAGGTCTGATTGGTTGCACCCTATTCTAGTCGCGGCATGTCATCCGCCGCAACCGCCATCCATTATGGTGATCCCGTTGTAGTAAATCATCGCGCGATACTCTTCTTATAAAAAAACCATTTACTTGAATGCTCACTTGACACTACCCGCAGCTTCCCTCAGCCTACTTACAATCCATCCAATCATCAAGAGCACCAGAATCAACAAAGTTATCAACACGAACGTGATCACAAATGCCCCGAAAGCGATCTGACGTTGGCTTACAAACAAACTGTTCACCAAGCTGCGAGATGTGAAATCAACCACCGGATTGGGATCTACTCCGGGATAGCCGTAGGATGCCAATACGACGATCATTCTTACTGGAATTAGTACGATGTTTAATATTGATTGCACTATTCCAGCAAAGATAGGTATAAATGAAGCAGTACTCACCCCTAGGATCAATCTTTTGAAATTAATACGCCAATATTCGCGTTGCAAGATCCCGGGTGTGGAGTCATCCGGCGGAGCTTCCAAGGATGTTTGACGTAATTGACTCCTAAGCGCGATTGCAATCCGTAGTATCTGCACCCCCATGATCACGCTTAATATCGCTCCCATGATAAAGATGGGGTTTAAAATATAATCCCTGGCAAATAGAAAAAATAATCCGAAAATAACTACCAGAAAAAACGCTGCAGCATACGCCGCTACTTTGGCTGCCAATCGCCTTTTTCTGGACGTAGTTGTGCTCTCCGCCCGGATTACCAGCAACGTGCAAAGCATCACGGACAGGAAAATCACCATAATCGTACCTGCGGACCAGTTCAGTATGCTCGCGGGAGGGATACTAGTTGAATAATTCACCTTATTTGCTGCATTCGCAACGGCTTGTGGCAGCAAACCAAGAATCACTACCGTGATCCACAAAGACAGACCGGATGTCAGTAGCGCTGCATTTGCTAATATGCACCCCAGCTGCGAATCGGGTTCAATGATGCCCAGGGACTTGTCAGGAGCTTGAAGTGGAGTCAAGGCACCACCTATAGCCCCAAGGGTAGCGCTACCGAGTAGCAATCCCCAAAACACCTGATGCGTCCACACAATCGTGTGTAACACCGATTCGGTCAGCAAGATTAAGAATTGCTCTTCCCCTGAAGTCGGTTTGGGACCATGAGCCAACAAGTTTCCCGAGCCGACTACTCCTGCTGCAGCTGCGCCGAGCCCGAAAAATAATATCAGTCCGGCGATTGACCCGGCCATCGCTCCCAACAGTGCACCTTGTTTCCGAGAGCCTATCTTGGCTACCCGCGCGGTCACCAGTCCTCCAGCCAACAGCAGTAAAACTCCTAGAAACGACAACGCGATCCCTAAAGCCGGTGAACCGCTTGACCACTCGACCACATAGTTAACAGGCAATATCACGTACAACGGATAATACATCACCACAGATAGCACAATGCCTGTGCCAATTCCAGTGAAAGATACTTTGGTCATCATTAGTCATTCTCCTCAAACCTGCTGCTTAAGCCAGCATCCCAAAGTAAAAGTCTCTAAATATCAGGGGAGGTGTGCTAACGGTTGCGAGCTGGTTGGTCCACTCAGCGAGATACTTTTCAACTCCCCTCCACCACGTCTATAACCATTAAATGAAATCGCCCTACCCTCGGGACCCGCTCTAGCAAGTGGTTATGCAGCAGAGACAGGAATGGAATTACCACGACAGGCTATACATATGGGAATCCGTATTGAAGGTTGGGTAGATTCAGGTCTTTACGTTATCCTCTCATGACTATTGCTTTCTCTATTGCCTCCACAACTGGCTCAATTGAGCCGCGCTCTGTTGATTGGAGCGCATTTGACTCGCCTGAGGCGCTACCAATCCTCATGTAGTAGTCGCCCTTCGCAAGTGCAGCAATAATCAAGCCGACAATGAACATGCCCGCACCCAGGTAAATGCCGATGCTTGGTTCATCCATGTAAAAAAGGCTGATCGCGATGACAACAATCCCAAGAAAGGAGAGCACTATCCCGGGTGCCCTGTTTGCAGGAGATCTCGTGATGGCCACAGAAGTGATGTTTGCCATTGAATAGGTTATATTCCCAATTCTCACGCGGGTATCGGTGACAGCAATTCTTGCGCCGCTTTTCTCATTAACGCCATCGTATAGAACTTGCTCGCTCATTTTGATTTCTCCTAATTCTGATTCTTGTCCGAACGCTTCCAATAGATGACGAGGCCGACGAGAAGTAGAAGCAATATAGGTATGACTAAATATACGAGTAGTTGTGGGGTGCCGAGACTCATTTTTTCCTCCCGTATCGAATGTAATGCTTCCTGGATTCAACCACCAAGTGTAGCTATGGATTAATGATTGCGGAATATAATTTGGTTTTCATATCAATATTCCTTCATTCGGTTGTTGATATATTCAATATCCCACAACCGACGCCGTATTACAGAAATGCCAATAGATAACGGTACGAGAAGCAGCGTGAACATAAACAGGAGGATGCCTACGTAAAGTAATGTCGTCGCAACCCTTTGTGAGTGCTCAAGAGAGAGGGTTGCTACAAGTAATAAAGCGGCAGACAAAATACCTCCCACCGGGGTCATGATTATTCCGCGCACAACCCATTTGGTCTGCCGTCGCAGGAGCGGGCTTGAGACGCGCGTATAACGGTAAATTGGAGCGGAAAGTACGATAACCAACCAGAACAGATAAAACAGGAGTTCGAGTGTCGCGGGCCATTGGGTTGGGACAACAGTTGCAGTTGGAAAGAGGAACCAGACTGAAATCCATACCGCCCAAACCAAAGCCAAGTATCGGGTCCATTTCGGTACAAAACGCCCATCCGGAAAGACGAAGGGAAAGATGATTGCAGATACAACGCCAAGAAAACTCAATATATCGGCTGGTAAACGGAATATCGGTGACACCGGTATCAACCCTGAAATATGTGTGGTAATGGCGGTCCCAACAGTGAATAACATCGTAGAGACGAAAATAGCCATACAGTCGTTTGACCTGAGCCGGAAGATCACCAAGGCGACGAAGGAGGAAATCAACATGGGAACAGTAAAAGGCAAGTGAAAGATGAAGGTGTAGTACATGAAAGAGTTGAACTCTTCTGGTGTGTAAATTTCGTGTGTCATCTCATAAGCGAGTGTTGACACTTCGTTGATTTGTTCAATTCCAGTTGGGAGGGAAATGAAGAAAAGACCCAGGGAGGAGATAGCGATCGTGAACCATATTACGCGGGCGATGATGAGCCATTTACCCTGTAGGCGGGTGACGTACGTTATTTGATTGTTCATTAGGAGTTCTTTAGTAGCCAAACTCATCTCCGACGAGAACGATATCGAGACTTTATAGTAAGCAGTAACACATCAACCAGGCGAAAGGATCTTCAGGTTTTCGATTTGAAAGAGCTTCAGATACCTTGACCTCAATCTCATTATGCTCTGCATTACGGACGCCAACTGTGCGCAAGCGTCTATCCTCGAGGGCCTGCAATTCAGCATGTAGTGTTGCCAGGTCTAACTCGTTCTGTGCCAGTCGCGACTCAAGGGACGTGAGTTTGTTGAGCTTTTTCTCTAGTTACCTATCCTTCGGTGTTTGAATTTGGGTGATATTTCTGCCCATCTAATATTTCCAGCGTTTATATCCAATATCACTAATAATAGATGCTGGTTTGGGAACAACCCAGCGTAACCGTCAGATAATCTACTGCTCTTGTAACTAAACCCACTATCCCATAATACGTAATTTCGCTATGACATACATGCAGTCAATAAGTACCATCCATCTGAGAGCCCTATCATTTGTGTTTTGCACACCAGATATTGAGATGATGTGAGGTTCAGGTTGTCATTGGATGATTGAAGCATCCCTGGCGATACACCGCCTTTCACTCAGAACAGAATCCCTGCGAAGTACACGGCTTCGCAGTCGGTGAAGAGTGTGTGGACTTCTACTAGGTGGGTGTTCGTAAAATAAGAAATTCGCTGCTGAACAAGTTCCGACTGTAGCATCACTGCCGGGTCATAATGTCTCTAGAAGCTAGACCGAGACGAGATCGGCGAATTCGTAACTGTCCCATTGTGTACTATTTGAAAACAATGCGTTGGCCTTTCTTTTTCGTGTCCTCATTATTTTTCCTCTCTTAATTAAAATGAGGCGGGGCTGCCCTTGTTGGACAGCCCCGTAAAATTTGGCTTATAGCTAATTTCCTTAAGTTCCCTCCTCCCAGGATGACAGATATTTCTTTTGCTTCTCAGTTAGGACATCAATCTGGATGCCCATCGAAGCTAGCTTGATTCGAGCGATCTCTCGATCGATGTCCTCGGGTATGGTGTAGACGCGGTTTTCAAACATGCCCGCATTTTTCAGGATGTACTCCATCGAGAGCGCTTGATTGGCGAATGACATGTCCATCACACTGGCGGGGTGGCCCTCGGCTGCGGCCAAATTGATCAGCCGGCCTTCAGCCAGCAGGTTGATCCGGCGACCATCGGGCAGGCTGTATTGCTCGATGAACGGGCGTGGTTTGCGTTTCTCGGTGGCCATTTCATCTAGCGCGGCGATGTTAACCTCGACATTGAAATGCCCTGAGTTAGAGACAATAGCGCCATCCTTCATAACTGCGAAGTGCTGCTGATCGATTACGTTGATGTCGCCGGTAAGAGTACAGAAGATATCGCCAATTGGTGCGGCTTCGATCATCGGCATCACCCGGAAACCATCCATTACCGCTTCTAGTGCGGACAATGGGGTGACTTCGGTTACGATAACGTTGGCCCCCATGCCTCGGACGCGCATCGCTAATCCTCGTCCGCACCAGCCATAACCAGCTACGACAAAGACCTTGCCGGCCAGTAATATGTTCGTCGCTCGCACAATACCATCGACCGTTGATTGTCCCGTCCCATAGCGGTTGTCGAAAAAGTGCTTGGTCATGGCATCGTTGACCGCGATTATGGGATAAGCCAACGCTCCGTCGGCGGCCATCGCTCTTAACCGGATCACCCCGGTGGTGGTTTCCTCCGTCCCACCCTGAACTTCTTCGAGCAACTCGCGCCGTTCTTTATGCAGTGTACTCACCAGGTCTGCGCCATCGTCCATGGTGATATGAGGCTTGTTGTCGAGGGCGGCGTGAATGTGGCGGTAGTATGTTTTATTGTCTTCGCCTTTAATCGCGTAAACTGGGATCTCGAAGTGGGTGACCAAAGAAGCAGCCACGTCGTCTTGGGTGGAAAGAGGATTCGAAGCGCATAGGATAGCGTCCGCGCCGCCAATCTGTAATGTGCGCATCAAATTTGCGGTTTCGGTGGTTACGTGTAGACAGGCTGAAACTCTGGTACCCTTGAGAGGTTGTTCTTTAGCAAACCTCTCCCTAATTTGACGCAGAACGGGCATCTCAAATTCAGCCCATTCGATCCTTCGACGACCACCCTCAGCCAATTCCACATCCCTTATGTCATACTCCAGGCTCATTGGTTTCTCCATTTCATTTTATATTAAAGGTCACGGGATATCGCAGTGGTGCCTAGGACAGGTGATAGCCGGGTTACCAAGCGTAAGCTTCCGGCGCCTCTCCACCGGGTCCGGGCCAAATTTCGTCGAGCTTTTCCTGGATATCGTCATCGAGCTTAATCTCAAGCGAGTTCAGGTTTCCTTGGAGTTGTTCCATCGTTCGCGGACCGATGATCGGTGCGGTGACATCTGGATTATGTAGTAACCACGCCAGCGCTACGTCAGCCGGGTGCTCACCGCGTTCCTCACACAGAGACTCGTAAGCTTCCAATTGCTTGGTGTGTTTCTTGATCGCCTCTCGAACATATTCGCTTGTCCGCCGGCCCTGCTTGGCTTTCTTCAAAGCACCCCCTAGCATGCCACCAGCTAATGGACTCCACGGAATGAGACCCAAGCCATATTCCCGACAGGTGGGGATGACCTCGAGTTCAATTGTTCGAGCGCTGAGATTGTACAGGCTTTGCTCAGACACCAATCCTAGGAAGTTGCGTGATGCAGCAGAGCACTGGGCCTGGGCGATATGCCACCCGGCGAAGTTGCTACTTCCCACGTAGAGAATCTTGCCCTCGCGCACAAGTTGCTCCATCGCCTGCCAGATCTCCTCCCAAGGCGTCTGCCGATCGATGTGATGCATCTGATAAAGGTCGATATGATCGGTTTGCATACGTCGCAGGCTACCCTCACAAGCGTGACGGATATGGTAGGCTGAGAGACGCTGCTCGTTTGGATCCTCTCCCATGTGCCCGTACACCTTGGTCGCCAGGACAATTTTATCGCGTCGGCCTCCGCCTTGAGCCAACCAGCGACCAATAATATGCTCGGTGATCCCTTCTCCAATCTTCCAACCGTAGACGTTAGCCGTATCGAAGAAGTTGATTCCGTCTTCAAGGGCTTGGTCCATGATCGCATAGCTATCTGCCTCATCGGTGTGAGGCCCAAAGTTCATCGTCCCTAGACAGAGCTGGCTTACCTTCAAACCGGTGCGGCCAAGATTTTTATATTCCATAGCGTTTTCCTCCCTGGAGCACTAGTACTCAGTCAACATTATTCAGATGGAGAGATGTCATTCTGAGGAGCGAAGCGACGAAGAATCTCGTTTTTCGTTGAACTATGTTCCTCTCTTGAAACAAATAGAATCTTCGCCTCCGCTTTGCTCCGGCTCAGAATAACAGTCCATAAGATTCGCCTTGATGATGTACTAGTAGATAAACCAACTTTTGGCGAAATAAGAGCTCGGTTTTTTCCGCTTCCGAACTATTTTACCCTTTTATGCACCATGGTGGTCTTTATCGATCCCTAGGTCAGGCATTTGAGTGCTAAGCATGCGTACTATTCGAATCCCTCGGCTTGACTTTAATATCGGTGCGAATGAGCTTCCCAGTTCCTTCGTAGTAGTCACAATAAGGTTGGAAACCTAAGCGTCGATAACAGCGTAATGCCGGCTCGTTGTCTATGGCAACGTTGAGCACAATGGTTTGGATATTCTGTTCGAGTAGTTCCTTCACCACGGCGGCGCTGGCTCGCGTTGCCAGTCCCTGTCCCCGTCGGTCAGGCCGGGTGAACACATTACCTACCGCGGCGACCTTTGCCCATTGAGAGAGAACATGCACACCAGCGATGCTGAGTAGTTCATCGCCTTCGTGGATTCCGAAGAAAGGACCGATCGCTAGCTGGCGTTCGTGGAAGGAATCAGGCAGATCAGGGGAACTTTCGAATAGGCGTCGAATCGCTAGTAGGTCGTCGGAGACGAGGCTTTCGAGGCCGACATCAGAGATCCGAGGGAAATCGCTGGGATTAAGTACCATTCGCCACATATGCCGTTCGATTCTTGATTGAAGTCGGTCGGCGAGCATCAAACGACTGTTTCTCTTCAATGTGTATTGGTATACACCGCAAGGCACTCGGTTGACCAACGTTCTGAGGTCTTCAGGATCACCGTGTACAAAAAGAACAGGAGGGTCCAATCCTTTATAGATCAGTATGACCGCCTTCTCGCCTGCCAGCCATGTGCTATGTTCAGCCTCGGCTGGGTCGAGGTCAGCTAGGGCATAGGCGCACCATACGCGGTCTGACTCTAGGAGCTGGTATAAATGTCGATCGACCTCAGCCTCACTCACCTCAGTTGATCCAATTCCCCGTGGTCGTCAAAGTACTGACGGAAGCGGTTAATAAATGTTTCCATGTCGAATTGATGGCTCATAGGACTTTCAGCTTCCAGGCAATAAGTAGCAGCCAGGGAGCCCATTTGTCCACACCGTTCCAAGCTCAAACCATGCATATAACCCTTAAGGAAACCACCACGAAAAGCATCACCAACGCCAGTAGGGTCGATAATTATTTGTGGCTTAACAGCCGCGATGTGAAACTCATCGTCGTCAGTGTAGAGGTTGGCACCGTCTTCCCCATACGTTATCACCACAAAATCTGCATATTCCCGGATGGCTTCCAAGGAAAGGCCGGTTTTATCTTCGATCAGACCGACTTCATAGTCGTTAGAGAACAAGGCCTGACAACCTTCTATCCCCTGGCGCAGATCGTCAGCCTCCAGACGGATGATCTGCTGGCTGGGGTCATACACATATGGGATTCCTAATTGGCGGCATTCCCGAGCATAGGTAACCATAGCTTGGGGATCATTGGGGGAGATCACAGCTAGGTCAGGTTGTTCGATTATGTTGGCGAAGGATAGCTGGGAAGCGTATGCCATGGCTCCGGTGAAGAAGCTGGCAATTTGGGCGTTGGCTTGATCAGTGGTGACAAAGAAGGAAGCCGTAAACTCCCCAGGGATAACCTTAATGGCAGATGTGTCGACGCCATGTTCCTCGAGCCATACTCTGAATTCCTCGAAGTCCTCCCCGGCTGTCGCCATCACCTTCGGTCTTTCACCAAGCAGAGCCAGTGTATAAGCGATGTTGGCGGCGATTCCGCCGCGACGGCGGATAAGTGAATCGACCAGGAAAGACAAACTGATCCTGTCGAGCCGGTCGGGGAGGATATGATCGCGGAAGTTTCCCGGGAAGGTCATCAGGTAATCATAGGCGACGGAGCCGGTTAAGACGATGTTCATTTCCTTTGAGCCTCTTTCACCGCGCGGGAGAGCGATGTGGAGTAAGGTGGGTGAAGTACGCCGATTTCGGTGATAAAAGCGGTAATCAACCTGTAAGGGGTGACATCAAATGCAGGATTGCGCGCCCGGCTTCCGTCCGGGGCGATGGGCTGCCCCTGGCGTTGCAAGTCGAGCACTTCAGCCGGGTCTCGCTCTTCGATTGGGATTGTCTCACCTGAGGGTAAACTGAGGTCGATAGTCGAGGTTGGGACAGCGCAGTAGAAGGGAACATCATTGTCGCCCGCCGCCAGCGCGAGCATATATGTGCCGATCTTGTTGGCCACATCGCCGTTGGACGCTACTCGATCAGCGCCTACAAAGACGGCATCCACTTGGCCACTATGCAGGTAATGACCAGCAGCGTTGTCGGTGATGATCTCATAGGAAATGCCGTATTGATCTAGTTCCCAAGCGGTAAGGCGGGCGCCTTGTAAACGCGGTCGGGTCTCATCCACCAGCACGTGTACACGTTTGCCCTGATCGTGAGCGGTGCGGATGACGCCTAACGCTGTGCCGTAGTCCACCGTGGCCAGGGCGCCGGTGTTGCAGTGGTGTAGGACGGTGGCGCCATCATTGATTAAATCGGCACCATGCTGTCCGATTCGCCGGTTGACTTCTACATCTTCGTCGGCAAGTTTCTGAGCCTCCTCAACCAACCGCCTCCGCATGGTTTGCGGTCCCTTTTCAAGTGAGTCGTGGGCCGTTTGGAGCAACCGATCTAGTGCCCACCCTAGATTAGTCGCGGTGGGTCGCGCATCGCGAAGCATGCTAGCCGCGGCCTGGAGGTCGTTCCACAAACCCTGGGCGCTACCGGCGGTTGAAAGTTGACCGGCTAATGCTAAACCGAAAGCCGCCACCGCGCCGATAGCCGGCGCGCCGCGCACTGCCATTTGTCGGATGGAGTTCGTGACCTCTTGCGGGTTGTGCAAGTCGATGATCACCAAATCGGCGGGGAGGCGCCGCTGGTCGATTATACGTACTGCGGGTGTTATGGAATCCCAGGATACAGTTCGCATGTTTCTGGTAAAAAAGGCGCTCTCATGGGAGAGCGCAACGGCTTACGCAAATGAGTGTAGCATGGGGAGTGGAAAGGTGCAAGATTGACATGCCTTTATACCTGCTTTATGATGACCGCTATGTACCGGGTTCAGTTACGCCTGTCTTTCCTCTTGCTTACTTTAATGTTTACCGTGCTTGCCTGCAACTTACCTGAAGTAATGGGATTGGGCTCCACTCCGACGCCAAGCATCACCCCTACGCCGACGGTCACTCAAACACCCACACCTACCCCAACCTATTTACCATCTTCACAACTCCAAACTGCAGAGAAGGCTAATTTTAATGGGGAGTGGGACCGAGCACTTATTGAGTACCAGAAAGTCTTCGAGCAAACGATCAACCCGATTGATAGAGGGTCGGCACAACTTGGAATAGGTGTCACTTTAATAAGGGTGGGACGTTTCCAGGAAGCCGTCGAAGCGCTCGATCTTTTTATCACTTCCTACCCGGACCACGACCGCTTGGGTCAAGGCTTTTTTCATCGTGCTCAGACTCAGGAGACGCTTGGGCGGTTCGGGGAGGTAGCTCAAGATTACCAACAATACCTTATCCACCGGCCTGGATTGATCGACGCCTATGTCCAAGAACTTCGTGGCGATGCCCTGAAAGCAGATGGGGACCACTCCGCCGCAGTAGCCGTCTATAAGGACGCTCTGCAAGCTCCACAACTGAGTGATGGGCTTGAGATTGAGATCAAGATCGCCCAAACCTACGCTTCTATGGGTGATTACATAATGGCT
>Ga0114930_10003845_pt1 | contig 12925 bp, 20 predicted proteins | sample AnhtaG_FD_87300 | JGI IMG/M metagenome (GOLD analysis project Ga0114930, IMG submission 87300) | Deep subsurface microbial communities from Anholt, Denmark to uncover new lineages of life (NeLLi) - Anholt_01485 metaG | ecosystem: Environmental > Aquatic > Marine > Oceanic > Sediment | place... | reverse complement strand
TGGGGTATCAGCCCCCTTATGAGATTTATGTCAAAGATCGATTAAACATTAACCCGGTGCAGGCTTCAACTATACACCTTATACAACCCTATTTTTTGTCTTGACAATGGGGAGTACCTTATACATACCTTGAGCAATGATTAGCCGATCAAATGGATCACGGTGATGAAAAGGGAGTTCTATTATCTGTGAAAGGTGATTCAACTCTATGGGCAATATGTTTATATCGTTTTCTTCAAGTTGAGAAGGAATGAGCTGATCAAAAGGTCTCAGTAGTTCAAGTCTGCCAATACTCGTTTTGATTGCTATTTCCCATAGACTCGCTACGCTCAAGAATAAATCATTTTTAATATCCGCGATAAGATTTCGAGCATTGACGCTCAATCTGTCACTACCAGAGATAAACCATAGAAAACTATTGGTATCAAGTAAGGCACGCACTACATATATTCCCGAAAATCTTCAAGTGGTTCATCGAAGTCATCTGACATTTTGATAAGACCCCTTGCACTCCCAAAATGACGATGATGCCGACGTTTACTAATGGCAACAAGTTTTACAATAGGTTGACCACTTTTTGTGATTATAACTTCCTCACCTCCGATGGCCTGTTCTATGAGTTCAGGTAACCGTTGTTTGACCTGATTTATATCGATATTCTGCATCTTATAATCCTCTCTTTTGATTTGTATTAATTTATTATAATATCATAAAACATACCTGAATGAAAGATCCAAATTATCTGTGCAAAGGCAGGCAACGTAGAGCTCACCCGCAACGGTTCAGCGAAGCTGTACCGCTGTCGGGTGCAGCGAAAGTTAGGCCAACCCTATACCCATCGCCTTACGTTCTCCTTGTACTCCAGCCAGGCTTCACCGAAGGTCTGTTCGAGCCTTTTCTCTTCGAACCTTATGAAGACCATATCCATGAAGATAGCAAATACAAAGACAACTACATAGGGCATTAGAGATCCCATGAGTACTGCGATTCCAAAGAGAATCAGCACGAACCCAAGATACATGGGATGCCTGCTAAGTCGGAACGCTCCACTGGTGATCAGTGCTGTTGATTCTTCAGCGGGCTTAACTGTCGTTTCATGTTTTTTGAATGACCTGTCCGCAACAAGATTCAAGACAATGCCGAGCCCCAGAGGAATAACGCCCAAGAGATTCCAAGGAAGAGCAAGGATTTTGATTCCTGGTAACAGAAAATGGAGCAATACCATAATTGCTATAGAAAGAAACAAGTAGACCGGTGGTATGATATTTATCGGCTTCATAGTTGTTCTTTTCCCGTCTCGAGAAACACAGGCCTAACGACGGGGGTAAACTGCCGCCAACATAGCGGCCTACTTAGCTTTGAATGACCTTCATACGGGGCAGAGCATTTGCAAAGCCGCCGAGCTGTTGCCGTTCAGCTTGACCCCATTGTTAGACCATTTATTTTGGTGAAGCCTTTATTAAACGAATGTCGTCAATCCAAACGGTTCCTTTTCCATTGACAACAAGGTTAATCTTTACATTGTCAGGATTTTCACTTTTCTTTAGAAAAAAAGGTGTTTCTTGCGATGTCCATTCATTACTTCCTGATAGCGGAGATTGAAGAGCACGAGAGAAAAATTCCCCTTTTCCAGGAAAGTGGCACCACATTTCAATATATACTTGTCCTTCAACGCCTTCAGTGCGAAGTTTGGCTTGATAGATCAGTCGTGCATTTTCGATATCAATATCTCCAGTCTCATAAAGTCTCACTGTAGTGGGCTTACTCGTAGTAATTCGCAATGAGCCATTTCCATCACTTGTTATCTTTTCGTCCATTTGAACACCAGATTTAGTAATAATTCCTTCCAAGCTGTCAATAGGATAATGTTTTATATCAGTAGTCTCGACCGACTTTGTGGAGCAAGCAGCTACAAAGACCATAAATAAGCATGCGAAATATAAAACTGATCTTTTTACGGTAGGCATCTTTTTACCTCCTCTATTTATTTTTTAATGTCTAACGGCCCGGGTAACAGGATGGCTTTTGACCGGCCAGCGAAAAAGCCAATCTTCGTTCACACGGAGGTTCGGCCTTTTAATACAATGAAATACTGGGGAATTAGAATATTATAGGGTCTATACGCATCAAGACTTCCTGAAGCAGATCTTCTGGGCATTTGCTAATTAGAGCCGCTTTTCTAGCTCTGTAATCAAGAGAACGCAACTGATCTGCTATGATTACCCCTGTGACTTTCTTGCCTTTGGGTATGGCTGCATAAAATGGATTTTTACGTTTTGTGTTGCTGATGGGGCAAACAAAGACAAATCCCATCTTTTTATTAAAGGCACTATGGCTTATCACCAGAGCAGGTCTGCTGCCTTTTTGTTCATGTCCGGCTTGTGGGTTAAAATTAAGCCGAATAAAATCTCCACGTTTTGGGATATAATCTACCAAACTTCCTGTCCTTCGGGTTTACCCCATGAGATTTCTTCGCCAGGCTCTTCCACTTGTGCGAGCAATTCGTCCAATTTATATTTCTTTTGATGAGATACGGGTCTTAAAACCAATTTTCCCTCCTCTAAGGAGCAACTTATTCGATCTTTGACACCCAATTGGAGTGCTTCTAATACATGCTTTGGGAGTCGGATACCAAGCGAATTGCCCCATTTTCCAATTTGTAACTCAGTGCTATCTTGCATATTTCTACCTCCTCGCAATTATGATATACATTGTATATCCTCAAAGAAAGAATATCAATCATTAAAAAATGCTCTTTTGTTAATATTTTTAAGGACGAACGCTCACAATCACCTGGCAAGCGGAAGCCGCAGGCTGTAGCTGATCAGGTGAATTGTGATGTTATAAGGCCATTTTTTCATTTACAAACCATTGCTTGACAATTAAAATAACGTTATATACAATATGTACAAAAGGTACTTAATGACAACTTATTTCTTGAGGTATTTACCATGTTAAATAAAATAACAACTGCTGATGCAAGACAGAAATTTTCCAATATTATCAACAGAGTGGCCTTTGGAAACGAGTCGTTCGTTCTAACTCGAAGGGGGAAACCAATAGCTGCACTTGTGTCCATGAAGGAGCTTGAACTATTGCAAGAAATTGAAGATAAGCTTGATATTGAAGACGCATGGAAAGCAAAAAGTGAACCTGGCGAACCTATTCCATGGGAAGTGCTAAAAATGGAGCTTGAAATTTGAGATATAAGGTTGAGGTTAAGAGATCTGTAGCAAAGATGTTGAAGAAGATCCCGAAAGCAGACCGAAAACCTATCATAAAAAAAATCGATAGCCTTGCAAAACAACTTCCGAGCCCTAAAATAACCAAAATGAAAGGGAACAATCCATTTCATAAGATTAGAGTGGGGGATTATCGTCTTATTTACGAAATCCAAGATGATATCCTTCTTATTCTGATCCTTAAAATTGGCCACCGTAAAGATATCTATAAAAAACTATCCTGATTATATCATCTAATCATTTTGGCCTTACGGTGGAAATAACCCACTTGGGAAAAAGCACAGCGATTTCCCAAGCGGGTTCATTGACGGGTTAGGCAAGGCTATTCCATTCATCAGCGGTAACTGAACGTTCCAAGATTGCCTTCACCTCATTCAACATCATACGTAGTTATGGAACTGAATATTCAGTATTTGATGGTATGCTTAAACGGTGGTTTTCATAGACCATAAACTGATGACGTGTCCCTGAGTAGGGTCCATCAAAATCAAGTTTTCGTAATCTTTTGATGAACTCACGGCTTTTACAGGGTTGCCATCGAGTCATGGCCCGGCTCCTTATTCAAATCATATCCGGCCAAAACTGGAATGGGATGTCCTAATTTCAAGCCGACTAATACCCAATCTTCAAGCGTAGAGCGCAATTCGTCTTCACACTCTCGTAATGTTTTACCAAAAGCGATGACTCCTTTGCAGGATGGAATACGCCCGGAAAATGTTTCATCTTCAAGCTTGTCATATTCTGCTTGAGATAAAGCATTTTCAATGTAACCTGTGAGAATAAATCGCAACATTTATCTTACCCCCATTAATTAACTGTATCTATGATGAGTTGATCGCTATAAAGCCAATGCCATTGTATTGAAACTATATGACATAATAAAAAAAAGTTCGATTTATTGCTTTTTATCAATGCTTTTAACAATTGTAGGCTCAAAAATTCGACAAACGATAAATAGCCCAATACCCGCAAAGAATAATAACCCGCCCAAAACAAATCCATGTGTTTTATCGGGCCACGCTATCCTATTGATTATTCATCATAAATGTTCCAACAATAGGTGTTTTCAGGCCCTATATGGTCGTTTTTGACCCCAAAATGGCTACTATAGAGGGCTGAAGGCTCCCGAAGCTGATAGGCTTCTGTCGCCTCTCTTACTTTCCTTCCCCTAGCAATAGCTCCAAGTAGAGACTTTACACTCTCGACAAATCCTTTACTGCCAACAGCGATACTCTTGGTCCATTTTTCGTCACGGTGATTATTCACGTCGCCAAGATATTCCTTCACCCAATCCCTGTGATACTGCTTTACTTGATCATAGGTTTCAACACCAACCAATTCCCTCAACTTGTTATAATTAATCAGAACGTTCTTTCTCCTGGGGTTCTGGATTTCGTTGTAACCACAGAAAAGCCATTGCGATGGATGATCCACAATGCCGGCACGCACCATGTTTAGATCGATATATACGATACAACGAAAAAGATGCTCTCCTCTTTCTACTGCCGTTGCGTGGTATCGATCCTCCCAAAATGCTCTTTTGTCGAAGATCCCGACTTATCGGGGCGGCCCTTCCTTTGATTGAATTCCTGACCCGTTCTGCCTGCCACGAGCTGTATCGATCTCGGAATTACATTCCGGCCCCCATCGTCCACGACAAGGAGGTGAATGTGGTTGGGGGTGACCATATAGTTCAGGATTGTCAGACCATAGCGTCGCTTGGCCTCATAGAGCCACTGAAGCCATCTTCGCCGGTCCTTCGAAAACTTCAGGAGAAATTCCCTCTTATGACATCGGTGGGTAATATGCCATATGTGTCCAGGAATATAGTGTCTTTTCGCTCTTGCCATGGATTCCCGTTAATAATTCTCTTTTTGCACATAAAAAAGACGATATAGCCCCTAAATCGGACCATATTATTTCCATAGTTTCAAGCATTTTAATCACTTAGCTTGGCCCGACCCCCATTTCATTCTTTAAGGATTATATCTTATTCCGCAGAAAATGGCACCTAAAAGATATATGAATTTTCGGGAACGCCATACTTATCTTTATTGGCCTTGGATTTTTAAAATTTTAAATAAATGATTTTATAAAAGACTGGATATTCCCCTCGCCCTCGAATATCCCGGGCTCTCGCATAAAATATCGATTTTTAGGGAAAGGAGGAATTTTAAAGATTTAATGTAGTCCTCTTGGTTGGACAGAATAGAAGGATCAAGGGGGCCATGAATCCGTTTATATGACAATTTGATATCTTTTAGCGCCGCCGTCAATATGCCCCTCGGCAGCGTAATAAGTTCATCGCCTTTAGTTTCATCACTACCTCCCGGTGCTGGTTCGTAACCTCTATAAAAGAGTGGACGATACCCCGATCCGGTTTTGAGAGTGATCGCTTGGTCTCAAGGACGGTCACGCATATCCAGATTTCGTCGCCGGGACGTACGGGCTTGAGCCAGCGCAACTCGTCAACTCCGGGTGAACCCAGGCTCGCTACATGCGAGAGGTAGTGATCTACAAAGAGCCTCATCATAAGTACGGCAGTGTGCCAGCCGCTGGCAATCAAACCGCCGAATACAGTATCTTTAGCGGCATCGGGATCCGTATGGAGAACCTGTGGATCAAAGCGCTTGGCAAAGGCGATGATCTCCTTCTCTTCAACCATGATAGGGCCGAACTCGTGAACTGAACCGGCGATGTAATCCTCGAAGTAACGGTTCTCGATTGGAACACTGAATTTAGTATTTTGCACAGCGTTTCTCCTGTAATTTGGATGCCATTTTCATACATTGAGACGTGGATACCAAATGCTACGCAAGTTCGGCAGTCTAATATTTGTACCAATATGGCTTGGTCGATTCGATGAAAGGATCATCGCTTCCCCAATAGCAATATAAATGAGAGTGCCAAAAGGAAAGCCTGACCATTTTTTAAATGAGGCTTTTACAACAATAATTTTTACTATTACAGAGACTCCTGAGGCAAGAACGATTAGGAAGAACGAGTAAACGGGAGCCAAAGCACCTTCAGCTCCTGTTGCGTATACAGAGTTTGGGGATAGAATGTAGATTGTCAATAATAGCGACAGAAAGGCTCTTATATTCTTGGAATCGCAAAGAAAAGCGTCAGCCTTTTTGAAAAGTGCATCCATTTCCATAATTCCCAATTTCTCGTGTGCCTAACGCCGGGCATCACCTGGACCAAAAGCCGCGAGGCTTTTGGAATCAGCGTGCATGCCCTTGTTGGCGTCTGCTTTTGCCATACTATTTATCAAGAATAAAGACCCATTGCTTTTATGGTTTATTAGATGTCCTTGATTTTAGAATAGCGCCACTTAAACAAAATAATATTGAAAAAGGTATGCCTATTATGATCAAAGCATATAAAACCCAATAGAATCCTTGTTCAGCATAGAAATCGCCAAATATAAATATAGAAATGTGTGTTGCGATTATTAAAAAAGGTATTCCTGAAAGATAATAAAGCTTTTTCGATAAGTTGATTTTCTTTGTTACAGCAATTCGAATGATAATACTTAATATAAATGCTCCTATTGTCATAAATGAGAAATTAAAAAAGCATTCCATTTCAGGAGTAAAAAGCGGTATGTAATGGGATCTTACCAAGATGGCTATTAGAACAACTGCGTATAAAAGCAAATGTTTCTTCATTTTTATTTTTCTAACGCTAACGTTACGGGTAACTTGGCGGGTTTATAAGGAAATTGCTTTACGATAAACGAAAGGTTAGATCAACGCGCCAAAATTTCCAACCGCTATTTATATACCCGCTCAAGTTCACCCGCTGGTTCTCCGTGTTTAGTTTTTCATTTTTATCCCACCTGAGATGATAAAACCAATTTTGGACTTTTTCCCTTTGGGTTCTGGGATATCAATCAACCTCCGAATTTCTCGAACCAATTCAATTAGTATTTCATCATGATCACTGACCCGTTTTTCAAGTTGATCGACTTTATGTGCTAGTTTTTCATTTGTAAGTGCCATTTCACGGAGACGTATAAACGCCCTTACGATAAAGACACTCATCTTATTTGCTTGTGGCGAACTAAGCACGTTCGCGGCCTGTAAAGCACCATGTTCAGTAAAAACTAAGGGCGGCTTTCTCCTGCCACCCCAGCCTGAACTTGATGTCGCAATTTGCGACTTCAAGTTTTCGAACTCCTCTTTTGTCAATTGGAACATGAAATCTTCAGGAAATTTATGCATATTTCTGCGGACTTGCTCGTTTAAGCGTTTTGTTTCCACACCATACAGCGTAGCAAGGTCAGAATCCAATATTACCTTTTGACCACGAATGACCATTATGATTTGCAATATGTTCTTTTCGGGGATAAGATCTTTTGATTTATGCTGCATTTCTTTTTACTCCTTCCATTAGTCAGGAGAACGTACGTTTCACCGGGCGGCGATTACCAGCGAAAAGCATGTAAGTACTTTGACATACGCAATATATAAAATTGGTTGGGACCGCATGATATTGCCGCTCCGTGTGCAAACGATTGTTGGGCTCGTCTAGAATTCTTAAAAAAATGTCGAGACTCGAGACGCTCCCCTTACGTTCAGGAAAGATATGAAAATCCACACACCTCATTACACTTCTTTATTTAAGCAAATGGGTCTGTCCTGTTCGGATTGCATCGACAACCAATTTTCCGGTCACTTTCAGTTTTCCTAACTTCCCTTTCTTGTGGGACATAATAATGTCGAGAAGATCTTCCTTAGTTTGTGGTGGTATTACTTCTGTAGGTTTTTTTTGCAGGGATATGGCTTTTGTGGGGCACGTGGGTACACATACACCGCATCCGATACAACGGTTAAGGTCTACCGAGGATTGCTTCTTCTTCGCGGATACACTTGCCGCTCCGACTTGGCAGCGTTTTTCACAATTACCACATCCATCGCATGCATCTGTATCTACCACAGCATAAAAATTTGAAGCCCAAAAATCCACCGGTTTAGGTAAGTTTTTGTGCATACCGAGCATTCCGCAGCAGCATCCGCAACATGAACAAATGAACTCGGCCTTTTCCGTATTGGATGGTTGAAGAACCAATCCCTGTTTTTGATTTTGTTCAAGGATGGACATTGCCTCATCCAGTGTAATTTCTCTTCCGATACCACTCCGCAGGAAAGCTTGGGCGATGCTGCCAACGCCAAGGCAGGTTTCTTTTCGGTCTGTAACTTGACAAGGCTCGCCCAGTAAGGTCTTTTTTTGGCGGCATATGCATTCTAAGATGGCAAAAGGTGCTTCAGCCTGTTGCATTAGCACCGCCACTTCATCGAATGTACTTACATTATGTTGCGGTTGGATACTTTTGGCAATCGGAATGGTACGCATCTGCGGGAGTTTCGTACTAAGAAATTCTACTCCAAATTTTTTGTCCGATGTGTATTCATCAAAATCTCTTATGAACTCTGGCGTAAGTTTGCCGAGTTGATATTCGTACATCCCCACAACAAGGGGGGCATTACAATAAAGTCTTTTGCCGCCTTTAATTTTTAATTCAATCCCTCCTTTTTCTTCAATGCGGTCAAGTTGCTCTGCTAATTTGTCTGGCGATTCAACTAAATGCCTGGCTCTTTCAAATACCGTTTCAAGCGGTTCAAGTTTGTAGGTCAAACACGTGGCGATCTCAGCCTCTTGGGGTGTAAAAATGTGTTTTAGAATTCTTATCTCAGAACCTGACTTTGTGGCGGGAAATCCTACCGCCTGACTGTCTAAATGGCGTTGAAGTTTGATATAAACATGTTCACTCTTTTCCATATTATACCTCCTTTTTTTGGGAACTACAGGTCAATACGCCTTTGTTCGGAAGTTGCCCAATGTGGAGTTCAGCCGCCGCTTTTAGCGGTCGGCTGGAATGAATGGTTAGGCCACATTTCAATTCGTCCAATATTAAGAGATTACTACGTTTGCATTTCGAAGTTCATTACGATAAAAGCCTTACCATCTCGGCGAACTTTACATATACCGGACTCAACTAAAATAGGGATCAGATAGCTGAGTTGCTGGGGTGATTGTTTTTCCTTTTTTACCAAACCGCCAAGAGACCCTTGAGGTGGATTATCCCGTGAAGCACCCATTGGGATCTCTGTGTGTTTCTTAATGGCATCCTTGACTAAGTCAATGGTATATGGAGTAATAATAATTGCGGATTTCATTTGCAAATCTCCATTCTGGTCAGCATGATAAACTATCAGTTCACCATCGGGATGTTTCTTGTACTGAAACTTTGTTCCGGATAAGGTAAAAAGCGCCTTCATTATAATGTCCTTATTGAAATAAATATGTAAATGTGGAGGTTATCCTTAATTATTTTGTTTGTTCATTGAAATTTCTTAAAAAGTTCTGCATTACCTTCTTTATTGGGCACTTATACATATCTTCAGCTGTATATCCAAACAGCCTATCAAGGTTGAGCATGGTAGTTGATGTCCTTTCAAAAAAGACCTGTCTCTTCGTTTCTGACTCAAAGCAAGAGCCGGCAACAATAACTGCACGATAACTACCTCCACCTGCAACACGAGTTTTGGGAGTTTCTTTTAGCCCACCTCCTCCATAAACGTCCACCTGAGTCTCTGTTGTACTATATGAGTAGACTGATTCCTGCCCTATTTCGCTTCCGAAGGTTAAAATGAACAAATATTTGCTGCTATTCATATCGGTAAGAATAAATCCGTTCTCTTTTAAAAGGTTTGCTGCTAAGGAATAAAGTTCTTTTTCGAAGATTTTATTACCTTGTAGAATCCAGTTATCGCGATTTATTATAGAAAGGAAGACAGTTTTATCAGTCGAACCAAAATTATATGAGTTATCTCGTATAATATATTGCCTGACTGCTGGCCCACAACCTGAAAGAAAAATAAGTAACGCACTGAAAAAAATAAAATTAATCCAACTATTTGTTTTATGTTTCAATTTCTATTCTCCTTCAAAATACTCTCCAAAATAAAAAGAAGTATATTTATTTTTTTCTTAAAAAATAAATATTTTTTGTGGTCTAACGGGCTGGAGAGGGGCGCGCGTTTTATAGCGCGTCCCTCTCCAGCCAGATGTTGGATTTTTTCACAGATTTTGTATTGCTTTATATTACAAGTCGTGCTAGTATTACCGTATTACATGAGTTTTTAATAAGGAGAATACCATGCAAACAGCTATTAGTAAACTTACGAAGAAATATCAGGCTACTGTTCCTGAAGTCGTAAGAAGTAAACTCGAACTCAAAGCTGGTGATGTAATTGTTTTTGAAATAGATAATGAAATTATAAAAATACGGAAAGCTCAACCCATTGATATTGAGTTTAGTTCCGCTCTTGTTCCCACCTTAACTGAGTGGGAATCTCAAAATGATGAGGAAGCATACAATGACTTATGAACCATTTGACGTTGTTGTGGTGCCATTTCCATTTACAGATTCTTCCAGAACTAAACGACGACCAGCGCTTGTGCTGTCACAAAAAACTGATTTTGGGGCTGTAATAGAACACTCAGTCCTGGCTATGATAACAAGTCAAAAAAATGAACCATGGCCATTGGATGTCGCAATTAAGAATAAAAAACAATCTGGGTTAACAGCTCCTTCTGTTGTAAGAATGAAATTATTTACACTCGATAATAGATTCATCCTCAGAAAAATTGGCCGCTTGACAAAATCCGACCAAATGCAAGTAAAAGAAAGCCTCACCAAGATATTTGATTATCTATAAATCACAAATCCAACGCGCCCTTAACCGGCTGGTTTTGAAGCGCAGCGGAAAAGCCGAGTTCAAGGGCTTGTTAGGCGCCGTTCTTCTCCCACCGGTAAACTCGCATCGGAGGTATGTTGAAAAGTTCTACTTCCACCTGCCCCGATCCTAGTAAGGGCTGGCACAGGGAGGCAACTCGCTTGCTTACCTGGTACACCACAAAGCGCCCCCCTGGAGCGAGCACTGACGAGATAGCCTCAATAATTTGAGATCCCGAGCTGTGGCTCATGGTGGAAAAGGGAATACCAGAAATTACAACCTCTATAGCGCCTAGCCCGTACATATGAATGATTTCTTTCAACCCGTGAGCATTACCAAGATGAGCAATTAGTCGATCGTCCTCCATGCAGCTCACCAAGGCGTGAAAATTCGGATTGATTTCGATGCTTAGAAGCTTGGCGTGCCGCGCCATTGCACGCAGTATAGCTCGGGTCGTGCCTCCAGTGCCAGGACCCAGCTCTAATATAAAATGGGACGTTGGTTCCAAAACGATTTATTGATAAATATTGAAAGAAATAATGAAGTTAAAATCGATCCTCATAATGAGAAAATCCAATGTCATGCTAACATTTTTAATTAAAACACATCAAGCAACTAGAAAAATATTATACTGAAACATATTGAATTGATTTCTTGACTCGTAAGTCGTTTTGGAACCAACGTCCCGGTTTACGGTCCTTCGAAAACTTCAGGAGAAATTCCCTCTTATGACATCGGTGGGTAATATGCCAGATGTGTCCAGGAATATAGTGTCTTTTCGCTCTTGCCATGGATGCCCGTTAATAATTCTCTTTTTGCGCATAAAAAAGACGATATAGCCCCTAAATCGGACCATATTATTTCCATAGTTTCAAGCATTTTAATGAGTTAGCTTGGCCCGACCCCCATTTAACGCCTTGAGGTCGCATGCGTTTAGCCGTTGATAGTCCTCCAGTACTTTATCCACGCAGCCCCTTTCTGGCATTCGGGACATCGCCTTTCATACATATCGGATCCATTCGTTCCATACACATAGCCACAGATGGTACATTCGGTCTTGTATGCATATTGTTCATGATCAGTCCCCTGAACTCCGCAATGACCGCAGCACTGCTGGCCGTTAGGATTCAAGTAACCAATTTCTACGGAATCGCCTCTGCCTTCTAGCCATTGAATTGACATATCCATGTCCTTCATATTGATCTCCCTTCCCAACGGTAAGCTAACCGGCGAGCTTCAGCGAGTCCGTGTTGAGCGTTTGGTTATGTTAATATTTTTTGTAAATCTTCTGCTCTCAATTTTAATTCATAAAGGTCGTTAATTTTGTCTTTTTGACTCCATACACATTCCCACTCATTCAAATCTTTCATCTGATCAAGTGTTTTATGAATAGTAAAACGTTTCATTTCTTCAAAAATATTTTCAATTTGCATACATCCCAAAATCTTGATATCAATGCTTTCTTCTATTACATCATCAACAATCCAGTGCTCATCTGTTATAACTGTTTCTGGGCTGTCAAATGTTCTCTTCACAACTTTATTTATTGGGATTTCATAGGCATATACCATTCCTATAGGTTTGCCATCGCCGTACGCTTTTCCTAAACCTGGTACACATTGCCATACTGACGGCGCAACACAAATTCTTGGAGGTTCTTTAGGTTCTTTATATGGATCATCTTCCTTCAAGTCATGTATCCATGACGGTATTCTTGGAGCCAGAGATTCTTCACCTCCATCAGAAATTGTTTTTTCAATTTTTTTCAAATCTTTAGAGCTTGATATATGATACCAAATCATTTAATAAAGGGGGCAAGTCTCCGGTTGACTTTTGATTAAATTTCCAGCCAATTCACTGACCCTATTACGAAACTTTCGATCCTTCAACAACTTCTTCTTAACATTTTCAACTATACTGCTTGCAGAACTATACTTC
>Ga0114930_10003839_pt1 | contig 12942 bp, 6 predicted proteins | sample AnhtaG_FD_87300 | JGI IMG/M metagenome (GOLD analysis project Ga0114930, IMG submission 87300) | Deep subsurface microbial communities from Anholt, Denmark to uncover new lineages of life (NeLLi) - Anholt_01485 metaG | ecosystem: Environmental > Aquatic > Marine > Oceanic > Sediment | place... | reverse complement strand
AAGGTACTTTCGGCTCTCCAGGCCTCCATATTCATCGCGCAATGTTTTTTCTTTTACCGGATCAGCCCCAGCGAGCGATCTTGCAGCTTTCGCTGCTTCTGTTAGGCGCTGGATTTCCTTTCGCATCTCCGGCAATGGGTCAGCAGGAATAACTGCAATGGAAGCAATGTTCGCCAATAGGTCCTGCCTACGCTGCAGAAGCGCTGCTTGGAAAGGCTTGACGCAAACATGCAGTGTGGGAAGGGTACTCAGTAAATGAGCATCGAGCTCCGCTGTAGATGAAACAAGAACAAGCTTCTCGGGGCCTATGGCTTCGATTGCTTTCTTATAGGTCGCCTCCGCTACTGCCGCCTTGCTGTTCAGCGCCCCCGCGACAAACTCAGAAAAGCGCCGAAACCGTTCCTTTGCAGTCAGTTCAAGTCTCTGCTGACAGAGAACGCAATGCGCTTCATCGTGAATTACGGGGAATGTACTGCCAGAATATGCATGGGTGGTTGAGTAGATCCGAGCTGCCTCGAACAGATTCCTCCATGTGTCTTCGCCCACTCCCATTAAAGGCTCGTTAGAAAACGCCGCCTTCGCCCCCAGGGTGGCTGCCTTTCTCGCCGTGACAGACTCGTCATGCAATCCAAGAATTGATTTAGCGATCTCAGCTGAAAGAGCTGTCGCGGCCCTGTTCAAACTATCAGTCAAATCGGTTAGGGCCTTTGTTAGGCGCTCAAGACGCAGGGCCTCGGCAACAGGATTCTTTAAAAGAGTTGCTAATTCTGAAAGTCGCTTCTCATCGTCTCCGTTCCATTTGGAAGCGGCTGTAAGATCACTATCGCTTTTTTTTGCAAGCTCGCTGACAAACGTTGCAGCCGCCGAATTAGCTGGAGGTATTGGAAGAGCACCTGCTAGTTCGCGATTGAGCGCTGTTATTTCGGCTTTGAGCCGATCGCGCAATCGGTCACTGACTTGAGCAAGCTTCTCAAAGCAATCCAGGTTGTGTGGGACGATCTCCAAACGGTTTTCGTCGTCGACATGGACACTTGCGCACTTGCTGTCAAAGATGGCGATTCGACTTAACACCGCTGGCGTTGGTTTCCCATCGTTGGTCCAAATGACTGGTGCTGCTTTCGTTCCGTTCTCTTGGTAGGTAAATCTCGCACTAGCTGGGCTTCCGGCTGGTTTGGGGGCAAATACGTCTGGAAGAATTTCTTCCGCCTGCCGGGCACGACAGGACTTCTTTACGATTCTCGTATAGCCAGATTTGCCACTTCCGTTGTCACCGTAAATCACGGTTACACCTTCAGGCGCGAATGCAAGTGCGGCTTCGGGTGCCAGTCGGTTGACACCAGAAATTGCATCAATTGCCGCTAAGCGAAGAGAGGATGAGGACGTTGAGCGAACCGGCAAATGTTCTGCTGCTAGAGGGGCCGCTACCGATTTGCTTGAGGCGGAATGGCTCGCCTTCAAAAGGTCAAGCACTGCGTCTTCGTCCGACTTTGTAAATGGGCCTGAAAGCAGCCGTCGAAGAGCGTCCTGCCGCCACGCAGGTTGCTTCGCAGCCCATTTGAGTATTTCGGCGGCTATCATAGTTAGGTAGCATATACCTACAATTGAGACTTGGAAGAGTACATTTCCATCCCATGTGGCGAAAGCATTGAATTGATAGCCTTGCCACTATGGACAAAGGAGTTTTGTGCATCGGCCGGACGAACGCGCGGAATGATCATCGGCTATTTGGCATCAAGCAGCGCGACCGCTTTTCGCATCTCTATCTGATCGGCAAGACGGGAACAGGTAAGACGACACTGCTGGAAAATCTCATCCGCCAAGACTTGGCGTCAGGCCGCAGCCTTGCCCTCATCGATCCGCACGGCGATCTGGCAGAGCGAATCGTTCAATGGGTCCCACAGAACCTTGCCAGCAAGGTGATATATTTCAACGTCACCGATCCGCAACAGCCCTACGGGTACAACCCTCTCACCAACGTACCGCTGCGCCGGATTCCGTTGGTCGCCTCGGGCGTCCTCGAAGTGTTCAAGAAGCTATGGCCGGACGCCTGGGGCGTGCGCATGGAGCATGTCATGCGCAACAGCCTCTATGCGCTCTTGGAGCAGCCTGGCGCGAACTTTCCGGATATGCTGCGCTTGCTCGCGGACCGGACGTTCTGCCGTGAGGTCACGGCCAACCTTAGCAATCCGACCGTCAAGGCATTCTGGCGGCAGGAATTCGAGAAGTACTCCTACCGTTACCGGGCGGATTCCATCGCGCCCATCCAAAGCAAGGTCGGGGCCTTTCTTGCCGACCCGACCCTCCACCGCATTCTGGTGAATCCCGAGAAACCACTCCGCCTTCGCCGAATCATGGACGAGGGCAAGATACTGATCGTCAACCTGGCGAAGGGCCGGATTGGAGAGGACAGCGCGGCACTCCTCGGAGCCTTGCTGGTTACGACGATTGGACTGGCCGCTTTCAGCCGCGCGGACATGCCGGAGCGCGACCGGAAGCCCTTCTTCCTCTACATCGATGAATTCCAGACCTTCACCACGCTTTCCCTCGCCAACATGACCTCGGAACTCCGGAAGTACGGCGTTGGCCTCATTCTCGCGCACCAGCATCTGCATCAATTGGAATTGGACGTTCGCCATGCCGTCCTCGGCAACGTCGGCACGCTGATTTCCTTCCGGGTCGGACCCGAGGACGCGGCGTTCCTTTCGAAAGAGTTTCAACCTGCCTTCGAGGCTATCGATCTCATGAACCTGCCCAACTACGACATCTACGTTAAGCTCATGATCGACGGCACACCGTCCAAACCTTTCAGCGCGACCACGCTTCCCGCTGTGTCATAACCTGCACCTCAAGAAAAAGCCGCCCTTCTTATGGGGCGGCTAGTTTTGTGCCGGCTATTCAGCCGGGTCCGCTGCTTCGACCTTCGCCGGGAATTGCATCATGGCCGGGAGCCAGGAACGGCCCTTGCGGTCGTACTTGTCGAGCTCCGCCTTGGGATCGGCCGTGCGCTCGAAGTACTTGGCCAGGGCTTCGACCAGCTTGTGCTTGCCGTAGTCCTGCAGCCGGCCGAGGCGGACGGATGCGCCGCATTGAACGGCCATCCGCGCCAGCTCCTCCCGCCGAAAGCCGGAGAGGAAGTCGGCGTCCGGAACCCACCACTCCCGCATGGAGACCTTGAGGTCTTCTGCCAGTAGATTGAAGAAGCTTCGCTCGGTATCGAGCTCCTCCACGCCCTCCTGCCCGAAGCAGGAAACGAGGAGGGCGGTGATCATCCGGTCGATGTCTTTCTCCTTGAGCCGTTTGACGGCCGCATAGAGGGCCGACGGCTCGCAGGCAGAAGGCGCCTCCCATGGATCGCTCTTGGCCTTCTTTCCCTTCTTGGACAGACCAAGTTTCTCGGCAATCCAGAGGGTTTCCGCTTCGACGACCATGTGCGCCTTCGGCTTCCGTTCCTGCGCACCGAGATACGCACGGCAGGAATGGGGCTTCAAACGCACCAGGTCCGAACCAGAGACAGACCCCAAGAGGAGCAATACAGCCGCGACTTCCTTGGCTTTCCTCGGATGGGCCAGAAGCGCCCCCTGGATCGCCATGCTCTTGTGGTTGGCCACGTAGCGCAGCAGATTGGCTCCATACCCGCTGCGTGGTTTGCGTGCGGGCGGCGACGTTCGGGTTTCTTCCGCGACCTGGGCATCCACTTGGTGGCGGATCAAGCCTTCGCGGACCTCGACCTGTCCCGATGGGCTCAGGTTGATGACCACGCCGGCATCCTCCCCATTCTTACCCTTCTTTGCCTCCTGGTACTGCCACCAGGGCGGGCTCCAGACATCGAGCACGTCCACGAAGGCCGCGGTCTGCCGATGCTTCTCGGCCAGCTCCGCGACCGCCTCCTTCTGGAGCGCCAGGAACTGCTCGGTATCGTCGACGTAAGTCGTCTCCGCATCGGCGAACAGATCCTTGGTGAAGGTACCGCTGTAGCGTTCCAGCGGGAAGATGGCCATCGCGGCGGTTGGTTTTTCGGCGAGGAGCATGTGGCGCACCTCCTCCCGGTCGAGTTCCATTCCGCCTTCGAAGCTCTTGAGTATTTCCCGCTGCTTCTCCGCCGTGGCGAGCGTCAGCGCCTCGGCTATGCCGAGGGGCAGCGTGCCCGAGCGGACGCTTTCCTTGACTTCCTTGCAGAGGCTGGCAAGCACCAGGCGCCGGCGGATGGTCTGGTCGGAGAGGCCTGCCTTGGCCGCCACGTCCTCGACGGTGGCGCCGTTCCGGAGCAGGGAGGCGAAGGCCTCGGCCTCGTCGATCGGGTCGAGCGGCTCGCGCTGGACATTCTCGACGGCGGCAATGCGCTTCGCGTCCTCCTCCGGCAGGTTTCGCCGTATCTCGACCGGAACCTTGTAGTCCTTGCCGATAGCTCCTTTGGTCTTGAGAAGCTGAAGGGCCAGGTACCGCCGTTTGCCGATCACTACCCGGAACTTTCCGCCGTTGACTGGCCGGACGGTAAGATTCTGGAGAACACCGTCCGTCTGGATGCTCGCGGCCAGGTGCGCGATATGCGCCTGGTCGAAGTGCCGCCGGGGATTGCCCTTGGGCGGCAAGAGCGAAGCTAGGGAAATGGTCTTCTGGGTCATGGTCGATACTCCCTTGGTTTGAACGCATCTCTCCAACCGCACGCGGGCAACGGTGACGCTGAGGCGTCGCCGGTTTCCGCATGAAGCTTTGGAGAATTGACGGCGGGCGATCGGCTGAAACCGCGCGGCCGTCAGGTGTGAAAGAACTAGTCAGCCAGGTTCGATGGTACGAACGGGGAGCAGCGGCCAGTAGGGGTGAAAAGATGCCGTACAGGCAACTATCGGCTGAAAACGCCGTTTAGGCTTTCCTTGCCGAAAAACACCTTCATCAGTCCGGGTCGGCCTGGAAGGCGTAGCAGTACTGAATAAGCAATCTTAAATCGGTTCAATGCCTCAGTTAGAGGTTTCCGCTAAACGCGCGATCAAGGACCGAGGGTAGTATTGCGTCAAGTTCCTGAGCGGTCTCGGCCTGTAGGTGCTTCAGCGCGTCCACCTCCGCATGCAACGCGTTCAGCTCAGCCACGATCCGGCGTTGCTCAGCCAACGGCGGGACGGGAACTGAAATCGCTTTGATGCGTCCGACGCTCAGCGAACGAAGCCCGCTACTTGTCCGGCTTTGACTTTGAACGGCGTCTTGGCCTGCCGGACTGTTCAAAAACGAGTTCAAAAACTCAGACGACACTCGCTGCTGATCGGGGCGAATGCGAATGACGTGGTTCTGATGAACGCAATTCTCAATCTCGCCGCGAAACAGAGCCGTGCGGCCAATTTGGTCGGCACTTCCGTTACCCTCAATGATGAGCACGTCGCCGCGAAGCAAGCGCCAACGCTCCAGCTCCGCCGGTGAAACTTCAAAATATCGCGGGCTACCCGTCAGAATCCTATTTCGGTGAACATGCGCCACCGTGAGATAGCGAACTGGATTTGCGCCGGGGGCACGATGGGGTCCTTTCTGAATTCCGCCGCGTACATTAGCAATGGTCTCGATTCGGCTTTGGATGTTGCATTCTTGAAAAAGTTGGCTTGCGCTCGAACCGGCCAGCGCCTCGGCTTCTTTGGCGGCTTGGTGGCGGAGGGTGCAGGCTTCGTGAATCTGGGTGGCCAATTCCTCAATCCTCGCCACCACCCGCCGCTGCTCCGCCATAGGAGGCAATGGGATTTCATAGCCGAGCACATGCGCAGGTCGGATCGCCGCGTAATTCGTCGAGCCCTGCGCGGCGACCTGGTCACGAAACGCGGGCGTGCGGATGAAATAATCCAGAAAGCGCCGTTTGAGCTTCGATTCGTCAATGACGAACAAAAAATAGTGGCTGCTGACGATTGAGCCATCGAGCGATTCTGGCACGATACCAAAGCCGCCGACTTTTGCGTCAATTTCAGCGACAAGGAATTCTCCCGCACGGCAAACCTGCTGCGTCTTGGTTTTGATGAGTGCGCCGGGAACTTCGTCGCGCAGTACGATGCCTTGTACGTGAAGCTGGACGCGCGGGCGTTTGTAGCTCGTTAGGTCATCAATCGTGATGAATTCCTTTCGATGCCGTAGCACCTCGCCCAACTTTGTTGTTGGCCACTTGTTCATTTGCCGTGTTTCGCCAGCAGCTTCCGGATGTTGCCCATGATCTCCGCGATGCGCTGCTCTTTCTTTAGGATGTCGGCGGCGAGTTGCGCGGGCGGCAGGTGCGTGATGTCTTCCTTGGCGCGTGGGTTCTTGCGGTCGAGGTTGCAACCGTTCGCCAGCAACTCGGCGACCGGCACTTTCCAAGCGCGCTCATTTTCATCGCGCTTGCTCCACCACCCAATGACGCCAGCGAATTCCTCGAACTGGATGGGCGCGGTTTTGGTGTAGTTCTTTCGGCCTTCAGGCAGCGGTTGTTCGTAATACCAGATTTCGCGTGTCGGGCCGGAGCGGTCGAAGAACAGGATGTTCGTCGGGATGCCGGTGTAGGGCGCGAACACGCCATTAGGCAACCGGACGATGGTGTGCAGGTTAAATTCCTTGAGCAGTTCTTCCTTGATACGGGCACACACGCCATCGCCGAACAATGTGCCGTTCGGCACGACTACGGCTGCTCGTGGCGGCCAGCCCGCAGACGTTTGGTGCCGGCGTAGCTTTCTCATGATGAGTTGCAGGAATAACAGTGCTGTCTCTGCGGTCTGCCGGTCTTCCGGGAAGTTTCCCTGGATGCCCCGTTCCTCCTCACCGCCAAAGGGCGGATTAGTAAGGATCACGTCCACCCGGTCGCGTTCGCCAATCTCCGTAAGCTTGAACCGCAAGGCGTTACCGGGATCGATCTGTGGTGCATCTAGGCCATGCAACAGCAGGTTCATCTGACCGAGCAAAAACGGCAGCGGTTTTGCCTCGCAGCCCAACAGACTTTTTTCTTGGAGAATGCGGCGATCCGCCACTGTCTTGACCTGCTTGGATAGATGGTTGAACGCTTCGACAAGAAATCCACCTGTGCCGGCGGCCGGATCGAGCACGGTCTCGCCCAGGCGCGGATCGGTGACTTCCACCATGAACCGAACTACGGGTCGCGGTGTGTAGAACTCGCCCGAGTCGCCCGCCGCATCGCGCATCTCGCGGAGCATCGCTTCGTAAAGGGCCCCCAAGGTATGAAGTTCTTCACTCGACGTGAAGTGAAGATCGCCGACCTTGTTGACAACGTCGCGCAGGAGATAGCCGCTCTTCATGCGGTTATCGACACCTTGGAAAACGGTCGCGATCACGTCGCGCCGGTTGTCGCCGTTACTGCTTGATAAAGCGCGTAGATATGCAAATAAGCCGGGGCCGCGCTTGTCATCAGGGCGGATAGTTTCGTCCTGGTTTATGAACGCCAAGAGCTCGTCGCCGGTGATGCCTTGCTGGTTGGTCGCCCAGTCGCGCCAGCGGTAAGGGGCCTCGATGGCAGGGCGAAATTTCTTGCCGGCGAGCTTGGCTTCTTCCTCGCGCTGAAGTTCTAGATCGTCGAGAAATTTAAGGAACATGATCCACGTGAGCAAGGGTAAGCGGTCGAGATCGCCATTCAGGCCCTTGTCTTTGCGCATGATGTCGCGGGCTGATTTCAGCAAGGTCCCGAGTGATTGGGTTGTGGTCGGCTGCGTAGTTGAGTTGTTTATTTGTTTATGCTGCATATAGGTGTCCTTGGAGCTCGCTTACGGCAACGCGCAACTGATCTGCCCCGCCGAAGAGGCGAATAATGTCACTGACTTGGCCGTGACTTGATATCGGAGGAACCTTCAACACATCTGGCAACACAAACTGTGCGTCCCCGTACTCAGCGTACTTCTCAAGAAGCTCCTCCAGAACTTGCCGAGCTTCCGGGGCATATTGCGCGAAAAGGTCCTTGCTCTTAGATCGCAGCGCCTGCGCGCGCTCGCGCCGCGTGCGCAATGGCGCGTTGAATGCCAGGTGACAGAGAAGATCGAGCGGGTCGGCTTCTGGTCTGCCGATAGCTTCCGCAAGCTTGGTGAAATCAATACCGCGCTCTTTCAGCCGGCTTATGATCTCGGCTCGACTAACCGGGTCCGCCCATTGGCTTCGCAATTCGCGGGGATTAGGACACAGAGAACGCACAGTATCAGCCGCGTAGTCAGCATAGCGCACCACGCGCAGCTGTTTTCCTTCAGGATCGAGTTCATAGACGAGGTGAGCAGCAATATCGACTTGTCCGCCGTCAAAATAAAACTTACGACGTTCTTCACTTGGCGGCTCAATAATCTCAGGCCCGCTCTCTTCCGGAGGCAGAGTCTCCGGCTGGCTGGATGTCTCCGAGATGACATTTCCTTCTTTGTCGATTTCTTCTTCTGTTATCCGTACAGGCTCGCCATCAAATTCGGGGTCGGCGAACAATCTGGTTGCCGAGCCTGTGTAATCGATGATGTTGAACCATAGTTTTCCGTAGTCATCGCGTACACGCGTGCCGCGCCCGATAATCTGTTTAAATTCACTCATTGAACCAACAACACGGGCAAGGACGATATTCTTGCAGGTTGGCGCATCAACGCCGGTCGTTAGGAGCTGCGACGTGGTTAGGATAGTTGGGGTTTTGGTATCTACATCTTGAAACCGACCAAGGTGTCCTCTGCCGATGTCGCCTTCATCGGAAGTCACTCGACATACATAGTCAGGAGTTGTGACTCGCAAATCCTTGTTGAGATTGCCGAGGGCGGTTGCCATTTCAGATGCATGTTCTTGATCGACACAAAACACTATGGTCTTAGCGAATCTGTCATTCTTCTGCATGAAATCGACCAAATGACGTGCCATCGCTTCGGTGCGGGCACGGAGCGCAACAACTCGCTCAAAATCTTTGGTTTGGTATTCATCGTCAGGAATTGCCCGACCATAGCGATCTAACTCGTCCTTACTGGGGCGCCAACCTGCCGCGTCCCACTCCGTAATCACTCGATGTACCCGATACGGCGCGAGAAATCCGTCTTCGATACCCTGCCTGAGACTGTACTCGTAGATCGGATTGCCGAAATAGAGGTAGGTATCCCGGCTTTCCTCGCGCAGCGGCGTCGCGGTCATCCCCAGCTGATAGGCAGGCTTGAAATGCTCCAGAATGACGCGCCAGGCGCTATCGTCCCGGGCGCTACCGCGATGGCATTCGTCCACAATCACCAGATCGAAGAAGTCAGGCCCGAACTCCTTGAACAGGCCGGCGCGGCGCTCGTCCTCCGCCAGCGCCTGATAGATCGCGAAGTACATCTCGCGGCTTTTCACGACCACGCCGGCTTCGATTTTGTGCCGGGCATCGCCGAAAGCGGCGAAAATACCGTCCTTGGGCTGATCGATCAGGATGTTGCGGTCGGCGAGATAGAGAATGCGCGGCCGGCGATGCTCTCCGGTTCTGTTCCAACGCGCCGTCCAGAGCTTCCAGCATATCTGGAAGGCGACCGCCGTCTTTCCGGTCCCGGTCGCCATGGTCACCAGGACGCGCTGGTCTCCTTTGAGAATCGCTTCGACCGTCCGGTTGACCGCAATCTGCTGGTAGTAGCGTTCGCCTTTTCCGACCGTGTGATTGAATGGGGTTAAAAGGCGGTCTACCTGTGCCTGTGTGCCGAGGCTGGCCTGCTTACGGTATCGCTCCCACAGAGCCTCCGGCGTCGGAAAATCGAGACGCAGGGTCTCCGCGCCAGTCGTGTAGTCGTACTCGATGATTTGATGGCCGTTGGTGGCATAAGCGAACTTGAGCCCAAGCATTTCGGCGTACTGTTTCGCCTGTTGCAGCCCGTCCGCCGCGCTCTTGTAGCTTGGCTTTGCCTCAACGACCGCCAGCGGGAAATCCCTCGTGTAGCGCAACAGGTAGTCTACGCGCTTCGGCGGCTTGCGCACAAAACCAGCGCCCACGGGGATAATCCGGCCGTCGGTGATTGATCGCTGCTCGGCGATGCTGTGGGGTTCGTTTTCCCAGCCTGCGGCTTGCAGCTTTGGAACCACGAATTTTCGGCATGTATCGGCTTCGGTCATTCGCTTTTCCCAATAGCGGAATACTATCGTAAAGCCCTGCGCCCTGCGAATGGCGACGGCTCTTTCATATCACGCGGGCGAACGCAGGCCGGCGCATTTCCACCGTAAATTGCAGGCTAGCATCGGAAAAATCGTTAAGCTAGGTTGTACAACGGAGCATCGGTTCACGCTCCAATCGCCGACGCTTCCTGAAGCAAGGGGGGACTAATGAAGCTGCTTCTGCGCCGTGACCAGAAGTCCGGCATGCTCTCAAGTACCATCACCTTCACACTCGATGTTCGGGCCGATCTCACGCCTGAGGAACTACAGCACATCAAGAAATACAAGCTCGGCAAGACCATGCTCTACGAGCGATCCACGGTCATTGATCCTGGCTCCGGGCTTCTCGGCGCAGCGTGGCGTCTTGCCCATAAGGCAATGAATCTTAGCATCGCCGTCGATGACCTCGTGAATGGCAAGCGCGTTGATTGCAAGGATATCGTCGAGATGATCGCCGTCGAGGATCAGATCAAGGAGGCCGCCAAGACCTTCAAGCAGATTCTCACGGCCGCTGGAACCTTCGGCGGCGAAGAGGTAATGCACCTCGAATAGCCGTGTTTACCTGGAACAATAATCTCCGTAACTTCTTCGCGGGCGGCACACGCTCCCGCGAGGCAGCGGATACGCTCGCCCTCTTCGGTCGCGTTAGAGGGCTATATACCTCCTCCATCTACGCCAAGCAGGACCATAACGAGTTCATCGCAAACCTGGTGATGGAAGCCTGCGACCGGGCAGAGCTCATACCGACGACCCCACTTCTCATGGCAATGGGCGGGTTAGTCGAGGGGTTGCTCCTCTACGATCTGCTTCTTTTCGGCTTTCCGGGAGAACCCAAGTTCGAAGCCCTGACCACGGAGGAGGCTGTTCAACTGCGGACCTTCCTGGTCCGCAAAGAGCGGTTCCTCATGGACCAGGAACGGCAGGCGGATATCTGGCGAGAGAAGGTGATCCGCATCCTGGAAGGTATCCTCAAGTACTTTCCCACCACCGCCTTCAAGGAAAGCTGGGGTGAAGAGGAGCCTGACGAGGGCCTGCCGGGTGCCACCGTTCCCTTGATCGATCTCTGCGAGACGCCGGCCGAGGTGATCGAGCGGACGATGATCACCTTCTTCGACGATGACGTGACCAAGGGGGAGCTCTTCACCTCGCTCAGGGAGCAACTCGACCGAAGGGCCTGTTTCGCCTCCGGCATCGATTGGACGGAACGGCACACGACCAAGAGAAAGATCGAACTCCCGACGCAGCGCAGGGAGAGCCAGCCGTCGCGCCTGGTTGAGCTATACCTCGAAGGTACTCCCTGGAAGGCGTTCTTCCATGCCAAGCTGCCGTTCTACATCCCGTTCCCCGCTCGGTTCGAGCATACCCACATCATCGGCGGTTCCGGCCACGGCAAGACGCAGCTTCTCCAGCTTTCCATCGTCCGGGACCTGGTGGAAAGCGCCGCTGACGGGCGCTCTGTCGTGGTCATGGATTCCCAGGGCGATCTTCTCCGGACGATCTCCCACCTCTCCCTCTTCTCTCCGGATTTCGAGGACGGGTTCGCCGACCGGGTCATGCTCATTGATCCGGCGGATGTGGAATTCCCGGTCGCGCTCAACATGTTCGACTTCAAGCAGGAGCAAATTGCCAACCTGCCACTGGTCGAGCGAGAGCGTGTGCTCAACGGCACCATCGAGCTCTACGAGTATTTTTTCGGCGCACTCCTTGGCGCGGAACTTACCGCCAAACAGGGGATCATCTTCAAGTACCTCGCCCGGCTCCTTCTGGAAATTCCGGACGCCACCATCCACACCTTCCGCAACCTCATGGAAGATGGCGAGCCCTTCCGGCCATACATGGAAAAGCTCCCGCCCACGGCCCGGTCATTCTTCGAAACCCGGTTCTTCGACCGATCCTTCAACGAAACAAAAAAGCAGGTGCTCACTCGCCTCTGGGGCGTGCTCTCGAATGCCACCTTCGACCGGATGTTCAGCCACCCGCGCTCCAAGGTAGATATGTTCGCCGCGCTCCAGGAGGGGCGCATCGTCCTCATCAACACCGCCAAGGACCTACTCAAGGACGAGGGCGCGTCGATTCTCGGGCGCTTCTTCATCGCCCTCATCGCCCAGGCCGCCATGCGCCGGGCAACCCTTCCAGCCCATGAGCGTCGGCCATGCTTCGTCTATATCGACGAGGCGGCAGATTACTTCGACGACAAGATCGGCTCTCTCCTCAATCAGGCCCGCAAATACAAGGTTGGTATGGTGCTCGCACACCAAAACCTCGATCAACTCACGCCAGCACTCCGCGCATCAATCTCCAGCAGCACGTCAATCAAGCTGGTTGGCGGCGTATCGAGCAAGGATGCTTCCGCGCTCGCCTCGGAGATGCACACGGACACCGACTTCATACTTGCCCAAAAGAAACGCAAGAAAGAAACCTTCTTTGCCTGCTATGTGCGAAACGTCACCCCTCAAGCGTTGAGCCTCTCCATCCCACTGGGTGCTGTGGAAGAACTCCCCGCGATGGATGAAGAAGAGTTTTCTAGCCTGCGCGACGCAAACCGAGAACGAATTTCCGTACCGCTCCGGGAAGTCCCGGCACCGCCACCGCCTCGGGTAGAGCCAAGACCGGCCCCGCCTAGGCCTCAAGCTAAAGCTCAAGAAACGCCCCCGCCGAAGGCGGTCACGCCTGCGCCTCAACCGCTGCCGGATCAGCCGCCAGCCATCCAGCCAGCAGCCTCACCAAAAGACGAAGGGGTGGAGCCGCCGATCGAGCGGAAGGAGCCGACCAAGCGAAAGGAACGGGTGCCGGTCGAACCGCCGCCGCTTGGACGCGGCGGTCAGGAACACAAGTATCTTCAGAACCTCATCAAGGAATTTGCGATTT
>Ga0114930_10003836_pt1 | contig 12953 bp, 11 predicted proteins | sample AnhtaG_FD_87300 | JGI IMG/M metagenome (GOLD analysis project Ga0114930, IMG submission 87300) | Deep subsurface microbial communities from Anholt, Denmark to uncover new lineages of life (NeLLi) - Anholt_01485 metaG | ecosystem: Environmental > Aquatic > Marine > Oceanic > Sediment | place... | reverse complement strand
GATACCTTGCCCAGCCATACTTCACGGTGAGAGCGGTTCTTAGCTTTCTATTCTTGTCGTCCCCCGCGAGATCATGGTAACGCGCGTCGTTCCCCATGACCTCATCGTAATTGATATCCTGGATCTTCAGGGAAAAGCTGACACGGCCTTTGCCGACCGTTTTTGCGGTTCGCGTCTTTGTAAGAAAACTCATGGGGCAAGGATAGATGAGTGGGTTTTCCTGCACTGCGGCGCCTGCTGAAACTTTCTTGCCCGGCTCAACAGCCTCAGCAAACGGAAAAAGAGAGAGTAGAAAGGCCATGAGGAGGAAGAATAGCGTAATCTCGCTGTTAGTAGGTTTCATGGTGCACCGATGGTTTCGGGCTGGTTGTTTCGGTTCAAGTCTCCGCCTGGAAGACAAGCTCTTTGAGCCGCATGAGCCGGTTAATGTTCGACCGCTCCAATTCCGCGAGCTTCATCTCGATGTACTTGACCGTCTCGGTGATATTGGGGATGAACACGAACTTCAGAGCATTTACCCGGCGGCGGGTTTTTTCGATTTCCTCGGAGAGGATGACAATGGTCTTCTCCGCGTTCACCAGTTCCATCATCAAGGGGATCGCCTCGGAAAGGATCTTGAGGGATTGGTCCAGGTCCGAGGAAGTGTGCGGGAGACCGTAGGTGAAGGGATTGGGTTGGCTTTCGAGCTCCAGGCGAGGGATGCGCACGTTGAGCAGCCGGGTGACGTGCACTTTGAGGTTCAGTTCCCCAGCGGGATAGGAGAGGGCGGCTGTCAGGAAGTTTTCCGGCGTCACGAGGCGACAGAGGTCAAACCTCCTCAAAGCCTCGTCAACCTTGTCCTGCACCTCTTTTCTCAATTCCCTGGCGCGGTGAACGTACTGAAGGAAATATCTCATCAACTGCTCCTGCTTGTCCTGAAGAAGCTTATGCCCCCGTTGGGCGAGGGCGAGCCTCTTCTTCAGCTTGAGCAGCTCCATGCGGTTAGGATTGACGTTCAGCCTCATGGTTCCGATTTCGGATTTGGGATTTCGGATTTGGGATTTCCGGTCTCGGATTTGGCATTGCGCAATCCGCAATCCGCGATGTTGTCGCGCGCGGTTTCGTAGTACTGTTCGAGGTATTCCGGGTGGACTCTTTTCAACTCTTCCCTGGGAAGAATCCTCATCAACTTCCATCCGAGGTCGAGCGTCTCGTGAATCGTGCGGCGGGTGGTCTCCGACTGCCGAACGAATTCGTCCTCGAAGCTATCGGCGAACTTGATGTACAGGCGGTCCAATTCCGTCAGGGCAGCTTCTCCGAGAATGACGGCCAGCTCCTTGGCTTCCCTCCCTCTGGCGTAGCAGGCGAAGAGCTGATTGAGGACGTCCGCGTGGTCCGCGCGAGTTTTGCCCTTGCCGATTCCCTTGTCCTTCAAGCGCGAAAGGGAAGGCATCACGTCAATGGGCGGGTAGATGCCTTTGCGATGAAGTTCTCGGCTCAGCATGATCTGCCCTTCCGTGATGTAGCCGGTAAGGTCGGGCACCGGATGGGTCTTATCATCCTCCGGCATGGATAGAATGGGCATCATGGTGATGGAGCCGGCTTTCCCCTTGATTCGTCCGGCTCGCTCATAGACGGTGGCCAGGTCTGTGTACAGGTAGCCCGGATAACCTCGCCGACCGGGGATTTCTTTTCGCGAAGCGGAAACCTCCCGCAAGGACTCGCAGTACACGGTCATGTCCATCAAGATGACCAGAACGTGCATGTCAAGGTCGAAGGCAAGATACTCCGCGGCAGTCAGGGCCATTCGCGGGGTAGCCAGCCTCTCCACGGCCGGGTCGTCCGCAAGGTTCACGAAAAGGACTGCCCGCTCGATGGCGCCGGTTCTCTCGAAATCGGTGATGAAGAAATTCGCTTCCTCGAAGGTTATGCCCATGGCCCCGAAGCAGACCGCGAATCTCTCCTTTTCGCCGAGGATGCGGGCCTGACGGGCAACCTGCGCGGCAATCTTGGGATGGGGAAGCCCGGAGCCGGAGAAGATGGGGAGTTTCTGTCCTCGCACCATGGTGTTCATACCATCTATGGCCGAGATGCCGGTTTCGATGAACTCCACGGGGTAATCTCTGGCGGTGGGGTTGAGGGGACTGGCGTTGATGTCGAGCTTCTTGTCCGGAATGATGGGCGGAGCGTCATCCTTGGGTCGGCCGGCGCCGTCGAACACCCGCCCCAGGATGTCCGGGGAGACACCCAGCTCCATGCCCCGTCCGAGGAACTTGACTTTGGTGCTGCTGAGGTCAATGCCGCTGGTTCCCTCGTAAACCTGGACCAGAGCCATGGCCTCGGAGATTTCCAGGACGCGTCCTCGGCGAAGGCTTCCATCGCCGAGCTGAATTTCGCACAGTTCATCGTATTTCACATTGCTAATCTTGTCGACGATGATCAAGGGCCCGCTGATCTGGGTTATGGTGCGATATTCCTTAAGCACCCTGCTCTCCTTTCGACGACTTCAGTTTGTCCAATTCGTCTTTGACTTTTGCAGCAAGGGCTTCGATCTCTTCCAGTTTTTCCTCGTCGATGAACTTCGCCCGGCTGATCTCCTGGCGAACGGGAAGAGAAGCGATGTCCTTCAGTTCGATGTCCTGATCCACAAGATTTCTGGAGTGGCGATAGAACTCGATAATGTTCTTGAGCAGATAGTATTGTTTCCTCATGGAGGTGTATGTGTCGCTCTCATCAAAGGCGTTTTGATGGAGGAAATCCTCGCGGATGGATCGGGCTGCCTCGAGGACGAGTCTGTCCTGGGGAGAAAGGGATTCCACCCCCACGAGACGAGCTATCTCGGCCAGTTCATCTTCAAGTTCGAGGAGGCGCATTGCCTCAGTTCGTATCTCGTTGAAGTCCTCGTGGACATTCTCCACGAAGTATTCTGCGAGGTTCTCGAGATAGAGGGAGTAGCTCAACAGCCAGTTGATGGCGGGGAAATGCCGCATATAGGCCAATCGGTCCTCAAGGCCCCAGAAGACCTTGACCACACGCAGCGTTGCCTGGACGACAGGATCGGATAAGTCACCCCCCGGCGGGGAAACCGCTCCCACGATGCTCAACGTGGCTTCTCGCTCCGGCTTGCCGAGGCACTTGACTCTGCCGGCTCTCTCGTAGAAATCTGCGATGCGGTATCCCAGGTACGCCGGATAGGCTTCCTCTCCGGGCATCTCCTCCAACCGTCCCGAGATCTCGCGAAGGGCTTCGGCCCACCGTGAGGTCGAATCAGCCATGACAGCAACGTGATAGCCCATGTCGCGGTAGTACTCCGCCATGGTCACTCCGGTGTAAACGCTTGCCTCCCTCGCGGCGACGGGCATGTTGGAGGTATTGGCGATGAGAATGGTGCGGTGCATGAGGGATTCTTTGGTGCGAGGGTCTTTGAGTTTGGGGAAGGATTCCAACACATCGGTCATTTCATTGCCTCGCTCACCGCATCCGATGTAGACGATGATGTCAGCGTTTGCCCATTTGGCGAGCTGGTGTTGAATGACGGTCTTGCCGCTGCCGAAGGGGCCCGGCACGCAGGCTGTTCCCCCCTTGGCCACGGGGAAGAGGGTGTCTATGACCCTCTGGCCGGTGATCAACGGCTCGTTGGGCGCCATACGCTTTTCGACGGGACGACTGGTTCTCACCGGACATTTCTGGACCATCGAGATGGGGACTGTGCCGTTCCGGGTCTTTACCCGACACACCTCATCCGTCACCGTGAACTCGCCCTCACGAATCTCCTCGATGGTTCCCTCGACGCCGGCAGGGACCATGACCTTATGGACGACGACGGGGCTCTCCTGCACTTCGCCGATGATGTCGCCCGGGCCGACAGGGTCACCTTGCTTCAACACCGGCTTGAAGCCCCACTTCTTTTCTCGATCGAGGGCAGGAAGTTCCAACCCCCTCGGGATGTAGTCGCCGGACTGTGCTCGAATGATCTCCAGCGGCCTCTGGATGCCGTCGAATATTCCTGTGATGAGACCCGGACCGAGTTCCGCGGAGAGGGGTTCACCGGTGGAGACGACCGGCTCCAGCGGACCGATCCCCGCGGTCTCTTCATAGACCTGGATGAACGCCTGCTCCCCCTTCAGCCCGATGATTTCGCCGATGAGTCCTTTCTCGCCGACCCGGACAACGTCGTACATTCTGGCGCCGCGCATTTCTTTGGCGACGACCAGGGGGCCTGACACTCGCGAGATTTTTCCCTGGATCACTCTCTCCTCCCGACCACTTAGATTTCGGCGCCTACGGCTTTGATAGTCGCCCGCCTGATTCTTTCCGCGGCAAGTCCAATGCCGGGCTGACGTTCCGGCAGAAGGATCACCGCTGGCAGAGGTTTCAGGTAATAAGGCTCGAGCAAGCTTTTCAACTCCGCAGCCAGCGATTCCGACACGAAAATCGCGGAATATCCTGCTTTGACAATCATATCCCAGACCTCTCTGGCAGCGGGTGCGTCGCTGACGCCAAAGGTGTCGAAGCCCATGGCGCGAAAAGCCAGGGCGGCACCTCTCGAGCCGAGAAAGGCGACGGAAGAGGTTCTGGTGTACTGTTTCTCCTCAGGCATAACTTCTCCTGAAAAGCTCTCGTAATGAATCCGCCGGCAGGGATTTCTCTTTCCCGTGGAGGATCACTCGCAATCGCGTCACCTCATTTTCCTTGGCGGCGATATACCCCACGAGGGGTTCAAGCCCAAAGCAGTAATACTTCCCTTTCCTGAGGTGCTGAATCAGGAGATCATCCGCCAGCCTGTCCAGAACGGAAAGGTCCTTTTTCGACCGGTAGGCGCTGAGCGCTTCCCTGAGAATCCTCCGATATGCGTCGTCCGTCAGCTTCGGCATGAGGTCAGCAATGGGCGTCGCAAAGTTCGTGGTGAAAAACGTTTTCTCGATGGTTCCTCCGGGGAGAAGGCTCACCGCAAGCTTCTCCTCGGGCCACTCCATGAGCTGGACTCGCCAGAATGTCCGCAGGTTAATGAGGTCAATTCTCCTGCGAGCGTATTCCTCGAGGAAAGGATTGACGCTGAGGTTCTCCAGGAACAACGTGTAGTAGACCCTGTCCAGTATCATCTCTATTCTCTCAGGAGTGGCGCTCTCGTCCACCCCGGATAAAGCCGCCAGTATCGCCTCCCCCACGAACGGCTCGACGCCCCCGTCAACGGTTCTCTCGTCGACAATGCGGATGAGCTGTTGGGGCGAGAGGAAGCCGACGGTCGAGAGACCCCGCTCGTGGCGGGGCTCAGCTCCGAGAGACCTTGCCTTCAGGAGCACCTTGAGATTGTGGAAATCGTATTTCAACCGAAGGGCCGTGATCACCTTGCTTCCGAGGGAGAGTTCGGACACCACGGCGTAGGCTTGCCTCAGTTGCCCTTCGAGAATCTCCTCCGGCTGCTTATCCCCTGCGGTGATGGCGTCGGCGTAATCGGAGAATTCGCCCAGAGCGCGAAGAGCTTCCGCGAGTGTCTCCTCGTCCATCAATCGCTCCATTTCCGCCGGAGAAATCAACCTTGCTTCCAGGGCCTTGATGTGCCCCACGGCATACGTGTAGCGGGTGTCGGAACCGGGCCTCGGCGCCTCTTTTCTCTCCTTCACTTGTCTTCTCCGAACAGGATTCCCGCTACGTCCGATTGGACCTCTTCCCTGAGCTGGGCGAGGAGGGCGCCGAAGGAACAGTCCACCTCCACCTCCTCCGTCCTCAGGACGAAGCCGCCGCGGACGGTGGGGGAAGTGCCCTCCAGCCTGAGGTTGCCCTGCTTTCCCGCCGCTTTCAGTTCGTCGTTGATGCGGTCCAAGAAAGCCGGATCAATTCTCTTCTCATCGTGGGGCGAGATCAGCACCCGCTCGTCGCCGCTTGACACCAGGTTCAATAGCATTTTTCGGATGAGAGCCCGGTATTCCTCCGCGGGCAAGTTTGCGAGATCCTCAAGGGCGGCCTGGAAACAATCCTCAACCAGTTTCTGCTTTTGCTGAAGGACTTCCTTGCGATGTTCGAGCCTCGCGGAAACCGAAGATCGCCGCCTCTCCAACTCCGCCTTTGCTCGTGCTTCCTCGATGATCCTCTCGCTGATGTCTCTTGCCTGTGCTTCGGCTCTGGATAGGATTTCCCGGCGTTTGAGGCGACCTTCTTCCGTGATGGCACTCGCCTTTTCCTCGGCGTTCCTGGTTATTTTTTCGAGGATGCCTTCAATCGCCATGTTCAGACCTTTGGGCAGATGCCTACTCCTTCACCGTAAAACCATCCACCCGAGCCGCAGACGACCCATCGGGGTTCTTCACGCGGACAGTCCACGTGGTGCCCGCTTTCCTCACGGCGAGAGTCGTCGTGAGGGTGCTGGGATCATGTACGACAACCTTGGAAGCCCTGGGTGCCGGGCCCTCACCCTTCTGGAAGATGACCTCTGCTCCCGACACGAAGCCACTCCCGACGATCTCAACTTGCATTGCCGACCCTGCCACGATCCGGTCGGGAGTGATGGAATCAACGGTAACGCCGCCGATCCCCTGGAGGAGCAAGAAAAAAGCCCCCAGACCGAGGATGGCGTAAATCTCAACGAACACCGGCAGAACGATGGCCTTTCCCAATGCCTCCCCTCTCTTGGCCAGAATGCCCACGGAAGCGACCGACACCTTCCCCTGGTGGATGGCAGAAATGCATTCCACGAAGCTGACCACGAAGCAAATGGCGAGAATCTGCCACCCCTGATGGGGTGTTGGAACGGTCACTGCTCCAAGGAGATTGAGTTTATTGATGACCAAGAACCCGATGACAAACCCGTAAAAACCCTGTGTTCCGGGCAGGCCGATGATAGGAATCATTTTCCCGAACTTCTCCGGGTCCTCGCTGATGACTCCGCCTGCCGCCTGTCCAGCCAGGCCCACGCCGATAGCCGAACCGATCCCCGAGATGGTCATGGCCGAAATGGCGCCGACTATCGCCAAGATCAAGCCCAGTTCCATAGTTCACCTCCTTGTTGCTTCTTTTCGTAAAAGAAGATTCCTGTCTGCTGCCGCAGGCGCGCTGTCCTTCTCGTTCACCCTCCGAGGTCCTCAAGGTTGCTTTAGAAAAACAACCAATTTTCGTTCTTTCCCTGAAAGGAGATTCCTGTCTGCCCAGCCGGGCGCCCTCTCCTTCTGGTTCACGCTCCGCGGTCCTCAATGTTCTTTTAGAAAAAGAACCAAAAACCTGATCATTCTTCGATAACTGTGAATCTATTCTCGATTGCCAAGGGCTGAAACGGTCTCCCCGTGCTCCTGAAGAACTTGGAGAAGAACTCCACGAATACCAGCCTGATGGGATGAACGAACGCTCCCAGCGTATTCACCAGAAGGGTGAGGATATGCCCTCCCAGGATGATGAACACGGCGAAAACGGTCCCCACAACCGGAATAAGTTTGCCCATGGTCGCGGCTATGAGGTTGACGGTGGAAGCCATGGCCGCCGTGACGAGTCCCAAGGCCCAGAGCCGGGAATACGACAGGATATCGCTCAAATATCCGGTTGCCGCGGAATACACGCCCAGAACGCCAAAGCCAACCTTCCCGGCCAGGGAAGGCTCGTGCCTTCCATGGGCGGCGAGGATGACGACAGCTCCCACACCCACCAGGGCGAGAGAGGGTTGTACCGCATCAGCAGACAGCGTTTTCAAAAAGATGAGGCCGATGCCCGTCAGGCCGGCAAGAAGGAAAAAGATGGGGACCTGGTCGAGAACAACCGCCAGGTACTGCTTCCGCCGAATGTTGCCGTACGCGGCCACAGCATACCCCGTCCATATGTTTATAATGCCGAGGATAAGAGCGACATTGAGCACGGCCGTCGGGTTGTCCTGGGGACTGACCCAGATCGCAGGAAGAGTCCTGCCGAAGATGTATTTTGAGAGATCGCCCAACCAGCCGCCGGTCAGCGCCCCGACGACAATCGTTGAGATTCCACAGTAGAGCAGAAGGCGGAAGAAGCGCGTTCCCTGCGGCCCCATTTTGAATTTCTTCAGGGCGAACACCGAGAACATGGCGAGAATCAGACCGTAGACGGCATCGCCCAGACAATAGCCGAAGAAGAGAAAGAAAAATGGGGCAAGGAAGGGGGTGGGGTCAACGTCCTGGTAGGCGGGGTACCCATACATGCCGGTCAGAAACTCGAAAGGATAAAGAACTTTCCGATTCTTCAGGACGACAGGCAGGACATCATCGGGCGACGGGTCCGATAGGTAAACGTCAACCGTATCGAAGCGTGTCTGGAGTTTCTTCCGGGCTGCGGCGGCATCCTGTGCTCGTATCCAACCCTGAAGGAAAAAGGTCTCGCTGCTGTAAAGAAGGTGATCTTTGGCGCTCTCCTTCTTCTCGAGGTTGGCGAAGTAGTCAAGGAGAGCGGCGACCCTGGTTTCCTCGGAGAGCAGACTTCTCGCCTCCTGGAGGCGAGCGAGGCGTTCGGACTCCAACTGTTCCTCTTCGGCAGCGATCTCGCTGAGGACTTCGTGGACCCGCCGGGGGTGTCGGGGCAACCGATGAAACGCGAACTCATGCTGTCTCAGGCGTTCCGTTACCTCCTCTTCCGCTGTCTTGAGGTACACAACGAAGACGTACATGCATGCCCGGTCTTGATCCACCACGCCAAGGTGGGCTTCGGGGGAGGATTCGAGGTGTTCTCGCAGTTGGGGAAAGTTCTTTCTCCCGGCGCAGCCGAGGGTGCTCGCGGTAAGCTCTGTTTCTGCAAGGGCGTCCAGAGGGACGTCGAGGCGGACCCAGGGCAGAAGTTGCTTACGTCTGCTCCCAAGCTCCATCTTGTTCCTTTCGATGCTCTTCAGAGATGCTTCGATCCCGCGGCATCGCTCGTAGAGGGCGTTGTAGTCGAAATTCTCCAGCAGATCGAGGAGTTCGCGACGGCGGAGGACGGGTTTGGGGGCGAGGGGTGACCTCTTTGTTTCCGCCAGGCCCTCGAAGAAGGACATGATCCGGGAGAGCTTCTCGACAGCTTCGCTCACTTCTTCGTAACGGACACTCTGCCGTTCGAAGGAGAAGTCCTTGTATTCATCGCTTTTGTCGGTGAGGTCAATGACCTCCACATTCCCTTCGTCCTGGAGGAACTGGAGGACATGGTCTCGTTGCAAACTATGTCCGAGGATGTCAATTTTTTTCAGCGTCGCTATTGCCATTGCGCGGGAAACTTCTCCTTGATGAGGTGGATGGCTTCTTTCTTGTGCTGTTCAGCGCTCGCCCGAAGGTGTTCTTTTTCTTTTTTCGCTTTCGCCTTTATTTCCCGGACGATCCCCTGGTGTTCGCTTTGCGCCTCCGCGAAGAGATTCCTGGCGCGCTGCCGGCTTTCCGCCTCAGCCTTGTTGACGATTTGCTCCCCATCTTTGCCAGCTTGAAGCAGGTCTGCGGATACCGCTTCTCTCGCTTTCTGCGCGAGACGGCGTGCCTCCTCTTCCGCCTGCTGAATTTTTTCCAGTGCTTGTTTATCCATCCGTCGTTCCCCTCGGGAAAAGCCGTCGCCGTGCCCCGCCCTTACCCAGGCGCCTTGCCTGGACAAAGTCCGCGCAGACTTGCTCAGCCGCGGCGGAAAGCGAGATTCTACCACAGCTATCAAGAAAGTGGGAAAAGGTTTCCGCAGGCGACCCTTCAGCCAGCTGAGCCGTTGAGGGGCTCGGCGGAAGAGGGCCGCTCCCCGCCTTGCGCTAACGAACGTACCGCCATAGCTTTACAAAGCGTGCTGTGCCTGTTCGAGAATACCCAGCGATCGCGATCAAATGTCCGCATGAACGGCACCGAAACGCAGGCAAGCTCCCGCGGTATGCTGGGCTTCAAAGCCTCAACCTCGTCACCCACGTACGAACGAGCGTGCCGGCGATTTCGCCACATCTGAGCTCCCAAGGAGTCTTTCGAAAGGCCGAAGACCTGTAGCCGAAGCAATTATCTCATCCCGAGATTCGAACAGGTTTCAACCGGATGACCTGCGACAGAAACGCAGCGGGTCCCATGATTCCGATGGCAAAAGAAGAGGCCGAGGAAGTTATCGTGCAATGCTCCCAAACTTACATCCGGCGAAGGATGGTAGTTCAAAGCTTCTTACTTCACCTCCTCGTAGTACCTTTACTTTGACTTCATCATCCTTGGACGTCTTGACATCTGAAGAGAATCTGTCAAAGTCTTCAATGGAAAGGCCATCAACATATTCAATGATGTCCCGCCGCCGCAATCCCGCCTCATACGCCGGGCTGCCGGGTATGATATCCTGGATAACCGCTGTTGTTGGAATACGCGAAAGATCTACTTCAAAGACCTCCTTGTCCAACTTCCTGAGAGCTTCATAGGAAGCCATCCTTATGGGTCTCTCCTTGCTTCGAAGCCCCTCCATAAGTTTCGGGATAAGGAATCTTATCTCGTCCTCGAAAAAGTCCAATGCTTCCTTGACATGTAGCTCTCCAATGCGATCAACATACGGTTGACCTGCGACATCCAATATCGCGTACTCTATGTTCTCATTGGTGGGCTCTTTGATGTTTTTCAGTCTCGATATCACGTCCCTGATGGCTCGAGGACCCTTTTCCTTCTCGAGGGATGCCCAGAAGTAGAAACTCATGGCATAATTGGCTGCTGCGAACTCTGGATAAGCCGTCATAAATGCGAGTTGTTCCTTGATCTGTTCCATCCCCTTTTTAAAACTCCCCCTGGCGCCCATACTCTTAAAATCTCTTAGATTGTAGCTTGTCAGGTGCCACTTCTCCAAGGATCCTTTAAGCGTTGTCCACCGACCCGCAAGCCAATAGCCTGCCGCAGTGGGCGAATTCTGTTTTGAAAACCGAAAAGCCAGGAGTTCTGCGAGACCTTCCCCGATCCACCTAATCTCTCTGTTGACGGTGTAAGGATCTCCTTTCCTCCTCCTGAGTGCGTTCCTGACAGCCTCTTCCGTCCTTTCATGCATCATTGTATGATACAAAGCGTCAAACTCCTCCGCGTGCGACAATGTCTCAACGTTAGCTAACTCAAGTGGCCAGATACTCCAGTTCTTGGGCTGAGCGTCAACGATGTAGGTGACCCTTCTCTCCGGGACCTTTTGGAAGATCACGACGCCAAAGTTTTCAGAACCAACACCGAAATAATCGGTAAGCATTCTTTCCTGGTGTCCGAGAATCTGCAATACATCTTGTGCAAGTCCTTCAGATTTCTCAGGGTAATAGACGCGATTGTGACCTTGATCGATATGGTTCGTGTTTTGCAGGTTAATGCTGACCTTCTGAACGTTCTCGCCGATAAGTCCCGAAATGGTAGCTTTGTAGAGGACACAGCCATTCGAGACGAGTAGAATCAGTGCGCCTATTAGGGTGATTTCCAAGAGCTTACGCATTTCTACCTCTTTTGTGCCGATCTGAATGCTGATCCTTGCGAAGGACCGCCCGGAATTCCCAATGACGCTTTGCGTGAATGAAGTGAAGGGCGAACAAGTTGTTGCCCGAAGTTCTTATGATTCCACTCTGTCCGGGTGTCCCCTTGTCAGGAACGCGACCCGCGACCTCTTTCAGCCTTTGGGGAAGCTTAGCTGACGATATGGAGGTTGAGGAGGTCCAGAATCCTGTTGAGGTCGCGGTCGGAATAGAATTCGATCTCTATTCTGCCAGTTTTTCTCCCCCGCACGATTCTGACTTTTGTGCCGAGGATGTTTTGAATCTGTTCTTCGATGGTTTTGGTCTGCTCATCGCTGGTTGCCCTGGGGGCGGTCGCCCGAGGGGCTGGCGGCGATTTCTTTCTGGCAACAGCCCTTTCACATTGCCGAACCGATAGGCCCTTGGCTACAACCTCTCGGGCCATGGCGCGCTGCTGGGCAGGTTTTTCCAGGGCCAGGATCGCCCTGGCGTGGCCGAAGCTCAACTTCCCGTCGCGGATGAGCTCTTTAACCTCGTCCGGAAGCGACAGAATCCTCACGTAGTTGGCTACGCTGGCTCTCTCCTTGCCGATTCTGGTGGCGACCTCCTGCTGGCTGAGAGAGAACTCTTCCATGAGGCGGTTCAGCGCCGTGGCGCGGTCCAGGGGATTGAGTTCCTCCCTCTGGATGTTCTCGATCAACCCTATTTGAATCGCCTCTTCGTCGCTGGCCTGGATCACCATTGCCGGAATCACGTGTCGGCCGGCGAGTTCGGCCGCCCTCAGCCGGCGTTCGCCCGCGATGACCTCGTATCCTGTCTCGACTGCCCGGACCACAATGGGCTGGATGAGCCCTTTTTGGGCGATGGAGCGAGCCAGGTCGGAAAGGGTTTCCTGATCAAACGCTGTCCGGGGCTGAAAAGGGCTTCTTTTGACTTCCGATAGCCGAACGTTAACGACCCCGGTCGGCGAAGGAGGCCTTCTCACCACATCTTCAGGGATCAGCGCATCAAGACCTTTACCCAGAGCCTGCTTCTTCATCTGCCACCTCCTTCCGCGACGTTCTGATAGTCCTCAGCATAGGAAAAACGCAGACTGACGGTCAACAAGAATAGTTCCCGGCACGTAATCCCTCACTTACGGGCGGCTGAGGGTGGAACCGCACAGTCCGCGGGTCAGCCAGCAGCGGCGTTGTACCGCCGGCATGTTGTCCCGCCGAGGGCGGGATCTCGGGGGGCTCCCCTGCCCCCGCCGAGGGCGAGACGCCCTCAGGACTGCCGCCGAGACGGCGGCGTTACACGGGTGGCGAAACTGAGCTCCCATGGGAATGGTGAGAAAGATGCCCCTGGCACGACACGCGAGCAAGGGGTGATTGTCATCTTCGTGTCCGCGCTCTCCGCGGTCAGTTCATCTCCGCCCATAACCGAGGCGTTAGCCGGGCACGGTCACAGCGATTCCGAAACATCGTAAGCGCAGAAGGAAGAGAGCCCTATAGATGGGGCATTTGAGGGCTGTTTTTGCTGGCGGGGCGTTGCGAGCAAATTCGCATTGGTATTTTTTTCTTTTTTTGCTTGAAATATGATACCT
>Ga0114930_10003835_pt1 | contig 12956 bp, 10 predicted proteins | sample AnhtaG_FD_87300 | JGI IMG/M metagenome (GOLD analysis project Ga0114930, IMG submission 87300) | Deep subsurface microbial communities from Anholt, Denmark to uncover new lineages of life (NeLLi) - Anholt_01485 metaG | ecosystem: Environmental > Aquatic > Marine > Oceanic > Sediment | place... | reverse complement strand
GTGTCGGCCGCCCAGTCGCTGAAGCACGAAAAGCTGGACTACTGGAAGTCCTAAGTGCCTATGTAGGTGGATTTTTCTTTGTGCCTCGATTAATCAACACATCCACGATAGGCTAGAAAGAGGAGGCGCTCAAGAACCACGAGGCTGTCTCCCGCTTGGCGTCAGTGCCCATATGCGCCAAGAGCGCGCTACTTCCCCTGGAAGCTGGGTTTTCGCTTCTCCATGAAGGCCCTCGGTCCCTCCTTGGCATCCTCGGTCATGAAGACCATCAAGCTGAGGAGCCTCTCGATGGCGTAGGCAGGCTGAAGGTTAAGCCCTCTGAGCACTGACTCCTTGACAGCCCTCACCGCAAGGGGTCCATTCTCGCAGATCCTCTCGGCATATTTCATCGCGGTGGGCATGAGTTCCGGAAGAGGAACAACCTTATTCACCAACCCGATCTGGTAGGCTTCCTGAGCAGAGATCCTGTCCCCAGTGAGCAGGATCTCCATGGCACGGCAGTAGGGTATCTGGCGGGGAAGTCTCACTGTTGAGCCACCTCCGGGGAAAAGCCCCCACCTCACCTCAGCGACTGCGAAGGATGCATGTTCTGCTGCGATCCTGATGTCAGTGCCCTGAAGGAGCTCCATCCCGCCGGCGAGGCAATAGCCATTTACGGCAGCAATCACCGGCTTCCAAAGGTTAATGTCTCTGAGCGTGGCGATGACCGCGTCCTCCGCTGGTATTTGCGACAGGTCGAGCCCAGTCGCGCGCGTGGGGATAAACGTCTTAAGGTCAGCCCCCACGCAGAAGGCTTTGTCGCCAGCCCCTGTGATAATAGCCACCCAGACATCGGGGTTATCCCGGACATCGATCCAGGCGTTGGTAAGCTCGTCATAAGTCTCGGGATCCAGGGCATTTAGCGCCTCAGGGCGATTCAAGGTGATAGTGGCGATCTTGTCCTTCTTTTCGTAGATTAGCGCCATTTCTTTTGTCCTCCTCTTAGTTCTTCCCTTCCACGGGTTTGAATATTGGCAGAGCGATCTCATCACTCACATCCTCAAACACTACCTCCACAGGCATGCCTATACTGATGTCCTCGTTCCTACAGCCTACGATGTTGGTATGCATCATGGGCCCCTCTTCAAGTTCCACGATGGCAACGTTATAAGGAATGTCCTCCTCAAAGGCGGGGTGATAGAGCTGATGGAAGATAGTCCAGGAATAGACCGTGGCCTTGCCACTCGCCTTGGTCCATTTGGTGTTCATGCTCATGCACTTTGGGCAGAGGGCGCTCGGGGGGAAGCGATAGTGGCCGCACTCCTCACATCTCTGGATCAATAGCTCATGCCGCTTGCACCCTTCCCAATAGGGCTGGGAATCCTCCGTGGGCGTGGGCAGGGGTTTTGGAATCTTGCTCACCATGTTCACCTCCTAAGGACGAGAGTAGAATAACTCAGAGTCGGGGGGTATTCGTGGGGAGCACCCCCGTAACCGGTGACGAAAGCGATCTCAGCGTCCTTCACCTGCCTCTCACCACACTCCCCCCTGAGCTGGCGTACCGCCTCCACGATGTGTCCCATCCCCATGAGGTGACCTTCGGACAGCAGGCCCCCTGTGGTATTTGCGGGCAACTCTCCTCCCAGCTCCAGCCTGCCATCCGCGACGAAGGGGCCTCCCTCCCCGACTTTACAGAAGCCATAAGCCTCCAACTCTATGATCACTAAGATGGTGAAGCCATCGTAAAGCTGGCAGACATCGACGTCCTTCGTGGCGATCCCAGCCATCCTGAATGCCATATCCCCCGCCTTGCTCCCCTCGATGGGGGGAAGCCGAGGATCACGCCACGGACGCATGAACTCGGCGGAGTGGGCCTGCCCCATGCCGCTGATGTACACCGGGCAATGCCTGAGATCCCTGGCCCTCTCTGCCGAGGTGACAACCACCGCCCCACCGCCATCGGTGATGAGGCAGCAATCCAATAGGCGCAGCGGCTCCACTACCATGCGCGAGTTCTGGTGATCCTCGATGGTGATGGGCCTGCCGTACATCTGGGAATTGGGGTTAAGGCAGGCATGCTTCCTAAAGGCCACGGCCACTGCACCAAGCTGCCTACTAGTGGTCCCGAAGTCGTGCATATGGCGCTGGGCTATCTGGGCTTTGAAGGGGATCGCCGCCATGTCCCCATACGGCATGGTGAACTCCAAGCCAGGAGGCAGGGACGGCGGCAGGTCCACCGGGCTATTCTGCCATCCATAACAGCATACAACAGTGTGGCACATCCCTGCATCGATAGCCATGGCAGCCATCTGTACCAGGATAATAGGCGTTGCCCCTCCCGCGTCCACCGTGGCTGTGAAGGTGGATGAGATGCCCAGAAGGGCTGCCACCCTCCCAGCCCAGCCATGTCGCTCACCCACTTGCGACGGCATACAAACCAGGAGTCCATCAACCTCGTCCTTGGTGAGCCCAGCATCCTCAATGGCCCTCTTGCACCCATCTAAGGTGAATCCCATGGTGCTCACGCCTGGGATTCTTCTCCCGATCTTGGTGAGGCCAACGCCGACGATGGCATACTTATCCTTTAGGCTCAACCTATCACCCCCTTTGTCGAGCGGTATCGTCTCATATGATGCTCTCCCTCTCTATCTCCTATTTCGCACGCTCACCACAACATACGCGCGGACCTTCGTCCGCAGTTGGGGTATATGAGTGCCCCGCTTTTGTCAGGCTAAGGTGCCGGGGCGCGATCGCGCAGGTGAGGTCCCACGCCTTGACATCCGCTGATAGCTGATCCATTGTTGCTCGCCCCTCTACTTCTGCATACCCTAGCGAGGCAGCCCTAATCCCACTAGGGCTATGATATTCCGCTGGATCTCATTGGCACCCCCGCCGATCGCGCACAGGATAGACATCCTGTACGCCCATTCCATATACCCTTTCAATGGAGCCCATCTGGAGCCCTCCTTGAGAAGCCCTACGAGCCCCATGATCTGCATCCCCACATTGGTAAGTTGGCGCTCCAGTTCACTGGTGAATACCTTCGCCACCGAGGCCTCGTGATAGGGTACGACCCCTTTCGACAGTACCCATGCTACCCGATAGCCCAGCATGCGCCCAACCTCAAGTTCGACCGCCAGCTGGGCGAGCTTCTGCCGGATAATTGGACCACTAGACAGGGGCTTGCCATTGTGACGCGTTTCCTTAGCGTACTCGACAAGATCTTCAAAGGTCCGTCGATGCCCTGCAATGGCGGCTCCCATAAAGACCCTCTCATGATCCAGAGCAGTGGCGATGTAGTACCAACCACGGTTTGCTTCCCCAACCAGGGCACTCCTAGGAACCCGCACATCATCGAAGAAGACCTCATATATTTCCATATCGGCCATCGTCTCGATGGGCCTCACCGTGATGCCAGGGGTTTTCATGTCCACGATGAAAAGGCTGATCCCCCTGTGCTTGGGTGCATTGGGATCGGTCCTCGCCCCAAGCCAGCAGTAATCAGCCTGCTTCGCCATGCTTATAAGGGTCTTTTGGCCAGTGATGACGTAGCAGTCGCCTTCCGCTCTCGCCTGGGTCTGGAGGGCGGCAAGATCGGAACCAGCGCCGGGTTCGGTGTAGCCGAGGCAAAACACGACCTCTCCCCTGAGAATGCGGGGCAGAAACTCCATCTTATGCTCGTCGCTCCCCACCTGGATCAGAGCAGGACCCACCATGTTCTGGCCCAGGACATTGGCCCCGGTGGGCGCCCTGTGATACATTATCTCCTCGCCATAGATAAGCTGTTGCATATAGGGGCGGCCCAGACCGCCATACTCCTTCGGCCACCCGACGCCCAGCCACCCCATCTGGGCCAGCATTCTGGTGAATTCGGGACGAAACTGCCGCGACGGTCCCCAGGTCTGATACTCCGGCTTGCTGAGTTCCTGCTCCAGGAACTCGTGAACCTCTCTCCTGAACGCCTCCTCCTCCGCGGTGAACCGAAAATCCATCTCAGCCCTCCTCAACGCTTTGCCTTGCGCTTGTTCGGCTTCCTGAGCTGGGGAGCATCTCTTTGCGCACAAGGAGCCCCGGCCACCTCGAGTCTACCTCATTTGGCAGCCTGCATCACCTGGCCTAGTCGTCCTCACGTCAAGGAACGCCTTGGTCATTTGGCCACTTGAGATGTCAACAGAGAAAATGCTGCCGAAGTATTCGCCGACTGCTTCAGCCCCTTTAATGCCCTACAACCAGCACGCTGACGGTAGCGCCTCCGGGAGTGCCACCGAGGTTATGGGTCAGTCCCAATTGGGGGTTCTCTAGTTGGCGGGGGCCAGCCTTCCCCTGTAGTTGCTTGTACATCTCGTACATCATCCTTAGCCCACTGGCGCCAATAGGATGGCCGAAGCACTTAAGCCCGCCGTCGGGCTGTACCGGGAGCTCACCTTCCAGGGCGAAGGTGCCGGCATCGATATCCTCTTTCACCCTTCCTCTCGGGGAGAACTGAAGGTCTTCCATTGTTACTGCTTCCGTGATGGTGAAGCAGTCGTGAACTTCGGCCATGCTGATCTCCGTGCGAGGGTGTTTTATCCCCGCATCCAGATAGGCCTTGGTTCCAGCACGGCAGGTTTCCTCAACGCGCAGGAAATCGTAGTCCTGTCGAAGCCAACCTTCCCTCGGGCCCACCGCGATTTGGAGAGCCTTTACGTAGATAGGGTCATCCCTGAATTTCTTCGCCAAATCAGCCCTGGTTACGATGGCTGCAGCGGCGCCATCGCTAACCCCACAGCAGTCGAACAGCCCCAAAGGCCAAGCGATTATGGGGGCACTCAGGGCCTGCTCCAGGGTTAGCTCCCTCTGGAAGTGAGCCTTCGGGTTTAGGGCCCCATTGTGATGGTTCTTCACCGCTATTTTGGCGAGCATTCTCTTCCCTTCCTCGCGGCTTAGCCCGTAGTGGGCGAAGTAGCGGGAAGCCAGCATGGCGAACAGGCCTGGCCCGGTGGCGGTCGGGTTTCTGTTGGTGCCCATCATCGGAGCATCGGGAAGACCGCTCAATCCGGCATCCTTAAGCTTCTCAACCCCGATGGCGAGCGCTATGTCATACACCCCGGCAGCCACCGCATAGCAGGCGTTCCTCAATGCATCTGAGCCAGTGGCGCAGGCGTTCTCCACCCTGGTGACTGGTATGTACTGGAGCTTTAGGGGCAGAGCTAAAGTCATACCAGTGATTCCGGAAACCCATGTGCCAAGCCAGGCGGCTTGGACGTCCTTAGGCTCGATGCCGGCATCTTCATAGGCTTCATAGGCTGCCTCGATTAGGAGATCATCTACGCTCTTATCCCAGAGTTCCCCGAACTTGGTGCAGCCCATTCCAATAATGGCAACCTTATCCTTGATGCTCTCTGCCATTCTCTCCTCCTTAGCATCTAATGGGTCTAGCCTTCCACCAGTAGTTGTGAATGCCCTTTACTGTGTGAAGCTTCCTGAAGGTCATCTCCACGGGCATCCCCACATCGACTTCTTCCGGCTCGCGGTCGGTGAGGTCGCACAGCATTCTCCCGCCGTCATCGAAGTCCAACACGATAACGGTTATCGGGGGATCGATGGATGCTGCCAAATTATCCTGTGTGAAGGTGAAGACATGCCCCTTCTTATCTGCAAACTTATATTCCTCGGACTCATCCTTGGCTTGGCAGATAACACATATTCGCTGTGCCGGATACTGGGGCGTGCCGCAGCGCTTACATTTCACCCCGTACAGTGCGAGGCCTCGCTTTCGGTCTCGCCAAAGTGCGGGCACCGAAAGGGGCAGTATGTCAGGGCGTGTTGGTGGCTCTGTGGGCATTAGTTCTCGCCAACGCACGTACTTATGATACGATTGCAGCATCCTCTTGGACTCCAGATGCTTTCTTATGCCCCGCCGCTCCCGCAGCCTCTTGATTTCATCGGTGACCTCAAGCACAAATGCATCGCAGCCATCCCCGTAGCTGGCAAAGAGGAGTCTGTCGCCGGGTTTTGCCTCCTCTAGCGCGGCTACCAGCATCATAGGTGCTAGGGCAGTGCCGGTGTTGCCCACTGTCAGAAACAAAGTATCTTGAACTTGCGCCGGTGCAAATCCCAGGGCGGCCACCGCACGACCATGGCTCCTGGGATCCGGGCCATAAATAACCGCCTTGGCGAAGTCCTTGGCCTCGAGCCTACATTCAGCCATCAGCTCAGTTACCGTCTCCCGAACCACCCTATTATAGCCCTCGCTCAGTATGAATCGATCCTCCCAAGAGCGCACAAAGGTATCGCCCGCCGTCCTCCACACATCCAAAAATTCCTCGGATCTCGAACAGCTTCCCACAAGGCTAGCGATGACCCTGTCCTCGCCAAGGAGAATGGCAGCAGCGCCATCTCCGAACACGGCCTCGTTCATACCTTGTGGGGCACCCAGGCGGCAGTCTGCCGCGGCGACAAGAATGCTCCTCGCCGAGCCAGCCCTTACGGCATCGAGCGCCGAGGTCATAGCAATAGTAGCTGCCCTCAAAGAGTCGGTAAAATCGATGGTGCGGCCCTGGCGGCGAATGTCCGCAGCGGTGGCTACAATGGTGGCCGCCTGCTTGTCCTTGTAGGGCGGTGTTGTGGTGGCGAAGAATAGCCCGTTCACTGTCTCGGGATCGCTGCCGGCAAGGCAGTCGATGGCTGCTTCCACTGCCATGGTCACACTATCCTCATCGAAGTTGATCACGGCTTTCTCCCCAGGTATGGCGAACCCTCCCCACGCCTTATGAATCTCAGATCGGTCCAGCCGATAGAGAGGGATATAGGCCCCGTACGAGGTTATCCCAACCATCGTCACCTCCTTGCATTTTTCCGCCCCCAAGTATAGGGGGTTCTACATGTGCAGTCAACCCTCGATAAATGGCCATTGACTGATGAATGGGTTGACGCTATACTTCTAGCGTCGACAGATCGATGGGTTCCCCACATGGACTTCCGATTTACTGCGAAGCAGAAAGCGCTCAGGAGGGAATTTCAGGAGTTCTTCGCCGACTCGATAAAGGATACCCCTCCGGGGTGGATACGATTCTGGGAGATCACCCATACCGATGAGGGATGGGCATAGCACCGCGAGATGGGTCGCCGGCTAGGGGCAAAGGGCTGGCTTTCTCTCGCATGGCCCAGGGGATACGGGGGCCGGGAACACTCCCGTTATTGAATAGCTGCTTCTCAGCGAGGGAATAGCCTATTCCCGTGTGCCGGGGGCGATGGCCAAGGGGTGCTCATGTTGGGGTCCACTCTGCTGATCAATAGCAACAAGGATTAAATCACGGGAGCGCCTACTCCCATTGCTAGGGTAAGGATAATGTGGGACCAGTGTGGAGGGAGGCCGACGCTGAATCGGATCTGGCTTCCCTTCAGACAAGGTCTGCAAGGAGGCCTTCGGAAGAGCTAATCGAGTTCTGTCATTAGGCCGAATGGGGGAGCGGTCCTGTCTGATAATCCCTTGGTGGGGCATCGGCTGGGCCAGGTAGCCATTGAGATCGAAGCAGGGAGAGCTCCTTCCTGTAGGGTGTGTGGGCTTGAATATTGGGGGCTGCTGGTGGTCCAGGAGGCTCTTGCTGGCAAGGTTTTCTGCAACGAGCTTAAACGGCGCCTCACGTGCATCAGGTGATAGATAATGGAGTTCTACGGACAGGTGAAGCAATGCTCCAAGTGGGCCCCCTCCCGAGAAGATTCGAGCGTAGCTGCCACAGCTGCCTTTGATTTAACATCGGCGGGGGGCAAACCTGGGACGTCACGAGGAACACCGTAGCACGCTGGTCACGATAACTGCAACGTTAGGAAGGAGGTACATATGGTGGAGCAGGCATTGTCCGACGTGATGGTAGTGGACCTTACCTGGCATATCGCAGGCCCCTACTGCACCAAGCTCCTAGCCGACTATGGAGCGGAGGTCATCAAGGTAGAAAAGCCCGGGCAGGGGGATCCAGCCCGGCGGATGGGGCCCTTCTTGGGCGATATCCCGGATCCCGAGAAGAGCGGAGTCTTCCTACATCTCAACACCAACAAGAAGGGGATTACGCTCAATCTGAAGAGCGCCACAGGCCAGAAGATGTTCAAAGACCTGGTCAGGAATGCAGACATAGTGGTGGAGAGCTTTCGACCCGGGGTGATGGCCAGATTAGGCCTAGACTACGAATCTTTGAATGAGATAAAACCCCAACTGATGATGACCTCTATCTCCAACTTCGGCCAGACAGGCCCCTATCGTGACTTCAAGGCTACGGAGATCGTGGAATATGCCATGGGGGGTGAGATGTACTCCACAGGGATCGCTGGCCGGGAGCCCCTGAAGCTAGGAGGAAACGTGGTCCAATATCAGGCGGGCACTGTGGCCGCGGTTGCCACTATGGGGGCCTTTATCGGCGCCAGGTATCAGGACATTAGCCAGCATGTGGATGTCTCTATCATGGAGACCCAGGCGGGAACCATCGACCGGAGGATGGTTTTCCTTCTGGGCTATGCCTACGGCGGAGTGCTCACCAACCGTTGGCCGCCGCCGAGGGAGTCCGTGAAAATGATGTTTCTTCCTGCCGGTGTATACCCCTGTAAGGACGGGTTCGTAAATGTCCTGAGCCTTCCCCACTGGTGGCCGCGGTACATCGAGGCCCTGGGTGTGCCTGAGCTAAGGGAAGATCGATTTCAAAACCTCTACAACATGGAGCTTACCGAAGAGTTCGATGCTATCTGGTACTCGTGGCTTGCCGACCACACCAAGGACGAGGTCTTCGAGATATTCAGGAGGCACCAGCTCGCTGCGGCACCGGTGAGCACTCCCATGGACGTGCTCGCCAACGCCCACCTCAAGGATCGGCAGTACTTTCAGGAGATCGAGCACCCCGTGGCGGGTAGGCTTGTTTACCCAGGAGTTCCCTTCAATATGTCGGAGACACCGGCGCAAGACAGGCGACCTGCGCCGCTGCTCGGGGAGCATAATGAGGAGATATATTCAAAGATTTTGGGATATAAAGAGGATGACCTTATAAGGCTGAAGGAAAGAGGGGTCATCTAAGGGAAAGGAGGCCTACGGATGCCAAGACTACCATTAGAAGGCATAAGAATAGTTGCCATGCCTGTCGTGCTTGCAGGCCCTTTCGCAGTGATGCTCTTGGGGGATCTGGGTGCTGAGGTGATCCTCGTGGAATCAATCCTTCATTTCCCCCCAATAACTCGAGGGGCATTGCCTCGCCCTCCCCAGTTCATCGTGCCCACAACAGGGGAGACATCTGGCGGCGCCACTGGAGGGCTTACCACCTATGTGAACCATGAGGCTGGTGAGAGGCCATGGGACCGGTTTTCCCTATTCAACGCCGGGGGGCGAAATAAACTGAGCTGCTGCATCGACCTGACGAGGCCAGAGGGACTGGATGTCTTCAGGAGGCTGATAAAGGTAAGCGACGTATTTATGGAGAGCTACGCCGCTGGGGTGCTGGAGAAGCTTGGGCTGACCTACGACACCATTCGCGAGGTAAAGCCCGACATCATCTATCTAAGCATGCCAGGGTTGGGTGGCACTGGGTGCCATAAGGACGCCACCATGTTTGGGGCGCAGCTTCAAGCACTAGCGGGGCACACCTGGCTCACGCGCTATCCTGACCTCGACTATACCACCACCCAGTCCCAGCTCTTTCACTGTGACGCCTCCTCGGGAGCGACCGCCGCCTTTGGCATCCTATGCGCCCTCCACTATCGCAACCGCACGGGCAAGGGGCAATATATCGACCTTGCCCAGATTGAAACCTTAATCCCCCATCTCGGGGAAGCGGTTATGGACTACACCATGAATCAGAGGGTGCAGCATCCCATGGGCAATCGCCACCCCTCAATGACGCCCCATGGGGTCTATCGGTGTCGCGGGGAGGATCGGTGGGTAGCAATCTCCGTATCCTCTGATGAGGAATGGGAGGGACTTTGCCGCGCCATCGGGAATCCCACATGGGCGAAGGAGGAGCGTTTCTGCGATGCGCTGAGCCGGTGGCGGAACCAGGATGAACTCGACAGGCTCATCGAGGACTGGACCTCCCAGCACGACCACTACGAGGTGATGCATATCCTACAGCGGGAAGGAGTGCCTGCTGGCCCGGTGATGGATCAGCGGGATGCCTACCACGATGCCCAATTGATCAGTCGCGGCTTCTTTGAGGTGGTGAGCCATCGCGAGGCAGGCACCCACCTATATCCTGGGATGCTTTGGAAGATGCCGAAGACCCCCATGAGCATCCGCAGGCCACCGCCCTGCCTCGGCGAGCACAATGATTATGTGTTCCGGGATGTTCTCGGGATGTCTGAAGACGAGGTCGCCGAGCTGGAAAAGGAAAACATCATAGGCGGCGACACGTATCTTGTATAGGCTCGGTTGCTGGCTCGAATTTGCTGGCCTAGTGCGGATCGAAGTCTACGTTACCAATGCTATAAAGTGTGTGCCTCGAAATGCATGTGGTGAGCCGCTTTACCCATCGTTTGTTTTCGATGAATCTTGGTGGCAGAATTGCCGCCGATGGCTTAAGAGAGAGCTTAGTTGCGTGAGTGCCAGAATAGTTGTCATCCTAGGTGTTCAATCACTCCAATGGACTCGGGGCTACGACTCAGTCGCTCGATTTCATAGGGAGGATCAAGGGCGAGAATACCGCGATAAGTTGTGTTTCGCATTGAATCACCCTTCTTACTATCCACGGCGAGGCGAATGGCTTAGAGAAGCTACAACGCAGGAAACGGCCAACAAGGTTCGTCAACTGGTAATTGACTTGCGCGGGGCAGGCTATTTATCGACAAAATGACGTTTCGTTACATTTTTGATGCTCAATCATAATGCTAGGCTAGCCATTATCTCTGGTCGCTGTCGAGATACAATTGAACCCAGTTCGTCCTCAAGTCAACTTGACTTCTGACGTTAAATGATGGCATTATACTTGGCAGTAGGGAGACAGACATGACTCATGACGAGATAGTCCTTGCGCTGAGGGAGGTAAGTAATACTCCAATGGATCGCACGTCAATTCGCCAGGACCTTCTCGACTTGGCTAATCGGACCAGGACAAGTAGGTTTGCATGGCGCGGGCAATTCTCCCTGAAATGGGAAATCCCGGACTAAGCATGGGAGGGAAGCTAATGCGTGTTCTTCTTATTGATAACCCTTACCCCTTTGAAGAATACCCCAGGCCATCCCTCTCCCTGGGGTATCTTGGTGCAGTCCTGGAAAGGGAAGATGTCGATGTCCAAATTCTCGATTTTCTAGTGGCCGAGTATTCGTCTGAAAAGCTCAGGAAAAAGCTCGAGGAATATCAGCCTCAGGTTGTAGGAGTTACAAGCTCAACCCTTAACTATCTCACCGCTCGTCAAATCCTCCGAGTCTGCAAGGGCTGTGATCCTGATATTGTTACCGTTATTGGCGGCCCCCATGTGAGCTTTACTGCCGAAGATACGCTTAAGAAAGCCCCTTGGATCGATATCGTGGTTCGTGGAGAGGGGGAGGAGACGATAATCGAGCTAATAAGGGCATTAGAAACAGGGGGAGAGCTTGGGGGGGTTATGGGGATTGCCTTTCGCCAAGATCGTAGGGTGGTGTTAACTCAACCACGCCCCTTTATTAAAGATTTGGATTCCCTCCCTTTCCCTGCCTGGCACCTAGTTCCCATCTCAAAATATCTAGCGATTAAGGCCCCGGTAAGCGTGTCTACCAGTAGGGGTTGCCCCTACGGTTGTATATTTTGTTGCGGGCCGCTCATGATGGGACACCAAGTGCGACTTCGCAGTCCCAAATTGGTGGTTGATGAGATAGAGAAGGATCATAAGGAATTTGGCATTAAAGAATTTAGCTTTATCGATGATACCTTTACCCTCAACCATAGACATGCTCAGCAAATTTGTGATGAGATAAGGGCTCGCAATCTCGATATTGAATTAGGTTCTTTCTCCAGAGCTGATCATCTGACCAAAGAGCTGCTTGTGAGCATGAGAGAAGCTGGTTTCACCGGGGTTCTTTTTGGGGTTGAGTCCGGGGCGCAGAAGATATTAAACACAATTAAAAAGAAGATCACCTTAGATGAAATAAGAGAGGGGACAAAGCTTGCCACGGAGAATGGGATCGGTGTTTTCGCAAACTTCATCCTAGGGCTGCCCGGTGAAACCCCGGAGACTGCTCGGCAGAGCATGGATTTTGGCCAGGAACTTCGCGAGAAGTATGGTGCTATCTATGGCTTCCACCTATTATCCCCATTCCCGGGAAGCGAGCTTTATGAGAAGGCCGATGAATATAATATTAAGATACTCAGTAGGGATTGGGCTGATTATGACGCTAATCGACCGATAACTGAGACCGCTGATATGAAGGCTTGGCAGGCGCAGGAGATATCGGATTTTTATGATCGAGCGGCAGCTTATGTCTGGGCGGAAAAGAGGCGCTTGGCAGAATCTGGAGACCTTCAGTGTAGGGAGGAGTTGGCGGAAAAGGACAGCAGGCAGTTCGCCTGGAGGCTACTGAAAGGCGATGTAATTGAGAGGGTGGGAAGGATAAAGATAACTGGTGCTCAGAACCCGGCCCAAGGTGAGCAGGTGGAGGAGCTTGCGCAACGGGTGTCACAAAGACTGGCCACCCCCCTGGATTCAGCCCGGCATGAGATATGGAAGCTGGCTCAGAAAGGCCTGCTCAGGTGTGAGCGGGAAGGGAAGGGCTTTGTTTGGAAATGGGGCTAACCCTAAGCCATGATGATGGAAAATGGCGGCTAATAGCTCTTGGCGATGTGCCGAATTATCATTACACATTTCTGACATTTGTTCAGTCAGCGGCATCTTTGTGGGCATTAGCATAAGAATGCCTCGTTAGGCCAGCTTTTGTTTGCAGCGCTGATACAATAGGGGATGGCTCATTTTACAGTTTGCACACTTGCCTGGCGTATCTGCTGGAGCTGGATGACCTTGCCCCCAGAATTAAGGAACTGAAGGCCAGGCAG
>Ga0114930_10003834_pt1 | contig 12956 bp, 9 predicted proteins | sample AnhtaG_FD_87300 | JGI IMG/M metagenome (GOLD analysis project Ga0114930, IMG submission 87300) | Deep subsurface microbial communities from Anholt, Denmark to uncover new lineages of life (NeLLi) - Anholt_01485 metaG | ecosystem: Environmental > Aquatic > Marine > Oceanic > Sediment | place... | reverse complement strand
TGGTGTGAAACCATACGTCTTTATGATGATATGTTCCCCGCTGATCGACACCGATTAATTGATGCAGTTCGGGAAAAAGAATCTCAAGCAGACCGGTTTTACGTAAAAGGTCAAGACCAATTGACGGCGTATCGGATTGCAAAATTTTCACAAACTCGTCGGTAACCCGTTCCTGTGAAACAATTTTTATCCGATTGCGCTTTTCTTTTATTGCCTGTAATGCAGCGGAATCAATGGTAAATCCCAGGCGTACAACAAACCGAATTGCCCTGATCATCCTCAAGGGGTCATCATCAAAAGTCAGTACGGGACTAAGCGGCGTTCTGATGATTTTATTTCTTAAATCTTCCCGTCCATTGAACAAGTCCACCATTTCGCCCGGACCATCCCGTGTCAACTTTCGTGCTAATGTGTTAATAGTAAAATCACGTCTTTCGAGGTCGGTTCGCAAATCTCCAACCCCGAGTACTCGGGGCTTACGTGAACTCGGCTCGTACGTTTCGGAACGGGCTTGCACAAACTCAAGTTTATAGTCCTTGTACGGAATCATGCACGTGCCAAACTTCTCATAGCAGACTATATTATTTACGCCCAAGGCATCGGCGAGAGCCCGTGCAAACCTGATTCCATCGTTAATTACCGTGAAATCTATATCTTTTACTTCAAGCCCAAGATATTTGTCTCTTACATATCCACCGACAACATATACTTCTGTATTCAGCTTCTCCGCAAGCATACCGATGTAATGGAATAATTGGGACGTAGTGGATATATTTTTAGCCATAAGAATTTGTAGTATGTTTATATTTATTTAACCTTAATAAACCAACAATACCATACAATGCCCCAAATAAATAATTACTACGGGGAGCAATAAATAGTTTACATTTTGGAAAAGTCGAAGGTGTCACGAAGTGACCACCCTGTGAAATAAAACCTTATACAATGAAGACACTTTTTTCTGTCCCGAGTACTCGGTACAGAGAACTTAAAATGCAAACTATTTTATGACCCGAGTAGTAAAACAAAACAGTCCCGAAGTTTCGGGATTATTCTAAATATATTAAACTGAAAAGAGATGTGCAATTAATTTGTGCGATTATGTGGGCAAGGGGTCAGACATTTTTAAATTTCCATTTCCCGTTGCGGAAACGTACATAATTGAACAGGGAACGTGCAGCCTCGTCGCAGCCATTCATAAGCCAGATACCGGCTAATTTAAACTGGTACTCCAAAAATAAAAACACAACTGCCCAGGAGGCGCTCACTTCAAAAATAAGTACAACTGTTATTGTCAGCCACATAAGCCATTTCAACTCACCGGCTCCGCGAAGATTACCTGAAAGCACGGCGTTTAGTGCTTTTGGTATTTGAATCACGGCAAATATAATTATTACCTTTTTCCCGAGGTCCAGAACATCCTGGTCGTCAGTGAATGCTTGAAGTATTGCAGATGAACATGAAGAAATTATTAAAACAATAATAAGAACAATTAATAACGTAACTAATCCGGCTACTTTAGCGGTGCGTTCAGCGCGGCGATGGTCCTCGGCTCCTACATCCTTACCTATAATGGTCATAGAACCCACGCCCAATCCCTGGTAAAACATGGACATGACTGCCTGTAAGAGAAGCAGAATCTGGTGAGTGGCAAGAACAACTACATTAAGACGGGCTACATATAAGGAGACTATCAACAGACCGGAAGACTGAGTGAGGTGTTCGACTGTAGTTGGAAATCCTGTTTTAAAAAGCAGTTTAACACTTTCCCATTTCGGTGTGGTCATTTCCCGCATTGAAAGGAACAGACGGCATTTTCTGCTTCTGAGCAAAATTGCCGTCAACAGCAAACCCACGGAAAAAGCAATACCCTTTGCAAGTGCGAGACCAACTACCTCTCTTCCCGAAAACCAGGGACCGAATATGAGGAATGGTGCAAGAAATACATTTATTCCAATAATAACCAGATTAATTATTAATGCAAAATGCGTATCACCGGAGCCTCTAATAATACCAAGTGCGATATAACAAACGATTATAATCGGCGCAAAATACGCAATTGTTCGTAAATATTGAATGCCGGATTGAATGCCGGAGACTATTCCAATCGGTTCGCTTTCGTTAATAATCCTAAAAAACAGAGGCGCACCGGCATACCAGATAAAACCTATAACACACGCAAGTCCAATCCCAAGCATCATCGATTGTCCGAGTATATGATTTGCCGCCCATGAATCGTCACGACCGAGATGCCGGTTAATTATCAGCGAGCTCCCTATTACAAAGGTAAGTACAGCCGTAAACGTGACAATAATAAATTGAAACGCTAACCCGACGCCGCCAAGAGCGGCAATGCTGACCTGGCTTATTAGAAATGCTTCATAGAGCCACACTAACGGCTGGCTTGACAGGTCAACAACTGCCGGAAGAGAGGTCTTAAGAAATTCTTTAAGCGCGCCCTGAGGCTTTTCTGAAACTTCAGTCATTATCTGTATTTTTCTGTGAAACGTATTACACTTAAAACCTAACCCGGACAAGCCGGAACTATCCCGCTAAGCGGGATTAACCGCACAGAACTCAAAGAAGGCACAAAGAACACAGAGAAATAATAGAAAATAAAGTTTTAATATAATTATCAGAACAGTAATTATAGTTTACAAAAATATTCTACAAGGTCTCTGCGCACTCTGCGCCTCCTCTATCCCTCTGCGGTTAAATTCCTAATCGTAATATTCCATGCCGAGGTGCGTAATCGGTTCTTCGCCTTTGATATAGCGCAGGGTATTTTTCAATTTCATTAATTGTATGAACAAATCGTGCTCAGGGTAGAGCTCCGGCGCGCACATCGGACTTTTGAAATAAAATGAAAGCCACTCCTGGATTCCCCGCATTTTACATCGCTTTGCCAGATCGAGAAAGAGCGCCAGGTCAAGTACAATCGGAGCGGCAAGAATGCTGTCACGGCACAGGAAATTAATCTTTATTTGCATGTCATAACCGAGCCATCCGAAAATATCGATATTGTCCCATCCTTCTTTATTATCCCGGCGGGGCGGATAATAATTGATTCTCACTTTGTGGGTTATATCATTATATAAATTTGGGTACATTTCGGGCTGAAGGATGTATTCAAGGACGGAAAGTTTACTTTCTTCCTTGGTTTTAAACGCATCCGGGTCATCCAGTACTTCTCCATCCCTATTTCCGAGTATATTTGTAGAGAACCAACCGCGCAAACCGAGCAAACGTGCTTTTAAACCTGGGGCAACAATAGTTTTCATCCATGTCTGACCGGTTTTAAAATCCTTGCCTGCGATCGGGATATTCTTGTCATGGGCAAATTCCGTAAGCACGGGAATATCGACCGTGAGATTCGGTGCACCGTTCGCAAACGGTATGCCTGATGATATGGCGGCATAGGCATATATCATACTCGGGGAAATATCTGGAGAATTGTTTTTTAATCCCCGTTCAAAATTGCTTAAGTTTTGATGCGTTGAGGTAGGCTCTATATAGACCTCGGTGCTTGCACACCATATCATTATTATGCGGTCAAGTTTGTTTTCATCTTTAAATTTCTGGCAATCTTCGATCAATTGCATCGCCAGATCATATTTGGTTTTGCCCGATTTAACATTTGAACCATTAAGTTTTTTTACATAGTTTTTATCAAAAACCGCTTTCATTGGTTTGACGCTTTCCAGTTCAGTTTTAACCTGGTTGAGGAGACGTTCATCGAGCACTCCTGCATTCATTGCTGCCCGGTAGCAATTATCGGTGAAAATATCCCATCCGCCGAAAACCAAATCTTCAAGCCGGACAAGCGGAACAAAATCTTTTATCGCAGGAACATTTTTATCCGTACGCTTTCCCAGCCTGATTGTTCCCATTTGTGTCAGCGAACCGACCGGTTGGGCTAACCCTTTTAATATAGCAAATACCCCCGCAAAAAATGTCGTGCTGACAGCCCCTAATCCGGGCACTAAAACGCCTAATTTCCCATTACATTCTTCAATGTTTATTCCTTTACTCGCCATCCTCACCTCCAATCCCGCTGAGCGGGATGTTAAGATTATATTACACTGATTTTCGCTGAACCCGAAGCTTCGGGATAGACGCTGATTTAATTATAATAATTTTTATCATAATCCCGCTAAGCGGGACTGCGTTAATCTGCGTCTTACTTGTTTTTTGACGCTGATTTCCGCTGATGTATTATGAAGGACACAGATTATATTTTTTATTTGTATTTTCTATTGAAAAAGCTAATCATAAAAATCATCCCGCTAAGCGGGATCTGCGCCCTTCAGCGTCTTACTTGTTTTTTGACGCTGACCTCCGCTGATGTATTATGAAGGACACAGATTATATTTTTTATTTGTATTTTCTATTGAAAAATCTTATCATAAAAAATCTGCGTTAATCTGTGTCAAGAATTTTGTAAACATTGTTATTCTCATCAAGAATTGCAATTCGAGGTTTCAAAGACTTTGCTTCTTCAGGTGAAACATCGCAAAATGCAAAAATAGTGAGTAAGTCCCCAACCGACCCGAGATGTGCAGTCGCCCCATTCAGGATAAAAATACGGGACTGACGCGGACCTTCAATAACATAGGTTTCGAACCTGCTGCCATTAGTTATGTTTGCTACGAGAATCTTCTCGTAAGGAATAAGCCCAACAAGGTCCATTAAGTCCCGGTCAATTGCCAGGCTTCCTTCATAATCGAGTTTTGTTTCAGTCACTTTTGCTCTGTGAATTTTGGATTTTAGTACGGTCACTCTCATCTATTTTCCTCTGTGTTCTCTGTGGTTATATTAAAAATTATTTCCACGAAGTGGTGGAGACCCATAAGTGCGCGCTCAACCTTTCTTAGACCTGTTTGGTTCCGGCTTATCCGGGTTAGGTGTTAATAATTCTCTTCCTCTGTCTGTTAATTTATATACATGCCATATCCGCTGGCATGCAGTATAATTCGCCATAATTGCAATAATTACCAAAACAATGATAAGCGGATACGGAACTGTAAAAATCTTCGACATCCACGACAGAATTCCCGACAGGATTGATGCAAAACCAATATAAACAATTCTCTCGGGACGCTGCATAATGCCAATCCTGCAATCAAAATTAAGCGCTTCACTCCTGGCACGGATATAGCTTGTCATAAGCGAGCCACCCAATGCAATAAATGCAACTATCGAAGAAAAATAGTATTCATGCTTTATGAAATAATATCCAATACCAAAAAACATTGCAAATTCTGCATACCGGTCCAGTACGGAATCATATAATGCACCGAATTTGGTGCCCATGCCTCTTCCCTGTGCAACCTGTCCGTCAATTATGTCGCACGTTCCGGCAATCAGAATTAAAGCTCCACCTACAATAAACTTCCCCGTAGCTAAAAAATAGATTGCAATAAGTTGAATGATCAATCCAAGAGTAGTTAAAAAATTGGGATTAGTTTCCAGACGGATGAAAAACTTTATAACCGGATTGATAAAATTTAAATATAATGTACATATACTTTCGGGTAATAACTTCATTGTACTATTTCCCGTAGTTTGAGTTATAATAATTTAATTATCTGTTTAATTCATCCCGCTAAGCGGGATTGTGAGACTGTTTTTAATGGTTGTTTGGCAATTAATTACGATTTTTCGGTAGCCGCAGGCTTTAGCCTGCGCTTATCACACTATTATACGGTATAATTTCACTATAAGCGCACACTAAAGTGTGCGGCTACCCTAAAAGTTTTATGAATAATTCAACTAACGCCGTTACTTTTGTGCTCCCCTGAGAATCAAGACGTATTCACCACGTGGTTTGCGCCGCTCAAATATACCAATCGCACCGGATAGGTTAGTGCGAATTACCTCTTCATACAGTTTTGTGATTTCCCTGACAAGAACCACCTCCCGGTCACCACAATGGCGAAGTAAATCCTTAACGGTACGATCAACCCGGTGGGGTGATTCGTACAACACAATTGTCCGGTTCTCATGAGCAATTGATTCCAGGCGCTTTTTCCGTTTATTTTTTACAGGTAAAAATCCTTCAAATACAAACCGGTCGGTCGGCAGACCCGAAATAACAAGCGCCGCAAGAAACGCAGCCGCTCCCGGGATAGCAACAACCGGAATAGAGTTATCTATGCAACTGCGTATGAGAACATAACCCGGGTCTGAAATACCCGGTGTTCCCGCATCTGAAATAAGAGCAACACTTTTTCCGGTTTGCAGCTTCTTGAGAAGCTCGGGAATTCTTCGACGCGCATTATGTTCATGATAGCTCAAACGCGGAGTCGAAATTCCATACTTACGAGTCAGGATCGATGCCCGGCGCGTATCTTCCGCAGCTATTAGGTCAACGGTTTTGAGTATTTCCACCGCCCTGAATGAGATATCCCCTAAATTCCCGATGGGTGTGGAAACTACATAAAGGTTTCCGGGATTTTGCGTCTCATGATTGCGACTGCTGCTTGATGATTTTGCCGGTATTCTCACCTAAACCATCCCGCTTATCGGGATAAAAAGAAATGCGTGAAGCGATTTCTGTTATATAAGAACAGATTCTACGTTATTTCAAATAGATTACACTTAATAAGCCATTGTTGTAATATATGAACTTTAAATATACAACAGCTCTTTTACATCCCCCAGAATCCCCCTTCGGGAGGGGGATGTTATTCTCCGAAACAGGTTAATGTACAGTTGACCATTCCCAGGCGTATCGAAATTCGTGACCTATAGTCCGGGCGGAAATCTTTGCAATGATAGGCGGCATTCTTTTGAATTGATTTCTGCGGACTCTTGTAATAACATTCTCTATAAAATAGGAGTTAAAACCGAAATCTTTTAATTCAGATTCACTCTGCCGCCGGTCTACCCACAAATAGAGGAATCGGTCAACTTCTGCGTATGAAAAACCCAAATCGGACTCATCTGTTTGTCCGACTATTAGATCGGCGGTCGGTGTTTTTGAACGAATGTACTCCGGGATTTCAAGTGATTCTGCAAGCTGCCTGATTTGAGTTTTATATAGATCGCCGACGGGATTGACAGCACATGCAAGGTCGCCAAAAATCGTCCCGTATCCCAATAGCAGTTCAGATTTATTACTGGTGCCGATAACTAATCCCTGCTCACGAGCGGAAATATCATACAAAACGGACATACGCTGCCTCGCCATCATATTACCGCGGCGGTTATCGTCTGCCCCGAGTACTCGGGGCCGCTCGAAATAAGCATCAACCATAGGGGTTATGTCTATTAGTTCTGTTTTAATGCCAAGGTATCGTGCAAATTTTTCCGCATCTTCCCGGCTTGCTCTTGTGACCGATTTGTACGGTAATATCATTCCAAGTACTCTGTCAGCACCCAGAGCACGTACCGCCAATGTGGTTACTACTGATGAATCAAGACCCCCGGAAAGCCCGATAATTGCTTTTTTTCTTGCGGTTTTATGTATACAATCGGCGATGAATCCTGTTAATATCTTTGTTACAACTTCGGTATCTATCGACAGATCAACAGACTTCTTGGCTTTTTTTTTGATTTGCTTTACTTTTTCGGTCATGAAAAATCAGCTATTTATATTAAGCCAGAATAACAGACAGGAAAGTTCGCAAAGCGGTCCCGAGTACTCGGGTTTGTCCTATCAATTCTATACAATCGGTAAGATTAGGGATTCAATTAATTAAAACCAAATATTATTTACTGTTTATTGGTGTTTACGATTGTTTTTAATAATCAAAAGAGTAAATGTGCGTTGGTCATAAGACCAACACACAACTAAGTAAAGTGTCTTCGCTGTCCCCGCTAAGCGGGATTTTCTTCACCTTCGACTCAAGACTGAAAAACAACTGAAACTGATAACTAATAACTAAAAACGATTCTACCTGTTATCAATCTGAGCGCGCTGCAGTTTTCCGGAAAAATCAACATACACTGTTTTGGTTTCGCTGAAAAACTCGTACACTTCCCATCCGCCTTCCCGGTGACCGTTTCCTGTCTCTTTTACTCCTCCAAACGGCATGTGGCATTCCGCCCCGATTGTGGGTCCGTTTATGTAGGTGATGCCTGCTTCAATATCCCGCATTGCACGAAAAGCTGCGTTAACGTCCTGCGTATATATTGAAGAGGATAATCCGTAAATACTATTATTCGTTGCGGTAATCGCTTCGTCCAGAGATTTTATTTTAATTACCGACAGCACCGGTCCAAAAATTTCTTCCTGCGCAATGGTCATATCGGGAGTTACATCCACAAAAATGGTCGGTTTGTAAAAGAAACCTTTAGCGCATTCCCCGTCTGTTTCACGCTCTCCGCCGCAGAGCAGTTTTGCGCCCTCCTTTTTGCCGATTTCGACGTATTTTTCAACAGTTTCTCTCTGACCTTCATTAATAAGCGGACCCACCTGCACCTCTTCGTTCAAGCCGCTGCCGAGTTTCAACGCCTTTGTTCTGCTAATCAGTTTGTCCATGAATTCATCAAAAATTGCCTCGTGGAGAATCAACCTGCTTGTTGCCGTGCAGCGCTGTCCCGTTGTGCCGAAGGCGCCCCACAAAACACCATCAAGCGCAAGGTCTAAATATGCGTCATCCATGACGATTTGGGCATTTTTCCCGCCCAATTCCAGTGAAACACGCTTAAGCTGTCTTCCCCCCGCTTCTGCGATAGTTTTTCCTACCATGGATGAACCGGTAAAGGATACGAGATCAATATCGGGATGGTTAACAATCGGGATGCCGACACCATTACCGGTGCCGTGAACTATATTGATAACCTTCGGAGGAATCCCGGCTTCAAGTAGAATATCAACAAATTTAGCAGCCGTAGCGGGAGTATCGCTGGCGGGTTTGAATACAACACAGTTGCCGCACACCAGCGCAGGGAAAATTTTCCACGTGGGAATTGCCATGGGGAAATTCCATGGGGTAATAATGCCAGCAACGCCAACCGGCTGGCGGAAGCTGATATTCATTTTATCGGGTAATTCGGACGGGGCATTGTGCCCGAACAGACGCCGTCCCTCACTGGCGGCGTAATATGCCGTGTCGATGCCTTCCTGCATGTCGCCGCGGGTTTCATCAAGGATTTTCCCCATCTCACGGGTCATCAACCGCGCAATCTCTTCTTTTCTCTCGGTTAATATATCACCCACTTTCTTAATAATTTCCCCCCGCTTGGGCGCTGGCACCAGACGCCAGTCGTCAAAAGCGGACTGAGCCGATTCAACCGCTGCATTCACATCATCAGCATTAGACTTTGGGAACGTGCCGATAACTTCGTCCCAATTTGCCGGATTCCGGTCTTCAAACCGTTCCCCTGCGCAGCTTTCTCCCCGTTCACCGTTAATAACGTTATAATATTTTTCCATAAACGCTCCAACTTAAATTTATACAAATTCTTGTTATTACTAAGAATAAAAATAGCTTGGTTTGAATTTTATAGAATAGAATCAATATTTTAATCAATTTTTATACAAATGTCAAGGTAAATAGTGATGTTACAAATTACAAACATCTCCGGTTTTTCATGTTTTTTCATGCCAAAACAATATTTCATTGGAATATATTTTTGTTTTAATTGTATAATAAATGTATTATATTATTTTAAAATTATTTCACCGATTATCCACATGCAAGGAAGATATATGATTAAAATAAAAGCTGTTGTTATCGTTGGTTTTGTTCTGCTTTTAATCCAATGTACAGGCGTTTACAAAAAAGGCAACGAACATCTTGCCCAGCAAAACTTTGACGCCGGTATTGCCGAGTTCAAAGAGCTGCTTGAATCAAACCAGGATGATTATATCGCCTATCTTGGGCTTGGTGATGCCTACCGCGGGAAAAAGGAATTTGATGCTGCGATTGAAGCGTATTCCGAGGCGCTGCGTCTGCAACCCGGATGGGATAAAGCGGAATCCCGGCTGCTCGAGGTGCAGCTTGAGCAGGGCAAATTCCTGGAAGAAAACGAAAGGATTCCCGAAGCACGGGACGTGTACGAAAAACTGAAAGAAGATCACCCTGATTACATGCCCGTATACCATGCTCTCGCACAATTTTATTACCGGTTCGATAAATTTGACAGGGCGCGCGAAAATTTCGAGCATATTGCAAACATTAATCCCGCCGATACCCTTACTTCCGAAGCGCTCAAAAAGCTGAATGAAATCGATGAGCGTGCGGCTGAATTATTTAATGAAGCAAAAAAGGAATACGACACGAAATATTATTATGAAGCGGCGGCATCATTCAAAAAAGTCTTTGAATTAAAACCGGACCACGAAGAAGCAAAATACATGCACTATCTCGCTCTGGGGCGCCACCATCTTAAACGGGGGAGCGAAATGGAAATGTGGAAGGCTATTTCCGCCTTTGGAAATGCAACTGTGATAAAACCGGATGCAGCGGAACTCCAATTTTACATGGGAAGAGCATACGAAAAGAAAGACAAAAATGACTACAAAATGCCGATAGAGCACTATAAGAAAGTCATAGAACTTGCGCCGGAGATCGAATTAGCGAAAGAAAGCCAGAAAAAAATAAAGGAAATCACCGAACTAAAAGAAAAGATGGAGAAGTTCCTGAAGAAAAAGAAAAAAGGAGGCAGGGATCATTTTATAGGAATGATAATATTATGATTTTATTGTATGGACATGGAGTAAGCCAACCACTAAGTGTCGTTCTCTGTGCCCTTTGTGTTAGAAAATAATGACAATACCTTGAAATAATGATGAAAAAGTAAGAATAATTATAATATAATATAAAAAAAGGCGGGACTGAACAGAAGCTCAATCCCGCCTTTTTTAATTTTCCTGTTGTGTGTTTGTTCTGCTTATTGTTGTTTGTTGGTGTTTTCACCAACACACTTTTAGAACTTGATAAATCAAATTCCTACTTAATCTTCACTATCTTTGTGGTCAGGTCTTGCATTATTACTTTTCATGTTTCTCTTCAATTTTTTGAATCGATCTGCTCACTGCAGTATAATGTATGCCGCTATATTCTGCTATTTCTTTGAGGGTATAGCAATAGTGAATCCCGCTTAGCGGGATCGCCTTGCCTTTTATTTTCTTATATTTAACCACAATCCCGCTTAGCGGGATAATTATAATATTTCAAGACCTGACCCCATTTTATTTTCCAATACATCATTAAAAATCTGCATAAGCAAAAGCTAAACATGTTGGGATTATTTCATGAGATATGAACTCGCTGTTAAGCAATGAACCTGCTTCATTCCGAAGAACGATCGATTTTACATGTGTATTATGGAATGAAGCAAATTGCATACTCAATACTCGTTGAGTATGTTTGTTTCGCCCGATGAAGATTTCTATATATTCCCGATTTGTTGGAAAGGGACGAAGAACTGAACCGTCCCGATTGGTAAATGCAATTCTTGTTTGAAAGAAAGTTCCCGGCATAAAATCTACCCCTGGCTGATCGATAAGAAATAGTTGTATATCATCATACCAGCGAAGGTTACCCCGATAGGGATATAAATTTTGGGGATATTCGGCGTCTTCTCGATAATGAACGAGGTATTCGTTATCTATCCTCGCAAGTAACTCCCCGCTCGTAGACATGTAATAATAACCCTCCGGTTGTCCGGTCGAAACCGTGTCGTTGGAAAAGACAATCAACGTATCCGGCGGCAGGAGATCTACGGGGTATATACACCAAGTGAATCTACCGGTACTGTTGGGGTTGGGATTTATGCCGACTTCCTCCTCACTGGACAAGTCGAAATAAAGGGTTCCTCGCAATTCTACCATGGGTATCGGGTTTTCATAACTGAAATAAAATCCGGAGCCGTCGGCATCCCAAACGACGTCAACACCCACTAAATAGCCCCCATATTGATCATTTAGCGGGCGAATCGTATCTGTCACAAGGTCATATAAAACAAGACGAGGACCATAATCGGGGATCCATTTTCGCTCGTTGCCAAAGATGATCTTTGTCTTGTCGCGCGAAAAAACCGGATGACTAACCCAGAAGGTAGTATCGGTGACTATTTTATAGTGCTGGGGATTGTAATAATCGAATAATGCAAGTTTATTATGGTTTCGTCCATCTTGAGCAGGGAAAACCCCAGCTACCGCAACCAGATCCTCCGGGCTGTTATGTATAACCCAGTCGATGGTGCGTTCATGGTCAGGTTCTGAAGGTTCTGAAATACCGTTCACGTCTTTTCTACAAAACGACAGGCTTATAACGGTTAATGATAATAACCAAATAATTCCAAGTTTTTTCATAATGGTTGCTCCTCTTATTACGTATAATTAATAACTCAAGTTTTACAATTAATTTTGCAAGTCTCTACCGGTTATATGATTAAAAATGGTCAATCTAATAAATTGATGTTAATTTATTTGCTCTTATTTAAAAACTGTAATCACTAAAAACAACCACCAGATTCAAAAAATTGAGGCGATTTTGCAAAAGTTATAATGGTTTAACACTTTTATAAACTGCAAATTTTATGCCGGATTATATTTTTTAACGGAATTACAAAAGCAGGCACTTAAATAGTGGATAATTAGCTTAGCATGCAGTACAGGATAGATAATTAACGTAGATAATTTTCATTCTTGATCGTTTTATCTGTGCCCACTTTTATCCCCCTGAGCATGACATATAAAAGTTTTATATATTACAAAAACTTACTTTTCAGCACAAAAGCAACACAAAAGAACTCTTTTCAATATAATTAAAATTTTTAGAATTGTCAAGAAATATTTTGTTTTTTATTTTATTTGATATGATAATCAACTTAGTAAATAAAATATAATTAATATAACGATTGTAGGAGTATAATACAATTAAAATTAAAATGCAAGGAAAAAATAAATAAAATTGGAACTTGGTACAGAGATCGTACCCCCCTTAGGGCGTTAATGATACTGGGAAGAGGGGGGTTGTACCAATTAGACCAATGGTTAC
>Ga0114930_10003833_pt1 | contig 12957 bp, 13 predicted proteins | sample AnhtaG_FD_87300 | JGI IMG/M metagenome (GOLD analysis project Ga0114930, IMG submission 87300) | Deep subsurface microbial communities from Anholt, Denmark to uncover new lineages of life (NeLLi) - Anholt_01485 metaG | ecosystem: Environmental > Aquatic > Marine > Oceanic > Sediment | place... | reverse complement strand
GTGATATGATAAAATGTTCCCCCGAGTATTCGGGGGATTAATGCTCTCCGTATTATGTGCGATGTACACAAAACTCAAAGGGGTTTTTATAGAATAAAGTTTTATTATTTTAGCTTCCAAATAAATACTACTAATCTTACTGTACTATCGCTCATATAAGCGTGCTTTTGGTCGCTCTCACCGCTGTTAAAAATAATGTCAAAGATCAATTACGATTCATTAAATCCTTTTTACCTAACTTCAATCCTTGAGTTTTGTGAAGCCCTATTTATACTTTTTACATTTATATTCTCTTATTCCAAATCCATGGTATAATAAACTATTTGACATGTTTTTCCCTCCTTTTTTATTACGGAAGGAAATTTACAAAAATTTTCTCACTTATGCATAAGGTACTCATTTCTTTGATGATCCAAAATAATTTTATTATAAATGTCTAAGACATTTTCTCAAGTATAGGCGTAAGCGCTCTCATTTCATTCATAGCGCCGATACTCACACGTATCCATTGCTCATTATGAAATTCGAATGGGCGAAGCTTAATTTTATACTTCAGGACTTCTTCCACAAATTCCTTTGCTTCTCGGTTAATCTTAAATATTACAAAATTTGTATGAGACGGAATGTAGAAATACCCCAGTTTATCGAGCACTTCACAAAAATATGACCGCGCTTCATTGTTTTTACTCAAGCAGGAACTAATAAAATCGGAGTCACGGTAACTTGCAATAGCGGCACGTAAGCTCAGAACGCTGATAGGGGCAAAATTCGTCTGGATACGGCTGAATTCCTTGATGAGTTCTGGTTTTGCAATGCCGTATCCAACACGCAAGCCAGCCAGTCCGAATATCTTGGAAAACGTCCGTGCAATGATCACATTATATCCTTCTCGGACCAGTGGTGTCATGGAAGAATAGTCGGCGACTTCAACCAGTTCATGGTACGCTTCGTCCACAAATACCGGGACGCGGCGGGAAACCTCTTCGCAGAAAGAACGAAGTCTATCTCCGCCAACGATCGTGCCGGTGGGATTATTTGGATTTACAACATATACCATTTTGGTTTTATCTGTTAGCTGCTGTTCCATTGCATCCAGGTCGTGTTTGTATTCATTGTCGACCCGGACCATTTCCAGTTTACCGCCGATCCGTTCAACATAACTCTTAAAACCGAAGTAGGTCGGGTCTGCCGTAATAATCTCGCCGCCATTCAATCCGTACAGCAGTCCCGAAATCCTGAAAATCTCCGTTGCGCCGGCGCCGAGAATTATATTGTCGGGAGAAACATTTTCCCTCTCGGAAATCAGCTCCGTCAATTCAATCATGTGGTCGTCCGGGTAACGGTTTGAATATTTCACTTCATCTGCAATTGCTTCCTGTGTCTTTTTTGAGATACCATAAGGATTTTCATTCTGATCGAGGAGAATTAAATCATCATTCTCCTGAATTAGAAACTCAATATGGTTAAATGATTCTGTTCTGCTGGCGACAGATAGACCTGCCACGACAAGCGCACTTGTCTTCAGCCATTGACGGCGGTTCAATTGTAATGACATTTAAGCCCTCCGTGATTAGAATATTTTTGCGTTTTTCCAATTAGTCGTCCCTGAAAAAGTCGTTTATGATGGATTTTATGAATTATGGCGCCGTTAAAATCCCCCTCAATCCCCCTTTGGAAAAGGGGGAGTTTTATTATTCCCCTCTTTTGTAAAGTGGAGCATAATTCCCCCCTTTTGTAAAGGGGGTCAGGGGGGATTTTCCTATCACCCTCAATATTCGATTACGTAGTTCAAAAAGATTAATTACGCTTTACTCTCAATAATTACCATCTCAATTATTTCTAACCTTGATAATTCATAAAATAGTATTATTTGTTCTGCTAGCTGTTGTTATTATTATATTTGCTGCAATAATCACCCCCAAACGAGTTTGGGGGTGCCACCCATGCTGTCGTCCTGAACTTGGTTCAGGATCTTGTTTTTTAAAATTAGATTCTGAGCTTACAAAGCAGGACATAATGTTAGAAAGTAAATTTATGAATTAATCAGGCTAAAAAGGGAATACAAATAAGCACTTTTCTTGCATTTTTACGCCGACAAAATCATCCCGCTTAGCGGGATATGCTCTATATTATCAATATGTTAGCATATTTTTCAGGGACAAATATTTAGATTTTATTATTTAAGTATAAGAATTTTATTTTTGGAAAGCAATTATTATATCGATCATGTTTTACTAATTTATTTCTTCGAAAAATATTCATGCAATTAAAAAAAGGCTGATATTTTTGAACCAGCCTACTTTTAAAAAATAAGAATTGGAATTGTAAAGTTGGTCAGTTGGGTTGCTCTTAAAACTTTCAGAGTATAACTTCACCAAACCGTGAATAAGGTATTCTCTCAAAACTTCTATATTTTCCGACTATCTTTAAGCCTCAGCGTTTATCGGATAATATTCTACTTCCCTTCAAAAACTTCTTTTTTTATAAATAAATGAAAAAAATCTTTTTAAAAATTAAAAAACAATGTCTCTGATAAAGAATTACTATCAGAACTCTTTAAGAATTATTCTTTTCTATGCAATGACATAAAATATTTAGAAAAACTTAAGCAGAATATTTTTGTGCTTAAGAGGTCGATTTCAGGGAAGAGGAGTTAAAATCCTTTTCAACTCCTTTCAACATTTCCGGTTAAAACCGTCGCCCAATTATAATACGCTGCTTTTTTACCTTCAAAAAAACAGATTTGTCCTATTCAGATTGTTTTTGCGGTTTCAGGCGCCTTCTCTTTATCCTCGTTTTGTGTGGAATATTCTGAGCCGCCTAATGGCTCCTTAACGTCCGTAGGCTTTTCCATTAATATCCACAAAACTATATATGCACACAATCCAAAACCATAGATAACAGTAGTAACGATAAAAAAAAGTCTCAGAGGCAATATTAGTGTAGGTACATTGAACTTTTGCGCAATTCCTGTACAAATCCCGGCAATTCTCTTTCCTTTGTTGACCCTTTGCCAGACTGCAGCGTTTTTATATGAATCCTTTGCTGACAGATTGCTGCAGCAGTAGCGGCATTTGACCGCTTCAAATTTGATCATTTCCGCGCAATATGGGCATTTCTTCATCTCAGCGTTTTCCATGATACATCATCTCCTTTTATTATGATTAGTCTATATTTTCAGGAAAAGTTATTCTTACTTTATTTTTCCATGGCTGTATATTTCTCTTATTTCCGCTTATCTTATCTCTGCCCGTGTGGATTCAAATTGTTTAAAAAAGAATACAGTAAACAGTCCAATCAAGAAACACCCCCCTACTGCAGTGAAAGCGAATATAGAATGACGAAGAAGTTCAAACGTGTAAGGTGGCAGTGTTAGTCTTAAAATTGTACCGACGGTCAACATATAGAAAATACCCATGCTCATAATGAGAGACACGCTTACCAGCATGGACAGCCAGGCACCCTGCCATGTTTGAGCTGAGGAGGTCTTCGCCATCTCTTCGCGCATAAGATGTTTGGTTCTGTTTACTATCTCTGAGCCGGGTGCGTTCACCTTATAAAGCAGTAAAAACGCACGAAGTTCGTCTTCATCATAATGTTCCATATTCATCCCATGTTTTTGAATCTATGTGTTCCAGTAATTTCCTTTTTTTACGGATAATGCCCGATGCACGAAATATACGGCTTTTCACTGTACCCGCCGAACAACCGAGTATCCCGGATATTTCATTAATATTTAAGTCATGATAGTATCGAAGAACAATTACCTCTTTCATTTTAATTGGCAATCCAGCTACAATATTTCGTACATATTCCATTTCAATGATATTTACCGCATCGACCTCGGGATCGCAGGTCAATTCTTCCGCTTCCTCTATAGAAATAAAACATAAATCTTTCTTTTTTCTCATTGCATCTCTGTAAACATTTCTGGCAATCTGGAAGAGCCATGTCGAAAACTTTGCATCCCCACGAAAACTATTAATATGCCTTATCACTCTGATCCATGTTTCCTGGAAAATATCTTCTGCAGCATCATAATTATTGACTATACGCACAATAAATGCAAATAACGGGTCTTTATACTGCTCTACTATGTCATCGATAACCCCCGGATCACCGGCTTTCAGTCGCTCTATGAAGGCGTGTTCGTGCTTCCTGCTTTCTATCAATACCGTTCCATTAGTATATTCCTCAGTACGAATCAACTTATTTTACCTTCCGCATGAATCCATTTGCCGCGTCAGACTAATTTTAAATCTTTAATAGAGCAATAGCATTTGCATTAAGAGCAACCTGATATTATTTTATATTTTTGGCCTTTATATTAAATGAGACGTAATAAAACCTATTAAGGTTCATTTTTTTTAAAATTTTCATAGTCGAGTAGTTTATTCATTACTGGATTTCGCCTTTACAGATCCGGACGTGCGGATTTCTCCCGAAGTTTCGGGACTCCTCCAAGCAGATAACACGGATTGACCAGAAGCCACCTCTGATTTGCTTCTTGATTTCTCATGCACTCGTCTCAGTTCCGGTGACAAACTTATCCGATTGCTTTGAATCATTCCGCTTGTTTCCTTAATAAGAGCTCCCTGCTCAGCTCTCCCCTTCGCTCCACTCGCTCGGCTGTATTTACTACCTTCGTAAGCTTCATCACCAATATTAGAGAGTCCGACCCCCTGCTACCTTTGAGACTTTTCACTCTGGTCTTACCTCGCTCAAAACCCACGTTGTGCGACCCCTACACGGCTCGATATAACGCCGCATCGGTGTTGTCTGCGCTTGCAGGTGATAAGATCGACAGTCTCAACGGTATTATTTTCGGGGGTTAACACTATGCTTCGCTGTCCTTCCTGTCCCGAAGCTTCGGGATGGCATCATGTTAATCATTTAATCATATGTTTGCGGAGACGCATCGCCATGCGTCTCTTTAGACAAAATTGCCTGAACCACAGATAGACGCAGATGAAATGATGGACATGATCCCGAATCTTCGGGATGGCATCATGGTAATCATTTAATCATAAGTATCTGCGGTTCTGACAGGGGCTTTCTCATCTAAAAAAGAGAAAGTAAAGCGCACCTTCACCATCAGAAATACCCTGTATGTTTGCAGAGACGCATCGCCATGCGTCTCTACAATTAGAATTAATTATGTCATTCAGAATCGTGGTGTAGTAAATTCATCTATATCACCAATGACTTATTGGTTATGATAATCATTATGATAATCAATACGGCTTGATTTTGTAAAATATTATCATTACAATTCTTGTTCAAAATATTAAAGAAAAAATATGGTACATAAATATAAATACTGCACCAGTTTAATCAATTATACCCGGCGGGAAAGCCGTGTTGTTAATATAGGTGATGTACCGCTCGGTGGAGATTACCCCATACGCATACAATCCATGACGACAGCGGATACGATGGATACCGGGGCGACGGCTGCCGAGGCTGTCCGCATTATCGAATCGGGTTGCGATTATGTACGCATCACCGCTCCCAGCATACGTGAGGCTGAAAATCTCAAAAACATCAAGGATACGCTTCGCAAAAAGGGATACAGGCAGCCGCTCATCGCCGACATACATTTTACGCCCCATGCGGCAGAGGCTGCAGCGAGAATCGTGGAAAAGGTGCGTATTAATCCCGGAAATTACGCCGACCGCAAACAGTTCAAGGTGATGGAATATACCGAAGAAAGCTACAATGAGGAACTTGAGCGCATTTATGACCGATTTTCACCACTGGTTAAAGTTTGTAAAGAATACGGAACCGCAATGCGAATAGGCACAAACCACGGCTCGCTCTCTGATAGAATTTTAAGCCGTTACGGAGACACGCCGCTGGGCATGGTCGAATCCGCCATGGAGTTTATCAGGATTTGCGAGGTTCATAATTATTACGATATTGTGCTTTCCATGAAATCCAGTAATCCATTGATAATGGTTGAAGCATACCGTTTGCTGGTCAACAAGATGGACAGTGAGGGCATGAATTATCCTGTACATCTGGGTGTTACCGAGGCAGGCTACGGCGAGGATGGCAGGATTAAGTCCGCACTGGGTATCGGAACATTGCTCGAGGACGGCATAGGCGATACTATTCGCGTTTCCCTTACCGAACCGCCCGAGCTCGAAGCTCCGGTTGCACGGCGTATCCTCAAGCGGTATATACACAGGACAAATGGGAAAATTAGGCAAAAAGAAATTACCAGCCCTGTTAATCCTTTTGCGTATCGCCGGCGGCAGACGCACCGGGTTGAGAATATCGGCGGGAAGGAAGTACCGCACGTAATTGCGGATTTTCATGACAGAACGCCCGAATATGAGGATTTTGCCGCTGTCGGTTATCATTACAATCCCGAAACCGATAAATGGAATATTAACGATACTGCCGCTGATTATGTCTATCTCGGATCAAAGGAATTAGATATAAACCTTGATCCCGGTATCTGCTTAATATATGATTATAAATTCTGGACACGTTTAAAACATAAAAATAATTCATATCCTTTATATACTCTTAAGGAATATCGTCATTGTATAAAATCATCGTACAGGCTCAATTTTATTCTGGTCAATCTTTCCGGGTTCGATGTTAATCTTATAAAGAATTTGCATAAGTCCGTACTTGTCTTGGACGGCAATAAAAGTCATACGATGGCTGATTTTCGAAAAGCTGTTTTTGAACTCGTGGAAAATAATATAAAAATTCCCGTGATTATTAAACGCGAATACACGGAACTGGACGATGATGATTTCCAATTGTACAGCGCAATCGATATTGGCGGGCTGCTTGTTGACGGATTAGGTGATGGTATATGGCTCGCACCAACATCCGCCTTGAGTAATAGAACCGGTTTTGGAATTTTGCAGGCGAGCCGTACGCGCATTTCAAAAACAGAATACATATCGTGCCCGTCCTGCGGCAGAACTCTTTTTAACATCCAGGAAACGAGTGCCGGAATCCGCAAGCGGACGAACCACCTGAAGGGAATTAAAATCGGCATCATGGGCTGCATTGTGAATGGCCCCGGTGAAATGGCTGATGCCGACTATGGGTATGTCGGTACGGGAGTTGGAAAAATTTCGCTCTATCGCGGGCAGAAACCGGTTAAACGAAATATTCCTGCCGAACAGGCGGTAGATACCCTCATCGAATTAATCAAAGAAGATGGAAAATGGGTCGATCCGCCATAAAAATTTTATCGCATCGGAAGAGGTGTTTCAAACCATCTTCAGCAGGAGCATGGCCATCTTTAGCAGGAGCATGGCCATCTTCAGCAGGAGCATGGCCATCTTCAGCAGGAGCATGTTTGTAACATGCTCCGAAACGTTTTGGTTTCCCGTAGGGACCACTTTCGTGGCAGGTTACAAACCTGAACCAGCATCGGGAGCTTATAATTTAATTAGTATGTTGGTCATCCCGCTTAGCGGGACCAACACACAACAAAAACTGGGGAATTAATATCTGAGCAATTAGAGGGGGATTTAATATCAAAAAATAAAATCAAGAAAATACTTGTAAAATTAAAATGTATTTTATAACATCTATCTCAAAGTGTAGGTATTGAATGAAGTCAAATGTAAAGGGAATAATATGGACTATAAAATTAGAAAAATCGTTGATGAACTAAAAGAAAATATATCTAAGAAATATAATCTAAAAGAATTGCGAGTATTTGGCTCATCTGCCAGAGGTGATAGAGAAAAAGATTCAGATATTGATGTGTTTGTTTGTTTATCTAATGTAAATCGTAAAATCGAAGAAGATTTATTTGACATGGCTTATGAAATTGAATTGAAATATGATTGTATTATAGATTTGTTCGTTTTTGATCAATCAGTTTATAAAGGTGTAAATTCATACATACCAGTATACAGAAATATTCTTAAAGAAGGTGTATCTATATGAAAAATGAATACAGACAGACATTAATAAATTATCGATTAGAGCGATCAAAAGAATCCCTCAAAGCCGCTAAAATATTATTAGAAAACAATATGTTAACTTCTGCAATGAACAGAATATATTATTCAATGTTTTATTCTGTCCAGGCACTTCTATTATTACATGAAACATCTTTTTTAAAACATGGGCAAGTTAAGGGATATTTTAATCGTGAATTTATTAATAAAGGTATATTCCCAAAAGATTTTGGAAGATTATACAATAAAGTTTTTGAATATCGTCAAAAATTTGATTATATCGATTTAGTAATGCCAGAGTCTGAAATGATATCAGAAAATATCGATAGCGCTGAGAATTTTATAGAAAAAATTGAAAAATATATCAAAAAAGAGTGTAAAAAATAATTGTTGTAGATAAAGGATTAACTTAAATAGTAATAAGAAGTTGGCATAACAAAAGAATTAACCCAACCGAAACCGTAACGTGCGAATATGAATGGCTGGATGTCCGGATTAGTTTTGTTTCAAGTTTGATGTTACAGTGCGTCGCAGGTTTCGGCGGGTAATGCTGAACGTTAGGAAAAGAAAAGGAGGAATAATGAAAGCGCACAGATTTGTAGTACTGATTTATCTTGGCGTCGCTTGCTTAACTGGATTTGCACTAAGTAAGGCAGATGGCGCCAGGCAGGTCGATGAAGCAGCATTCGAGAGCCCCGTCGATCGAATGTTGAAAGACGTCTCTGCAGCCATATCCACATTAGACGTCCAGAAAGCAGAGGCACTGTTTCTTCCGCCTGACAACACCGCAGATGGAAAAAACCGGCAAAACCACATCCTTGAAATGAAAAAGGATTGGAAGGAGGCCAAAGAACGGGGACAGAAGATGACCGTCGATTTCAGGAACACAGTAACCATAGTACGGACAGAGATGTTTGCCGTAGAAGAAGAGACAGAAGCAGAACCAATCACTGTGGAATTAAAAGTGACCTTCACTAAGGATGGCTGCAAGATCGTCTCCATGAAGTACGTGGAGAAGAAGTAGAACTTGCCGAACCAGGCGTTTCACTGGACTGGGATTCCGCTGCCGCTCTATACCCGCCAGTGAGCTTAACGTTATTTGTAGTTTCCTCTGTGCTTTATTTTTTGACAACTTTGCAAATTGCTGTAAACGGTTGCGTATAGTAAGTAAAAAATGCTTGCAAATAATAGATATATTTCATAACGTTTTAATTGAAATTTTCAAGATACTCAGGCGACTTACGACTCTGATCTTACAGTACTGAACTCAGCGAATTGTTGAGTTTTAACACAAATCAGCCGGCATGATAACTTTCTAATTGGTGAGTTAATTATAAGTTCAGATTTAATATATAAAATTTGTAAATTTATGATTAAATATATGTGGTCGCAATTTGCGACCACTTTTAAAAAAAGAATTATACATGCCGACTGAGAAAAAATCTATTATTCAGATAGGAAAAATCGAACTAAGCGAGCCATCGAACCTTACTACACTTCTAACGGCGCTACTTCAGGAAACTGATTTAGAATGTTAGGCGATAACTGTAATATTACAATTTGAGAAATCACCATTGGAGAGGTTTAAAGATGAAGAATTTTATCCAATTAATAGTACTTTAGTAAAAATTCATATAAAGATGCTGAATCCCGCTTAGCGAGACCAACACATACCAATAGAGGCAAAGAAGGAAAATTGACAGCTTCAATTTTGTACGGAAAAATCCCAAAGAAAAGAAGTAAGTAAAAAATGCTTGCAAATAATAAATGTATTTCGTAACATTTTAATTGAACTTTTCAAGATACTCCGGCGAATTACGACTCTGAGCTTACCATACTGAACTCAGCGAATTATTGTTGATATTGAATTTTGTGATAAACATATATAAATTTAGTATTATTAATCATTTTGATCTTAATGATATTTTGCAAATTTAAAAGATAATTAATAATTTATAGTTAGAGCTAAATAAAGAATATATTATTTATGGATAGCGATACCGAGAAAGACACAGAATTCGGACAAATATTTCTTGGACAATTCATGGAGTTGTTTGTGTTTCCTTCTATAGAAGAGCGCCAAGCCAAAGGCGAGTTGAAAAAACCACTAAATCTATATGCCGCCCAAATCATATTTTTTCCTGACGGTAGTAAGCCTATTATCAGAGTTAATGAAGAGGTTCGAGCAATTGGGAAGGTTTATTTAAAAGAGGGCGTATCTAAAAAAGCAGGTGATCCTATTTTATACAGCGATATAGAGGGTCTTGAAAAAATAAAGTTAACTGAAGAGGATTTTGCTGATTGTGGGCATGCCACATTTATGAAATTTAATTATACATGGACAATCGCCTTTGATTTTCTCTACAACAAATACCTTTCAAATAAACATATAGACACAGCTGTTGAGTTTTACGAAGTAGGTTATGTAGCTCAAAAAAAACAACTCTGGTCAGCCTTCGTTGATAATCTTTTCAGTGCTTGTGAGTTGGCCGCTAAAGCAATTTTACTAGCAATGCCTGATAAGAAGTTTAGAGAAAAAACTACGCATCCAATTATAAAATCTCGTTTCAATAGGTTCGCCAGTCTAGGGAATGTAAAAGAAGAACATAAAGATGTATTAAATAAGTTAAGGAAAATAAGAGGAAAGGCTAGATATCTTAAAGGTGATCTCAAATTAACAGAGGAAGAGGCAAAGTCGATGATTTCAACCGTAAAAGAAATGATTGATTTTGCGAGAGAAAGAATGTCATATTAGGGAATATTACATTGACACAATACTAAATTATTGCGGCAGGGAGCGTCGAGTTTTTTACCATTCTGTAAAAAGCTCCTATGTCGCCCGCTCCTGCCTCAGAAACTCGGCTCGAAACCGAGACAGTAAAAATTGCAGAATTTAGTACTGTGTCACCGTAATACTTAAGCTGAGGTGCACAAGATATGAAACCGTCGGGAATCAAGGACGTTTATTGGTTGCATACGGAGAGGCGAATAGGGACATATCCCCAGCACACAGCCAAAGGTGGTAAGTGGCTTGTTTTTGTCAGCGCGGCTGATGTGGATCATCTTTGGGAAACAATCAAACTAGCCACCGAAGAAGGCAAACTGGGCAGTGCTGCTAAAGTCTCTACTGCAAAGCCAAACCCGAATGCCAAAGATCCGAATCAGAGGGTGATCTGCGTCTATACTTATGACTGTACAGACGAAGAAGATGTAATGCGTATACGACAGACATTGCGCGAGTTGGGAATAACCAATAAAATTCCGTACAAGTCAGATTCCAATACCCTTGTTGGAAAGTACGCAATTTGCGGTCATCGGCGCATCTCAAAGTACTATGAGTGACCCTCAGTTTTGTTGTCCTGTTGGTAATACCTAGTGTTGCTCCCCGACAGTAAGCTACCTGTTAAGTTGAGCATTAAAATGAGGAAATCACTCAAACTCAAAATTGATTTAGTCCCGAAAACATGCTGGTATTCCAGCCTCTACAGAAATATGAAACGTCACGAGTGGGATAAGCTTCGTAATCAGGTTTACTATGAAGCTGGACATGTTTGCCAAATATGCGGAGCCAAGGGCAAACTCAATTGTCACGAAGTGTGGGAATACGATGATAAAAAATTCATCCAGAAGTTAAAAGGATTCATTGCGTTGTGCTCCATATGCCATAACGTAAAGCACTTCGGTTTTTCTGGAATTCTCGCCGCCAAAGTACAGCTAGATTTAGAGGTTATTATCAATCACTTCTGTAAGGTCAACAACGTTTCTCGTAAGGTTTTCAGTACTCACAAAACTCAAGTGTTTAATGTATGGCGTGAACGGTCCAAACACCAATGGAAAGCCGACCTTGATAAATGGAGCGATATTGTAGCTCCGAAAACCACCTAAACAACATAGGCAATTAATTTAACTAAGGCAGCACTTTCTTCAATTAAATGACACTTATTGTTGTGCTTGTTTTCCTCTATGCTTAATTTTTTTACAACTTTGCAAATTGCTACAAATTTAGTATAGTTCGCCAATAAGGTGTAAAAAAATACGTGCAAAAGTTGAATATTATTTTTAAAGTCATGCACTGAATATCCAGATGTTATGAATTGAAGTTGAACAGGAGAAGTTATGGTTCGGAGATGGGGTTTTATTTTTTTGTTGATTGGTATTTTATCCGGGAATGTTACTGCTCAGGAGAACAATTTTGGTGCAGGGATTATTTTAGGCGAGCCGACCGGATTCTCGGCAAAATTGTGGATGGACAGCGTTAAAGCATTCTCCGGTGCGTTAGCATGGTCGTTCGTTGATGAAAGTTCATTACAACTGCATTTAGACTATCTTGAACACAGGTTTAATCTAACCGACGTTGAAAAAGGCAGGCTGCCGTTCTATTATGGAATCGGGGGAAGAATTAAACTTGAAAAAGATGACACACGAATAGGAATGCGTCTGCCGTTAGGTGTCGATTACATTATGGAGGATGTCAAATTAGATTTTTTCTTTGAGATTGTACCGATTATGGACCTTACGCCGAAGACGGAATTCGATATGAATGTTGCCGTCGGGTTCCATTACGCATTCGGAAGCCTGATAAATATTCAGAACTAAAACTGCCTCAAAACGGCACTTCTCAACTCAGCCGTTAAACTGCCTTGCGTTTAATAATTAAAATTACATCGATAATAAGAAGAAGGTCTTTATATGGAAGAAGAATTCAAAAAATTGTTTATGAGCCGGTGGGAAAAGTATTTTGTGAAGGCTGAGTTACCAATCACATACTTTTATACAAATGCAGTTATAGAGAAAGAGCTCAAAGACACAAAAAATGAGCATCTTTGCCTTGTCTGTAATTTAAACCGCGTGAGAGAAGGACATACTTTTATATATAGTTCGGAGAGTCCGGGATGTCCGGGCGGTAAACGTTATACGGGTTTTTCGCAAACATTAATGCCGGATTTCGAATATTTCCTGTCCTGCGGCATACCCGGTGAGAGGGAAGGAGAACGCTATAAGAAATCGCCGGATTTAG
>Ga0114930_10003832_pt1 | contig 12961 bp, 8 predicted proteins | sample AnhtaG_FD_87300 | JGI IMG/M metagenome (GOLD analysis project Ga0114930, IMG submission 87300) | Deep subsurface microbial communities from Anholt, Denmark to uncover new lineages of life (NeLLi) - Anholt_01485 metaG | ecosystem: Environmental > Aquatic > Marine > Oceanic > Sediment | place... | reverse complement strand
GCCTTGTCAACTTGATGAGGATTTAAAGGACTGGAAAAAGAACAAGATTTGGTTCTGCCCGACCGCCACGAAACCCATCATTGATGAGTTTGGCAATCAAAATCAGGGCTTCAATATCGATCAAGCTTGGGGCATTTTTGAAGGCACTCACGGCGGCTATTCCTCTGGAAAGAATGGGATCGCCGGCAGCTATGGCCTCAATAGCTACCTGATCCGTATTCCATCACATGCCAGCTATGTGCGCAATATCCCTGCTTCATATGGTTACCGCGAATTCCTTGAGGTCCCCCATGGTGCCAGGGTGCCGGTGCTCATGGATGGCCTGCGCTTTGACCTTTTTCCCATAGAAACGGACGGTCCGCCCGAGAACGAATATGATTCCTGGCAAGGGGAAAGCAGAATGGCACGGGTTTGCATCAATCGACACCGCGGCTCCATTTGCAGCTCATTTGCAGATGGCTCGGTACGCAAGGTGGGTCTCAAGGAACTCTGGACATTTAAATGGCACAGAGAATTCCAGACCAACGGCCCTTGGACACTTGCCGGCGGTGTGACTTCGGATCTCTGGCCGGAATGGATCAGGCCCTATCCCGATTTCTGATTTGTCATCCTGTATCCGTTATGATTGCATCGTAAAGTGAAAAGCTGTTCAGATAAGCTATGAATATTGGCTGAAATGTCGTAACGAGGATGCCTCAGCCTATTTTATTCCTGGATTCCCGCTTGGCACGGTCATCTTGGCCGTGTCTTCACGGGCTGGAAGCCCGTGCCACAATGACAGAGTGGTACGATTGTCGAAAAACTTTGTAGCAGTAGCTTAGTCTTTAAGGAGTGTGTTCAATGGATCATATGAAACGTCGTAGCTTTCTAAAACAGACAGGTGTGATGGCCGCGGCTTGGGCACTGCCGGCTCACAAAACGCTGGGGGCTAAAAGGCAGTCCAAGGCCCTGAAAGAAGAACCTGACTACACCTCGCGTGTCCCGAAATACACCTTCGCCAACACGCTCCAAGAGCAGCAAGCGCAACTCAAAACAAATCCCCTGATCTTACGATTTATCGAGTCGCGGAAAAAAATGGCGAATGATCCGTACCGGCCGATCTATCATTACGTCAATCCGGAGAATCGGCTCAACGATCCGAACGGACTCTGTTTCTGGAAAGGCCGCTGGCACCTGTTCTACCAGGCCTATCCGCCGGAAGACCCGCGCCAGCATTGGGGGCACGCCGTCAGCGATGATTTGATCCACTGGCGAGACCTTCCATACGCGATCTATCCCAATCCTGAACGATGCTGTTTTTCCGGCGCGACACTTGTCGAAAAAGACCGCGTGATCGCGATGTATCACGGGACGCAGGTCGGTAATATGGTCGCTATATCCGACGATCCCCTTCTCTTGAACTGGAAGAAGGTTACGGGCAGGGCAGTCATCCCCATGGCAAATCCGGATGGTTCTGTTCTGCCTTACCGGGTATTCGATCCGTGCATCTGGAAGAAAGACGGCACGTATTACTCGCTTTCCGGGGGCACGCTACCGGATGGGCCCGGCGGCAAGCGAATTCGTGCTAATTTCCTGTTCCGCTCAAGAGATTTGGCGAAATGGGAATATCTGCACCCGTTCGTTGAAGATGATCGGTACTCGCTGGTTGGCGACGACGGAGCCTGCCCCTACTTCTGGCCGATCGGGGATAAGCACATATTGCTGCACTTTAGCCACATGAGCGGCGGAAAGTACCTGCTTGGTGATTACGAAAAGAAACGAGACAAGTTTGTTGTGACCGCCGGGGGCGACTTCAATTTTGGGCCGCACGCACCTGCCGGCGTCCACGCTCCGTCCGCAACGCCCGATGGTAAGGGTGGTGTCGTTGTGATCTTCAACATGAACCCGGGAAAACCCACCAAGGGCTGGAACCAGATCATGACACTGCCTCGACGCCTGACGCTTGCCCCAAACGACGAATTGGCCCCATTACGAATACAACCGGCTGGAGACATCGAATCGCTGCGCTACGACCATCGACACGTGGATACGATGAATCTCCCGGCAAACGAAGAGGTCGTGCTTGAGAGTATTCAAGGCAACGCAATGGAAATTGTTGCTGAAATTGACCCGAAAAATGCAGCGATGGTCGAAATGAACGTGCTGCGTTCACCCAACAGCCAGGAGACTACCCGTATTATGTTCTTCAAGGACCGGGGTTACAGGCACCGGGAATTCGGAAGAAGAAGTGAATACAGCAAGAAATACAGCAGCTTGATCACAATCGACTCGTCTTATTCGTCTGTACTGCCGGATGTGCAGTCACGGGCCCCTGAGACGGCTCCGGTTTTCATTGAGAAGAATGAGCCGCTGAAACTGCGCGTATTCATTGACGGGAGTGTCGTCGAGGTGTTCGTCAACGGCAGGCAATGCGTAGCGATGCGCGTCTATCCGGGCCGAAAAGACAGCGTCGGTGTATCCCTGAAAAGCCAGGGCAAGGACGCCGTGCTAAAGTCGCTCGATGCCTGGCAGATGAGGAATATCTATGGCTAGCTTGTAGTAGAAAGGTGCTTTCACAATGGATCGAAGGACTTTTTTGAGAAATATGAGTCTCGGAGCGTTGGGGTGCTCTTTGGTCCCAATCGGCTATCGCGCAATTGCACGCTCGGCGGCTTCGTCTGCAACGACGAAGCCCAACTTCGTCATAATCTTTATCGACGATATGGGCTATGGCGACATTGAGCCGTTCGGTTCGACGATAAACAGTACGCCACACCTGAACCGCATGGCGAAAGAAGGTATGAAGCTTACGTCATTTTATATCGGCTGGGCGGCGTGCACTCCGTCGCGCGCGTCGCTGATGACAGGCTGCTATGCCAGACGCGTGGGCATGGACGGAAGGGTATGCTTCCCAGGTGAGGCGCGTGGGCTTAATCCTGATGAGATCACCATTGCCGATGTGCTAAAGACGAAAGGCTATGCGACCGGCTGCTTCGGCAAGTGGCACCTTGGCGATCAGCCGCAATTTATGCCCGCCAGACACGGATTTGATTATTACTACGGCATTCCATACTCGAACGACATGTGGCGCTTCCATAAGCTTAATGAAAAGTACAATTTCCCACCCTTGCCGCTGCTGCAAAATGGCGATGTAATTGGAGTGGTGGAAGACGGCGACGACCAGGCAATGCTTTGCAAGCAGTTTACCGATGAAGCAGTGTCGTTCATCCGCAAAAACAAAGATCGCCCGTTTTTTGTCTACCTGCCTCATGCCTTTATTCATCATCCTCGCTTCGCGCGTCAGGAATTCATGGAAAAAGCAGAAAACGAAACCGAGGCGCAGATCGAGGAAACGGATTGGAGCACAGGGCAAATCCTAAATACGTTGCGTGATTTAAACCTCGAGGAGAAAACTCTGGTTATATTCACGTCCGACAACGGAGGCTCCAGCGGCACAAGCATGGGGCCTTTGCGAGGCGGTAAGGGCGGGCCGGTTTACGAAGGTCATATGCGCGAACCGACCATTGCCTGGTGGCCCGGCAGAATTCCACCTGGATCAGTATGCGACGAAATCGCCAGCACAATAGATCTTCTGCCCACGTTTGCAAAACTCGCGGGCGCACAGATGCCGACAGACCGCGTCATCGACGGTAAGGACATATCAGCACTTCTGTTCGCAGAACCGGGCGCTAAATCGCCCCACGACGTGTTCTTCTACAAAGCTATGGGGGTACGATCGGGAAAATGGAAATTCCTGACTAAAGGCAAAGGCGAACTTTACAATCTTGAAGAAGATATTGGTGAAAACAACAATATCGCCTCTCGGCATCCGGACACTGTGAAGCGCCTGCGGAATCTGCTGGAAAAGCACGTTAATGATTTGGAAAAGAACAATCGGCCCGCCGCTTTTGTCGAAAATCCCAAACCTATACTTCCCTTTCCTGAACAGTGATGGGTGCAACCGACGTCGAGGAGAAGGAGAATATTATGAATCGACGGAGTTTTCTAAAAAAAATATGCGTTGCAGCAGCAGGGTTAAGTTGCTCAGCCGTATACGCTATGGGCAAACCCCAAACCTTAAAGCCGAACGTTCTGTTCATTGCTATTGATGACATGAACGACTGGACTACTTTGTTCAACAGGAAAAATCCGATCAAGACGCCGAATTTGGAGCGGCTCGCGAGGCGAGGTGTATTCTTTAGCAAAGCCTTTTGTAGCACGCCGGCCTGCAATCCCTCTCGGACAGCGATCATGACAGGCTTGCACGCCACCACATCCGGCGTGTATGGCAATCGCGATCCGTGGCGTAAAATGCTCCCGGATGCTGTGACTCTGCCCCAGTACTTCGAGCGTCATGGCTACGCTACCAAAGGCGCGGGCAAGATATTCCATCACGGGGGATCCGGCAAATCAGATCCAGAGAATCCAGACTTTCAGGCGTTCTTTCCGAAGCTCCCTACGCGGGCGCCGAAGCCGAACCATAACGGCTACCGTACGGGGCCCTTGTCCAAGACTTACTATGATTGGGGCGAACACACCCAGAAGATGATCGATCTCGACATGGTCGAGTGGGTCGAGAATGTGATGGACCAACAGTGGGATGACCCCATGTTTTTGGCAGCGGGCATCTTCAAGCCGCATCTGCCGTTTTATGCCCCTCCGGAGACGTTCAAAAGGTATCCTTTTGACGAAACGAAGCTTCCCCCGATGCCTGCAAACGACCTGGATGACGTCCCGCCGGCGGCGGTAAAGAAGGCCCATACGGAGTTTTTTGTCTATGAGAACACCATTGCGCAGCCGCAGAACAACCCGGGCGGTCTCAAGCGAATGGTGCAGTGTTACCAGGCTTCGGCGGATTTCGCAGATCGGATGGTCGGTCGCTTGATCGACAAACTCGACGCCTCAGGCAAAGCGGACAATACAATCATCGTTCTTTGGGCCGACCATGGATATCACCTCGGCGACAAGGAGAGCTGCGTGAAATTCACGCTCTGGGAAAAGGCTAACCGCGTTCCATTTATTATCGTAGCTCCGGGTGTCACTAAACCGGGGACTCGTTGCGACAAGCCGGTCAGTCTGCTCGACATATACCCCACATTGGTAGAACTTGCAGGATTGCCTGCCAAGGCAGGCAATGACGGCCATAGTCTTGTCCCTTTACTTAAAGATTCGAAACGGAAATGGCCATACATGCCGGTAATGACCATGGGCAAGGGCAATCACGCCGTACGCTCAAATCGCTGGCGGTATATCTGTTATGCAGACGGCAGCGAAGAGCTTTACGACCACTCCAATGACCCGTGGGAATGGACGAATCTGGCAGGAAAACCTGAGTATGAAGATATCATCAAACAGCACCGAAAATGTTTGCCCTTAGAGAAATGATGACGATGCGTGGAGTATCCTCCGCCAGTGGGACGAAAGTGACAAAAGAAAAAAAGTATACAATGATAATTTTTCAATAAAGAGGAAGAGATCATGAATCAGCTTACTGGAACTCGCCGCAGTTTCCTGAAATCGCTCGGTTTCGGCGCTGCTGCTCTCGGAGTCGGGGCATTCGAAAGTGCGTTGTCGTCTGCGGCCGGTCCCGTTCTATCGAAGGAAAAGCGTCCGGAGAAGAAGGACAAACCGAACTTTGTCATCATATTTACGGATGACCAGGGCTATGGCGACCTTGGCTGTTACGGGTCAGAGACAATCCGCTCACCGCGACTGGATCAGTTGGCAAGAGAAAGCACACGGTTTACGGATTTCTATGCCCAGCCGGTTTGTGGGCCTTCCCGCTCGGCGCTCCTAACCGGACGCTATCCCATTCGCAGCCAGGGATGGTCGATGCCCGAAAGTGAGATCACCTTCGCCGAGCTTCTGAAAACGGTGGGCTATACTACCGGCTGCGTGGGCAAATGGGATGTCTCCAACCGCAGGGATGTCGAAGGCCGGGTTCCGAACGACCAGGGCTTTGACTATTACTGGGGAACGTTAGGTGCCAACGACGGTGGCGGAGTAAAACTCTATGACAATCGTGAACCCATAGGCATTGACCGTGATATGGCCAGCCTGACCAAGCGTTACACCGACAAGGGAATCGAATTCCTTAAAGCGAATAAGGACAAACCATTTTTGCTGTATCTCGCTCATACAATGGCACACTCCGTGATCGATGCAACTCCCAGGTTCAAGGGCAAGTCCAAAGGCGGTCTTTACGGCGATGTGATTGAAGAGCTGGATTACCACACGGGCCGTCTGCTGGATGCTATCGATGAACTGGGATTGCGGAACAACACGTTGGTCATATTCACTACGGACAATGGCCCCTGGAACAACATGCAGGAAATACTGCGAAAAAAACACAAAGGCGCTATCGCCTGGGGTTCATCCGGTCCCCTGAGGGAAGGCAAAGGTTCGACCTGGGAGGGCGGCGTTCGAGTTCCTTGCATCATTCGCTGGCCCGGGCACGTACCGGCAGCTTGCGTGAGCGACGCCATTTTTTCCACGGTGGACTTCATGCCGACTTTCGCCGGGCTGGCCGGATATGAGGCCCCGAAAGACCGAATCATCGACGGCGTGGATCAAACCGCTTTGCTTCTTGGCAAGAGTGAAGCAGGCGCGCGAGACCACTTTTACTACCTCTGCAGGAACGAGATGCATGGCGTGCGCAAGGGAAAATGGAAACTGCTGCTCCCAAACCGCAAGAACTACTACAACTATGTGAAGGACACCGGATCGAATGAGATGGAACTCTATGATCTGGAATCGGACCTTGGTGAAAAGCGCAACTTAGCCGGTCAGCATCCCGAAATCGTTTCAGAAATGCTCGAACTCATAAAAGCCTTCCTGTGGCCTGCTAAGCTGCCTGATACTGCTATCACTCCCAAAAGGAAGAAAGGTAAATAAACCGGAATGTTCAACATGTCTGGCTTCACAACATTTCGAAGCTTTTCCATGAGCATTCGAGTTATATAGGAAGGGTAGAATGAAGTCAAGAGATACAATTTTGTGGATCCTCATAGTGCTGGGGAGCATCGATGGAACGTGGGCGATAGAGCATAAAAGTGGGAAGCTACAGGCGGCGGCGTTGTCTGACGTACGAATCTCCGATGAGTTCTGGGCGCCTCGGATTGAAACCAATCATAAGGTCGGCATCAGACACGCGTTTGCGCGGTGCGACGACACGGGGTCGCTGAGCAACTTTGACAAGGCGGCGGGCGTGATTGAGGGGGAGTACCGGGGGAACCGCGCGAATGATTCGGATGTCTATAAGGTCATCGAAGGAGCGGCGTATTGTTTGCAGAATCAGCCGGACGCCGAACTCGAGGCTTACGTCGATCAACTGATAGATCGAATTGCAGCATCACAGCAGCCTGACGGCTATCTCAATACGAATTTTGTGCTCAGGGAGCCTGACAAGAAGTGGTACAACATGCGGATGTGGCACGAACTGTACTGCGCGGGCCACTTCTTCGAGGCTGCGGCGGAGTATTATCAAGTTACCGGAAAGAAGAAAATTCTCGATACGGCGGTTAAGCTGGCCGATCATATCGATTCAGTGTTCGGGCCTGGCAAGCGATACGACGTCGGCGGACACGAGGAGGTCGAGCTTGCACTGATTAAGCTGTATCGAGTGACACAGGAGAAGCGTTACCTGAATCTTGCAAAGTTCTTTTGCGACGAGCGAGGTCATGCACACGGGACCGAGCGCAAGCCCTTCGATCCGAAAGACACGAGCTACTATGAAGGCAAGTTTCCTGAGGTGCCCGATCGAGCAAGACACCGGCTGATTCGAAACGGGCGGATGCAGGACCATAAACCGCTGGTCCAACAAACCGAAGCCATAGGTCACGCCGTGCGGGCGGGGTATATCTACTCGGCGATGGCGGATATTGCAGCGATTACCGGCGATGCCGATTACCACAGAGCGGTTAAGTTGCTGTGGGAAGACGTGGTTGCCAAGAAGCTTTATCTTACCGGAGCTGTGGGGACGGCTCAGTATGGTGACGAGGGATTCGGCGACGGATACAGGCTTCCCAACCGCGGGGCTTACTGTGAGACTTGTGCGGCTGTTGCGTTTATCTTCTGGAATCACCGCATGAATCTGCTGACAGGCCAAGCGAAGTATTGCGATGTGCTTGAGCTTGCGCTCTATAACGGTTTTCTTGGCAGCGTTTCACTCTCGGGCGATAAGTTTTTCTACGTCAACCCTCTGGCCAGCGGGGGGAAGAACAGGCGCAGGGGTTGGTATAATCCGGCTTGCTGTCCGAGCAATGTTGTCCGGTTATTTCCACAGATTGGCCGCTTTGCGTATGCCATCGACAGAAACGGTGTGTACGTCAACCTCTACGTAGGTAGCGCCTGTAGATTTGCGGTTGGCGGGACGACTGTCAAGCTACGTCAGAGTACACGCTATCCCTGGGACGGCAACGTCACGGTGACACTGGAACCGGAGGACCAGGCGGAATTCAGTGTCAGACTGAGAATCCCTGAATGGGTTCGGGGCCGCCCCGTGCCAGGCAACCTATACCGGTTTGACAACACTTCTAATAACAAGCAGAGTTGGTTGCTGAAGGTGAATGGCCAATCGTTCCAGGCCCCGACGGTCGACAATGGCTATACCGTCGTTAAACGTATATGGAAAAAGGGAGACCGGATTGAACTGGTCTTTCCTATGCCGATTCGGCGGGTCTATGCGCATCCTAATGTAGAAGCGGATCGTGGCCAAGTGGCTCTGATGCGTGGGCCACTGGTTTATTGCCTGGAAGAGGAGGACCATGAAACCGACGTGTTGAATATAGCGATATCTAAGAACATGGAACTGGCAGCTAAGTACACCGGCGAGTTGCTGGGTGGCCTTGTTGTGCTTCGGGGCCATGCTTCCGCGACGGAACAATCGCCGATAGAGATTACTGCCATTCCATACTACGCTTGGAACAATCGATCCGTGTGCAAAATGGCTGTTTGGCTCCGTGAGAAAGACACGGAGGAGACAAAGGAATCCAGGAAACCCGTGAAGGTGTTTCTTCTTGCAGGTCAGTCAAACATGGAAGGTCAGGGTGTTGTGTCCATGGATCACCCCCGTTACTACAACAGCGGCAAAGGAAACCTTGTCAATACCATGAAGGATCCGAAGAAGGCTTACCGGTTTCGGCATCTGAAGGACGGAAGGGGGAAATGGGTTGTTCGTGATGATGTCAAGATAACGTTCCGAGACAGAAGCGGCGGACTGACTATCGGATATACAGGATATGGCGGCTCAAGCCATATCGGCCCCGAGCTGCAATTCGGTCATGTTGTAGGTGATTATTTTGAAGAGCCGGTGCTGCTGATAAAGACCGCTTGGGGTGGCAAGAGTCTATTCAAGGACTTCCGCCCTCCCAGTTCAGGAGGATCAGTGGGGCACTATTATAAGCTGATGCTGCAAGAAACTCACAAGGCCATCAAGAACATGGAGAATACTTTTCCTGATCTGGCCGGCCGAGGTTATGAGATTGCGGGTTTTATCTGGATGCAAGGTTGGAACGACATGTGCGATCCCCAGGCCATACCGGAGTACGACAAGAACCTGGTGAACCTCGTGAAGGACCTACGTGCGGAATTCCAGTCACCTGAGCTGCCTGTTGTTATCGGCGAACTCGGCAATGGAGGGCCAGAAGCCCGCGGCAATATGGCCGCGTTTAGGGAGGTGCAGAAGCGAGGGGCTGAGCAGATTGACAACGCTGCCTTTGTCATTACCCATGACTTCTGGCGTGATCCTCAGCAGTCACCAAATGTAAACCACGGTTACCACTGGTGCGGTAATGCAGAGAGTTATTTCCTTATCGGCGATGCTCTGGGTAAGGCGGCCATAGAACTCATTGAAGGTAAAAGTCCCAAGAATGACGAGGTTCTCTGTCGGCCCGAGTGCGTCATCCGGCGCCGCATCAACGGATCGGCTGATGAAGCAAAAACTTAATGGCCCGAATGTATGAGTACAGCAGTTACTTCGCAAAGACCTCCTTCCTTGACAAGATCTTTGGGCCGGTCCGACCAGCCAACCAGAAACGCAATGGGCCGCGCGCGGATCACCCCTAAAACGACCCCATATCAGGAAAGTGCCTAAAGTGTAAAGTGCCTAAAGTTAAAAAGAATGAAAATGAATAATCAATAGTCACTTGAAAGGCGGCCCACACCGCAACAGGGAATATATCGCCTTTAACTTCCCAGGGACAATGAAAATCCTAATCCCTGTGCTCTTGTGCTCTTTAGTAATCTATGATTACGATGTCTTCTGGGATTGCGACCACGTCTCTGTGGTCGGGGCCGAGAAGCTTTTTTATCTCGGTGCTGTGCTTGCCGGCTAAGACCTTCAATTGAGTGCTGCCGATACTCGTTACGGCCTTGGCGTTATTATTTAGCATAATGACCGCACCGGCCTCGAATGTGCCTTTCACAGAGATTACGCCGCTGGGCAGAAGGCTTTTGCGATTTTTGATTGCCTGCATAGCGCCCTCGTCGATAAATATTGTCCCGGCAGCGGTGCTGTTGAGAATCCATCTCAAACGGTTGGAGAGCTTTCTTTTTGGCATAAAGACCGTGCCGATTTCTTCGCCGGCGATAATTCGGCCGATTATGTTTTTCAATCTGCCGTCCGCTAAAACTATCCGGTAGCCGGCGTTGGAGGCAATCTTTGCAGCTTCAATTTTGGTTTTCATTCCGCCGGTGCCGTGCTTGCTGCCTCTGCCTTCGGCGTTTCGAATAATATCGGCGGTTATCTCGAAGACGGTGTGTATCGGCCTGGCATCGGCAAACTTTCGAGGATTTTTATCGTAAAGGGCGTCGATATCGCTGAGCATAATCAAAAGGTCGGCATCGATTTTACTGGCGACCAGGGCGCTTAGTTTATCGTTATCGCCGAAGGCTGAGCCGATTTCGTCGGTACTTACACTGTCGTTCTCGTTCAGGATTGGCACCACGGACAATTCAAGCAGTGTCTCGATGGAATTGCGAAGGTTCAGATAGGTTCTTCTGTTATTTAGCACCTGGGCAGTCAGTAAAACCTGAGCGACGGTAACGCCGTAGCGAGCAAACGATTTTCTATATTCAGCCATAAGTAACGGCTGTCCGATGGCGGCGCAGGCCTGCCGCATCTTTATATCTTTTACCCTGCCTACCAGCCCAGACTGACCCTCTCTCGTACCTGATGGCCTGATACTCTGATACCCTGATAACTGTCCTCTCCCCATACCGATAGCACCGGAGCTAATAATGACGACCTGCCTGCCGGTTTTGAGCAGAGAATTTATCTGCCGGGCGACTCGGCGAACATAAGCGGCGTCTATCCCGCTGTTTTTTGTTAAAATATTAGTGCCGATTTTTACAACTATTCGCTTTGCATTACTGAAATCTCGCATAATAGAATAATCCCGACCGGGTGGCACCCTCAAACTTGTTTGGGGGTGCTAACTTACTACTCACTACTCACCAATAACCATTCACCACTTACCAATAACTACTCACCACTAACTACTCACCACTCACTATTCTCTTGTGCGTGAATTTTTTTACATCGCTGCCGGCATAATCAGCTACAACCTGGCCGGTGCCCAACAGCTTCCATTTATAAATCACAAGGCCTTCGAGTCCTACCGGCCCGCGGGCGTGTATCTTGTTGGTGCTTATGCCTACTTCGGCCCCAAGGCCGTAGCGGAAACCATCGGCAAAGCGCGTGCTGCAGTTCCAGAATACATTTGCAGAATCGACCAGGTCCATAAACCTGTCGGCTTTTTCCTTATCAGCGGTAACAACCGTATCCGTGTGCCCTGAGCCGAAATGGTTAATATGGTCAATCGCATCGTCAAGACCATCTACGATTTTTATCGAAAGAATATAATCCAGATACTCGGTTGACCAATCTTCTTCGACTGCCGGTTCAACGTCAATTATTGACGCTGTCTTTTTACAGCCGTGCAACTCAACGTCCTTTTCTTCCAGAGCGGTTTTGACTTTCGGCAGGAACTTTTCAGCAATTTTATTATCTACCAGCAGGGTTTCTGCGGCATTACAAACAGCAACATACTGGCATTTGGAATCGACGGTGATATTCACAGCCATATCCAAATCAGCATCGCTGTCTATATAGACGTGGCATATACCGTCAGCATGCCCGAGTACGGGTATATTTGTGTTGTCCATAATATAGCGAATGAATTCATTCGACCCTCGGGGGATGACAAGGTCGATATATTCATCTAAGGCCAACATCTCGGCAACGTCCTGGCGGGTTTCCAATAGCTGAATTCATCCATTGGGTAGTCCGGCTTTTTCGCTTGCCTCGGAGATTGTCTCGGCTAAGATTCTATTGGTTTTCGCGGCTTCGCTTCCGCCTTTTAACAGGACGGTATTTCCGCTTTTTAAGCACAGCGTTGAGATTTGCACGAGGGCGTCCGGCCGAGATTCAAAAACAACGCCGATAACGCCAATCGGACAACTAACTTTGTAAAGTTCGAGACCTTTATCGAGTTCGGTGGCAGTGATTGTTTTACCGACTGGGTCGTCGAGCTTGATTAGGCTGTCGATACCGGTACAAACATCGGCTATTTTATCTTCATCGAATTTGAGACGTTTTATTAAAGGCCCAGCCAGGTTGTTCCTTTCAGCCGTGACCAGGTCCTCTTTATTGGCTGAGACGATTTCATTGCTGTGTTGCTTCAGGGCTTTGGCAATCTCAGCTAAAGCGTTGTTCTTTACATCGGTCCTGGCCACTGCCAGTTGGATCGAGGTTGACCTGGCTACCGCGGCTATTTCGGAAATATTCATTTTCAATTTACCATTGACTATTTGTTGTTAAATACCTATATTCGATTGCCGAATTGTAAATAATAAATAGTAAATAATCAATATCGAAGTCGAAGATACGCCGTAGCGGGAATCCGCTATAGGCGGAATCAATTGTATTGCGGGCGTAGCTCAATGGCAGAGCATCGGCCTTCCAAGCCGAGTATGTGGGTTC
>Ga0114930_10003830_pt1 | contig 12964 bp, 7 predicted proteins | sample AnhtaG_FD_87300 | JGI IMG/M metagenome (GOLD analysis project Ga0114930, IMG submission 87300) | Deep subsurface microbial communities from Anholt, Denmark to uncover new lineages of life (NeLLi) - Anholt_01485 metaG | ecosystem: Environmental > Aquatic > Marine > Oceanic > Sediment | place... | reverse complement strand
ATCCGATGAAGTTTCCACGGCCAATCAAGCCAGGCTGCATGACCTGGGAAGCTATCTTTGGGATATTGTTTGGTGATCTTGCCGGCATTCAAACGCAGGCGGAATGGGTCGTCGATTTCCTTTCCGGCTTTCTGTGCCTCGAACAGCCCGGACATCCACTCCTTGCTTGGTGTGCGGATACCTCTGATAGGGTAGTCCCAGAAGCCCATCGCTTTAGGTCGCGAACTCATCTTGCCATCAATCAGCGGAACCAGGCCAATCCCGTCAAGTGGCGGTTGTTTCCCCAGCCGCAGCCCCACGATTTCCAGAAGTGTAGGGTAGATGTCCGAAGTGTTACAGGGGATATTTGTCGTTCGTGGATTGGGAATGCGGGCAGGCCATTCAAGGATGGCCGGAACCCGGAGACCACCTTCGTAAACTCTACCCTTATTGCCGCGACCGCCGGTAGCCCCCACTCCCGGCAGACCGCCGTTGTCACTGCAGTACCACAATATCGTGTTCTCGTGGATGCCGAGCTTCCGCAGCTCCTTGCGAAGCCTGCCGAAGGCGCGGTCCATACCGGTGATTTCGCCGTAGAAATGTTGCAACTTCTTACTATGGGCCTCGTATGGTGCCCGATCTCTCTCGATAGCTTGATGGGGTCCGTGTGGCGAACCAAACCAAACGACGGCCAGGAATGGTCGATGTGTTCCGGCATGCTTGCGGATGAATTCAATCGCAGCGTCCACGGTGACCATAGAGCTTTCGCCCTGAGTCTGAACAGCAACACCTTCGCGGCTGAGAATAGGGTTATTGTCGAAGAAATTCGGCGCAGAGAACCATTCATCGAACCCGCTCGCGCCAGGATTGACAGGGCTGCCCTTACAAACGGAGCCGAGATGCCATTTTCCAAAGTGGCCTGTGACGTATCCTGCAGTCTTAAGAGCTTCAGCGATAGTGACCTCCTGCGGGCGAAGTGTGTGGCCCCACTTGAAGCATCCAAACCGATTCGGATGACGGCCGGTCATGACACTGCCGCGAGTCGGTGAGCAGACTGGTGCGGCGGCGTAGAAGCGGTCAAAACGCAACGCTGTGGCGGCCATGGCGTCGAAGTTTGGAGTCTTTAGAACAGGATGACCGTTGTAGGCCATATCACCCCAGCCCTGGTCATCGGCCATGCAGAGTACGACATTCGGTCTTTTTAGCGAAGGATTGGCTAAAGCCGACAAATCCCCCATTGCGGCAAGACACACTCCTCCGCCGGCTGCTTTCAGAAATTCACGACGATCTATTTGCATTCTATCCCTCCTTTCTTTGCCCGACATCTGATTTAGCTTCAAGACTTGTCGGTTGTGCTAAAAACGCCAAAAGTCCAGTGGACTTATTGTGCCCAATTGTACATCTAATCATAGGACGCTTCAAGCAATAAATCAATGATTTGCGCTAAAAATCAACAATATTACTCAGGCATCAAGGTTGACAATTTACAGCAAATACTTATAATTAGGATAGTTAAATAGTCATTAGTGGATGGTAATTTACCGAAGGGCGGGCAAAAAAAACTTAGGTACAGATGAACCGTAAAATAAAGAAAAAGCGTGCCTGGAATGCTAAGGCAATAGTAACCAATCGCATCGGCGTTACATCTGTGATGTTAATTTACTTTTGCTCTGGTGCATGCTCTTTGATTGATGAAGTCGTGTGGGTACGCCTCCTGAAACTTACACTGGGTAACACAGTGTATGCCTCGAGCATTGTCGTGTCCATGTTTATGGCAGGCTTGGCACTGGGCGCATTAATCATGAGCCGATATGCGGACCGCGTAGGCAGAAAGCTGCGATTATACGCGATATTGGAAGTACTCGTGACTATCTCCGCTTTATTGATGCCGTGGTCCTTGCGATTAGCAGACAGTGCCTATCGGTGGTTCTTTGTGAAATATGAACCATCGCCGACAGAACTACTTTTGGTACAGGTGATAGTGTCGGCATTTCTGTTGTTGGTGCCCACGATGCTGATGGGTAGCACTCTGCCGCTTTTGGGTCGATACGTTACGAAATTTGAGGAACGTGTTGGTCATCTCGTTGGTAGATTGTATGCATTGAACACATTAGGTGCGGCTCTGGGATGCTTCTTGGCAGGATTTATTCTCATACGGATAGCTGGAGTGATGGGAACGTTATACATTGCAGCATGCATCAACCTTTTTGTAGCGTTTGGCGGATGGATGCTGTCGCGTTCCTATGACTCCACCCCCAGACGTGTGAAGAAAGAGGCTAAAGCGGAACAACGCAGTGCTGCCCTTGCGGAAACAGGAGTGAACAAGCAATATGTGTTGGCAATGGGTTTCTTCCTGAGTGGATTGATAAGCATAGGATACGAACTTATTTGGATGCGTAGCATTGTTATGCCCCTTGGAGGTTTTACGTATGTGTTTTCGGCTGTGCTGACTGTATATCTGGTGGGCAACGTGATTGGCGCATGGATTGGCAGCCGTTTATCGAAACGCCTGAGAAATCCTGCAATGGCTTTTGGTCTGAGTTTGACCTGCTTGGGGGTGTTGGGTATATTCTATATTCCTTGGTTCAGGGCGTGGTTTTTCTTCTTGAGTGGTGTATCTTCTATTTCCGATTTGGTTGCTGGCTCGATAGGTATTGACAGCATTCGCAAGGCGAGTTTACCGTTGTTTCACAGTTTCTTCCTGTTTCTTCTTCCCGCGATTGCTATGGGAATCGGCTTCCCACTGGCGTTACAGGGATGGAGTAAATTCCGGCACAAAGTAGGACAAACTACAGGTACAGTGTATGGTGTGAATACCATTGGTGCGGTGATGGGAGGATTGATAACGGGTTTTTGTCTGATCCCGTTAATGGGAGTGCAGCTTTCGATCATGGTTCTTGGTCTGGCGGGAGTATGGCTTGGAGTGACGATGGTCCAGGTATTTTACAGCAGACCTGGATTAAAGCTGCGAATCGGCTCTATCGCCACAGTTGTTGCCTTGACAGTGATAGTGGCCATAATACCCTCGGATATGTTTCGACGGAGTCTCGATGAGAAGTATAAGGGCCAGATGCTATCTATCAAAGAAGGGCTTACTGCGACGGTCGCAGTCTCCAAAATAGACGATGGAAGTCTGTTGATGGCGATAGACCATATTGAAATGGCTGGCGATAACATTCATCGCTCCGCGCAAAAAACACTCGGACATCTCGCAGTCTTGCTCCACAGGGATCCTAAAGATGTACTATCATTCGGGCTTGGCAGTGGAGAAACCGTAGCTTGTCTGGCTCAACACAACCTTCGTCGAATCGATTGTGTGGAAATCGCTCCGGAAGTAACTGAAATCGCAACGAAATTCTTTAAGCATATTAACCTCGGCGAACAGTTAAGCCAAAAAGTCAATATGATATACATGGATGGCAAGAATTATCTCAACTTGACAGACAGGCAATATGATATCATCCTGAATGATTCTAACATTCATTCCACTTCGGGCAGTGCCCCGTTATTTACCAGGGAACATTTTCAAAGCGCACTGAGGCATTTGAATCCCGGTGGGTTTTTTATGACCAAGTTAGCTGTGAAAGGTCATCCAAAATCTAACTTCAATAGCATTATGGGGACATTTCTGGAAGTATTTCCGTATGTAACGCTATGGTTTCCGACGACCAAACCTTTCAACTTTTTCTATCTTCTCGGTTCTCCCGGGGAACAGCTGTTTTCGCTCAAACGTATAGACGTTGAACTCGGAAAAGAAAACGTGCGTAATAGTGTAGAGTATTTGAATTTTGAAAATAGTACTGATGTTTTAACCTGCTATATCGGGAACAAGGAGGATATACGCAGATACCTCAAGGAATTTCACATTAATAGTGACTATAAACCATATCTTGAATTTAATCTTGACTCAAAGATGTTAAGCCTGCCGGCGTATTTCACAGGCCTTATTCAAATAATTAGACAGGGTTCGATAATTAAGCATATTGACTGGGCCGGGCTGCCGAAAAGTGAGCAAGAGCAATGGAGCAAGGACTTTCAGTTGCGTTATCAGATCGCTTCCTTACTCTTGAAAGCACACGGTGAACAGGCATTTATTTCAAAATTCCAATGTAGCTTTAATGGCTTGAGGCTAATGCCAAAGTACGCTCCTCTCCTCGAACTTCAGGACGATTGTTTGTCGGATATAGAGAAGGCATTGAACAAGCGCTTGGTTAATCCTGACATAGTCATCGCATTTATGGACGATCAAATAAGCAAGTTCCCGGACTCTGGCATAGCATGGCTTATTAAATCAATGGCACTACACCGAAAAAATGACGTGGAGGAAGCCTTGAGAGCTACAGAAAAGGCGCTGGAACTTGCTAATGCCGTCAACAGTAAAGAACTCGCAGAGAAAATCGAAGAAATGATTAAGCTTTACAAATATATAAACAGCACTCAGAAAAAAACAACAAATAATACCAATTAACACGGTGCAGGTTTCCTTAATGAAAGAAAACAAGTTTGACCTCAAACTTGTTTTTCCTAAAAACGATGGTATAATATACATAATGTTTAATACAAATCGGAAACATCGGCTTAAGAAGATTTTACATTTGCCACTTCATGGAATCACAAAGAAGGGAATTCCAACCGGAAAATCGGCAGTCGGTGAAGTAAGGACATCCCCCTTGTGAGGACTTATGCGCAAATCAGTCATATATCTCGTCGCGGGCATCAGCACGGTAGTTGTCGCTATTGTGGTGGTCACGCTAATCACTTTACGCAAGCCCCGCGTTCACGTAGAGGATATATTGGCAGTTTATCAGGACCAGGCGGAATACAGCGGGCTGACGATTCACTATCCGCTTAATGAGACGCTTTTCCCCCCGGAAATTGTGCCCCCTACATTTCGCTGGAAAGACAGCAAGTCCGAATCCGACACCTGGCTCATCACAATCAAGTTCCAGGACGATAACGGCCCTATGAATTTCCTCACACACAAGCCGCAGTGGTCACCCCCGGCAGGAAAATGGCAGACCATAAAGAAGCGCTCGCTCGAAAAAGAGGCAAAGGTTACCGTCCTCGGCGTCAATCGCTCCGACCCCCAAAAAATCCTATCGGGAAACCGAATCTCAATCAGTACCTCCAGAGACGAGGTTGACGCGCCCTTATTTTACCGGGAAGTGGACCTGCCCTTTGTTGATGCCGTTAAAGACCCTTCGCGCATCCGCTGGCGTTTTGGCGCAGTTTCTCTGCACCAGCCTCCGGTTGTGCTGGCGAATATGCCCGTCTGTGGAAACTGTCACTCGTTTGCCGCAAACGGCACAATCCTCGCGATGGATGTCGATTATGCCAACAGCAAGGGCTCTTATGTTATTACCAGCGTCGCAGAAGAAATGGTCCTGGCCACCAGTGACATCATAACCTGGAATGATTACAGGAAGGAGGATGGTGAACAGACCTTCGGCCTGCTTTCGCAGGTCTCGCCGGACGCCAGGTTCGTCGTCAGCACGGTCAAGGACAAGTCCGTCTTTGTTCCGATGCCGCCTCTGGCCTTCTCTCAATTGTTTTTCCCGGTCAAGGGCATTCTGTGTGTATATGACAGGCAAACAAAAACCTTCCAGTCATTGCCGGGTGCAGACGACCCACAATACGTCCAGAGCAATCCGGCCTGGAGTCCCGATGGTAAATACATTGTTTTTGCCAGAGCCAGAGCATACGACCTCAAGCACACTAAGGGTATGGGCAAGGTGCTTCTAACACGCGAAGAATGCAGGGAATTCACCGAAGATGGAAAGCCCTTTTTGTTCGACCTCTACAGGATTCCTTTTAATGACGGAAAAGGCGGCAAGCCCGAGCCAATTCAAGGGGCCTCCGACAACGGTATGAGCAACTACTTCGCGAAATACTCACCCGACGGCAAATGGATTGTGTTCTGCAAAGCAAAGAGTTATATGCTGCTTCAGCCCGACAGCGAGCTTTACATCATCCCCGCCGAGGGAGGTAAGGCCAGAAGACTGCGTGCCAACACAAATCTAATGAACTCCTGGCACAGTTGGTCGCCGAACGGCAAGTGGCTGGTGTTTTCCTCAAAAGCAAATTCGCCCTACACCCAGCTTTTCCTCACCCACATCGACGAACAGGGACGCAGCACCCCTCCCGTTCTGCTGGAACACCTTACCGCTCCCGACCGGGCCGCCAACATACCCGAGTTTGTCAATGCCAAATCCACCGCAATTAAGAAAATCCGCGAAAAGTTTCTGAACGATTACTCTTATGTCAGAGCCGGAAATGAGTTCTTCAAACACGGTGACGCGGACAACGCAATAGAAGAGTACAGAACAGCGCTCCAGCTAAACCCGAACAACGTAGAGGCCCACCTCAAGATGGGGTTTCTTCTGTACAACGTCAAGGGAATGTTTAAGGAGGGAATGGCCCATTTATCCGAGGCCATACGACTTGACCCGGACAATCCCCGCGTACACCACGACCTCGGTATGGCGCTATTGCACCAGAGAAAACTCGACCAGGCCATCACCCATCTCTCGGAGGCTTTACGGCGTATGCCGCACGGCCTCAGCAAGCAGTACAACGCCGTAAACATGCACTACAACCTGGGACTGGCATTGTTTTACAAGGAAAACTTCAAGGACAGCGCCGCTCATTTATACGAGGCCGTACGCCTTGACCCCAACAACGCCAAACTTCACTACAACCTCGCCCTCGCGCTGGCTGCCCGGGGAAACATCAATGACACTATTAAGCATTACTCTAAAGCTGTGTCTCTTAAACCGGACATCGACACATCGGCGGTGCTGCACGACCTTCTGGCAGTGAACTATGCCGGAGCAGGCTATTTCCGCGAAGCCGTTTTGTCTGCAGAGAAGGCACTCAAGCTCGCCCGTGCCGCCGGCCAAAAACGTCTCGCAGAGAAAATCAAGCAGCGCATTAAACTTTACAAACAGAATAAAGCCCCCGAGTCTGAAGTAACAACCGAACCCATTTCAGATTGATGGCAAACGCCTCTGCACATTGACAAGAAGACCACATTTTTTCCGGCCGATGAGCAAGACATATCGGACGTGCAATCCAAATCAGCAATGCCCTCTTCCGCCGTCAGTTCAAGACCGGCCGCCCGAAATGATACGGCAGCCGCTCGACCGCCCGATAATCTGCAGCCGACAGGAATCCTTCGTGCTTTGGGCTGAAAATCAATAATATTGTTCAAACATCAAGCTTGACAATTCGCGGCAAATCGCTATAATATGAGTGTATAAGGGCCTGTCTTTACAAATCTTATGGTAAAGCAATGCTCTGCTAAGCCCGCAAATGGCAATAAACCCGGACGTCGGGGAAAAATTAGTTTATAAACTTTGAGGTTGGTATAAATTATGGCTACGGAACAACCTATCGGTGCCTACACAAGTTCTGACCACGAGCCGCAGTTGAACAAGTTCTTCAGGGCCGCTATCAAAACCCAGGCAAACGACCTGCACCTCAAGGTCGGACAGCCGCCGAAACTACGCCTCTACGGGGAGCTGAAAAACCTTAAGGCCGAATTAATGACTCAAGAGAGAATAGAAGAGCTCGTCTTCGAGATACTCAGTCCCGCCCAGAAGGAGTTCTTCTTGAAAAACGGCACCGTGGACTTCGCCTACGAAGTCGGCGATGAAGACCGCTTCCGAATAAACGTATTTCGCCAGAGAGGTATGATTAGTCTTGCAGCAAGACGCGTCAGCGCCTACGTCCCGCCGTTTGAAGAGTTGCATCTGCCGCCGATTCTGGAAAGGATAGCCGACGGCACTCAGGGCCTGGTTCTTGTAGTAGGTCCTACCGGCTGCGGTAAAACCACAACAATCGCATCAATGATAGACCACGTAAACCGCACCCGCTTCTGTCACATAGTTACAGTCGAAGACCCCATCGAGTATCTCTTTAAGGACAAGAAGGCAATCGTCTCACAAAGGGAAGTCGGTATTGACATACAGGACTTTGAGCAAGCCTTGAAATATCTAATGCGACAGGACCCTGACGTAGTCTTCATCGGCGAAATGCGCGACGCCAAAACCGTCATAGCCGGAATGAGGGCCGCCGAAACCGGCCATCTTGTTTTCGGAACGATGCACTCCGCCAATGCCTCTCAAGCTGTTCACCGGCTTTTAGACTTGTTCCCGCCGAACGAAAGAGACCTTACAAGACAAACTTTAAGTCTGACTGTTAAAGCAATCATCAGCCAGATGTTGCTGCCGTGTCTCAAGGAAGGTGTGGACCGAGTACCTGCCGTCGAAATTCTTCTTGCAAACCCGTCCGTCAGAAAACTGATTTCAGAAGGACGCGAAACCGACTTGCCCAGCGTTATCCGGGCCTGTCAAGAGGAAGGTATGCTGGACCTTACAGACTACCTTTGTGAGCTCGTGAAAAACGGCTCGATCGACCCGAAGGACGCATATAAATATGCACCGAGCGTAGAAGAGCTAAAAATGGCGCTAAAGGGAATCAGAACTACCGCCGAAGGTATCCTGTAAGAGTTAAAAACTAAAAACTTAAAGCGAAAAACTATGTACTAACAAAATTCGAATTTCGTATTTCATCCTTTGCCTTCTTTTTGTTGCCTATGGGATATTTTATGCCGGATTTACTACTAACTTCTATCGAATACAGCAGCTACATATCAGAAATTAAATTTGGCATCTTTTTGGCCTTGTTTCTTCTATGGCTCCCGCTCGTCGGCTGGGTGTACAGGGATGCCCTCGCGGTGGAAACAAAAGAGGTCTTCTGGACGGCTCTTGTTTTCGGCGCAGGAGCAGCGGCCGCAATCATTTGGCTGCTTATCCCTCTTTTTGTCATCGGAATATTGTTCTATGCTGTTGCCGTAGCAGCGACGTCACTCAGTTATGTGAGGCACCGAAATGCCAGAGTCCTGGATTTTGACCGCGTGCTGACCGCCGAGCACATCAAAGGACTGTTCGTCAGCAAACAAAAGCGGCTTGATGCCCTCAAGGGTTTTAGTTTCATAACGGCCAACGACAATGAAGTGCCTTTGCCTGAACCGCAAACGGCGGACTTCTTCGGCTATAAGGCAGCTTACGAGATTTTTTCCGATGCTAACTGGCGAAGGGCAAGCAGCATTATGTTTTCACCGTCCCCGGAATACTATAATGTAACTTACCACGTTGACGGCGCACCGTTAAAACAGCCGACAATACCCAGAGACCAGATGGAATTTTTCATTCACTTTCTAAAAAACCTTGCCGACCTCGATGCCAACGAAAAACGAAAACCGCAAAAAGGAAAGTTCAAAATCCGCCAGGATAAGGAGAATACCGAGTGGGAAGTGGCCACTGCCGGCTCAACCGTCGGAGAACAGCTCAGACTCAAACAAATAATGCAGCAGAAAATAGCAAGGTTAGCTGATATCGGCTTGATGACCAGGCAGTACGAACAGCTAAATAAAATTCGAGGGCTAAAACAAGGCCTGTTTATCGTAACCGGGCCCCAAAAAACCGGTGTAACAACTACATTTTACGCACTACTGCAAAATCACGACGCCTTCATCAACAGTATAAGCACGCTTGAAAGACGCCTTTCCGCAGAGCTGCCAAATATAACTCAAAACGTCTTCACCCTCAGCGACACCGGCACAACTACTTACGCCAAAAAGCTGCAGGCAATAGTAAGAATGGGGCTGGACATCATCGGTATTGCCGACTGCGAGAATGCCGAAACTGCCCAGACTGCCTGTGCAGCTGCCAAGGATGGCAAAATCGTATATGTTACGCTCAAAGCGGATAACGTTTTAAGGGCGCTCGGCAAATGGATGAAATTAGTCGGCGACAGAAATCTCGCCGTCGAGAACCTACTGGGCATAAGCAACCAACGGCTCATCAGAAAACTTTGCGACGAATGCAAGCAGGCCTATGGGCCCAATAGAGAGCTGCTCAGAAAGTTCAACATCCCCGCTGAAAAAGCAAAAGTATTTTACCGACCCGGAAAAGTAATCTATCCGAAACACGGAAAACCCATAACATGCGAAAATTGCCAGGGCACAGGTTTCCTCGGCAGAACGGGCGTATTCGAAACTATCACAATAGATGATGAATTAAGAAACGCCATAAAACAGGCAAAGACACTGGCGGAAATCGGTACGCAATTTAGACGTGCTAAAATGCTTTATCTACAGGAGCAGGCGCTCAGAAAAGTCATTGGCGGAACAACATCAATAAATGAAATAGTCAGGATGCTTGCAACATCTAAAAAACAAAAAACGAAAAAACCGGAACAAAAATAGTCGTTAGTGACTGACGGCTAAACACCGGAGACATTGTAATGGCCGGCTTAGTTGTAGTATTAATTATTTTTGGCTGTGTTGCTTATCAGTATCTAAAAGGCACACTGGTTAAAGCATTTGCTACGATAATAATTGCGATATGTGCAAGCGTGGTTGCGTTCGGCTACTTCGAGGTCCTGGCAAATGTCTTTGTAAGCCGCAGCGACAACAGCCGTTTCCTCTCTATCGTACCCTGGGCACAGTCGCTTTCTTTTGTGCTGCTGTTCGTTTTGGCTTTTGCCATCTTGCAGACAATCACCATCTACCTAACTCGCCAGCCGGTCGATTTTGGACTTTGGCCTGAGCGGGTCGGACGCACTGTCTGCGGTGCCTTCTTAGGCCTTATTCTGTCTGGCCTGCTCCTTACAGCCCTTGCAATGGCGCCTTTGCCAACCAAGTGGCCTTACCAGCGTTTCGACCGGAGAAACCCGGATGTCGAAAATCCCGGCAAAGTCTTGCTCAACACCGACGGCTTTGCGACAGGATGGTTCAGCATCGTAAGCGGCGGCAGCTTCAGCGGCAAAAAAAGCTTTGCCACCCTTCACCCTAACTTCCTCGACCAGGTTTTCCTGAATCGACACAACGTCGCTGACGACGTTTCAATTGTCACCAGCTCCCAGGCAATAGAAATGCCACGGAAAAGGGAAATGGCCGCTTGTTGGTTGGCCCACGAAGATATAAAAGACTCAGACGGCAGCCCTCTACGAGAAAGCCGGCACAACCTCACAATCGTGCGCGTGGGAATAAAGAGAAGCGCACTCAAAACAGATGCAATAATAGACGGCGGAACATTTACATTTTCCCAGTTAAGATTGGTCTGCAAACGAGAAAGTGATGCTGAAAACCTGCTCGGAAAAGGAAAAAACATTTACCCCATCGGATACCTGAAAACGGCAGACCAGCTACAAATAGCACGATTAAACGACCGGATAAAATTAAAACGCGGCGACTTCGACGACAGGGTAAAGGTAAGATGGATCGACTTCGCTTTTTATGTGCCGGATAATTTTCGGCCCGTGCTGGTCGAGTTCAAGCAAAACAGCATCGCCGCAGTACCGCCGCCCGTAAGCGCCGAACAGGCACCGCCGCCGGCAACGTTCATTCCGCTATACGAACGTGAAAAAGATGCTGAAAAACCTTAGACTCCTCGCGAGGCAGATTCCCAGCGCTAAAGACACCCACCGGAAAAGGCAAACCTTCAGGAGCAAACAGCCAATGCTTCCAGGTCCAGCTCCATCAGATGCTCAAGATAAGTGTTCAAATCTTCTTCAGAAAAGCGGGCGAGAAATTCCGGCTTGGCGCCCCTGTTGATTTCACAAATGTAGTCTATCAACTCCCTTTTACTCATATCCACACATCCTTGAAAACAACAAAGCGTAAAACGTAGAACTCATTTTGTTTTAAGTTTTACGCTATGATTTTGCATTTTTCACTTTGGTTTTACACTTCTCATTTTAACTTTTTAATTTCTCTCTTGACCTACCGCATATCGACAGGCCGAACATTTTTTCTTTAGCCAACCACGCACCGCCCTGAGTAACGCCCTATAACACAAGCCACTATATAACAATCGGCTCTTACCTTTGAGCACAATATATAGCTCGACCGCCCAAACTGTTTTCGTCTCTTTCTTCAATGTCCAATAAAATCCCCCTCGCTAATCGCCGGCGCAAACCAAAAAAAAATACAAATTTTCTGTTTTTTTATTTGTGTGATGAGCGCAGCGAAGAATCCCAAAACGTTTAGACCCCGGGTTTACCCTGGGGGTTCAGTTGTCCCCCAAATTTATTTGGGCGTTTACACTCTGACTTGTTTAGCCGTCGCCGGCACGGCGACGCTTCTCATCATCCTGAGCAAGGCCTGCCCCGAGCACAGCCAAAGGGTCGAAGAAGGCATTGCTTTTCTTGTTCTTAATCATCCTCGTCATCGTCGTCGTCATCTTCGTCGTCGTCATCATCATCATCTTCTTCTTCGTCGTCATCATCTTCATCTTCGTCGTCGCCATCCTCGTCTTCGTCATCGTCCCCGTCGTCTTCGTCCTCATCATCGCCTTCGTCATCGTCCCCTTCGTCATCGTCCCCATCGTCGCCTTCGTCGTCGTCATCTCCGTCTTCGTCTTCGTCATCATCGCCATCCTTGCGTTTGGCTTTCTTTTTATCCTTATCGTCGTCGTCATCATCGCCATCCTTGCGTTTGGCTTTCTTTTTATCCTTATCGTTGTCGTCTTCGTCATCGTCCTCATCATCGCCTTCGTCATCGTCATCGTGGTCCTTACTCCTGGCTTTCATCTTGTGCTTGTCGTTGTCATCATCGCCATCCTTGCGTTTGGCTTTCTTTTTATCCTTATCGTCTTCGTCATCATCCCCTTCGTCTTCGTCATCATCCCCTTCGTCATTGTCATCGTGGTCCTTACTCTTGGCTTTCATCTTGTGCTTGTCGTTGTCATCATCGCCATCCTTGCGTTTGGCCTTCTTTTTATCCTTATCATCGTCGTCTTCGTCATCATCGCCATCCTTGCGTTTGGCCTTCTTTTTATCCTTATCGTCGCCTTCATCGTCATCATCGCCTTCGTCATCGTCATCGTGGTCCTTACTCTTGGCTTTCGTCTTGTGCTTGTCGTTGTCATCATCGCCATCCTTGCGTTTGGCCTTCTTTTTATCCTTATCGTTGTCGTCT
>Ga0114930_10003829_pt1 | contig 12964 bp, 8 predicted proteins | sample AnhtaG_FD_87300 | JGI IMG/M metagenome (GOLD analysis project Ga0114930, IMG submission 87300) | Deep subsurface microbial communities from Anholt, Denmark to uncover new lineages of life (NeLLi) - Anholt_01485 metaG | ecosystem: Environmental > Aquatic > Marine > Oceanic > Sediment | place... | reverse complement strand
TTCATGTGAAGATCAACTCTATCGGCATGATCCAGTCCTTTGACCTGACCGCCGCCAACGTCCACGACATCCACATGGTTCGGGAATTGACCCGCGATGACAGGGGTCTTCTTCTGGCTGACAGAGCTTATCTCTCGCAACCACTCAAAACCGAACTTCTTGAGTCTAAAGGACTTGAGCTTTCTGTGCCAACCAAGTATGGCCAGCCTACTGAGCTTGGTCCAAAGCAGTTGAGGTTTCGCAAACGTATACGTCGTTTGATCGAGACGGTTGGCAGCCAGCTTTGTCACGAATTTAACATCAAGAAGATATGGGCTCGTGACTTGTGGCACTTGACAAATCGAATTTGTCGTAAAATTCTGGCTCATACTTTTTGTGTTCTTTTTTGTCTTAGAGAAGGCATAAAGCCTTTAAGTTTCTCTAAACTGATAACGGTATAAACTTGTACACGGCGTTAAGGACTAATAATATGACAGGCCGGCCCGGGCGTTATCTGGTAAATATTGACAGTACCTCGATGCATCAGCTCTTTACCGATTGTCTGGTTGTCGGGGCCGGCATCGCAGGCCTTCGCGCGGCTATCGAGGCGGCTGAGCACTGCAACGTCATCGTCGTTTGCAAGGGAACTCTCCAGGACAGCAACACCTGGCTGGCTCAGGGCGGAATCGCTTCGGTCCTTGATGAGGCCGACACTTTTGAGTCACACATAGCCGATACGCTTAACACTGGTTGTGGCATAAGTGACGAAAACATAGTCAGCTTAGTCGTTCGCCAGGGACCGCAGCTTATTGACGAACTGCTCCGCTGGGGCGCTGAGTTTGATATGGTCGACGGCCGGATCGCCACTACACTCGAAGGCGGCCATACTCGCCCTCGTGTTGCTCACGCTCACGGCGATGAGACAGGGCGAATAATTGCAGAAGTGCTCATAAAAAAAGTCCAGCAGAACCCGAATATAGAAACAATAGAAAATTTCCACGCTATTGATTTACTCACCGATGACGACAACAAGTGCATAGGAATGATAGGCTGTGATAACCGAGGCGCGCAGATAATCTGCTCGGCAGGTACAATCTTGGCAACCGGAGGAGCGGGGCAGCTCTATCGGGAAACCACCAACCCACAAGTGGCGACCGCCGACGGTCTTGCTATGGCCTACCGCGCCGGAGCCGTGCTCCGGGATTTGGAGTTTATGCAGTTTCATCCGACTACGCTCTATGTCGCAGGCGCCTCACGGGCCCTGATTACCGAGACGCTCCGCGGAGAAGGAGCCATTCTTTTAGATAAGAATCGTCGTGCATTTATGAAAGACTATCACGAATCCGCCGAGCTTGCACCGCGGGACATTGTCAGCAGGGCCATCCTCGCGCAAATGCTGAAAACCAAATCAACGCATGTCTATCTGGACGTTCGGCACTTCGACAAACAGCATTTTGCGAAAAGGTTCCCGCAGATTTTCGAACTTTGCGAAAGTTTCGACATAGACGTCAGCGGGGATTTGATTCCTGTCCGACCAAGCGCACACTATATGATTGGCGGCGTAAAGACTGACACCTCAGCGAGGACAAGCATCAAAAATCTATATGCCTGTGGTGAGGTGGCTTCCACCGGTCTTCACGGCGCAAATCGGCTCGGCAGCAATTCTCTGCTCGAAGGATTAGCATTTGGCAAAACGGCCGGCCAATTTGCTTCTGAGCGCATAGGAGCTAATGTCTCTGTTCTCAAGCACCCCCCCGTTAAATATCAAATACCGCACTCAGACCGAACTCGTTTGGATACTGTGGATGTGAGAAACTCACTGCGGGCCCTTATGTGGCGAAATGTCGGCATCACCAGAAAAGCTAAACCGCTCAAGGAAACTCAGGAGATTATCGGATTCTGGCAGCGATATGTGATGGACAAAGTTTTCGATTCGCCCCAGGGCTGGGAATGCCAGAATATGCTCACCGTCTGTCAGCTTATGGCCCGCTCAGCCCAGATACGCCAGGAAAGCCGAGGCGTGCACTTCAGAAGCGATTTTCCCCAAACCGATGATGAGCAGTTCAAAAAACATATCGAAATTGCACGTTAAGAAGTGGAAAATAGAGCGAACATTTGTTATAATAGCTGGTAGTTCATAGCAAAATAATCGATTGAAAAGAGTGGGTCGGGCGGTCGCCCCGCACCTACTTTATGGTTTTGAACCAGCTTTGGGGAAACGCGTCTATTGGTGCAAAAAGACGTTTTCAGTAGCTGAGGCTGGCAAAAATCATAAAGTAGGTGCGGGGAGGAAAGTCCGAGCAGGACAGGGCACGGTGGTGGCTAACGGCCACCGGGGGCTGGTTCCCATTTTGGGATATACCGCAGAATGGGAACCGGGCGACCCCAGGGAAAGTGCCACAGAAAATACACAGCCGATGGCCTCGATTCCTCCTCGGGGCACAGGCAATGGTGAAATGGCGCGGTAAGAGCGCACCGCGGCGCCGGTGACGGCGCCGGCAGGGTAAACCCCACCGCCTGCAAGACCAAGCAAGCTGTTGCTCGGCCCGAGCGATAACAGCGGGTAGGTCGCTTCCCGCACCTATTTCTGCTCAGAAGCGAATTAGGTTTGCTCTTTGGGTCAACGGATTAGACCCACAAAAACTGAAGATTCGCCTGCTGGTCGGAAATAGGTGCGGGAGAGCTAACTGGCAACAGTTGGTCCAGATAAATGACCGCCGCCCCGCACCAAAAGTTTATTCGATTGACGAATGTGAGTAAAAGTGATGAATCACAGCGCAACCGTACGAACAGAAGAAGATGATCCGAATGAATTTTTGGTGCGGGGACACAGAACTCGGCTTACAGACCCACTCTTTTTTTATTCGAGCTATATGCGGGGCCAAAAATAAGGTGAGCGCTCGGTGGGCTCAGGTTTTGCAGCAGCTTTTTTAAGGCTCTTTTCCCACTTCTTAACGAGCCGGCCCAACCTCATCTTGACCTTGACAATATCGCCCCTGATGAGCATTTGAATCCTGCCACGGTCAAGATTGATATGGCTAAACGCGATGCCCGCTGGCTCGCTTAGCTTCGAGGCGAGCACTGGTGAGGAATCCAGCCTAACCAAGGCAGCTTCCAATGCCTGATTGATAAGCATCCCACAAATATCAAGCATTTTATTGTCCGAGCCAACCTCGTCCTTGTCCCTGCGAACATTTTCCAGAACCTGTTTTAGTATTGCAATTCTCCGGGCGTTTTCATTTGCGTACGGCTCATCAAGAACCTTACTTTCCAGCGCAATCTCGCAGTCAAAACTGACGCTCTTCCTCGTCTCTTCCAGAAGATTGCGTCTATCATCTACAATAAAGATGTACTTTCGCCGGGCTGTCAGTTCGTTTTCGTCGAACGCAGCCATATTGAACCAAATCTTGTAGCCTTTTTTCTTCTGTCCCAATGAAGCGACAACGCTCTTACTCTGGCTGAGCAGCTCATATTCCGGCCTGTGAATCGTACTCAGCACATCCGCAGAACTGCTTATCTTTAGCCTTATCTGGTTGTAGCTTTCGTAAAGCTCGTGGTCATAGGGAGGCTTTTCGGGCTTGAAATACTCCAGGACACTGCAGCCGAACAGACCGGAAATAACAAAAAGCGTAAAGCTCAGGATTGAATAGGTTCGCCATTTTAGATTATTGTTCTGCATTTTTCGCTCTCCCTTTTATACTTCTTTAGCATCGATCCACTTCATCATCCTGCGCAGCTCTCTGCCGACTTTCTCCAGTTGACAGTCGTAGTCTTTTTCATACAGCTCTTTGAATTTTTTCAACCCACCCTGGTATTCCTCTACCCATTCTTTTGCGAATTCGCCGGATGTAACCTCAGCTAATATCTTTTTCATTTCCGCTCTCGTTTGCTCGGTGATAATCCTCGGTCCGCGTGTCAGGTCCCCGTATTCAGCGGTGTTGGATATGCTGTATCTCATATAGCTCAGCCCGCCCTCATACATAAGGTCGACGATGAGTTTGACCTCATGCATACATTCGAAGTATGCGATTTCAGGCTGGTATCCCGCTTCGACTAATGTCTCGAAGCCGGCCTTGATAAGCGACGTAAGCCCGCCGCAAAGGATGCACTGCTCGCCGAACAGGTCTGTCTCAGTCTCTTCTTTATATGTTGTCTCAATAACGCCTGCTCTTGCGCCGCCAATCCCGTTTGCCCAGGCAAGAGCAATTGCCTTGGCATCGCCGGTCGCATCCTGTTCGACAGCTACCAGGTTCGGCACACCGCCGCCCTTAACAAATTCACTGCGAACCAGATGCCCCGGCCCCTTCGGAGCAATCATCACAACGTTAACGTCCTTCGGCGACACAATATACTTAAAATGAATATTGAAGCCGTGACAGAAACCAAGCGTTTGTCCGGCCACCAGATTAGGCGCGATTTGCTCATTATAAACTTTAGCCTGTACTTCGTCCGGCACGGTTACAATAATCAGCGTTGCGTCATCCATAGCTGATTTTATATCGCCCGGCTTAAAACCGTGCTGAACGGCTAACTTATAATTATCCGTGCCTTCCAGTTCAGCCACCGCCACTTCTATACCACTGTCGCGCAGATTCAGACTATGCGCATGGCCCTGACTGCCGTAGCCAATAACCGCTACCTTCTTACCCTTTAACGCATCTATCGGCGCATCTTTCTCGTAATGAATTTTTAACGCCATAATTACGACTCTCCTTATCTTTTAAGTGAAGGTTTTTATTTTATCACGCTCTTATAAATCAATTTCGCAGCGAGATATTCCAAACGCACACTGTCATTATATTGGAAGCTGTGTGTCAGGCAAGAAATTTATGGACGTGCCAATCTCCAATCTCCTGTCTCGCTTTCCGCTTCAAGAAACACTCTTCAGCGTTTACGCTTCAGCTTTCGCCTGTCGCGGCATTGCAATCGTGCCGGTTCTGGTCACGCTTTTAATCCCGTATGGTCTGCACGCATTGATGAACGCCTCAATTTTGGACTCAGGCCCGCTGACTTCGACCATAAGCAGCTTTGGGCCGATATCCACAACCTTGCCCTTAAACATCTCTATCAGGGAAACCACTTCCGGACGCTTCTCCGGCGGCGCCGAAACCGATATAAGCATCAAGTCCCGGGCCACCACCGGCTGTCCGGCAAAATCCTGAACTTTAACGACGGGAACTATCTTGGCCAATTGCTTGCGAACCTGTTCGACGACCCTGTCATCACCAACAACCACAATTGTCATCCGGCTCAACTCCGGGTCCTCGGTCCGCCCGACTGCAAGCGAATCAATATTAAACGCCCGCGCCGCAAACATCCCCGCAACATGGGCCAGAACGCCGGGTTTGTTTTCAACCAACGCACTTATTATATGCTTCATTTCAATTTCCTATTTCCAATTGTAGCTCGACAATCGTCAATCGCAAATCTGATTATGCTATACTTTCGAATATGTCAAGGCCGTCCATCTCATTTAGGCTTTTGCCGGCCGGAACCATAGGCCAAACATTTTCTTCCCGTTCGACTCTAAAGTCAACCACACAAGGCTCCTTCTCTTTCAGCATCCGCTTGATAACCTTGGGGACATCAGCTTTCTTATCACAGGTCTCTCCTGCTGCGCCCAGCGCGCGAGCTACGGTTGCATAATCGGGGTTGGACAGATAGCTTTTGGAATAACGCTTACCATAGAAAAGCTCCTGCCACTGCCGAACCATCCCCATATAGCCGTTATTCAAGATGCAGACCTTTATCGGCAGCTTATTCTCAACAGCGGTGCGAAGCTCTGTCATCGTCATATTAAAACTGTGGTCACCGTCAATATCAATAACGGTTTCCTCCGGCCTGGCTACCTGAGCACCTATCGCAGCCGGCAGGCCGTATCCCATCGTGCCCAGTCCCCCGGAGCTTATAAGCTGTCTGGGCCTGCTGAATTTATAAAATTGGGCAGTCCACATCTGGTTTTGACCAACACCTGTGGTCACAATCGCTTTGCCGTCGGTCTGACGGCAAAGCTCCTCGACAACGTACTGAGGCTTAACCGTCGAAGTATTATTGTCGTAGCGAAACGGAAACTTCTTCTTCCACCGGGCAATTTTCTCAAACCATTGTTTTCTCTCGCGGTGCTCCACTTCCTTAACCAGTTCAGCCAGGATAATTTTTGCATCGCCAACAACGGGAATATCTACGTGAACGTTCTTCGATATACTGGCTGGGTCGATGTCAATATGGATTATCTTTGCATGCGGAGCAAAAGCCTTGAGCTTTCCTGTAACTCTATCATCAAAGCGAGCGCCCACAGCGATCAGCAAATCGCACTCCTGCACAGCGTAGTTGGCATAGGCTGAACCGTGCATCCCTAACATATCCAGCGATTCGGGCCTCTTCTGGTCGTAGCTGCCCAGCCCCAAAAGTGTGGTTGTCACCGGCAGATGTGCTTTCTCAGCCAAGGCTCTTAATTCTTTGGCTGCGTTTGCGCTGATGACCCCGCCGCCGACGTAAAGCACCGGCTGCTGGGATTCGTTTATCGCCCTGGCAACCATAGATACTTGTCTTTTGTGCCCTTTGGCCGGTATCCGATAACCCGGCAGCTTCATCTTGGCCTGGCCGTCGGCGCTGCACCTGGCAACCGCCACATCAACCGGTATGTCAACCAGCACCGGACCCGGCCGGCCCGTCGAAGCAATATAAAACGCCTCCCGAATTATCCGTGCCAAGTCCTTAACGTCCTTGACAATACAGTTGTATTTTGTAACCGGACGGGTTATGCCGGTAGTGTCGGCCTCTTGAAAGGCGTCGTTCCCGATAAGCTCCGTGCGAACCTGGCAGGTCAGGGCAACTACCGGCACCGAGTCCATCATCGCCGTGGCAAGCCCCGTAACAAGATTGCACGCACCGGGACCGCTGGTAGTAACAACAACGCCGACTTTCCCGCTGGCACGCGCATACCCATCAGCCATATGGCAGCCGCCCTGCTCGTGACGCGGAATTATGAAGTTAATCGGCGCATCATACAGTCTGTCAAACAAAGGAAGGGCCACGCCGCCGGGATAGCCGAACATCGTATCGACGCCTTGCTCGATAAGGGTATCGACGATTATTTGAGCGCCCGCTTTAATGGAGGATTTGTCTGAAGGGGCCGAACCAGCCGAAGAAGAATCGGTACTCATTTCTTTCACCTTTCCTGATAAACGTTACCTCGTTATTCCGGTCAATTATGGCTCCGCCGGGCCACTCCGACAAGCCAATCGCTCTTACCTAAAAAAACGACCAAACCACCCGAAGTTTCAAAACCCTGCCATAATCCCGTAATCGCAGCTAGATCTGCGTCTCAGGTCCGTACCTGCATGTTTTCATACAAGTACGAATGTATTATAAACAACAAATCACCCTCTGTCAATTATTTTCGGCAATTTTCCCGCCTGCCGATAATATTTTTAGCCCCCTGCACCGCAGGGGGTTGTTTAATCGTCGCCGGTAAGCCTGCACTGCTTGTCCTCTAAAGCATCAGCGAAGGAGGAAGCGCTGTCGAAGGGCCGAAGGAATCAATAATCATTTAACCCTGTCATTCTGAGCGCAGCGAAGAATCTAAACCCAATAATCAATAATCAATTAAAATGGCCACGGAGAGCACAGATATATATTTCATTAGTTAATTTATTATCCTGTAATCTTGTCTTTATTTTGTTGACGGGAATTGCGGTTTTGGGTAGTGTGAGGGGTGAATGAGGGCAGTTGACTGTCGCTGTTTTTCAAGGAGATAATGAATATGGCTGAAAACAAGAAGTATGTGGAGCTAATCTGGCATCAAAAATATGATGAACTCGAAAAGGGAGAGAAAATACCCATTGAAAGGCCGAATCTGCCTTTTCAGGTTGTAGAGACTATAAATGAGCCGAGAGCTAAAGATTTACAAAAAGGACTATATGAAGCTGTTCCAGAGAACTATCCCAAAGATTGGAAAAACTTGCTCATCTGGGGCGATAACAAACTCGTTATGTCTTCACTGATTAAGCAGGGATGGGCTGGAAAGATAAATCTCATTTACATTGACCCGCCATTTTTCACAGGTGCAGATTTCACAATAAGAACAAAACTGGGCAATGAAAGAATAGAGAAAGAGCCATCTATTATTGAGGAACGGGCGTATAAAGATACGTGGAGCGGAGGAATCGCTTCCTATCTCAGGTATATGTATGAGCGGCTGGTTTTGATGAGAGAACTTCTTGCTGAAAACGCCTCTATTTATGTCCATTTAGACTGGCATGTCGGGCATTATGTTAAGGTGATGATGGATGAGATTTTTGGGGCGGAGAATTTTAGGAATGAGGTAATTTGGTGTTATGACAAATGGATTGCACCGTCGAAAGACTTTCAAAAAAATCACGATATAATATTAAGATATACTAAAACAAAAAATTACATTTTTAATATTATCCGAGAGATAGATGAAAAAAGAGCTATCACTCTTGATAGGGGATACACTACAAATTTATTAGATAATGGTGAAAGGCAATTAATTGTCTATAGAGGTAGTGAAAATAAAGAGAATATAAAAAGACTAATTAAAAGCGATAAATTTATCAGGGTTTTATATCGAGAGCCAGAGGGAAATCCGTTGAAAGATTATTGGAATATAAACATAATTCATCCAAAAGCTATCGAAAGACTTGGTTTTGACACTCAAAAACCTGAAGCACTGTTAAAGCGCATCATGCTTGCATCTTCCAACCCAGGCGACATAGTTGCAGACTTTTTCTGTGGCTCAGGCACTACTTTAGCGGTTGCTGAAAAACTTGGCAGGCGATGGCTCGGCTGTGATTTATCAAAATTCGCCATTCAGGTTACAAGAAAAAGATTATTGGATATTCACAACTCAAAAGATTTGTTAGATGAAAAAGGGAAAGATAAATACGAGAAATTAACGAGGCCTTTTGAACTATGGAATATCGGAAACTATGAAACCGTTTACTGGCAGGAAAAACAAGATGAGTACCTGGCATTTATGCTCAAGTTATATCAATCTCAGCCCTTAACTGGCTTTAGATATTTGCACGGCAGAAAAGCAGACAGGGCGGTTCATATAGGCCCTTTGAATGCCCCTGTTACAATGGAAGAGATTGAAAAAGTAGTAATTGAGTGCAGGGCAAATAATTTCAACAAGGCAGATGTTCTTGGCTGGGAGTGGAGCTATGAAGTAAATGAGCTTGCCAAAGAACTGGCAAAGAAGAACGGAGTTGATTTAAGACTTGTTCAGATTCCATCTGTGAATGAAATTAAATCTGCCCTTGTTGGATTTGACTTACAGTTGTTTAAGATTCCTGACGAAGTTGTGGAAAAGGCACTTCTGCCTCACGTGAAGTTTGCAGAGGTCGCTTATTTGGAGATTGAACCGGAGGTTAAGGGTAACGAAGCTGCCTTAAAAGTAACCGATTTTCAAGTATCACCAACCGCAGAATTGGCAGAAATTGCCAGTAAGGTAAAAGATTCAAGAGAACTCATAGATTACTGGGCGATAGACTGGGATTACAAAGGGGATACATTCCACAACCAATGGCAGAGTTTCCGTGTAAAGAAAAATCCAAAAGTAGATTATAATGCAAAACACAAATACGAAGATGCGGGAGAATATCAAATAATGGTAAAGGTGGTAGATGTATTCGGGAATGATACGAATAAGATTTTGAAGGTAAAGGTAAAATGATAGCAGCAGAAATTTTAGAACCGGGGGAAAGGCGGCCAAGTAAATCATATTTAGCTAATGAGCTTCGCAAGGCGGTCTTTGGCTGGAGAAAACAAGGTTATAATGGCGCAACAGATACAAGCCGCCGTTTGCTGCAGTTCTGGTTTAGTGAAGACCATATCGCAGATGAGGGATTGTTTGAATTCTGGTTTTGCCAGAGAGAAGCAATCGAAACCCTGATTTATATTTACGAAGTAATGAAAAAACGCAACTTCATAGATATGGCGAGGGATTTCGGGGCTGGGCCTATTCAGGGGTATGACCCTTCCTATGACCAATACCCTCTTTATGCCTTCAAAATGGCAACAGGCTCGGGCAAAACCTTTGTAATGGCATTATCAACGGTTTGGTCTTACTTCAACTATAAGAGAGAGAACAAGGAGGATTATACCTCGAAGTTTTTAGTTATTGCCGGCGAGAAAAATGTAATCTATGACCGCCTTTACAGAGACTTCAAAAATGCGGAGATATTTAAAAAATGGCCATTTGTACCACCAGAATGGGAGGATGACTTTAACTTAAAAGTAATCCCAAAAGAAGACCCAATTCATGTTATTCCTGACGATGTATTATTCCTAACCAATATCCAGCAATTGCAAGACAGGAGAAGCAAGAAGGAAGAGGTCGAAGAATATGTAGATGATGTTTTGGTACTCGAAGATGTAAAAAGGCAGGATATTTACCAAGAGAACAGGATAAAAGAGGTTTTAACCTCCTGCCCTAATATAATGATTTTGAAAGACGAAGCACATCACATATACCATTTTGAAAAGGCGTGGAAGCAGATACTTTTGGAACTTAATAAAAATCTTGTTTCTCAATATGGTAAAGGCATAAACACAGAACTGGACTTCTCGGCTACACCTAAAACTGAGACCGGTGCCTTGTTCCCGTGGATTATCGTGGACTTCTCACTCAAAGAAGCAATCGAAATGAACATCGTAAAATTGCCACTGAAAGGGATAGTTAAGAAGGCAGAAGAAATTGCCTCGACTAAAGTAGTAGAGAGATATAGGGCATGGCTTGACGCTGGAATAAGGAGATGGCGAGAATACAAAGAGGCACTAAAACCATTATCAAAAAAACCTGTGTTGTTCTTTCAATGTCCTGAAAACAAGGAAGCAGATGACATATTTGAGTATGCTAATTCCATTCCAGACCTAAAGGATAAGGTTTTGCTAATCCACACTGATAGTACCGGGGAGGTGAAGAAAGCCGACCTGCCTAAAGCAAGAGAGTTCGCAAAGACTATCGATGACCCAGACCCAGAGAAAAATCCCTATGAAGCAATAGTAAGTACACTGATGCTAAACGAAGGCTGGGACGTAAGAAATGTAAATGTGATTGTTGGATTGAGGTCCTATACTTCAAAAAGAAGAGTGCTTCCAGAACAGGTCATTGGAAGAGGCCTCAGAAAAATGTTTCCCGATGAGGATGCAAATGTAAATAAATCTGTAAATGTTCTTGAGGTCATCGGGCCCCCTGGACTAATAGATATTCTTGAGGATTTAGAAACTCAAGAGGGAATCAAGATTGCTGAATTCGACACTGACAAGACACTCGATTTGACGACCATATTTGTTGACGAAAATAAATTAGACAAGGACATTAAGATACCTATTTTAAGCCCAAGAATTTTAATAAGAGAATTTCGTTTAGAGGAGGTAGAAATTGACAACTTGCCGTCCCTTGACATCCCTTTAGAGAATAAAATCTTAGAAATGGAATACGTTGCTGTGGATATGCTCAAAGGAATGGAGGTTATAAAAAGGAAATGGGATTTGCCTGTGCCTCAGGATTCTAAAAGCGTAATTGCTTATTATACAAGCCAGATAGTTAAACAATTAAAAATCGGAGGGGCGTTTGCCAGTTTTTATCCTCTTATAAAAAAATACGTTGTGCAAAAACTATTTACGGACAAGGTTGGCCTTGAGGATCCCAGAGTTCTTTATGCGTTGAGTTCGCCGAATGTTCAAGAACATCTGATAAATTTATTTGTAAATTCTTTCAAAGATAAGACTTTCGCCGAGAGAGAACCTGAATTGAAAGATTTTATAAAACTTTCAGATACCAGCCCATTCGTCTGGTCGAAATTGGTTTACCCCGCCAACAAATGTATATTTAATTATGTCCCCTGTGACGATAATCTTGAAGTTGATTTTGCAAAGTTTTTAGAGCAGGCAGAGGACGTTGATTCTTTTACAAAATTGGTAGTTAAAATACCGTTTCATATTGAATATAAGTCAGAGGAAGGGCTTTTAAGGTTTTATTATCCTGATTTTTTACTAAAAATGACGAACGAAGAATGTTGTTTAATAGAAACAAAAGGTCTGGTTGATTTGGAAGTGTCTCATAAGGAGAAGAGAGCGAAGGTATGGTGCAAGGATGCCGCTTCTTTAACGGGGCGTAAGTGGTCGTTTATAAGAGTGAATCAAGCAGATTTTCAAAAACATAAATTTAAAAGCGTACAGGAATTGAGTTCTACAATAGGAGGTTGAGATTGCTTCGCTCCTTCCATTTTGCTCAGGACGACCAAAAAGTCGTTTTTTGGCCGTTTTTTTGTTGACTTTTGCTTGAAATTTGATATAATACAAACCGCCATAGAAATGGCAGGCATTTAGCGGAGAACCGCACGTCTTAGTATCAGCAGATACACGCAAAAAACCAGCATTTGGCAAGAAAGGCAAAGTTTTGAATTTGGGTCATTTAGATTTTGATATTGTTTCGGATTTCGATATTAGGATTTCGAGTTTATGCAAGCCACGAACAAACTTTGTGCCTCAGTGCCTTTGTGGCTACGAGTCAATTATGCAAAACAAACCCAATTTCCGAAAAAGTCAAATGAACGTAAGTTCTATTTTAACAACGGCTTATGAAAATAAATCCAATTGGACACTTGGTGAAAACAAACCCAAACAAAGCCAATCAAAGCCAATCAAACCCAATACAAACCCAAAACAAACCCAATTCACTGGATGCTCAAATGAACGTAAGCTTAGCAATAACAAGGAATTATAACAATGAACAACGAACAATGAACAATGAACAATTATTCAAAACAAACCCAAACAAACCCAATTTCAACACAAAAATATCTGGCCTACAGCCAAATTGCTGCTATAATAATTGAGTTCATAGACTACGAACTATGAACCAATAACTACGAACTAAAAATAGGAGATTTTTTATGTGCGAACAATGCGGTTGCGGCGAAACCAACACGCAGCAGACCTTCGAAGAGAAGGT